>Ga0208512_100045_pt1 | contig 47463 bp, 31 predicted proteins | sample LakWasMet40_LOW7_2_FD_183880 | JGI IMG/M metagenome (GOLD analysis project Ga0208512, IMG submission 183880) | Freshwater sediment methanotrophic microbial communities from Lake Washington under simulated oxygen tension - Sediment Metagenome... | ecosystem: Environmental > Aquatic > Freshwater >...
AGCTTGCCGCCCTCGAAGCGGGCCGCGTGCTCGCCGCGCTTGATGCCGCGCCCGCCGGCCTCGACCCCGATGAGCTTCACGCCCTTGTCGTTCAGGAATTCGAAGAAGCAGCCGATGGCGTTGCTGCCGCCGCCGACGCAGGCGACCATCTCGTCCGGCAGCCGGCCCTCGCGGGCCATGATCTGCTCCCGCAGTTCCTGCCCGATGACGCGGTGAAAATCACGGACCATCATCGGATACGGGTGCGAGCCGAGCGCCGACCCGAGGATATAGTGGGTGCCGCGGACATTCGTCACCCAGTCGCGCATCGCCTCGTTGACGGCGTCCTTGAGGGTCTTCTGGCCCGCCTCGACCGCCGTGACCTTGGCGCCCATGAGGCGCATGCGGAAGACGTTCAGGGCCTGCCGCTCCATGTCGACGGCGCCCATGTAGACGGTGCACTCGAGGCCGAACTTCGCGCAGACCGCCGCCGTGGCCACGCCGTGCTGGCCGGCGCCGGTCTCGGCGATTATGCGCTTCTTGCCCATGCGCCTGGCCAGCAGGGCCTGGCCGAGGGCGTTGTTGATCTTGTGCGCCCCGGTGTGGAGCAGGTCCTCGCGCTTGAAATAGATCTTCGCCCCGCCGCAGTGCTGCGTCAGTCGCTCGGCGAAATACAGCTCCGTCGGCCGGCCGGCGAACTCCTTGAGGTGGTGCCGCAGCTCCGCCTGGAAGGCCGGGTCGGAACGCGCCTGCTCGTAGGCCGCGGTGAGCTCGGCCAGCGCCGTCATCAGCGTCTCGGGCACGAACACGCCGCCATAACGGCCGAAATGCCCCGTGGCATCGGGCAGTTGGTCAGGGGTGGCGTGGGCGGGCTTGGCGGCGACTGACATGGGCTGACAGAACTAGGTGCCGTCAGCCCGAACGCAAACGCCTTTTGCCCGCCGGCCGGTCAAACCCCGGCGGCTGACCGCTTGGGCGCGGCCGGCGTGCTCTGCGGCGTCACCCGCCACAGCAAGACAAGGATCACGTCCCGGGGCAGCGTCATCACGTTCAGCAGGTGGACGACCGAGTCCGCCGCCAGCAGGTCACGGCTGTCATAATTGAGTTTCTTGACGGCCGGATAACGCGCAGCGCCCTGCTGCCGCCCATGGGTTTGCCAGAACTCCGCCTGCTGGGGTGCCTCGCAGACGAGGCCGGCAACCCAGAGCGCGGCGCCATCAACGGCCGCCTCCAAGCCGGTGTCCTGTTGCACGCGGGCCACCAACTCGCGGTAAAGGTCCGCGTCCGCCTGCGTGATCAGGAAGGCCGCCAGCCGCTCGACGCGGGGCGGACTCAGCGGCATCCGGAGCAGGGAGCGGAAGTAGGCCTGCGCGAGCACGCGGTCGCCCGCCAGCAGGGCGACCGCGACCTGGGTGAGACGTTGTTCGAACTCACCCATCAGCGCGCCCTGGGTGTTCAGCAGGAGCTGGGCGTCCTCCACGGCCCCCAGACCGGCCAGCCGCTCGATCTGATACTGCGCGTAGGATGCATTGAAGGGACCGGTGAATTTCCGGTGAAGCGCGGCCAGCGCCGCGATCTCGTCACCGGCGCGCAAGTCGAGCTCGGCTTGCAGCAATTGCCGCGCGTGCGGCGCCAGGGCCTTGATCGCAACGGCGTGTTGCTGGCGGAAACCGGCCGCCTCCTCCACGCGCATCGACCGTGCGGCCAGCAGCGCGGAGCGAACCCAGACGACCGCCCGCGCCGGATCGGCCGCGGCCATCGTCACGCTGAACTCCGCCAGCCTGCCCATGCGGTCAAGCGACAGTAGCGTGTCATGGTAGACCACGGCCGTGCGCGGACGATTGTCCGGATGGTTCCGCCAGAGGCTCGTGAATAGGTCGTCGGAGAAAAGGTAGCTGCGCTGGAACATCGAGATTTGGGCCAGCATCAGCGCCGCCTCATAATTCGCGGGGTCGAGCTCGCGGGCCGTCGTCAGCAGAAGGTGGGCCTCTGGGAGCCGGCCGCCGGCAAAGGCGGCCATGGCCTGGCGGAACAAGTGGGCGGACTGCACCGGTTTGATCTCATGCCACTTGCCAGGCCAGGCCACCTGCAGCCATCCAACCGGGGCCCCGCCCGTGATCCGGAGGCCTGCGAACACCGCCAGTGTCCCGGCAAGGTAAAGCACCCCGAGGGAAAGCCCGATCCACGCAAACACCCGGCCCCAGAACGGGCGCACCGCGGAGGCGTGCACCGAACAGCGCCAGCCGTCGGGTGTCGCGGTCAGCAGCGGGCAGATTTTCCGGAAGCGGGCGGGATTGTGCCAGTGCAGCACCGCATCGCAACGCACGTGCCCGGGGATGCTGTCATCGCTCTCATTCTGGCAGGGACAACGGCCGTGCCGGCCGCGCCAGACGTAGGCAGACTTCCGGCCGTTCCAGTAGAACATGCCCGCAAGGAAATGTCCCGTGTCGGCCAGCCAGTGGTAAAGACGCTGCAGCATCGCCGCGCCGGGTCAACCGCGGGCCGCCACCGCCCGCTTCCGACGCCGGTAGGCCACCAGGCCGGCGGCGAGCACGAACATGCCCACCTGAGCGTAGGTCGCGGGCTCGGGCACGACACCCCAGGCGTTGGCCGGGCCGGTGATTGCGCCCAGTTGAGCCCAAGTAAGCGTGGAATTGGTGTTACCGGTGGTGCCGAAAAGATCCTGGTTCAGCGCATTTGCCTGGGTCGTGGTGAAAGCGATAAACGACATGCGTGTATCGTAGGTCATGGTGAACGTCGTGAGGGGCGTGTAGGCCCGGACCGCCGCCTGCAAATTGGCGAAACTTACCGCAAAGGACATGAACATATCCGCATTGCCATTCAACAGGGAGCCGTCACCGGCTTGCATCACGTCATAGGTGGTGTTGGTCGTCAGCGTGATCGCGGTCTGGGTCGGAAAGGTCCAGGTCGTGGTGCTCGGACCTGTGTTGGCTCCGGTGCCGGGGTCGCCAAACGTGATGGTGCGGGTGCGGTTGTTCGGATTGCCGGAGCTTTCCGACATCATCAGGATCAGGTCGAGTGCTCCGTCACCGTTGACATCCATACCGACACCGAGATTGCCGCCATTGCCCCACTGATCTGCCCCGTCAAACTTGTCCATGCGTGCCCGGAAGAGCATGCTGTCCACCCCGCCAATCGTGCCGGCCTTCTGGTAGAATCCGGCATAGGTCGCGTCGCTGGCAAAGTCATCCGCCCCCTGACCGGTCTGCTGGTCGGGGGTGGCGTCGGACATGTAGGAAAGGTCCGCCTTCTGCCAGGTGTTCCAGCCGGTGGTGTCTGTGACACTCACCGCCACCTGCGCCTGCGCCAGCCCAGCCAGGCAAAATCCAGCCACCAATAGCATCCCTTTGGCCAGCAGGCTGGAAGCTCGATGCGTGTGGATAGTCTGGCCCATTGGCCCAAAGCAAAGGGTGTTACACCCAAAGTAGAATCACGCAGAAGCCCATGTCCTTTTGCCCTATTACCAGGGCATTAAAGCCCTATCCGGAGCGCTTGACCGTCAACAGAGTATAATCGTCGCGCAGGCCCGTGGGACCGGCAAAACGTTCGACCGCAGCAAGTATCGAGTCGTTGATCTCCCTGGCCGAACCGGCATGACCGGCCCGCAGGGCATCGGCCAGGCGGGCCCCACCGAATTCCTTCTCCTCGGCATTGGGCGCCTCGGTAAGGCCGTCCGTGTAGAGCACGAGCGTCGAGCCCGGGGTAAATTCCACCGTCTTGTCCTCGATCGCCGAGTCAAAGAGCTCCGGATCAACCAGCCCGACCGGCATGCCTTCGGAGCCGATATACTCGCTGATATAGGCCCCGATGGAAGCGTCACGCCGGGATAACAGCGTCAGTTCATGGCCGGCGCGGGCCACGGTCACCTGGTTTTTCCCCGCATCCACCACCGCATAGGTCATCGTGATATACATGCCCTCGCGCATATCACCGGCCAGCGAGCGATTCAGCTCGGCCAGCACAAGCGCGGGCGAGGTGTGCAAGGGCGCGATCTGCCGCAGGGTCGTCCGGCAGATGGCCATGAGCAGCGAGGCGGACACGCCCTTGCCCGACACGTCGGCCACCGCCACGCCCACGCGGTCGAAGCCGAGCCGGAAGACATCGTAGAGGTCGCCGCTGACCTTCTGCGCGGCGAGGTAGCGGGCATCAATGTCGAGCCCCGGCACCACCGGCATGCTGCGCGGCAGCAGCATTTGCTGCACGTCGCTGGCGAGCGCGAGGTCGAGGTCGAGCCGCTGCTTGTCCACCAGCAGGGCGAGGAAGTCGGCGTTGTGCACCGCGAGGCCGGCCTGCTCCGCCAGTGCCTCCACCAGCGAGTAGTCGGTCGCGGTGAACGGCAGGCCGTCGGAGGCGTTGCAGACACACAGCACGCCGGTGAGCCGCTGGCGCACCGTGATGGGCGCGGCGATGACCGAGCGCACCGTCAGCGCCTCGTCCTCGTGCTTCACGATGCGCGGGTCGGCCGCGGCATTGGTGATGAGTTCGCCGCGTCCGGTCGCGGCCACCCGCCCGACCACGCCCTCGCCCACGGGAAACGACTCGGACTTGAGCACCTGCTCGATGAACTTTGCGCGCGAGCCGAGCTTCATCTTCTGCGTGTCGGGGATCGGCCGGTGCGGGGGGAAAAGGCCCTCGACCGCCGCGCCGCGCATCATGTTGTCCGCGCCCTTCTCGAAGATGCAGGCGCTCAGCGCCCCGGTGCTGAGGATGGCCGCGTGCACGATGCGCTGGAACAACTCCTCGCGCGGCAGCCGCTCCACCATGGTGTGCATGTAATCGAGCACGATCTGCCGCTCCTCCATCAGCGCCTGCTTCTCCTCCTCCAGCCGGGCCGCCTCGTGCTGGGCGCGCCAGTAGAGGGCGTAGACGAGGAGGGCGCCGAGAAACCCGCCGAGGATGAAGGGCATCATGGCCGCACCTTAGCGCCCTTCCACCCGGTTGCGCAAGAAAGCCAGCACGTCCTGGAACTTGGCCGCGTTGGTGGCGTCCGCATTCACCAGGTTTTCATGCGCCTCCAGCACCAGCCGGGCGCTTTCGATCTCGTCCTTCGCCTTCGAGTCCAGCGCCTGCGCGCCGCCCTTGAAATCCATCGGGAAACCGCCGGCATCCACCGTCGCGAGCCGGTGCAGCCCGAGGTTGCGGATCAGTTCCAGGTTGCGCTCCCCCACCCGCGCGAGCGTCAGCGTGCCGGCCGGCGTCTGCCGGCGGAGCTCCAGCGCCGCCCCGGCGAGGACGCCGAGGAACGTGCTGTCCATGCTGGTGCAGGCGGCGAAATCGATCATGAAGCGCGTCTTGCCCTGCCGGATCATCTCGGCCACGAAATCCCTCAGGCTGCCGCTGTTGGCGAACGACGCCCGGCCCTCGATGCGCACGACCACCGGGTCGGCGTAGGCGTCGACGAGGAAAGTGGGCTTGGCGGTTTCGGCCATGACAGTCGGTTAACGCAAAGACGCTAAGGCGCAAAGAGATCAAGCCGGCTGGCTTGGCGTCTTTGCGCCTGGGCGGGGAGGTTTGTTCAGTTGGCGGCGACGATCTGGCGCAGCACATAGGGCAGGATGCCGCCGTGCTGGTAGTAATCGATCTCGATGGGCGTATCGATGCGGCAGCGCACCGGCACGTTCTCGACCGACCCGTCCTTGCGGGTGACCTTGAGCGTCAGGTCCTGCTGCGGCTTGATCGCGGCGGTGAGGCCGACGACATCGTAGGTCTCGGAACCGTCGAGCTTCAGTGTCTGCGCCGTCGTGCCTTCCTTGAACTGCAGGGGCAGCACGCCCATGCCGACGAGGTTGGAACGGTGGATGCGCTCGAAGCTCTGCGCCACGACGACCTTCACGCCGAGGAGATTCGTGCCCTTGGCGGCCCAGTCGCGGGACGAGCCGGTGCCGTATTCCTGGCCGGCCAGCACGATCAGCGGCACGCCCTTGGCCTGGTAGGCCATCGAGGCGTCGTAGATTGAGGTCTCGGCGCCGTCCGGCCCGAGGGTGTTGCCGCCCTCCTTGCCGCCGAGCATCAGGTTCTTGATGCGGACGTTGGCGAAGGTGCCGCGGGTCATTACACGGTCGTTGCCGCGGCGGGAGCCGTAGGAGTTGAAGTCCTCGAAGGTCACCGCGTTATCGAGCAGGTATTTGCCCGCGGGCGAGGACTTCTTGATGGCGCCGGCCGGGGAGATGTGGTCGGTCGTGACGGAGTCGCCGAAGATGCCGAGCGCACGGGCGCCGTTGATTGGCTGGATGCTGCCCGGCGTGAGCGAGAAGTTCGTGAAGAACGGCGGCTCCTGAATGTAGGTCGACTTGGCGTCGAAGGCGTAGACGTTGCCCGTGGTGGACGGGATCTCGTTCCACTTCGGGTTCTGCGCGGCGAAGTCCGTGTAGAGACGGCGGAACACCTCGGGCTTGAGCGCCGCGGCCATCTGGTCGCGGACTTCCTTCAGCGTCGGCCAGATGTCCTTCAGCATGACCGGCTTTCCGTCCTTGCCGGTGCCGATCGGGTCGGTGGACATGTCGATGTCGACGCGGCCGGCGAGCGCGAAGGCCACGACGAGCGGGGGCGACATCAGGAAGTTCGACTTGATGTTCTGGTGGACGCGGGCCTCGAAGTTGCGGTTGCCGGAGAGCACAGAGGCGGCGACGAGGTCGTTCTTCACGACAGCCTCCTCGATCGGCGCGGAGTTGCCGATGCAGGTCGTGCAGCCGTAGCCGACGGTCTGGAAGCCGAGCTGGTCGAGGTAGGGTGACAGGCCGGTCTTGTCGAGGTAGTCGGTGACGACGCGGGAGCCGGGGGCCAGCGATGACTTCACGATGGGGTTCACCTTGAGGCCCTTCTCGACGGCCTTCTTGGCCAGGAGGCCGGCCGCGAGCATGACGCTCGGGTTGGAGGTGTTGGTGCAGCTGGTGATGGCGGCGATCAGCACGGAACCGTGGCCGACCCTGGTGCCGTTGACCTGGGCGCTGACCGTCGAGAACTCTCCGGCGTTCTTGCCAAAACCATTTTCGGTCACCGGCTTCGAGAACGCACCGACGAAGGTCTCCTTCATCTTCGGCAGCTCGATGCGGTCCTGCGGGCGCTTCGGGCCGGCGACGCTCGGGACGACGGTCGCGAGGTCGAGGTCCACGACCTGCGAGTAGTCGATCGCGCCCTTCTGCGGGATGCCCCAGAGGCCCTGCGCCTTGTAGTAGGCCTCGTAGGTGGCGATGTGCTTCTCGTCGCGGCCGGTGGCGCGGAGGTAGTTGGTCGCCTCGGCGTCGATCGGGAAGAAGCCCATGGTCGCACCGTATTCCGGCGCCATGTTGGCGATGGTCGCGCGGTCGACGACCGGCAGCGCGGCCGCGCCGGGACCGAAGAACTCGACGAACTTGCCGACGACCTTGGCCTTGCGCATCATCTGGGTGACCGTGAGCGCGAGGTCGGTGGCGGTGACGCCTTCCTTCAGCGCGCCGGTCAGGTGCACGCCGACGACGTCGGGCGTGAGGAAATAGACGGGCTGGCCGAGCATGCCGGCCTCGGCCTCGATGCCGCCGACGCCCCAGCCCACGATGCCGATGCCGTTGATCATCGTCGTGTGCGAGTCGGTGCCGACGAGGGTGTCGGGATAATAGACATCACCCTGGCTGAGCACGCCCTTGGCGAGATACTCGAGGTTGACCTGGTGGACGATGCCGATGCCCGGCGGGACGACCTTGAAGGTGTCGAACGCCTGCATGCCCCACTTGAGGAACTGGTAGCGCTCGCGGTTGCGGCTGAACTCGAGGTCGAGGTTCTTCTTTAGCGCCTCGGCGTTGCCGGCGAAGTCCACCTGCACGGAGTGGTCGACCACCAGGTCAACCGGCACGAGCGGCTCGATGATCTTCGGGTTCTTGCCCAGCTTGGCCACGGCCGAGCGCATGGCGGCGAGGTCGACCAGCAGCGGCACGCCGGTGAAGTCCTGCAGCACGATGCGCGCGACGACGAACGGGATCTCCGCGGTGCGGGCCTCGGTGGGCTTCCAGCCGGCCAGTTCCCGGATGTTGGACTCCATGACACGCTTGCCGTCGCAATTGCGCAGCACGGCCTCAAGCACGAGGCGGATGCTCACCGGCAGGCGGGCGACGCCCGGGAACTGCTTGGTCAGCTCGGGCAGCGAGTAGAATTTCTTGCCGCCCTCGAAGGTCTGGAGGGTGTTGAATGGATTCGGGAGGCTCATGGGAAATTGCGGATTGGGGATCGCGGATTGCGGAATTAAGGGAACGCCGGGATTAGCGGAGCTTTTGATCTGTCTTCTGACCTCTGTCCTCTGTTTTCTGACTTACTTCGCCAGCGCGGCCTTGACGGCGGCGAAGTTCGGCAGGTCCTTCGGTGTCGCCGTCTGCTCGGCGTATTTGACGACGCCGTCGGTGCCGATGACGAACGCCGCGCGGGCCGAGGTGTCGCCGACGCCGGCGAGCATGGGGAAAAGGACATCGTAGGCCTTGGTGGCGGTCTTGTTGAGGTCGCTGGCCAGGGTGACTGTGATCTTGTTGGCCTTGGCCCAGGCTTCCTGGGTGAATGGGCTGTCCACGCTGATGGCGATCACGTCGGCGCCAAGGTTGGCGTAGCCGGAGAGCCCGTTGGAGATGTCGCACATCTCGGCCGTGCACACCCCGGTATAGGCCAGCGGGAAAAACAGCAGCACGGTCTGCTTCTTGCCGAAATTGTCGCTCAACTTGACGTCCTTGAGGCCGTCCGCGGTCTTGGTCTTGAGGGTGAAATCGGGGGCTTTGGAACCAACGGCGATGGGCATGAACGGAAGGAGTTGAGGGCTGGGTTGGGCGGACGGGAGACCGTCGCGCAGAAGCCAACCAGTAGAGCCGCCGCCGCTCCCCGGGCAACCCATTTCAGGCAGGTATGACCCTGCTTACTAAATTCGCATCGCGCCCCATTAGCCCAGCTGTCGGCGCCCCGAAACTTCCCCTTGCCTCCCCCGCCCCGCCCACCTGATAACCACCCATCCCATGAGCGACATCCTCGCAGAACTCGAATGGCGCGGCCTGTATGCCGACTGCACCGACCGCGAAGCCCTGGCCAAGCGCCTCGCCGAGGGACCAACCACGCTTTACTGCGGCTTCGACCCCACCGCCGATTCGCTCCACGTCGGCAACCTAGTGCCGCTTTTCGCCCTGCGCCGCTTCCAGCAATACGGGCACCTGCCCATCGCCCTCGCCGGCGGCGCCACCGGCATGGTCGGCGACCCGTCCGGCAAGTCCGACGAGCGCAACCTGCTCACGCCCGCCCAGCTCCAGCACAACCTCGACTGCATCAAGCCCCAGCTCGCCCGCTTCCTCGATTTCACGGGCGCCAAGAACCCCGCCCGCCTCGTCAACAACTACGACTGGACCGGCTCGGTCACCTTCCTCGAGTTCCTCCGCGACACCGGCAAGCACATCACCGTGAACTCCATGATCGCGAAGGACTCCGTCCGCTCGCGCATGGAGGACCGCAGCACCGGCATCAGCTTCACCGAGTTCAGCTACATGCTGCTCCAGGGTTTCGATTTCCAGCACCTCCGCAAAACCTTCAACTGCGAGCTGCAGGTCGGCGCCACCGACCAGTGGGGCAACATCACCGTCGGCACCGAGCTGACGCGCAAGAAACTCGGCGCCACCGTCTGGGGCCTCGTCTTCCCTCTGCTCACCAAGTCCGATGGCAGCAAATACGGCAAGACCGCCACCGGCACCGTCTGGCTCGACCCGAAGAAGACCAGCCCCTACCGCTTCTACCAGTTCTTCGTCAACGCCGACGACGCCGATGTCATCAAGCTGCTCAAGACGCTGACCTTCCTCACGCAGCCCGAGATCGGCGCGCTCGAAGCCGAGCTGAAGGCCAGCCCCGGCGCCCGCGCCGCGCAGAAGGCCCTGGCCAGGGAAATGACCGTGCTCGTCCACGGCCCCGACGCCCTCGCCGCCGCTCTCAAGGCCAGTGAGATCCTCTTCGGTGGCTCGCTCGACGGCATCACTGAGGACATCTTCAACGACGTCGCCGGCGAAGTCCCGACCAAGGATCTTGAGAAAGCGAAGCTTGAAGGTGCCGGCCTGCCCATCGCCGACCTGATCGTCCATTCCGGCCTGGAAAACTCCAAGGGCGCCGCCCGCAAGGCCCTCGAAGCCGGCGGCATCTACCTGAACAACGTGCGCGTCCCCGACCACACGCGCGCCGTCACATCTGCCGATCTGCTCTTCGGGAAATACCTGCTCCTGCGCAAGGGCAAGCGGAGCTACGCGGTGCTCAGGGCGGCGTAGCTTTCTCTTCCGTCGCCGGCTTGAGGTGCAACCCGGCGAGCGGGGCGAGGTCGACCACCAGTTCCAACTGGACCTCCCCGGCCGTGCCCTGAAGCACGAGCCGCCGTGGCGCTGGCGTCATGGGGAAAAAGAAGCTTCCGCTGGAGTCCTGTCCCGGCTCGATGGTGAGCGGCAGCGACAGTCGCCGGCGGTTGAACTCGGTCACGACCTTCTTCTTGTTCTGATTGTTCATGATCGCGACCGCGGTGATGTCCACGACCGCCACCACGGGAATGATGTTCAGCAGGATCACGCCTCCCCCCGTCGCCGCGGCAGGGGCCATGAGCCCGCCCATCGTGGATGCAACCACTGCACCGGCATACAGGGTCACCGCGCCGGCCCCGGCGAGGAGCTTGAGTCCGGTCTTCCCGTATTTGTCCCAGTTGGTGTAGCTGAGTTTTTCCAGCTTCCATGGCTCGACCCCCGGGGACTGTGGTTGGCCGAGCACGTCGATCAGCCCGGCTGACTCAATGCGCAACGGCTGGTCCCCGCGATTGGACACTTTAACGACATATTCGTCCCATCGGGCCTCGCGCTTCCACGAGCCCAGGCCCTTGAAGACGATCACCGATTGCAGCGTCACGTCGGCCGTCGCCGCGCTTGCCGCCCAATCGAGTGCCTGGGGCGGCAACGCCCCCTCCTTCTTCGCCATCTTGTATTTCTTCGAGGTGACGCAGCCCGTCAGCGCGAGACTCAGAAAGAGAATCGCACCGGCGGCCATCGGAGCGTGCCACGCACCGCGCATGCCTCTGGATGGCGGCTTTGCGGGCCCGAGTCGAAATAATCCATCCCTGGCGCCGCTATTCCTGCGCCGTGCTGTCAGTATTTTGCCTTAGGCCAGGGCCGAAATTCACTAACACCCCGTCGGCGGCTGCCAGAGCTCAATGCGGTTGCCCTCGCCGTCCTTGATCCAGGCGAACGCGCCATATTCGGACTGCTCGATGCCCTTCGGGTCGATCCACACCTTTTCCTTTTTCAGCGCGGCGATGACCTTCTTCAGATCAGCCACACGGTAATTCACCATGTGGGCCTGCTTGCCTGGTCCGAAATATTTCGTGTCGGCCGGAAACGGGCTCCACACGGTCGAGCCTTTCTTCCCCGGGTTCTTCACCTCGCGCCAGGGAAACGCACATCCGCCCCAGGCCTCGACGGGCAGTCCCAGGTGTTTCTTATACCAGCCGCCCAGCTTGGTGGCATTCTTCGCCTTGAAGAATACACCGCCCAGTCCGGTCACGCGTTGTTTGGTCTTCATGGTTGGATCCTTTTGTAGGGAAATTCGACCCGCCGGGTCTGCCCGTCCCTGCCCGGACCCTCGATCGCCGCGAGCAGGGAACCGTCGGACTGCAGCCTGTAGCTGATCCTCTGCGGAAAATCGTGCTGCGGATTCTCGAACACCGCCTCGGTGGCCGACAGCGACACGACCTGGAAAGCCGCCTCCTTCTGGCCCGACGGCAGCGCGATGAAATACAGCGCCCCGCCCGGGCCCTCGCGGATCTGGATGAACTCGTGCTCGACCACCTTGCCGCGCGCGATCGTCCGCGACATGCCGAGCATCACACCGGCCGCGGGCGCCATCCATTGCTCATCCACCACGCGGCCGCCCTTCTCCATCCGCCAGTGACCCGCGAGCCAGGCGAGCTGGTTGATGGCTGCGACTGCCGTCGCCTGGCCCGGCGGCCTGGGATCCGCTGCCAGCAACCCCAAGGGTAGCAGCAGGAGACCGAGCAGAGTCCGTTTCATGTCCGAGGATTAACCACGGATTGCCTGGATTATCACGGATAAATTCCGGCTGCTCATCCCTTCGTGGTCAGCTTCAACCCGACGATGCCCGCCACGATCAGCAGCATGCACAGGAGCCGCGCCACCGTGGCAGGTTCCTTGAACAGGATCATGCCGAGGATCGCCGTGCCCACGGCGCCGATGCCGGTCCAGATGGCGTAGCTCGTCCCGAGCGGCAGCCCGCGCACCGCCTGCGCCAGGCACCAGAAACTGGCAAGCATCAGCAGCACCGTGATGACGCTCGGCTTGAGCTTGGTGAAGCCGTCGGCGTATTTCAGGCCGATGGCCCAGGCGATCTCAAGGAGACCGGCGATGATCAACCATATCCAGGACATGCGCCCATTAGCCACGGATCCCGCCGCGAGGCACGGCTAATTTTCCGCGCGCCCCGCTTAGTCCTTTCAGCGTAAACGCCCCTCCCGTTCAACATCCGCGCAGCGTCCGCCAAGTCATGCGCAGTCCCCCGGGGACGCCCCCGCTATCTTCGGCCAAAACCCCGCGTTGGTCCGGCCGCCCGCCCGGCCGGCGGCCCGCGCCTCCCGCGCCATGATCGCCTCCGCCCGACCCAAACCCTTCCTCCAGCCGGAATATTGCAAAGGCTGCCTGCGCTGCATCGACGCCTGCCCGCGCGATTGCATCACGCCGGGCACCGCCATCAACCCGCAGACGGGCGTCGTGCCTGTCGAGCTCCACCTCGACGCCTGCAACGGCTGCGCGCTGTGCATGCAGGCCTGCCCCGAGCCCTTCGGCCTGCGCCCGCAGACCGAGCACCCGACCGGCGCCTTCGACTTCGAGCTCGAGGACCCCGCCCACCTCTTCGGCCGCAAGGAACTGCCGCCGATCGCCCGGGCCGACCAGCCCGACGAGTTCGTGCCCCTGCCCGCCTGCGAGCCGCTCGTCCTCAAGGGCACCTACGCCTCCGCCGTCGGCGCACTGCTCGCCGGCTGCCGGCATTTCTTCGGCTACCCCATCACGCCCAGCACCGAGGGCTCGGAGCTCATGGCCAAGATCCTGCCCAAGGTCGGCGGGCACTTCGTGCAGGCCGTGAGCGAGACCGCCGCCGTCAACATGATGTATGGCGCCGGCGGCGCCGGCGTGCCGTGCATGACCTTCACCAGCGGCCCGGGCTTCAGCCTCATGCTCGAGGGCATCAGCTACATGATCGGCGCCGAGGTGCCCGGGGTCTTCGTCAACATCATGCGCGGCGGCCCGGGGCTCGGCAACCTCGGCCCCGAGCAGGCCGACATCAAGCTCGCCTGCCGCGGCCTCGGCCACGGCAACACCCACGCCATCGTCCTCGCGCCCGGCACCCCCGAGGAAATGCTCTACCTGACGATGCACGCCTTCGAGCTGAGCTTCACCTACCGCAACCCGGTCATCGTCCTCGGCGACGGTTTCCTCGGCCAAATGACCGGCGTGGTCCACCTGCCCGCCACGCTGCGCAAGCCCGGCCGCCCGGCCTGGGCCGTCTGCGGCGATTACGCGCACCACCTCAACCTCATCTGCTCCATCCAACTCGCGGAGGCCGACCTCGAGGCGCACAACCGCAAGCTCAACGAGAAATACGCCCTCATCTCCGCCGAGGAACAGCGCAGCGACAGCTTCCGCTGCGAGGACGCCGACGTGCTCGTCATCGCCTGCAACACCCCCGCCCGCATGGCCAAGGGCGCCGTCGAGGCCGCGCGGACGCTGGGCGTCCGCGCCGGCCTGTTCCGCCCGGTGACGCTGTGGCCCTTCCCCATCACCATCCTCAAAACGATCCTGCCCGCCGTGAAACACCTCGTCATCGTCGAGGGCAGCCCGGGCCAGCTGGAGGACGAGCTCCGCCTCGCCCTCAGTCATGCCGGCATCGCGCCGCCGCCCATCACGCCCGTGCAGCACTACGGCGGCGTGCTGCCGTCGCAGGATGAGATCCTGCGCGCCATCCTATCAACCCGCGGGGTGCAATCATGAGCGGTGTCTTTTACCAGAACTTCCGGCGCCACGCGCACGGCGAGGGTCTCAAGGGCCACAGCACGCACTACTGCGCCGGCTGCGGCCATGGCGTCATCCATCGCGACCTTGCCGAGGTCATCGAGCAGCTCGACCTGCAGCACCGCACCATCCTCGTCAGCCCGGTGGGCTGCGCCGTGTTTGCCTTTTATTATTTCAATGTCGGCAACACCCAGGCCGCCCACGGCCGCGCCCCCGCGGTCGCGCTGGGCCACAAGCTGGCCAATCCCGGGGCTGTCGTCATCTCCTACCAGGGCGACGGCGACCTCGCCTCCATCGGTCTCGCCGAGACCATCTCCGTCGCCCAGATGGGCCTGCCGATCACGGTCATCTTCGTGAACAACGCCGTCTATGGCATGACCGGCGGGCAGCTCGCGCCGACCTCGTTGATCGGCCAGCGCACCGCCACCAGCCCGGACGGGCGCACCGCGGCGATGGGCCAGCCGCTCAGGATGGCCGAGCTCATCGCCTCGCTCGACGGCCCGGTCTATGTGGAACGCGTCGCCCTTTACGACGCGAAGAACCGCGTGAAGGCCCGCCGCGCGATCAAGAAGGCGATCCAGCTGCAGACCGAGGGCCGCGGCTACGCCTTCATCGAGATCCTCAGCGAGTGCCCCACCCACCTGAAGCTGTCCCCGGTCGACGCCGAAAAATGGGTGCGCGAAAAGATGGAGCCCGTTTACCCGCTCGGGGTGAAGAAGGACCTGACTCGCGAGCCGTGGTTCAACCCCGCCCCGCCGCGTTTCGAACCGGAGGAGATCCTTGGCTACTGCGGTGCCGATCCCGCCGCCGGCCCGCGGCCCGCCGCGGTCTGGCCGGCGCACCTCACGAAGCGCGACCTCAGCCTCAAGCTCGCCGGCACCGGCGGCGACGGCGCCCAAACCGCCGCGCTGCTCCTGACCCGCGCCGCCATCGCGCAGGGCTTCGATGCCACGCACATCCCGAGCTACGGCCCGGAAAGCCGCGGCGGCACCTCCTACGCGGACGTCCACCTCGCGGCGCACGAGGTGCTCAACCCCGCCTCGCCTGCGCCCGACATCCTCATCGCCTTCAACGCCCCCAGCCTCGCCAAGTTCGCCGGCACGGTCGTCGAGGGCGGCCTCATCATATACGACAGCACGCTCATTCCTGAGCCGGGTCCGCTGCCCGCCGGCCGCCGCGTGCTGCCCGTGCCGCTCTCCCGCCTGGCCTCCGACCTCGGCCGCCCGGTGGTCAAGAACATCGTCGCCCTCGGCGCCCTCCAGGCCGCCAGCGAACTGCTGCCGGCTTCCGCCCTGCTCGAAACCCTGCGGCATGTCCTCAAGGACAAGGCCGCACTCCTGCCGCTGAACGAGGCCGCCTTTGCCGCCGGCCAGCAGGCCGTGACCCCCGCTCCCGTATGAACTCCTCGCTGTTCGTTCCCGAAACCGAGGCCTACGCCCTGCTCGAGCGCGCCGGCCTGCGTCCGCCCCGCCACGGTTGCGAGGGCGGCCCCCTGCCGTTTGAGCCGGGTGAACCCGTGGTGGTGAAGGGCCTCGGGGAAAATGTCTGGCACAAGTCCGAGCTGGGCGCCGTGCATTTCCTGCCCTTCGAGCGACAGACCGTGCTCAACGAGTTCAAGGGCATGCACCAGCGCCTCGAGGCCGGCGGCCACCGCTGGATGGACGGCCTCGTCTGTGAGCAGATCGATATCGCCCGCTGCCCCCACCTGCCCTCGGAGGCGCTGGTCTCGCTCACCCGCGGCGAAGCGGGCTGGACCGTGGTCTTCGGCTTCGGCGGACTGCAGGCCGACACCCTCGCCGAGCTCGCCCCGCCCCGCCGCTGGCCGGTGGCACTCACCTCCGTTGCGCAGGCTCTGGGTGAACTGGAAACCCATCTGCTCGGCCGCATCTGGCTCGGGCGCATCCGTGGCACCAAGGAGCTGACCGACCGCGCCACGCTCGAGGCTTTTCTCCGCGCCTTGTGGACGCTCGCCGGCGTGCTGGAAAAGGATGGACTCACGCTGCTGGAACTGAACCCGGTGGCGCTCGACGTGGAGGGCATGCCCCGGCCGCTCGATGCCGTCGGCAGTCGCGGCCCCGGCCCGGCTCCCCGCCTCGCTCCGCCGCCGGGATTCCTGACCGCCCTCACCGAACCCCGCCGCATCGCCCTCGCCGGTGTCTCCGTGCAGGAGGGCGGCGTCGGCCGCACCATCCTGGAAAACCTCACCCGCCGCCCGCTCGCCGCCGGCGATCTCCTGATCATCAAGCCCAGCCATGACGAACTGCTCGGGCTCCCCTGCCTGCCCGACGTGGCGGCATTGAAGGATCAGCCCGTGGACCTCCTGCTGCTCGCCCTTCCTGCCGTCGCGGCGGTCGAGACCCTGGAAAAACTCATCCAGCAGGGCGGCGGCGCCCGTTGCGTGGCGCTGGTGGCGGGCGGGATCGGTGATGGCGCCGATCACTCGGAGCTCGGACTGCGTGTTTCGGCTGCGCTGCACCTCGCCCGTTCCGCTGGCCGGTGGACGCCCGCCGTGCTCGGTCCGAATTTTCTCGGCCACTGGGTCCCGGCCCGCGGACTCAACACGTCCTTCATTCCCGCCGCCAAGCTCGCCGCGCCTTCCCCGCAGGGCGGTGAACTCACCCTGCTCAGCCAGAGCGGCGCCTTCCTGCTTTGCCTGCAGTCGCGCCTGCCCGCGCTGCGCTTCGGGCTCGGCGTGGCCCTCGGGAACCAGCTGGATGTCGCGCTGTGCGATGTGCTCGCAGCCCTGGCCGCGGAGCCGGGCACCGGGCCGGTGGCGTGTTATGTCGAGGGCTTCGGCCCCGGCCAGCTGCCGGTCGCGGCCGAGGCGATCAAACGCCTGTGCGCCCGGGGCCGCACCGTGTTGCTCCACCGCGCCGGCCGCACGGCCGCGGGCCAGGCCGCGGCGGCCAGCCACACCGGCGCGATGGCCGGCGACACGGTCCTCGAGCGCGCCTTGCTGGAACGGGCCGGCGCGCGTTTCGCCGACACGATCGCCGAGTTTGACGCCGCCCTGCTCTGGCTCGCCGCCTACCCGCAGCTGCAGGCCGGCCCGGTGGCGCTCATCACGAACGCGGGCTTTGAAAGCGTCAATGGCAGCGACCTGCTCGACCGGCACGGCCTGCCCTCCGCGGCACTCGACGGGATTTTTGTGCAGGCGCTGGCCTCGCTGCTGCAACGGCACGGGTTGGACGGCCTCGTCGCGCCGCGCCTGCCCCTGGACCTGACCCCGATGGCCGGCCCGACCGATTTCATCGCCGCGACTTCCCTGCTGATTGAATGCGCCGAGGTCGTCGTGCTCGGCCTGGTGCCCTTCACCCAGCGGCTCGACACGACCGAAGCCGGCGCGGCGAAACTCGCGCGCATGCTCACCGCCCTGCGGGATGTCCACCGCAAGCCCATCGCCCTCGTCGTGGACGCGGGCCTGGAATATGCGGGGTTCCGCTCGGTCCTGCAGCGCGCGGGCCTGCCCGTCTTCGACCGGATGGAATCCGCCCTCGCCGGCCTGCGGGTGCTGGCTGGGTAGGCTCCCCTGTCTGCCGCGGACACGCTGCCCGGCATTCAGGCGGGCGGTTTCCCATCCGTCCGCCCGTTAGCGCCTCGCATGTCCGCAAAATAATCGAGCAGCAGCGCGTGGATGAAGCGGTAGCCAAACCCCACCCGCTGCATCAGGTGCAGGCGAACGGCCTGATCGAAGAAGGCTCCGGGCTTCGCCGGCAGCCGGCCGCTCCGGGTCAGTAGGCGGCACAGCACGAAATGCTGCATGCCCTGAAACCCGCCGAAGCGGAAAAAAGCCACCAGGCCAAAAAAGCCCGCGCCTATCCCGGCGAACATGAGCAGATCCTGCCATGATCCCCGGCCGCCTCCCAGGAGCCCGACGCCAACGGCCGCCCCGCCGATCACGACGGCCACGGTGAGTCCGGCCAGCAGCGGTATCTTGAGCCAGAACCAGACTCCGGTCCGGCGGGCCCGGGTCTCATCGATGCCGGAAGTCAGCCCGCCAAAAATCACACTCAGGCACGCCAGGAAGGCCGTGATCGCCAGCAAGCCCCGCGGGGGCGAGCCGGCGACCGACTGCCCCAGTTCGCCGCCCGCCAGCGCGAGTCCGCCGGCGAGCACGACCGGCGGGAACCACTCGCGGGGTTTCCAGCGCCAGATCATCACCCCCGCCGCCAGCAGGCCGGCGGCCACGCCGGGCCAGAATCCCGGCCGGCCCAGCGCAAACTCGCGCACCGCGGTAGCCCAGTCACCAAGCAGGATCGTCTCCACGAACCCGAAGATCAGGAACCACTGCAGGCCCAGCAGCACAAGGGCCGTGCGCCTCCCGCCTTGCCGCCAGGACCAGCCGATCACGTCCACGGGGCGGATGTCGCGGGATTTGACATCTGTCAGCGTGGTGATGCATGCGCACAACAGGAAAGAGAACATCGCCAGCGGCGCGACCTCCACCTTGGCCAGATTTTCCGGGATCCCGGGAATGCGGGCCAGCAAAGATGGCAGCAGGGGCGGGAAAAAACCGACCGCAATCATCAGGATGATGACCCGGTGCCAAGGCTTGAGGGTTTCCGGCCTCCCCCAGCGGAAAATGCTGAAATCGATCACCGCGAGCAGGGCCCCGACCAGCAGCATGAAAACGAGCGGGAGAACATTGAGAACCCGGCCCGCGGTCATTCCCCAGCATGGCAGGGCCAGGCCCAGGGCCATGAGCACGCGGGTCACCAGGAAGTAGCCGAACCGGAGTCCGTTGCCGTCGAGCCAATCCGGCTGCAGCTGCTCGACCGCAAAGAGGGTCTGGCCGCGCCGCCGCATCTGGCCGGCGAGCCAGGAAAGCACCGGGGGCATCCCGCGCGCGGTATCATCATGCTCGCGTGCTCCCTTCCGCCGCAGCGCGGTCTGCACATAACCGTCGAAGAGCTTTTTTCGCCGCTGCTCGATGGAGTCGGTCGTCCCGGAGCGCAGCTCGGCGGCCGGCGCATCGCGCCAGGCCATCGTCATCACGCTGAGCATGAGCGGAGACTGCGCGAGCAAACCCAGCGCCTGATCCGACTGCATCGCGACCCGCAGGTTGGCCAGTCCCGGCCCGGCGCGCTGGAGATAGGTGTCGATCTGCGCCGGAGTCAGCGGCTGCAGGCAGATGGCGGCGCGGAGCCCCAGACGCTCCTTCAGCGCGCCATACTCGGCCACGCGGCAGGTCACCGCCAGGCCGGCGGGCGTGTGGTCGCGGACAAAGTCGTTGATCGCCGCCACGCAGGCGGGCCGCAAATCCTCCCGGACCTCGTCGAGACCGTCCAGCAGCAGCACCAGCCGGCCGGAGTCGAGCCACCCCTGGGTCAGGCGCCTGGGCACCTGGTAGCGCAGGTTGACCTCCTCGACCAGCCAGTCCCCCAGCGCGCGGTGCCGGCCCGTCCACGTGGAGAGGGCGAGCACGACCGGGACGGCCTCGCCGGCCGCTTTTCGGGCCCGCGCCACCAGTGCGCGGGCCAGTTCCAGCAACGTTGTGGTCTTGCCGGCGCCGGGCTCGCCTAGGATGAGCAGGGTGTCTTGCGCCGCGCCGAACACCCCGGCGATCGTCTCGCCGCTGTCCAGCGTCCGGACCGGACGGTCCGGCGCGACCAGGATGCGGTCCCAAGGCTGCTCCACCGCCTCGTCCTTCCAATCGAGCCCCAGGTCGATCCACGCCCGGCGGTGCAAGGAGGCTTCCAGCACGCCCTCGATCCAGTCGTGCTGGATCCGGTCCAGCAGCCGGAGCAGGTTCGTGCGGTCCGGGCCGGCCGCCTCCGGGCGTGGCCGCGCCGCCTCCTCCTCCCGCTCCAGCGAAATCCACCGCGCGGCGACCCAGTTGTGCAGGTCGGCTGTGGCGCTGGCCGCAAGCTCCTCCGGGCTGCCGACCTCCTTCACCGTGTGGCCGCGCAACAGGTCCTGCTTGAACGCCGCGAGTTTCGCCGCCAGCGCCGGGTCTTTGTCGGTCTGCTCCGGCGACGCGGGCTCGCCGCGCTTGAAATAGACGAAACACGGCAGGTTCAGCGCGCGGGCCCGGCGATACTCGGCCTCGGTGATGCCCGAGCCGTAGCGGTGCCCGATGATGCCGACAAAGACTTCGCACAGGTCCACCTGGTCGATCGAGGCGTCGTGCGTGTCGTCGGGCCGGTTGCCGAAGAATTCCATGCCGACGAACCTCATTTCCTCCATCCGGTTCAGCGCCTCCATCAGCGCCCGGCGCTCCAGCTGCAGGTCCAGCCACGTCGAGCTGACGAACACCCGGTAGATCGGCCGCGACCGCCGGACGGCGGCCCCACCCGGAGGAGCAACATCCTGCGGCAGGGGGTCGGCTGGCATCGCGGCAACTTAGAAGAACATCGCCTCGCTTAAAGCCATTTCTGGCGCGAGGAAATGCGCCCCGGCCACGAGCGCGGTCCGGCCGGTGCCGAGGTCGCCGGTGAACTCGGCGTGGTCCGTGCCCAGGTCCGCCTCCCACTTGAAGATTTTCCCCGGGTCCGCGTAGGTGAACTCCATCGCGAAGCAACCGGCGCAGTCCACGCCGCCCAGCTCGAAGGTGACGCCGGTGGCGCCGCTGCGGGCGAGGCCCTTCTTCACCCAGCCGAGCAGGCAGCCGGCCTCGGCGGCGAACTGCCTCCGGTGGCGGATCGTCACCTTTTTCAGCCCCTCGTTGATCAGCGCCGGGGCGTAGCGGCTGAGGAACTGCCCGAGGTTCTGCCGCAGCGGCAGCGTGCGGGTATAGGCCAGGTCGCGCACCGCGGCGATGTTCGGCCAGGGATAGGTGAAGGCGTCCGCCGGCACCACCGCGCTGTCGAACAGGATGCGCTTGGAGCGCGTCAGCAGGTAGCCGTAGTCCGCGAGTTTTTTAGCCTCGGAGAACCGGTGCCCCCAGTAATAAAGCGGCATGTCCGTCGAGAGGCACACCGACACCTGGTTCTCCAGGTGGCTCCGCACCGCCATCGTGTAGTGCAGGATGACGAACTCCACGCAGCGCGTGTCGTTTTTTGATTTCCCGAGGAAGCACTCGCCGTAGATCTTCGCGCGGATCTCGGGTGCGGCCTTTTCATCAAAGTCCGGGCAGAGCACGACGACCCGGGCCGGGTAGCGCTGGGCGAAGCGCAGCGTGGCCTGGAACTGCTCGGCCGCGTCCGCCGGTGTGGTGTTGGCGCCGAGGTGCAGCACGAGGTTGAGCTGCACGGCGCGGCTCTCCTTGGCCGGGGAGGCGGCCCAGAGTTTGCTGAAGCCCGCCGCGATGCCGCCGACGGGCACCTCGAGACCGGGTAATGCATCAAAGACGGCAGGCATGAGGGAGGAAAACTCCAAAGGCCAAACGCCAAACCACAAACCATGCAGAAAAAGCGTTCATCGAACTTCTTTGGTATTTGGAAGTTTGGCGTTTGGAGTTTGCCGCGCCTTGCGCGGTCACGGTTCGCGCCAGCTGTGGCCGTTCGCGGCGAGCAGGTCCTCGGCCGATTTCGGGCCCCAGGCGCCGGAGGCGTAGGTGTCGAGGCCGGTGCGGCCCTGCTTCGCCCAGTGCTCGAGGACCGGTGTGCAGAGCTGCCAGGAGCGCTCGGTCTCGTCGCCGCGGATGAAGAGCGTGCCGTCCCCGATCATGGCGTCGAGCACGAGGCGCTCGTAGGCCTCAGGCGTGTTCGAGCCGAAGGTCGTGGCGTATTTGAAGTTCATCTTCACCGGCTGCGTGCGCGTCTCGAGGCCGGGGATCTTGGCGTTGAGGATCAGGCTCAGGCCCTCGTCCGGCTGGATCTGGAAGGCCAGCGTGTTGGCCGCGAGCATCGAGCGGTCCGTCTCGGCGAAGAGGCTGCCGGGCGTGCGCTTGAAGCGGATGGCGATCTCGCTGACGCGGCGGGCGAGATGCTTGCCCGAACGGAGGTAGAACGGCACGCCCTGCCAGCGCCAGTTGTTGATGCTGAGGCGGAGCGCGGCGAAGGTCTCGGTGCCGGATGCCGGCGACACGTCCTTCTCCTGCAGGTAGCCCTTCACGGGCTTGCCGCTGATGACGCCGTCGCCGTATTGGGCGCGGGCCACGTCGGGATTCGCGCCGTCGAGCCGGAGCGGCTGGATGGCCTTGAGCACCTTCACCTTCTCGTTGCGGACGGACTCGGCGTCCATCGAGACGGGCGGCTCCATCGCCGTGAGGGCGAGGAGCTGCATGGTGTGGTTCTGGATCATGTCGCGCAGGCAGCCGCTCTGCTCGTAGTAACCGGCGCGGGCCTCGACGCCCACCTGCTCGGCCACGGTGATCTGCACGTGATCAATGAAATTCCGGTTCCAGATCGGCTCGAAGATGGCGTTGGCGAAGCGCTGCACGAGCAGGTCCTGCACGGTCTCCTTGCCGAGGTAGTGGTCGATGCGGAAGACCTGCGGCTCCTCGAAGACGGAGGTAAGCTCTCGGTTCAGGGCCTGGGCGCTGGCGAGGTCGCGACCGAATGGTTTCTCTATGATGACCTTCGACTGGTGCACCTGGCCGAGGTAGCGCGCGGCCAGGCCGCTGGCGCCGAGGTTCTGGATGATCGGGGCGAAGACCGTCGGGGGCGTGGAGATGTAGAACAGTGACTGCAGCTGCTGGCCGATTTCCTTCTCCAGGCCCGCGATGCGCTGGGCGAGCCGGTCGTAGGCCGGTTTCTCGTCGTAGCCGCCGCTGACGTAGAGCGTGCGGGGGGCGAGCCGGTTCCAGACCTCGGCGCTGGGCTCGCGGCGGGAGAACTCCTTGATGGCGCCGGCGGCGATCTTCTGGAATTCCGCGTCGGGAATCGGCTTCCGGCCGAAGCCGATGAGGTAGAAATCCGCGGGCAGCAGGCCGTCGTGCGCCAGGTTGTAGATGGCGGGGATGAGCTTGCGGGCGGTCAGGTCGCCCGAGGCGCCGAAAATGACGATCACCGTCGGCGGGGAGCCGCGGTGCTTGCTGAGGCCATGCAGGAAAGGGTGACGGGCTTCTTCGGCCATACGCCGGAAAAATCGGCCCGATGGTAGACTCCCGCAAGGCTATACTTCCCGGCCTGTGTCCTAACCGCGGGCCGGGCGGAGGACGATCCCTCACATCTCGTCCAGCGAGCCGCTCTGCCGCGCGGCATGGTAGCCCCTGGGGAAAAGCGGAACGTTCTCGAAGTGCATCACCTGGGGCGGAAGCCGGCCGCTGAGCGTGACCTCCGCGACGTCGAAACGGAAGGTGCGGGGCGGGCTCGCCAGCGCGCCGAGGTAGGCGTGCACCGCCCGCTGCAGCGCGCGCTTCTTGCGCTCATCCACCGCGTGGAAACCCGACACGAGCGCGCCCTCCGCGCGGGCCTTGACCTCGACAAACACCAGCACGTCGCGGTCGCGGCACACGAGGTCGATCTCGTCACGGCGATCGCGCGGACTGCGCCAGTTCCGGGTCACGATCGCGAAGCCGTGGCGGGCCTGCAGGTAGTCCGCGGCGGCCTGCTCACCCCGGGCCCCGGCCTCCGCGCGGGCCGTGGGGGCCTCGCGTCGCACGACCTTGCTCCAGACCTCTTTGAGCCAGCCAAGCATTTGCAATTCGCCCTCGACCACGCGAAAAATTGCCCTTACAAGCAAGCGCGTTTTTCAATCTACGGTCGTGGCTCACGCACGCGACGGCCGGCCGGACCTCCTCCACCTCCCCTTCCTCATGGCTACTTCCAGCAATCTCACCGGCACGCTGCGCCGCTCCCTGCTCATCAAGGTTATCTCGAAGCCCGCCCCGAGCAAGGAGGACGTCAACACCGTCATCGAGCTCACCTCCAGCAAGGTCGTCGAGTCGCTGCAGGCGCAGTCCATGACGATGTATCTCGTCGAGGGCGGCGAGATCGCGTTCAAGCAGGTGTATTACTCGCCCACCCTCTGGGGCGCCGACAAGGGCAAGGAGGTCCAGTTCCGCGAGACCGCCAAGAAGCTCCTCACGCTCAAGCTCCCCGCCGGCACCGGCAACGTCGGCAAGGTCATCCAGACCGGCGAGCCCCTCTTCTTCAGCGGCAAGGGCGCCGACGCCGCCACCCTCAAGAAGATGGACGTCGGCTTCGAGGTGAACTCGATGCTCACCGTCCCGCTCAAGACGAACATCATCATCGGCGCCATCCAGGTCCTCAACAAGGAGCCCTCCGCCGGCACCGGCGGCGCGTTCACCCCCAAGGACCTCAGCGTCCTCATGGAGGTGGCCGAATACTCCTCCACCCTCATCCAGCGCATGCTGGACCCGAAGTTCCAGCTCACCCCCGAGGACACCGCCAAGTTCATCTCCAAGTTCACCGAGCTGCCGCTCGTCACCAAGATCGAGGACGTCGACATCGACGACAAGCTCGTCGAGATCACGGGTGACGCCGTCATCCGCCGCGAGTGCATCTTCCCCTACAAGAAGACCGGCACCAACTCCTGCTCGGTGCTGATGACCAACCCGCTGGACTACGCCAAGCGCGAGGCCTTCTCCCAGGCCACCGAGATGTCGATCGACGACGTCAAGGTCATCCCCGCCAGCCTGCTCGACGCCCTGCTCAAGAAATGCTTCGGCGAGAAGGCCGGCGCCGCCGCCAAGACCGGCGAGGCCGCGCAGGAGGTCGACATCGACGAGGTGAAGGACCTCATCTCCGGCGCCTACACCGAGGGTGGCGGCGGCGGCGAGGTCAAGGCCGCCGACCTCGAGAGCGAGGACTCCGCCCCCATCATCCAGCTCACCAACCGCATCATCGAGGACGCCTACGTCTCCGGCGCGTCCGATATCCACATCGAGCCCATGGAAAAGGACCTCGTGGTCCGCTACCGCGTGGACGGCATGTGCGCCGAGAAGATGCGCCTCCCGAAGCAGGTCGCCTTCGCCATGGTCGCCCGCCTCAAGATCATGTGCAACCTGGACATCTCCGAGCGCCGCCTCCCGCAGGACGGACGCATCGTGTTCAAGAAGTTCACGAAGAAAAACATCGATATCGACTTGCGCGTCGCCACCGGCCCCATGAACCACGGCGAGAAGGTGGTCATGCGTATCCTGGACAAGGCGAAGTCCACCCTGCCCCTGCCCCAGCTCGGTTTCTCGGAGGAGAACCTGGCCAAGTATCGCGACTGTGTCCGCCAGCCCTACGGCATGATCCTGCACTGCGGCCCGACCGGCTCCGGCAAGTCCATGACCCTTTATGCCGCGCTGGCCGAGATCAACACGCCCGACGTGAACATCCAGACCGCCGAGGACCCGATCGAATACACCCTCCCCGGCCTGAACCAGATGCAAATGAACAAGCAGATCGGCCTCGATTTCCAACGGGCGCTGCGCTGCTACCTGCGTATGGACCCCGACATCATCCTCGTGGGCGAAATTCGTGACAAGGAAACGGCCCAGATCGCCTGCGAAGCGGCGCTCACCGGTCACTTGCTCGTCTCCACCCTCCACACCAACGACGCGCCCTCCACGGTCTCGCGTATGGGTGAAATGGGCATCGAGCCCTTCAACATCTCCGCCGCGCTCGTGTGCGTGTGCGCCCAGCGCCTCCTCCGCCGCGTCTGCAAGAACTGCAAGGTGAAATACAAGCCCGAGGGCCGCGAGGCGGACATCATCATGAAGGCGCTCGACCTCAAGGAGGCCCCCGAGATCTTCAAGGCCGCCCCCGGCGGCTGCCACATCTGCGGCGGCAACGGCTACAAGGGCCGCGTCGGCATCCACGAGCTCATGGTCAACTGCGAGGAAATCGTCGAGGCCATCAACAAGGAAGTCGAGGTCGCCGACCTGAAGCGCGTCTGCATGAAGTCCGGCATGAAGACCATGCACCAGGACTCCATGCTCAAGGTCAAGATGGGCCTCACCACCATGGAGGACGCCCTCTCGAACGTCCCGGCCGACATGATCGCGATGGACGGCGGCGGCGAAGCCGCCGAGCCCAAGGCCAAGAAGCACGGCCACTGATAATTCTCGTCCGGACTACCCCCCGGACGGGCAAGCAAAGAGGCGCGATCCGCAAGGGTCGCGCCTTTGTGTTTCGGAAGCCGAAACACATCCGCCGTCTTGTCAGCCATAGCCTTGGCGACGGCTGAAGCCCCAATGGGACGAAGGCGGATCTTTCACTTCCGCCGGCTTTCCCTAAAGCACCAATCGAACCTCTTTCGATGGAGCTCAATGCATGGGCCGGCTATTTTTTCCGATAGTTCCGAAACCCTTCCTGTATTTTCTCCAAAGTATAGCGAACCTGCTCGTTTCGTTCGGCGACCATTAACTGCGAAACCTTGCGCTGAAATTCTGCCACCACCGTATCTGGAAGGAGCGGCTGGATGCGGGGAAAATGCGCCGCGAATGCAGCGAGCAAGACCACTTGGTCTTCGGTCGCGAGCGACACCGAGTCCGTGCCGGTGACAAGGGCGCCCTCGAACGATTGAATCATTCCCTGCTGCATTTGCTGCAACCCCTCCTTCATCTGTTCAGTTTGCTTTTCCACCGGGACTGAAGCCATGAACTCGTCGGCCAGCTCAAACGTTGTCGCCATCACATCCAGCAGGAAGGCGGAAAGAGCAGCCATCTCAACGGCTACTTTCTCTCCCTTGGCAAACTGGTTCAAATATAGGCCAAGAAGCCTGCCCGTCCCATTCATGATCGTCGCTGCCTCCCCAAACCGCATTTGGACCGGCACCGTGCGGTGTTTCAAGCCCAGCAAATTTGCATTGCTCACCAATCGGTCAAACACCGGCCCCAGCTCCTTGTCGGACCGCCGCAACACCGGCAATTCGCCGGCCTGTGTCATCCGAAGCACAGTGCCGTAATCCATTCCGCCCCATGTTTTGCTAGGCGAAGGACAGCCTGCCTCCACGTAATCGAGCAACGTTTTCGTTTCGGCCGCCGCCACCCTTCCTAAGGCCAGTAAGAGCAAAAGCGGGAAAACCAGCGCCAGCTTGCGCATGACTTAGCCCTCCACCGGCGCCGAAGGCCGCGCCGCGCGCACCGAGTCCGCGATCGTCGTCGGCAGCACCTCAGGCTCGCCCTTGTGCTGGTCGAACTTCATCGAGAGCGTCTTCGACACGCCGCGCTCCTGCATCGTCACGCCGTAGATGGCGTCCGCCGCGGCGATCGTGCTCTTGTTGTGCGTGATGATGATGAACTGCGACTCCTTCACGAACTGCTTCAGCAGGTTCGTGAAACGGTGGATGTTCGACTCGTCGAGCGGCGCGTCGAGCTCGTCGAGCAAGCAGAAGGGCGACGGCTTGACCATGTAGAGCGCGAAGAGCAGCGCCACCGCGGTGAGCGTCTTCTGGCCGCCGGAGAGGAGCGTGATGCCCTTGAGCTTCGTGCCCGGGGGCTGCGCGACGATCTCGATGCCGCTCTCGAGCGGATCCTCGGCCGTCACCAGCTCGATCTCGGCCCGGCCGCCGCCGAACAGGATGTTGAACGTGTAGGCGAAGTTCTTCCGGATCTGCTCGAAGGTCACCTTGAACTGCTCGAGCGAGGTCTGGTTGATGTCGTCGATGGCCTTCAGCAGCTGCGCCTTGGCGTTGGCCAGGTCGTCGCTCTGGGTCTTCAGGAACTCGTAGCGCTGCTTCAGCTCGGAGTATTCCTCGATGGCCACGAGGTTCACGGCGCCCATGGCGCCGAGCCGCTGGCGGAGCGCGTCCACCTCGGCCTTCACGTCGTCCCAGTTGGTCGACTCCATCGACTTGAGGTCGTCCTCGGTCGGCTCGCCCTTGTTTTCCTTCTTCTTGCGGCGCTTCGGCTTCGCCTCGGCGGCCGCCTCGCCGGCGGCGGGAACAGCGGCGGCGGGGGCCTCGGCCTCATCCTCGTCGAGGTCGAGATCCTTCATGCCCTCGGGCTCGTCGTCGGCGTGCCACATCAGCTTGCGCCAGTCCTGCTGGGCGATGTCGGCCTGGAATTCGCGGGTGACCTCCTCGGTCAGGAACTGCACGCGGGCGCGGGTCTCGGCGACCTTGATCTCGTGCTTGGACAGCTCGGCCTGGGAGGACTCGGCCTCGGCGCGAATGGATGAGAGACCCTCCTCCACCGCATTGATCTCCTGCTCGACGGTGGAAAGCTCGACGCGGACTTTTTCCACGCTCTCCTGCGCCGTCGCCAGGGTCGTGATGATCTCCTCGGCGCGGCGTTTCTGGCCGGTGCTTTGCTCTTCGAGCACGTTCACCTGCTCGGTCCAGGTCTCGAGCTCGATCTGGCGCTGGGTGATCAGCTCTTCCAGTTGTTCGCCCCGGCGCTCCATCTCCGTCAGGCCGCGGTCGAGGACCTCGACCTTCTGCCGGCGCTCGGCCAGCTCGAGGCGGGCCTGCGCGAGGATTTCCTTCTTCTGGTCGCGGTCGGCTCGCTTGTCGGTGATGACAGCCTCGGTCGCGGTGATGACCTGTTTCTGCGCGGCGACGCCGGCCTCCGCCTCGGCGAGCAACGCCTGGGCCTTGGCCAGGCGGGACAGGGCCTCGTCGTGGTCGCGCTTGAGATTGTTGAGCTCGTTCTCCATCCGGGCGAGCCGGTTGACGGCGTCGTCGTGCGCCTTCTGCGCGTTCTTTTCCTCGGTGTGGATGGAGGCGGCGAGCTGCGAGGTGGCCAGCACCTCCCTGCGCTTCTGCTCCAGGGTCTGCTCGGCCTCGGCGAGGGCGTTGTTGAGCTGGTCGATGACGGCCTTCTGGTCGTCATGCGCCTGCGACTCGGCCACGACGGCCTTGCCGGTCTCGCGGATGTCGACCTCGCGTTGCACGATGCTGTTGGCCGGCTTCTTGTGGTGGCCGCCGTAGATCAGGCCGCGCCGGTCAACCAGGTCGCCCTTGGCGGTCGCCACCATCAGGAAGCTGAACGCGGGATTCGCCTGCCAGAATTCGAGGAAAGCGCCCAGGTCATCGGCGAGGTAACACGCGGAAAGGATCGAGGCCGCCGGGTGCGACGCCTCAAGGTTGGCCACCGCGTCCGTGGCCGGCTTAAGGCCGGCCGGCAGATCGCCGGCCGCTGACTGCTGGCCGCTGACCGCCGGGATCTGAAGGCAGACGCTGCCGATCTTGTCGGTCTCGAGCTGGGCGAGGATCTTCTGCGCCGTGCCGAGATCGGAGACCGAGATGGCCTCGACCGAGGCGCCGAGGAGCGCCTCGACGGCCTTGGCGTATTCGGCGCGGACCTCGAGGCCCTGCGTGACCGGAACGAACTTCTGCTCGCCGAACAGCGCGGTAAAGCGTCCCTGGAGGATGGCCTTGGCACCCTCGCCGAACCCTTCCCACTTCTCCTGCAGCTGCTGGAGCAGCTTCAGGCGGGCGGTCTTCTGGGCGAGGTTGCGGTCGATTTCCTGCAGCTTGCGCTGGGCCTCGCGGAATTTTTGCGTGACGTCCTGCAGCGCGGCCTGGGCGGCCTGGGCCTCGTTGTTCGAGCGGCTCTGCTCGACGCGGGCGGCCTCGACGCGGGCCCGCACCTCGGACAGGGCGGCGGCCGCACCCTCCACGGCGGCGCGGAGGTCGGCGAGTTCCTGCGAAAGGGAGTCGAACTTGTTCTGGCTCGTGCGGGCGTCGACCTCAAGGCCGGAGCTCTCGGTGCGGTGGCGCGCCACGGCGCTCTCCAGCTGCAGGAGGTGGAACTTGTCCTGGCTGAGCTGCTGCTCGGCCTTGGTCAGCTCGCCCTCGGTGACGGCCAGCTCGCGGTTGCGGTCCTGGAAGACGGCGTCGGAGCTGCCGAGCAGCGTCAGCTGGGCGTCCTTGTCCTGCGCGCTGCTGTCCACCTGCGTGGCCAGTTCGCGGCGCTGCATCTCGAGTTCGGAAAGGTCGTCCTTGCCGGCGTCGAGGCGCTCGACGAGGGCGGTGCGCTTGACCTGCGCCATGTTGGCGGCGTTCTCGGCGGCCTCCTTCTGCGAGCGGAGGTCGAAGACGGCCTGCTGGGCGTCCTGCACGCGCTGGCCGAGAAAATTGCGGAGGGTGCGGCCCTCGTTGAGCTTCACGCTGCGCTCCTCGAGCGTGGCGCGGCGGGTGTCGGCGGCCTCGCGGAGCGAGTTCACGCGGCCGTCGAGCTCGGCGAGCGCCGTGCTGAGCAGGCCGAACTGGTGGCCGCTCTGGGCCAGCGCCAGGTGGCGCAGGCGGAAATTGAGGCGCTTGTAACGCATGGCCTTCGCGGCCTGGCGCTTCAGGGAGCCGATCTGGCGGGCGACCTCGGTGATGACGTCGGACACGCGCGCCAGGTTCTGCTCGGTGAGCGAGAGCTTGTTCATCGCCTCGCGGCGCTGGCTCTTGTATTTCGTGATGCCGGCGGCCTCCTCGAACACCACACGGCGTTCCTCGGGCTTGGACGACAGGATCTGGTCGATCTGGCCCTGCGCCATGATCGAGTAGCTGGTCCGGCCGACGCCCGTGTCCATGAAAAGCTTGTGGATGTCCTTCAGGCGGCACGGCTGGCCGTTGAAGTAATACTCACCTTGGCCGTCGCGGGCCACCCGGCGCATGATCTCAATCTCATGGAACTCGCTGCCGAGCTGCTTCTCGCACTCGGTCATGACCAGGGCGACCTCGGAGAACTGGGCCGGCTTGCGGGTGTCGGCACCCTCGAAGATGACGTCCTGCATCTTGCCGCCACGGAGGGCCTTGGCGCTCTGCTCGCCGAGCACCCAGCGGATGGCGTCGGCGATGTTGCTCTTGCCGCAGCCGTTGGGACCGACGATGGCGGTCACACCGGGCTCAAAACTGAGGGTCGTGTTGTCGGCGAAGCTTTTGAAGCCGTGAAGTTTTAGCGCCTTAAGATGCATTTAGCTTAAAGGGCAAACTAGAGGCAGCGGCTCAGCGCCGTGCAATGGAAAAAACGCCGTTTTCCCCTCTGAAAAGTTGCTCCCAAACGCAATTTTGGGCTGGTCAACGCACAGCCGGCGCGCTGGGCGGGCCGGCCGCCTCCGCCCAGCAGTCCAAGTGATATTTTTGCGGGTCGGCCCATGCACCCGGCTACTGGTTTACCGGTCCTCTTGCGTCCCCGCCCCCGCCGGTTATCCCGGTTGCATGACCGGCTCCCCCGATCACATCGCCCGGACCAAGCGCTACATGCCTTGGCTGGTAGCGGTCGCCCTGTTCATGGAGGGCCTCGATTCCACCATCGTCAACACCGCGGTGCCGACCATGGCGGCCAGCCTGAAGGTGGAACCCCTGAGCCTGAAGGCCGTGCTGACCAGCTACACACTGTGCCTGGCGGTCTTCATCCCCATCAGCGGCTGGATGGCCGACCGGTTTGGCACGCGGCGGGTGTTCCGGTGGGCGGTGATCCTCTTCACCCTCGGGTCCCTGTTCTGCGGCCTAGCCCTGAACATCCCCATGCTGGTCGCGGCCCGCGTCCTCCAAGGCATCGGCGGCGCCATGATGACGCCCATCGGCCGGCTGGCCCTCGTCCGCACCTTTCCCCGGTCCGAGATGCTCGTGGCGATGAATTACGTCGTCATTCCCGCCCTCATCGGGCCGCTGCTCGGGCCAGTCACCGGCGGGTTGATCGTCCATTGGCTGCCGTGGCGCATGATTTTCTTCGTCAACCTACCCATGGGCCTGCTCGGGCTCTGGCTTATCCGGCAATACATGCCGGATTACCGCGGCACGGAAAGGACGCCGCTGGACTTCCTGGGCTTTGTGCTGCTGGGCGGATCCATCGGGCTGCTGTCCTATGTGCTGGAGATCTTCGGCGAGCACCGGCTGCCCGCGAGCCCCGTCCTCGCCTGGCTGGCCGTCGCCCTGGGCCTGTTCGCCGCCTACGTGTGGCACGAGCGCCGCACGGAGCGACCGGTCATCCGGCTGTCGCTCTTCCGCACCCGGACGTTCAGCGTCGGCGTGCTCGGCGGCATCATCACCCGCCTCGGGGTCGGTGGCACGCCGTTCCTGCTGCCCCTGCTCTACCAGGTGGGCATGGGCTACCCGGCGTGGCAGGCCGGCCTGCTGACCATGCCGCAGGCCGTCGCCGCCATCCTGATGAAGGTCATGAGCAAGTCCCTGCTCGCGCGCTTCGGCCACCGCCAGATCCTCATCGCCAACACCGTTTGTTTCGGCGCGACGCTCATGGTCTTCACCCTCGTCGGCCCCGGCACGCCCGTGTGGTTCATTCTCTGCCTCAGCTTCGTGCAGGGCCTGTTCTCGGCACTGCAGTTCACGAGCATGAACACCCTGCTCTATGCCGACATCCCGGACCGCGACGCCAGCATGGCCAACAGCATCGCCCTGACCGCGCAGATGATGTCGTGGAGCTTCGGCATCGCCGTCGCCTCGCTGATGACCGGCTTCTTCCTCGGCGGCCTGCCGCAATCGGACCGGGCCGGTTTTGTCGGCGCGCTGCACCACTCGCTGCTCGCGATGGGCACGCTCACCATCCTCTCCTCGCTCATGTTCTGGCGGCTGCGCGCCGATGACGGCAACAACGTCAGCAACCGCCGCACCCCGCCGACCTCGCCCGAAGCCGCCGAGGCGGCGTGAGGCGTGTCCGGCTCACTTGTGGTCCCACGGCAGCCGGAGCTTCAGCTTCGGGTATTTCCAGATGCGGACGACGCCGAACATTTTCCCGGGGTTCAGTATGCCGCGGGGGTCGAGCGCCTTCTTGACGGCCTGCATGGCGCGCACCTGGGCCGGGTTGTGCTGGAGGCGCAGGAAAGGCGTCTTGGCCAGGCCGATGCCGTGCTCGCCGGAGATGGCGCCGCCCAGGCTGACCACCGTCTCCATGAGCTTCTGCACCGCGGCCTCGGCGGCCCTGGTCTCGGCCGGGTTCCCGCGATGATACATGATGTTCACGTGCAGGTTGCCGTCGGCCAGGTGGCCGAAGGTCGGGATGGGCAGCCTGGACTGCTTCTTCAGTCGGGTGATGAAGCGCGCGAATCTCTCGTAGTTGCGCATCGGGACGACGATGTCCTCGTTGAGCTTTGAGTCGCCAAGCTCGAACATCGCGCCCGAGCACTTGCGGCGGACTTCCCACAGCTCCTCGGCCTCCGCCCGGTTGGTGGCCTCGCGGAACGCCACGGTGTCCTGCTGCGCCCAGGCGAGCACGTCCTGCTTCAGGTCGTCCACCTCGGCGAGCGAACCCGCCAGCTCCAGCAGGATGACCGGCCGCCCGGCCTGGCCCGGGAACACGGTCTTACCGGTGGCGCGCTCGGCGCAGAGGACACTCTCGCGGTCGAGGAACTCGCAGATGGCCGGCTGCACGCGCTGCCGGAAAAGCTTCTTGGCGGCCACCAGCGCCGCGGTCTCGTCCGCAAACGCCGTCAGCAGTGTCCAGCGCGCGGCGGGCATCGGCACGAGCTTGAGCACGGCGCCGGTCACGACGCCGAGCATGCCCTCGCTGCCGATCCACAGGTCGCGCAGGTTGAAACCGGCGGCGAACTTCTTGGTGGCCGTCCCCCACTCCACGAACTCGCCCGTCGGCAGGAAACCGCGCAGGGCGATGACGAAGTCCCGCGTCACACCATATTTGCCGCCGTGCATGCCGCCGGCGTTGCAGGCGATGTTGCCGCCGATCGTGCAATATTCCTTCGACGACGGGTCGGGCGGATAAAACCAGCCCTGCGCCGCCGCGGCCCGCTGGATGTCGCCGGTCGTGGCCCCGGCCCCGGCGTGCGCCATGCCGGCGTCGGCGTCGATCCTGATGCCCTTCAGCTTCCGCATGTCGATGACCCACCCGCCGCGCACCGGCGCCGCCGAGCCCATTAAGGTCGTGCCGCGCCCGCGCACCGTGACCGGCACACGGTGCTGGTTAGCCAACTCCAGCACCGGCCCGATATCTTTCTCTGTCTTTGGCGTGATGACCGCATCCGGCAGGAACGAGATCTTGCTGCTGTCAAAGGAAGCCGCCCAGCGACCCTCTTTGGAGGTGTCAACGCACGCACCGAGGCGGCGTTTCAGGGCGGCAGTGGCGGGCGCAAAGGATTTCATTAGCGAAACAGCTAACAAACCCAGCCAACGCCCAAGGGCAACCTCGCATGACAGAGCTGACGCAAGTTTCGCTTTGAATGTGCCAGCCAATGACTCTCAACTCTCAACCCTCATCTCTCAACTGCGCGCCCCGGCGCGCCCTCCCATGACCCGCGTCCTCCTCACGACCACCTCCTTCCAAGACACGCCCGGCATCCACCACGACATGCTGGCCAAGGCCGGCTTCGAGATCGTCCGCGAGCGCGGCCCGCTCCCCGAGGCCAAGATGCTCGAGCTGGCCGGCCAGTTCGACGCCTACCTCTGCGGCGACGACGCCCTGACGCGCGCCGTCATCCAGAAATCCCTCCCCCGCCTCAAGGTCATTTCCAAATACGGCATCGGACTCGACAAGATCGACGTCAAGGCCGCCACCGACCTCAAGGTCCCCGTCCTCTTCACCCCGGGTGTCAACCACACCACCGTAGCCGAGCACACCTTCGCCCTCCTCCTTGCCGTCGTGCGCAACCTCGTCGTCGAGGCCAACCATGTCGCCGCCGGCCGCTGGACGCGCATCACCGGCAACGAACTCTGCGGCAAGACCCTCCTGCTCGTCGGCCTCGGTCGCATTTCCAAGGAGGTCGCCATCCGCGCCCGCGCCTTCGGCCTCCGCGTCATCGTGTTCGCCAACTACTGGGAGGAGGACTTCGCCCGCTGGCACGGCATTGAGCGGATCGAGGATCTCGACGCCGCCCTCAAGCAGGCCGACTTCGTCTCCCTGCACACCAAGCTCACCGAGAAGACCAAGGGCCTGATCAACGCCCGCCGCATCGGCCTCCTCAAGCCCGGCTGCGTCGTCGTCAACACCGGCCGCGGCGAGCTGATCGAGCTCGCCCCGCTCGTCGAGGCCATCAAGGCCGGCAAGATCCGCTACGGCGCCGACGTCCTCGACCAGGAGCCGCCGCCCGCCGACCACCCGCTGCTCGGCCTCCCCGGCACCGTGCTCACGCCGCACATCGGCTCCCGCACCCACGAGAGCGTGCAGCGCCAGGCCAGCTGCGCGGTGGATAACCTGACACTCTTCCTCGCCGGCAAGGCCCCGATCGCGCAAGCGAATCCCGAAGTGAGCGGCAAGTAATCCACCTCTCTCAACTCTCAGCCCTCAACTCCCAACTTTCCGCCACCCATGCCCGAAATCTTCCACATCGTCCCCGAAAAGCAGCACAACGACCTCATCCAGGCCGCCTACCAGCACCGCGGTTTCCATGCCGATGAGGCCGCCGAGGGGGCGCGCTTCTGCGCCGAGGCCTCGCGCCACGGCATCCGCACGCACAACGGCATCAAGGCCCTCCACCTCGACCACCTCTTCGGCTCCGGCTCGAAGGGCTGCGTGCCGGGTGCGCAAATCGTCGAGAAGCCTTCGAAGTTCGAGGCCGCCAAGATCTGGGATGCCAACAAGAAACTCGGACAGTCCACCGCCTACCGCGCCATGGCCGAGGCCATGCGCCTCGCCGACAAATACGGCGTCGGCACCGTGTCCGTGGACAACGCCTTCCACTACCTCTGGGGCGGCGGCTACGTGATGGATGCCGCGAAGAAGGGCTACATCGCCTACACCAACTGCACCGCGGCGCTCGCCGAGGTCGTGCCCTTCGGCGGCAAGTTCCCGACCCTCGGCACCAACCCGCATTCCTGGGGCTTCCCGACCACCGACGCCGTCGGCTACCCGATCGTGATCGACTGGGCCACGTCCGTCGTCGCCATGGGCCGCGTCCAGCAGCTCAAGCGCGAAGGCAAGCCGCTGCCGCCGCTCGCCGCCGTGGACAAGGACGGCAACCCTACGACCGACCCGAACCTCGCCACGTCGCTCCTCCCCTTCGGCGCCCACAAGGGTTACGGCCTCTCGCTCATCAACGAGATCGTCGGCGGCTTCATCGGCGGCTCGCTGCCGACCATCCGCAACCGCTGGGACCAGGTCGGCGCCGGCGACAAGGGCACCTGTGTGTTCTTCTTCCAGGTCATCCACCCCGACGCCATCAGCAGCGGCGCCTTCGCCAAGGGCCGCAACCAGCAACAGAACGTCAAGGCCGTCATCGACGACGTCCTCGGCCACGGCAACGAGAAGTCCATGCTCCCCGGCCAGCTCGAAGCGACGTGGGCCGCCCACACCGCCAAGGCCGGCGGCCTGCTCTTCAGCGCCGCCGAGGTCGCCGCCTTCAACGAACTCGCCACCGAGGCCAGACAGCCGCTGTGGAAACCGGAGTCGTTCAAGACGGTGACGATCTGACGGGCTGATCGCCATCCGGCCCGCCGTCTGGCGGGCCTTTTTTATTTCGGCGCATCAACCCGGTAGACATCCATGACCTTGCCATTCATCGGCACGGACCGGGTAATCCGGCGGAACCCCGATTTTTCCAGCACACGCACCGACGCGACATTGGCCGGCTCAAGGAAGGCGATCACATAGGGCAGTCGCCCGACCTCAAAGGCCTGCCGCAGCACGGCCACCGTCGCCTCGGAAGCCAGGCCTTGACCCCAGAATTTGGCCTTTAACCGGTAACCCAGTTCGATCTCTTTCACACCCTCGACGCTGCAGCGCTCGAGCCCGCAGTAGCCCACAAACTCGCCGGTCGTGCGCAACGTCAGCGCCCACTTGCCGAAACCAAGCTCCCGGTAGGTCTGCTTGAACACGGCCAGCACCTCGCGACTGCCCGCCTGATCGCGCGGACCTTGCCACGAATAACGCATGACCTGCGGGTCCGCCAGCAATCCGGCCAGCTCAGGCAAGTCCCCGTCGCAGAATTCGCGGAAAACCAAGCGCGGCGCCTCGGGCAGCATAAGACCTCAGCCCTCTCCCGCTTCCTTGGTCAGCTCCAGCGCCAGCGTGCGCACGCCCTTGAGGTCGGTCTTGCCGGTGCCGAGCATCGGGATCCTTTCCACCTTCCGCAGGATCTTCGGCACCCAGAGGTTCGGCAGGCCGGAATCGAGCAGCTTGGAACGCAGTTGTTCGATCGTGATGTCCTGCGTCGTGAGCACGACCAGCGCCTCGCCCTTCGTGGCGTCGGGAATGCCCGTGATGGCCACCGCCGGGCCGTCGGTCTGTTCCAGGCCGAGCAGGTCGACGCAGCGCTGCTCGATCGTGCCGTGCGGCACCATCTCGCCGCCGATCTTGGAGAAGCGCGAGAGCCGTCCCTCGATGAAGAGGAAGCCGTCATTGTCGAAGCGGCCGAGGTCGCCCGTGACGAACCAGCCGTCCTTGAGCGCGGCCGCCGTCTTCTCCGCGTCCTTGAGGTAGCCGGGAAACACGTTCGCCCCGCGCAGCCAGAGCATGCCGGTCGAGGTCATGGGCAGCTCCGCGCCGGTGTCGGGGTCGACGATGCGCGCGGTCATGCCGGGCATCAGGCGGCCGACGGCCCCGGTGCGCTTGCCGAGCTGCTCCTCCGCCGTGGCCGTCGTGATCGGCGGGTTGTGCTGGTTGATGTTGGTGGCGGGCGTCGTCTCGGTGAGACCGTAGCCCTGCAGAATCTCGATCCCGAACTGGCCGAGGAAGGACTCGTAAAGGTCCATCGTCAGCTTCTCCGCGCCGGTGACGACGAGGTTGAGCGACTTGAGCTCCTCCTTGGTGGCCTTCTTCAGGAAGGGACGGACGAAGGTCGGAGCACCGAGCATGACGGTCGCCTGCTCCTGCTGGATGGCCTCGACGATCTTCTTGGTGTCGAGCGGGCTCGGCACGGTGATCACCTTGCAACCGCGCAACATCGGATACCACAGCGTCACGGTGAAGCCGAAGGAATGAAACACCGGCAGGCACGCCATCAGCACGGCGGTGTCGGGCAGGATGGACAGAGAGGAGATCTGCGCGCAGTTCGCGAAGATGTTGCGGTGCGTGAGCACGACGCCCTTCGGCTCGCCCGAGCTGCCGCTGGTGAAGAGCAACGCGGCCTCCTCGCGGTCGCCCGTCCGGGGCAGATCAAGCAGGTCGGCCACCCACTGGTTGGGCAGCAGCCACGCCGCCAGCAGCCACGGCACGATGGCCTTCTTGCCGCCGGCGGCCTCGATGACCTTCTTCAGGTCGAGGGTGTTCTCCGGGAACGGGAAATTCGGCACCTTGGCCCGCATGGCGTCGGCCGTGATGACGGTGTTGATCTCGCCCAGCTTGAGCGAGGCCTCGATGGCGGCCTTGCCCGCGGTGAAGTTCAGGTTGACCGGCACCTTGCCGGCGAAGGCGACCGCGAGGTTGGCGATGTGCGCGCCCGCGCCCGGCGGGAGCACGATGCCGACGCGTTTTTCCGGCACGGTCTTCCGCAGGTGGCGGGACAGGGCAGACGCCACGGCCAGCAGCTGGGCCGCCGTGACCGGCCGCCGGTCGGCGGTGCGGTCCACGATCTCGACGTGGCGCGGCCGCTTGGCCAGCGACCGGGCGATCTCGCGGCCGAGGTGGCGCCGGAGCATCGGGCGCTCCTGGAAGGCCAGTTCACCCACGTCGAGCATGGCCTTGCGCATGTGGGCGACGTCAGCCTGCGCGCTCGGGATCGGCGGGCCGAACACGACGCACACCGGCGTCGGCATCAGGCGCGGCGATTTCCAGAGGTAGCGGTTGCCCGCGAAGGAATAGATCGAGCCCCACAGGCCGTCGATGGCGGCGGGCACCACCGGGACGTGCGAGTGCTGGACGATGGTCTCGAAGCCGCGGCGCAGCTCCATCAGCTGGCCGGTGCGGGAGATGGCACCCTCGGGGAATATGCAGACCAGTTCGCCGGCGTTGAGGGCGTCCCAAGCCAGGCGGATGCCCTTGAGCGGCTTGTTGGGATTGACCGGGATGACACCGGCGGCGCGGAAGAGGAAACGGACCACCGGGCTTTTCGCAAAACCCGCGAAGGCCACGAAACGCAGCGGCCGCGGCGAGGCGATCTGCAATACGACGGCGTCGACATAGGACAGGTGGTTGCACAGCACCAGCGCCCCGCCCTCCGGGATGTTGTCGGTGCCAATCCGCCTTACCTTGTAGAAAATCCGCCCGACGAGGCGCATCACCGTGCACACCGTCTGGTGCGGCAGGTGGTAGAGCGCGTAGGCCAGCATGGCCAGCGTGACGGCCGCCATGAGGAAGAACTGCGTGCTGACCGGGAGCGCCAGCTGCGCATCGCTGGCCACGAACCAATAGACCCCGCTCGCCACCACGCCGGCAAGGCTGTCGAGCAGGCTCACGCCCGCCAGGATGCGGCCGCGCCGATGGTCGCCGGCCTTCTCCTGGATGAAGGCATAGAGCGGCACGAGGAAGAAGCCCGTCGAGAAACCCGTGGCGATCATCAGCAGCGTGAACCGCGTCGTGCCCGGCGCCGTGAAGCCCAGCGCGATGAGCGCCACGGCCAGCATCGCCCCGCCGAGCGGCGCGAGCCCCAGCTCGACGCCGCGGCGCGAGAGCAGGCCGGCGAGCAGGTTGCCGATCATGGTGCCCACGCCGACCATCAGCAGCAGCTTGCTCGAGGTGAGCGCGGCGTCGGGTCCGCCGTGCGTCAGCTCAAAGCCAACCTGCTGGATCAGCACCGTGGCGTAACCGCCCACGCCATAAAAGAAGCAGATGCCCATCGTCGCCCGCCACAGGGGGCGTGCCCGCCAGACCTCGGCCACATCGGTGAAATGCCTCACCCACAGGCTCCACCTGAAAGGCTCGGTGGAGTGGGACTTTGTCGGGTCAGCGACCTGGAAGAGCGCCCAGGCAAACACGGCCAGCGCCGTCAGCACCCAGGCGGTGTTCAGCGCGGCCGTCCACGGATCGCCGCCCGCCGAAAACCAGTGGGAAAACAACGCGCCACCGGCGAAGGAGCCCACGAGGATCGCGGTGATGTTGAACATCTCCATGTAGCCGACCCAGCGCGACAGGCGCTGCGGGCCCACGTATTCGAGCAGGATGCCGCGCTTGGCCGGGGCCAGCACGGCGGTCTCGGCCGACAGGAGGAAAAAGCAGGCCATGGCGCCCCAGAAGGATTTCATCCACAGCGCTCCCGCGAGCAGGAGCATCACGCCGATCTGGGCGATGAGCGTTCCGTTGAGCACTGTGCGCTTGGGAAACCGGTCGGACAACCACCCGCAAATCGGACCGAAGGCCACATACGGCAGGACCAGCAGGGCCGCGATGAGCGCCAGGATGGGCTTCGAATCCTCACCCGAGGCCCGCGCCAGCTGCTGCGCGAGCGCGCCCAGCATCATCTTGGCGGCACAATCGTTGAAGGTTTCCTGGGCCTGCGCCGTCAACAAGGCCGCAAGCGAAGCACGGGGGGATTTCATGCGGGGGGAACACCCCAGACTGTGCGAGGGCAAAGGCGTTGGGCAAGACCTTCCTTTGAGGTGGAGTTCGTTCCACCTACCCGCGCCAACTCCGCAGATCCCGCGCGAGCGCCCCGAAGCCGTTGGGAAAATCATTCTCGAGCCGGCGAAGGTCGCCGTGATGCCGGCTGACCTCCTGCACCGCCCGCTGGATGCCGTGCGGCAACGACGGCCGGTCGGTGCCGTAGACCTTCCATTTCAAATCGCGCCGGGTGTAGGGCAGACGGCCGGTCTGCTGCCCCGTGATCCACGCGTCCTCCGTGATCGAGCTGTCGCGTCCGCACAGCAGCCACGCCTCCAGCGCGGGCACACACAGGCCGACCGCGCGCAGCACCCGCTCCCGGCCCAGGACAGGATGAGCCGGGTCGGGCGGTCCGAAACGCGGGCGCGGTGACGGCAGATTCTTCAGCGAGCGCCGGAAGACCGCCCGCAGCCGGCAGATCCGGCAATAGGGATGATAATAGCCCGGCGCCTCGTGTTCCGCCGTGTGGACGGGCGTGTCGTCCGAGTCGACGACGACCACGAGCCCGTCGGCGCGCGTGTTGAAATGCAGGTGTCGGAGGATGGCCGGCAGCACGAGCTCGACCGAAGGCCAGCCGCGGGCCCTCAGGGACGGCGTGATCTGGTTGAACTTCTGCCCGAGCACATACTCCACCAGCACGCGCAGCGCCGCCTCGTCCACCAGAGATTCACTCAGCAGGGCGATGTTCATCGCGCTCACTCGCCGGGGATGCCGCCCAGGATGCCGCTATACCAGAGGTCGCCGAGGTGCGCCTCCTTCATCAGGTCGAGCAGGTCGGTGCGCTCGGACAGGCGCATGAAGGTCGCGGCGTTGCCCGCCTTGCTGGCGAGCACGACTTCCTCGGGATGGTCCTTGAAGAGGTCCAGCAGGTAAGGCGAATGCGTAGTCGTGATGACCTGCACCGCGGCGCGCTCCATGCCGGCGTCCTGGGGATAACTCAGCCGGTAAAGCGCGTCGCGCACCTCGCGTAGCATCCGGGGATGCACACCGCGATCCGCCTCCTCGATGCACACCACCGTGGGCGGCACCGGCGCGTGCGCCAGGGCCAGCGTGGCCAGCAGATAGAGCGTGCCTTGCGACAGGCTGTCGGCCGCAACGCGCTCGTCGCCGCCGGCCAGCCGGGCGACCAGTTCCACGCGGCCGTCGCCGGCGTCACGGAAATCCAACCCGGCGAACTCCGGCAGGATCCGGCAGAAATCCTCCTCGAACGCCTTCCACGCGGCCGGCGCCTGCTCGCGCCGACCCGCCAGCACGGCGGCCAGGTTGCCGGCGTTGGACGCCAGCTCGGCCCCGTCAGTGCGTTTCGCGGGCACCGCCATCGCGTAATGGTCGAACAGGTAGGCGCGGATGCCCTGCAGCCGGGTGCGCAGTTCCGCCCACTCCCCTTCCCCGCCGATGCCCGGCGCATGGTCCACCACGAGCAGGTTGCAGACGAGTTCCTCGGAGGTGCAGCCCAGCGTCACGCGGACGTTCTGGAACGGCGGGTTGAAGTGAAACTCGATCTGCGGGCCGTCGGGTTGCTGCCCCTTGAGCTCGTGAGCATGGGTGACCGGCAGGCCGGAGAGCGTGCGCAGCCGCAGCAGCGCCTGGATGAGGCTGGTCTTGCCACTGCCGTTCGGCCCGATGACGAGGTTAAACGGCTCGAGCCGCACCGCCGCCGAGCGCAGGGCCTTGAAGTTCTTGAAATGGACGGCGGCGATCACGGCAGGACAATGGGCGACTTGCCGGCCCGGCGCAAGCGGGCTGAAAATGATTGGAAGAACGCGCCGCCCCGTTACGTTACCACTCCGTCACCCCTCTCCCGCCCGATGATCACCTTTTCGCGCCCGGTTCTCGCCCTCTGCCTGGTCAACCTGTTCCTCACCGGCCTGCTCGCCGCCCAGGACACGCGCAAGTGGTCGGCTTGGCGGCCGATCGACGAACAGCTCACCGGCGTGCGCATCCGCACGAGCTATGACAACAACGAGGGCCGCGGCTGGGCCGACGGCAGCCACCGCTGGCTCATCGAGGTGAAAAACAACCTCAAGCGCACGACAGTGAAGGTCGCCCTCGGCTTCGCCGCAAAGGACCCGCGAACCAAACAATGGGAGGCGCCGACCGAGGCGCGGCCGCCCTCCGTCAACTTCGCGCTGGAGCCGGGTGAGGTCTACGAAGGATCGGCCATCGGGTCCGAGAAGAGCGGTTTTGATTACCTCTACGCCATCACGCCCCTGAACGAGGAGGGCAAGCCGGCCGGCCGACCCGCCCGCGGTCTGGCCAGTTCCCGCACCGTGTCCAAGCCGATCGCGGAAAGCTCGCTGGTGGCGAACGCTGCCTTCGCCAAGGCCTTGGCGCCCGAGCAAAAGATCGCCCGCGATGCCACGCCGCCTGCTCCGCCCGCCCCTGCTGCGTCGACTCCTGCCGCCACTCCTGCCGTCGCCGTGACCGAACCCAGCAAACCGGCCAGCGCGCCACAGGTGACGCCCGCCGCCCTGCCCATGACCGCCCCGACGCTGCCACCGGCGGCCACCGAGGGCCTCGATGCCGCGGGAAAATTCGCCCTCTGGTCGCAACGCGCACAACAGGGTGACACGGAATCGATGTTCGAGCTGGGCCGCGCCTGCCGCTTCGGGCAGGGCACTACCCAGGACCATGCCACCGCCACCGAGTGGTATCGGCAGGCAGCCCTCCGCGGCCATGCCGGGGCGATGACGAAGCTGGGCTTTGCCTACGACAGCGGTCTCGGCATCGGGCGCGACGAGGCGGCCGCCATCGACTGGTGGAAGAAGGCCGCGGCCGCCGGCGAGCCTGACGCCGCCAAGAAACTGGCCAAGCTCGGCCTCGCTCCCTAAGCCGCTTCCGCCGGCTCAATACGGCCCGCGGATGTGGACGGCGACCTCGCGCTCGTAGTAGGCCGCCAGCTTCACGTGGCGGTCGGCACCGAGCGGGGCAAGGACAGAGGCCCGCGCGTTGCCCTGGGCCTGTGCCGCATTGCGTGCTCCCGGGATGAGCACGCTCACCGCCTCGAAGTCGAGGCACCAACGCAGCGCCATCTCGGCCATCGTCATGCCGGCCGGCACGAGCGGCTTCAGGCCGTCGGCCAGCGCGACACCCTTCTCGAACGGCAGGCCGGCGAAGGTCTCGCCGACGTTGAACGACTGGCCGTCGCGGTTGAAGTTGCGGTGATCGTTCGCCGGAAACTTCGTTTGCGCCGTCATCTTGCCACCGAGCAGGCCGCTGGCGAGCGGCAGGCGGACGATAAGCGCCACGCCGTTGCGCCGGGCGGCATCGAAGAGCGTGTGGATGGGCTTTTGGCGGAAAATATTGAAGATGATCTGGAGCGCCGCGCAGCCGGGTTGGGCGCAGCACCAGAGCGCCTCGTCCATCGCCTCGACGCTGGCGCCGTAGGCCTTGATTTTTCCTTCGCGCTGCAGCTCCGCCAGCCAGCCGAACAATTCACCGCGCATCAGCACCTCGGGCGGCACGCAGTGGAACTGCGTCAGGTCGAGCGCGTCCACGCCGAGCCGCTTGAGCGAGGCCTCGGTGTGCTGCCGCACCGCCGCACGGGTGAAATTGGCCGGCCAGCCGGGGTCGGAGAAGCGGCCGAGCTTGGTGGCGACAAAGACCCGGTCGCGGAGTTTCGCTTCCCTCAGGAACTGCCCGATGAGCTTCTCGCTACGGCCGTCGCCATAGACGTCGGCGGTGTCGAAGAAGGTCGTTCCCGACTCGTAGGCCGCGCGCAGCGTGGCAAGGGCGGCCTCGTCGGTGACATCCCCCCACCCCGCGCCGAGTTGCCAGGTGCCGAGACCGATCTCACCGACCAGCCGGCCGGTCTTGCCAAAGATGCGTGAATTCATCGCCGGCAGTGTGGCGCACCGGGCGCGAACGACAAGCCCGCGCCGTGTCAATTCTCCGGCGCCAGCATGTCACCCAGCTTTGCCGTGGCGATGCGGGTGAAGAAGGCCGTCGGGTCGGGCCGGAGCAGCGTGCCGCCGAGCGTGACGGTCTCCTTCGTCCTGGCGTAGCCGAGGTCGTCCTTGGCGCCGCTCAGCAGGCGCAGTTTGCCGAACAACTCCTCGAGTTTGCCGCGGCCGGCGATGGTCAGCGAGGCGTTGAGCGGCTGCTCCAGCAGCGGCTTGTCCGCCACATGGGTCACCGTGCCCCGGCCGATCAGCCGGACGTCGGGCGACACGAGACTGATATCTTCCATGGTCACGTTGAGCGATTCATCGCGCGCGAGCTTCACGCTGAGCTGGTCGTAGGGCAGCTCGCCGATGCTCTGGGCGAGCTGGTCCACGAAGTAGGCCTGGCCCGCGACCTTCTCGGCCGTCCGGGTCACCTTCTCTGAACCAAAGATGGAGCCGAGCACCGAGGCGCCGAGTTCGACGACCTTGGTCGCGGTCGAGATCTTGTTGGTCGTGCGCTGCAGGCCGCGGAAGACACCGGCGCGGCTGGTGAGGTCGAAGGTGCCGTGGCTGCGCTCCAGCGTGCGGGCCAGTGTCTCGCCGCTGGCCGTGAACCGCCCGTTGACCGTGAACACACCCTCGATAGTCGCCGGCTTGGCCGGCTCTAGCGCCTTGAACAGCTTGCCCGCGTCAAACTCGGTCAGCGAAAAATCCCCTGTCAGGGCATACGGCTGAGCCCCGCGGGTGAAGCCGACCCGCGCTTTCGCCGCCAGGCGGCCCTTCTCGCCAAAAGCGGCCTCCAACTTCTGCAGGGTGACGTCAGCCGGCTCGATCTGCACGAGGCCGGTCAGCCCGGTCATCGACCAGTCGGTGCCGCGCGCGACAGACTTGATGTCCAGCGCCAGCCGGCCCGTGAAACGCGACCAGGCCGGCGTGGTGTCCGCCACGACCTTGGCCGGAGTCGCTGTCGTCACCGGTTTTTCACCCGCGCCTGCGGCGGGTGCCAGAAAGACCCCGAGCACCGCAAGCGCATCCGCCAGCTCGATGTGTTCGCCCGCCAGCTTCCCGTTGACGGCGAAGCCGCGTCCGGCCGGCGTGAGATCCATCGTGAAGCCAAGGTCCGAGCGCTGGCCCGCGCGGTCCAGCAACAGCGGAGCCTGGACGGAGATCTTCCCGTCGGACTGGGCCACCGCGCGGAAACTGAGGTTCGCCACCGGCAGGGTCTCATTGGTGAGCGTGGTCACGAGGCCGTTGACCGTCATCCGCGCCTCCAGCTGGTTGACCGGACCAAGGGCTGCGCGCACCTCGCCACTGGCGCGCCCGGCGGAGACCGCCTGCGTGCCGGCAAACATCGGCTGCGCGGCGAGCGCCGGCACCTCCAGCGTGAAAGTCATGGCTCCCTGCAGCCCGGCCGCAGCGGACTGTGTCACCTCGCCCTTGGCGGCCAGCAGCAGCGTCCCGCCGGAGCTGCGGACAGTGACGTCGCCCGATTGCATTCGCATCGTCGCGTTGGCAGTAAGCTCGAATTTCGGCTGCGCTTCGATTATCAGACCAGTCAACGCTGGGCGTCCCTGTTCCGTAAACGAAACATCGACCAGCTTGAATGGCACGGGTGAGTGAATGCCCATTTTATCTCCGTGCACTGCGACTACAAATTCACCTTGAGCAACGACACCACCAAGCATGGAAGCCGGCTGGAAGACCAGCAAACCACCGTGCAACGGTCCAGCCACGGGCAACGCGGCAAGTGGCACCCGTCCAAGTGAGATGCGAAGCAGATCCGTCGCGTCCTTGGCGCCCGCAACCTCCACACGTCCGGTGGAAAGATCGGAGACGAACGGCCGCAACGCCGAAGCCTTGAACAAATCCATGCCAGCCGCATCGGTAACCCCGGCTTGCAACCGGCGCAGCTCGAGCCTTGACCCCGCAATCGTAAAATCGACCTCACCCGTCGCCTTGACACGCCCAAGCGGCAGCCAGCGCGCCAGCAGTGTGGGCAAGTCGGCAATATAGGTCGCCGCGACCGTCACCGGCGGGTCTTCCAAGACCGGCACAGTGACTTTCGCCTGGGCGGTGAGCGTGTCGCCAGCCGGCGTTTTTAGTGAGAATTTCTCAACCACGGCCTGCAGGTCGACATCCGTCAACACCGCCTCAAAGCCCAGTGCAAGGTCAGCACGAGTAAGCAGCGCGTCGCCGTGCTGCACGACGTTCAAGCTCTCGACACGCAAAGGCTGGATTGCACGCAGCAGGAGCCGGCCAGGTTCGCCGGTAATGGCAAGCTTTCCGGTGATCATCCCTCCGGACACGTCGACCATCTTCACGAACGGCCGCACCCATGCCAGCGGCAGGCCGTGGAGTGTGAGGTTGAGGGCCTCGCCCACCCCGGGGCCGCCGACCTTCACGCGGCGTTGCTTAATATAAATCTCTACGCCTCCCGCGGCAGACAGTTCGAGCACGGGCTGGTCGCCGGCGAGCGTGAGGTTGAGTTGGTTGAGCCGGGCCACGCCGTCGGCCTCGGCCAGGTCGAACTGTGCCGCGACCTTGACCGCCCCGATCGCCCGCCAGGCCGGCTCAAGCAATTCCAGCCGGCTGACCTCGGCCGTGAGGCCGCCCTGCAGGCTGGCCGCGAGGCTCGTGGGATTGAAGGTGAAGCGGCCGTCGCCTCTCGCATTGAAATCCGGCAGCGCGGCACCCAGGAAGAACGGTTCCAGCTGGGCCGTGCGCGCGAGAAGCTTCCAGTCGCCGGCATACTCCTTGCCACCGGCCGGCAGCGTGGCGCGCACGGAGAGGACGTTCTCCGCGGTGCCGCGGATGAGCGTGTCGATGGTAAGACCGTAATTTTCGCCCGCCGTGGTGATCCCGAGCTCCGCCGCGATTTTCAGCTGCTCCTCGCCCGAGAGGTTCCGGCCCTCCGCATCCACGACCGCAGCCAGGCTGACGCGGCTGAAGGTTTTTTGCTCCGTTTGCAGGGCGCGCAGGGTTACTCCGGTGCGGAGCGTGGCGACGCGGGCGGATGGCGCGGGATTCCTGAGCGTGGCGGCCAGCACCAGCGAGCCCTCCTGCCCCGGCGAGAACTTGCCACCCGTGATCTTGTATTCAGCGGTGAGTGGTGGCCCCCCGGCCGAGCCGGGCAGCAGTGCGCGGCCCTCGATGAGGCAGTCGTCCAGGACGAGCGCGAATGGCAGCTTGATCTGCGTCATCACGCCCGGTGTGGCGGCGGGCGCCCCGGCGGCGGCGACCGTGGTTTTATCACGCGAAAGACGGCTGGCATCCACCACCAGGCCGCTGCCGGCCAGCCGGCTGATCACGAGGCGGCGGCGGAACAGGAGCTGCGTCAGGGAATAATCAGCCTCGAGCTGCGCGAGCTGCACGGCGAGGCCGCCTT
>Ga0208512_100046_pt1 | contig 47414 bp, 51 predicted proteins | sample LakWasMet40_LOW7_2_FD_183880 | JGI IMG/M metagenome (GOLD analysis project Ga0208512, IMG submission 183880) | Freshwater sediment methanotrophic microbial communities from Lake Washington under simulated oxygen tension - Sediment Metagenome... | ecosystem: Environmental > Aquatic > Freshwater >...
CACGCCGGAAGGCTATCAATCGCTGGAGATTGAATTAAGGGATCTGTGGACCAAACGCAAAGAGGTCACCCAGGCTCTATCAGAGGCGGCAGCGGAAGGCGATCGCTCGGAAAATGCCGAGTACATCAAATAACCTCATTAAATGTACTATTTTTAAAAAATAACAGCAAAAACAATCATATTTTAATAGTACATGTACTATCTTTATGTACTTTTTTTAAGTAAACTTTAAGATTAATATTTGAAAGATTTGGAAGAATTTCGAGATGACAGAAACGAAATACTATATATGTTACGAAAACGCTCTTAAACAGGATGAAGCTGAACTACTGCATAAATATTGGCAGCTTGATCAAAGCTCAGAAAATATTTATCGACACAAAGTGCAAGATTTAATAGGAATTCTTAACTTTGATAAGGAGAGCTACATTACTAAATTCGTTAAGGGCAATTGTTTCATTTCATCAAATTCACAAATCTTTAACTGCACGTCTTGCCAAATAAAATTTAATGCAAATTGCCGAACCGAGTTCAATAGTTTAATCAAAAGACTTCCAACAGTTTGCGACAATTGCAAAAAAGAAGAGATAAATCTCATAGCTTTAGAAAAAATAAATATCCTCGAATCCTCAATACAGAACCCCATATTTCCTGAATTTAGTTATGAAGATCTTCAATCACTTAATTATGTTGAGAAAATAATTTTGTTTGTTATGATTTCGGAAATGAATGTCAGCGAAAATGAACCTATCAACTTTTCGGAAGGAGAGCTAAATCTGACTGGTGTGACTGATATTGATAAAGATATATTATCATCATTATTTAATAAGAAAGCAATTTATGTTATCAAAGATGAAGACTACAACAACCTACCTTTGCTAATAGAAACGACAGAATATATTTACAAAAACAAAAAGCATTTAAATTCAGATAATATTAATTCAGTTAATTCATTTTTAAGTGCTTTATATGAACCTGGAGTATATTTTTTAAAACCTACTGACTCCCCTTCTTTTGAAGACTTCTTAGATAAACTTTTTGAGGATATAAATAATTATTTCATAACCAAAAAAGATATTGAAATATTATCAGACCTTATAATTTCGATACTTTTATATCAATCGTATTACCTTGTTAACGAAGCTAAACAAGAGCATAAAATACCAATAGACATGAATATGAAATTGGATATAGTACTAACTAGTTTAGTAAAAAAATATCCGATGCCTGTTGTTTTTAATATTTTAAATTATCAAGCAAAAAATGTAGCCGCGAAGCTTTATTCTAATACAGCGATGCCATCATATATTCAAAATAAATTATATTGCAAATATATTGAAGAGTCTATTAATTACTTAAATAAAAACAATAAAATACCATATCAAAAAAAACTTCCAGACTATATGACTGGTTCAAAATTTGAATATTTCTCGAGCCACTATATTTTAGGAGACTTAATAAGCTGGTCTAGTTTGAGTGGGGATGACATTATAGAAAAGTGGATTCATAGTGAGACTATCAAAAAGATACAATAAATACCGTTTAAATCGAAGTAAAATTTTACGGACATTCAAAAATAATTTGTAGAAATAGTTATAAATACCAACATAAAGTTTTATAAAATGCCCTAATGTGCATATCGTTACGAAACCCACCTGTCAAAAAGCGTCGAAAAGTTTCCAGTCAAGTTTTATGGTTATTGATTTTCCGCCGCCTTTTTCCGCTGTTTAAACCGATAGAAATCATTGCCAGTTTCCAAAATATCGCAGTGATGCGTAATGCTATCCAACAACGCGGTCGTCATCTTGGCGTCGCCGAAAACCTGGACCCATTCCCCAAAATTGAGATTGGTGGTGATAATCAACGAGGTTTTCTCATACAGATGGCTGATCAAGTGAAACAGCAAAGCCCCTCCGGATGCGGGGAACGGCAAGTAACCGAGTTCATCAATAATAACGGCATCCATGACGGATAGTTGCTTGGCCAGATTGCCGGCTTTGCCCTGTTGTTTTTCCTTGTCCAATTGATTGACCAGATCAACAGCGTTATAAAATCGCACTCGTTTTCCCTGGTGAATCGCCGCGACTGCCAAAGCGGTTGCCAGATGGGTCTTGCCGGTTCCGATACCCCCCACCAGAATTAAGTCATAGGCTTGCTCCATAAAGCCAGCCGTTGCCAGCTGTTCGATCCTGGCTTGCTGTAACGGCGTTTCTTTCCAGTCAAAGCTCATCAAATCACGATGCAGTGGGAAGCGTGCGGCTTTGAGTTGATAGCTTAAGCTGCGGGCCTGCCGGTCGACCTGTTCCGCTTCAATCAGACGATCCAGCCAGACTTCCGGCATCACTGGCTTTTGCTGGATGGCGTATTCGGCCTGCCAATCGCTCCAGGCCGCGGCCATGCCGTAAAGGTGCAGGTTTTTCAGTCGAGCCGTACGATCAATGGACATGGCGTGAGCTCCGCAAAGTATCGTAGCGGCTACAATCGGCCACCGGCTCCAAGGCCAGTGTCGGTGTCGACAGGGGCAAATCCTGCAATGCTTTAGGCTTTGCGGCATCGGTTAACCGGCGCATTTCATTGAGCACAACCGCGGCGCTGATAACGCCCGCCTGCAAGGTCAGGTCACAGGCCACTTCCAGTGCTTCCAGACCGCAGTCACTGAGTGATCTTGCCATCAGCAACAGATCGACAAAGGCCCCCCCCCCCCTGATTCTGCTTAAGAAGTCGATCCCGAACCACTTTAATCGATACCGCCAACTCCCAGCTCTGAAAAGGCGCTCCATGCCGGAGTGCACCTGGCTTCTTCTCCAGTACTGGAAGATAATGCCACGGATCACAGATCAGCTGATCACGACCAAAACGACGCAGGTGTTCGGCAATGATCTGCCCGTCAGAAACCATATATACACGATCTGCGGTTAAACGGACCGAAACCACGGTATTCGCCCATTGGGCCGGTACACTGTAACGATTGCGATCGATCCGTATCAGACACAACTGTGAAACGCGTCTTATCTCTTCCACGTAGCCATCAAAGCTCGCCTTGACCGGCATGAGCAGCGGTTGTTCTTCAGCAAAACAGTCGGCAATGGTACGTGATGATTGCTCTGGATGGAGCCGTCCTGCCAACTCACGACAGCGCATCGCCAGCCAGGCATTAAGGGCGACAAAGTCTTCAAACTTGGCCATCGGGGTAAACAGCCATTCACGGATATTGCCCACTTGATTTTCCACTTGGCCTTTTTCCCAGCCCGATTCCGGTGTACAGGCGACCGGCTCAAACAAGTAGTGATTGGCTAAAGCCAGAAAACGTCGATTAAAGCGTCGTTCTTTGCCCACAAAGATCGCATCAACGACGGTCTTCAGGTTATCGTACACCATGCGCTTAGGGACGCCACCGAAGACAGCAAAAGCTTGGCTATGCGCATCCAGTACCATTTCTTGGGTTTCACGCGGATAGGCCACCACGAACACCTGACGGCTGTAAGCCAAGCGGAAGTGGGCCACTTTAATGGTCTGCACCACGCCGCTCAACAGCACCGTTTCCTGGCTCCAATCAAACTGGCAGGTCTCACTTGCAAGAAAGGCTAACGGCACAAAAGCTTGTTTGACGGTAGGACTACCAGCTCGTTGCTTCTTCCAACGCTTCATGTGACGCTGTACGACCGTATAAGAGCCAAGATAACCCTCAACCTGGAGACATTCATACAACCGTTGAGCCGTACGCCTTTGTTTACGAGGGAAATGGGCTCCTTGTTCAAGCCAGGCTTCTAGCTGCTCGTGAAATAAGCCCAGCTTTGGATGGGGTTGATTTTGACGCTGATAAACAGGCTCTTCAATCGTTTTGAGATGTTTACGGATGGTGGGACGGGACAGATTAAAGGTACTCGCCAGAGACGTGATGGTCTCATGGTCGACATGAAAACGCCGTCTGATTTCGGCAATAACGTCCATTGCTAACACTCCAGGATTCTCCGGTAAAAAACCGGACATTAAATAACCTGGAGTGGAAACTTTTCAACACTCTTTTCCTCAGGACCCTGGAAAGTTTTGCACGCCTTTTAACATGTCTTGGGAGCCCAGATACCCTGGATGCGCCGTGTCGATTTCCCCGCAGACTTCATCATCCTGGCGCTTCTTTTCGAGTGCGGCAACCTGCGCTTCAGTCAAGATAAGTCCTTGCTCTGCGACCTTCGCTTCCAATGCTTTCAAGCGATCTTTGAAGTTGGCAAGGCCATGGCGTAACCAGATGCTGCGTACGCCGCTCGGCGATACGCCCCCCCCCCCTTGCGCAATTCATTGCTGACCCGTAATTGGCCGTGAGCAGGATAATCTACGGCATGAGTCAACGCAGATTGTTCCGTCAGGTCATCGACTCGGTTTTTCAGGTTTGGTTGCCTTCGACTTTTATCGAACAGGGATTCAACTCCACCCTGCTCAACCGCTGCTTTATAGCGATAGAAGGTATCACGGGACAAGCCCATCGTCTTACAGGTTCTGGACACATTGCCCAGTTCTTCTGCCAGATTCAACAAGCCTACTTTGTGTTTGATGATTCTTACGTTATTCTCAAGCATGAGGGTTACCTCTTTTGGTTTGATAAAAATTCGACACTTCTATCTCGCCAGTAACCTCTCTCTTTTCAAGAACAGTGTCAGGTTAAGTCTGAACCATTACAGTTTAAGACAGCATCATCCCAACCAGCGGCTTTACGCATACGTTTGATGAACACCCGTTTCTTTTGGGGCTGTCGCATCATGTTCAACGCGGCATAACGGATAATAGCAACATTGCTTGGGGTATTATCCTTGCGAATGCGACTTTGATCTTTACCGAAAGATATATCCAGCACCCAATGTAACTGTTTTTCGATACCCCAGTGCAATCGCATGGCGGCCAGCATCTGCGGTGCCGAAGTCAACGAACTGCTGATAAAGTAACGGGTTTCTCGGGTCATCGTTTCGCCAATGAGACGTTCACTGTCAATCGCAATAATGCTGCCTAGATTTTTCCATTCAGGATGACGCTCCCTAAGCCGGTCAATAGGATACTCACCCGGCATTGCCGGACTTCGACGCGTCCGTGGCCTTTATCAACGCTTTCAGTGCGACTCATCCGGGCGAGCGACGCGGGGGCGGGCTGTTCAAAGTGCAGACATACATCATGATGCAAGCCGCTTTGGTTGCCTTTAAGCGCCAACAGGTAATCACCGCCTTTATCGATGATGTTTTCGGCAATGGCTTTTTGGCAACCCATGGCATCAATGGTCACGATGGCTCCGCGCACATCCAACCACTTCAATAGCTCAGAAATAACGGTAATCTCATTGAATTTTTCACGGGTTTTAACTTGCCCTAAGATGATCCCCGCTTCGCTGGCAAAGGCTGATACCAAGTGTATAGGTGATTGCCTGCCGTCATGGCTGCCACGTAGCGTTTTGCCGTCGATGGCCACCACTTGACCCACCACTTCAGGACTCAACCAGGTCCGAATCCATTCCACAAATAGCTGCTGGAACTGCATGGTAGAAATGACACGAAAAAACCGCCGTACGGTGTCATTGCTCGGTATGCCGGACTTATATGGCAGATACTGGCGTAAAAACGCCAACTTTGACTTGCCAAACATCTCTATACGATCCCACCTTTCTGCCCCGCAAATGTCTGCGCACAACGTCAATAGCAGTATTCAGAGCATGGGGTGCAGCTTTTTTCGATCAATGCGGAGATCGTCGAATTGTCCAAAAATATCTAAAAAATCCATTTCTTCCGGTTTCTTGAGGGTAGTTTATTTTGTCATTATTCTAAATTCGATTTGGTTGATAACTATTTTTAATGAGGTAGCCCTCACCCTTTTGAATTTATATATTGACGCATACAAGGTTTAGTGATCTACTATATGTACCGTTTAGTACTCATTTGCTTAAGAGGCTTTTTATATTAAAGATCATCAAGTATTTAAATTTAAAGGATGTCATTTACTCAATTTTAAAACAGCAAAAAAATCATTTAAATATTGGCTCAATATGTGTTTAAAAACCTTGATGTAATTGCACTCTAGAAAGTGGATAAAAATTCATTTAAATCGCAAGAGCTACAAATCCATATAGTGGGGTAAAATTAATGAAAAATGTATATTTATTAAGACAAAGTTTTCTAGTATTACTAGGATTAATTTTTTCCTCGGTAATTTGGGCGCACGGAGGCGCGAAGGGAACTGATACCGATCAATGTAAATTCGAACTGGAAAAAAGTCATTGGCTACATTACACAGCCTATCAGCCGAAAGCTTATCCTGCTAAAGAATTTTGCGGCAACCTACCTGATATTAACACGCCTACCCAATTGGTTTTCGACTACCAGGATCAACGCTATAAAGGCATGGCGATTGAATTTGAAGTCACCAAAGAACCGGAAGGGAAGTTGATTTACCTTTTGAAATCTGACAAGCATAAATCAGGCACTGTCGTTTTAGACTTGCCTAATGGTGTGGAAGAATCTGGTAAATACTTGATTCACATCACCTTACTGCAAGACAGCGGCGAGAGATTAGATGCACATATGAACTTTAGAGCTGGTGGCGGTCAACCTGCAAGCAAAGGCAAAATCGGTTTGTATATCTTAGTACTTATTGCCTTGATATATGCCGCTTATCTCTCTAACACTGGTTTAAAACGCAAAATAGATCAGTGTCTTAGCAAGGAAAAACCAATATATTAAATATAGTGAATATTAATAATCCAAGAGCATAAAACCCTGAAATGCAATTGAGACTTAAATTTATATGATGACAGAGGATAACTCATGACTTGAAATATATATCTTAGCGCTACCGATTAAACAACTTTTTTAAGGAAGAGTTATAGTGTTTTTATTTGTCTATTGTGTACCGAAAGGTACACAATAGACAACAGAAGCCTGTAATTACGATAATTTTTTATTTCCTTGTGGAGATTACAATGACAACAACGCCACAAAACACATTACAAAATAATAATGAAATTTATGGTCTAAACGATGAAACTGCTCAAGTTTCGCGAGTATTTGATTCTTGTTCTAGCTGGATTTCTTTATATTGGATCCTTTCATCTACATTTCATGCTAACAGTAGGTGACTGGGATTTTTGGCTCGACTGGAAGGATCGTCAATATTGGCCATTAGTAACACCAGTTCTGATGATCGCCTGGCCTGCAGCCGTTCAATCAGTTCTTTGGACTCATTTTCGACTGCCTATGGGAGCTACCTTATCGGTCGTGGGTCTTATGGTGGGAATGTGGATTACTCGGTTTACAGCTTATGAAATGTGGACAAACTACCCATTAAATTTTGTACTGCCTGCAACAATGATCCCTAGCGCTTTAATTCTGGATGCAATTTTGATGTTATCAGGAAGTTATTTGGTTACGGCAATTTTGGGAGGCGCTGCATTTGCATTACTTTTTTATCCAACCAATTGGCCAATCTTTGCAATGTTCCATGTTCCTATGGAATGGCAAGGTTCATTACGAACAGTAGCGGATCAATTTGGTTTTGAGTACTTACGTTCGGGTATGCCGGAGTATTTACGCATTGTTGAACGAGGAACTCTAAGAACTTACGGCCAAACAGCCGCTCCTCTATCTGCGTTCTTTTCCGCTTTACTTTGCATTTTAGTCTATGGATTATGCTCTCAAATAGGCAAATTATTTGCAACAATCCGTTACCTTACTCGCCTATAAGAAGATAACAATATGAAAATCACAAAACTTATTTTTATTGCTCTTCTTTTAGCGTTAGGCATTCCATCAATATTTCAGACAGCATCTGCTCACGGTGAGCGCTCTCTTGAGCCATTTGTACGAATGCGTACCATTCAATGGTATGACGTTAAATGGTCGTCAGATAAACTTGCAGTTAATGATGACCTGGTAATTACCGGCAGATTTCATGTTGCCCAGGATTGGCCGAGTAATTTGGCAAAGCCCGACGCTGCTTATCTAGCATTAGTTGCACCAGGCCCTGTTTTCGTACGCAAAGAGCGCACTATAAATGGCGAATCTCACGTTAATTCATTACCTTTAAAACTTGGTGGTGACTACGAATTCCGAATGGTCCTTAAGGCCCGAATTCCTGGAAAATATCATATTCATCCATCTTTCAATATACAGGAAACAGGCAATATTGCGGGTCCTGGTATGTGGATAACCATTACAGGTAGCGCTTCTGATTTTACAAATATGGTAAAACTTTCTCACGGAGAAATGGTTAACTTGGAAACCTACGGTAAATCAAATGGTCTCCGCTGGCATATGTTTTGGACAATATTGGGGGTTGCTTGGTTAGCTTGGTGGATCCGCAGACCCTTGTTTATCCCCCGCTATAACTTACTTAAAAGAGGTGGTGCCGAAGATACGTTGATAACGCCGTTGGATAATAAACTGGCAAAAGGAATTTTGTTCGTCATACCAGCCATAGTTTTAGGGAGCTATCTATACACCATCTCTCTATATCCAGAAACTATTCCTCTTCAAACATCACGCGATCAAATTGAACCATTAGATCCGCTACCTAATCTAGTCAATGTCAAAGTTAAACGAGCAGAATATATCATTTCGAGTCGAGATATGAATATGGTGATGGAGGTACAAAACAACACGGATAGACCATTAAAATTAGGTGAGTTCGCAACCGGATCAGTACGCTTCATTAATCCAAAAATTCATGTTGATTATAAAAACTATTCATCTGAACTCGTTGCAGAACAAGGTCTACATGTTAAGCAGGAAGAAGCAATAGCTCCAGGAGCATCCGCATTGTTAACAGTTGATGCAATGGATGCTCTTTGGCATAACGAGCATCTTTCCTCTGTCATCAAAGATGCCGATAGTCGCTTGGGTGGACTTTTATTTTTCTATGATGACTTAGGCAATCGATTCGTTAGCAGTATATCGGTTCCAATAATTCCAATTTATAAATAATTATCTAGCGAACTAATTACATGAAATTATTATGAAAATTCGGAGGGTTTTCGATAGCTTAATCTACATAAATCAATCATAGAATGGGGATATTCAGCTGCTCCCCATTCCATCTATATCATTAACCAGCTGACCACCTTTTAAATAGGAAAAAATTATGTTACCTACGGCATCTAATGATTTTGATGATCAAAAAACAGACACATACAATTTAGCCTGGTATTTGCTAGATTTTAAAAAGTATGCGGCGGCTTTTTTAGCCATACTTACTATGTATACACTCATTACGCTTTACCAGTACTCATACGCTGTAGATACAGGACTAGATTCTACCGATGCATTGTTCGAAAAACATTGGATGAATCTATTTTATATAGAAGTCATTATGCAGCTAATTTTGATTGTTGGGCTAGCTGTTTTTTTCTGGAAAAATCGAGATCATAATTTGGATCAAATCTCTCCGCGTGAAGAGTTACGTCGTTATCTTGTTTTGACCATGTGGATTAGTGTCTACACCTTTGCCGTCTACTGGGCTGGAAGCTTTTTTGCTGAACAAGATAATGCATGGCATCAGGCGGCAATTCGGGACAGTATTTTTACTGCTAATCATGTAGTTGAATTTTATTTATGTTTTCCGTTCTACACTATCATGGGCTCTGCATCGTGGTTATATGCACGAACTCGTTTACCATTATTTGCAAAAGGAATCTCTTTGCCTTTGACACTTGCCGTTCTCGGGCCATTTATGATTTTTGTCGCCGTTGGCTTTAATGAGTGGGGGCATACATTTTGGTTTCGCGAGGAGTTGTTCGGTGCCTATATGCACTACGCTTTCGTCATTGGAGTTTGGTTTGCGCTTGCGGTGGGAGGAATTCTTCTCCAATGCGTTATTCGTATGAGCACATTGATGGAATTGATAAATCAAGAACCCGCTTTGAAAAAAACATAACTATAGCTGATGTTCATCTATAGCTTATACCTATTAATCAATAGAAAACTAGTATTCAACAACTCTGCATATTTAGAGTAAATTTAAATTATCTGCTTAATATAAAAGTCAGTATTTCGCCGGGTATTACATTCTTTTATTTGTATCCGGTGAGATGCTGCCATTTTATATTCTTTAATCAGGGTGGACGGTTAGCTCCACCAGTAATTCTATACAACTAGCAATATCTACCAGCCATATAAACTCAGCCCCCTCAAGCGGTGATGGGTGGAAGTAATTGCTACTGGTTGCAGCTGGTGGAGCTAACCGTATATCCTGTTTCTTGAAATATATGCTATTAATTGGAACACACATTTCAACAGAGTGAGAGTGTTTTATGCGTCTATGTACGTAAAATAGACTAAAGCCTCAGTTCACGGCTTTTCATGAAATTTTTATCTATTGATATTTTAATGCAGATATGATCTACTTATATGTACTAAACGGTTCAAATATAATTCACAAGTTAATTACTATATGAGACAAAGAGAATTTAACACTCATAATGCACTAACGAATGCAATGGAAGTGTTCTGGCTAAAAGGATATAAAGGAGCTTCTCTTGACGATTTATGTACTGCAATGGAAATTGGAAAAAGCAGTTTCTATGCAGCATTTGGTAGTAAGTACGAACTTTTTATAAAAATACTGAAGCATTATGGAAAGACTAGCTCTCTCGTCAGTCAATCAGCCGCACTACTTAATAAGAAACCTGCAAAAATTGCGATAGAACTTCTACTTGCCAGCGTTGTTGATAGAGCCATTAACACTAAACGAGGCTGCATGTTTGGCAAAACTGCATTCGAATTCTGGCAAAGCGATGAAAATATATTAAATGTCGTTTCAAATGGAGTTAACCAAGTAGAAAAAACATTTTTTGAACTCATTACACGTGGGCAAAAAAATAGTGAGATTCCGGCAGAACGAAATGCGCATGAGCTAGCTCGTTTTTTTACTTGTACATTTTATGGATTACAAGTTATGGCAAGCGCAAAAGTAGAAGCCGACATATTTAATGATGTCATTGAAAATACCATGAAGGCACTTGATTAAACAATCCATGTAAATTTTTTAATGTAAATGTGCCGATCAGTACATTATTATAATTGTAGTTTTATTATCTATAATTGTAATCTTTCATTGAATTTAAGAGAATGATATAAATAATATGTCAATCAATTATTTTATAAAAATAACTATTATGTCATTAGATATACATAATACAAACGAACCTATATTAATTCAAAATGAGAAGCAACTTACAGACCTTCATCATCAATAATATCAGTACATCTGATGCTCGTGTACTGGGTTTGGGCGCTTGTCGTCCGGGCGTTTTCTGACCTCCAAGAGAAGAACGTTACAATCGACTCTTTCGCCAAGTGGCGAATAGGTGATGAGGGTCTTTTTTACACATGCATTTGGCCATTGATTTCTTAATAGACAACACATGTTCACTATTAATACATCTATCGAACATAAGATACGGAAAATTAATCAATTGCAGGACGAGAGGCTAGGGTGGTAACCCTGGTTAAGAGGTAATATGATAAATCATACCAGTAATATGGAACAAATCAGACTTGTATCTGCAGCAGTAGATAATCATGATAGTTTCGGAGCGTTATGTGTAACATTATAGACAGCGATAGTCTTCATCTAAGCACACCAAGTTGCGATGACGAGTATGATCCAACAGCAATAACTGTGGATGCCGCACGGCAATTCATTATAGATTCTATTAAACCATTGGCTAGTACGGAGCAAGAACGCCTGCATTTGCGACAATCCATTGATCGCGTGTTAGCTGAAGATATTATTGCTGAAATGAATGTTCCCCCTTATGACAATTCGGCAATGGATGGGTTTGCCTTGCATGCCGATGATATACCGCGAAATGGGACTATCACATTAAAGATAGTTGGAAATAGTTTTGCCGGTCATCCATTTTTGGGGAGTTACACAAACGGTGAGTGTGTCCGCATAATGACGGGTGCAGTGATTCCTGCAGGTTGCAACACTGTGATCCCGCAGGAGCATGTCGAACAGCTCGACGCAGCAAACATTAAAATTGATGGTCGTGCGAAATTAGGAGAAAATGTCCGATTCGCTGGAGAGGATATTCGTTTAGGGCAAACCGTGTTGACTTGTGGTCGACGGTTAACGGCAGCAGATTTAGGGTTGTTATCTTCCTTAGGCATCAATAACGTTGCGGTAATGCCGCGCTTGCGAGTAGCTTTCTTTTCCACCGGTGATGAATTGCAGGCAGTTGGAGAAGCCTTACAGCCAGGGCAGATTTATGATAGCAATCGATATACGCTGCTTGGGATGTTGAGCCACCAGTATTGCGATATAACTGATCTAGGCGTAGTTGGCGACGATCCCATGCAAGTACGCAATATATTGCAATTAGCTGCGAAGAGTCATGATGTCATTATTAGCAGCGGCGGAGTGTCGGTCGGCGAGGCCGATTATATACGTCAAGTATTGAACGAATTAGGCGACATTGTCTTTTGGAAGGTGGCGATGAAGCCAGGACGGCCATTAACCTTTGGCCGTTTGCAACAAGCATTGTTTTTTGGTTTGCCAGGTAACCCAGTAGCAGTGATGGTAAGTTTTAACCAGTTCGTGCAACCGGCCCTGCAACGTTTTGGAGGCGAAATCGTTCGTCCGCCTTTAATTTTACGAGCTGTGACTAGTTCGCCTTTAAAGAAGCGGGCGGGGAGAACAGAGTATCAGCGCGGCATTTTGAATCAGGCGTCTGATGGCGGGTTGACAGTATGTAAGACCGGTGAGCAAGGCTCCGGAATTTTACTTTCTATGTCGCAAGCCAACTGCTTCATAGTCTTGACCGCCGATCAAACCCGAGTGGAAGCTGGTTCAACGGTAATCGTGCAACCCTTTGCTAATTGTCTATAAAGTTTGAATAAAAGACTGAGCTAGTACGAACTGATTAATTCAATATAGAGGTGCCCTTAATTATTGTAGACAGGAGGAGCTGGCAGCGTATTTCAATCCCATCTTATGGGGTTGGATCAATTATACTACGGACAATATTATAAATCGATGCTATCACCGATACTCGGACAACTTGATTACGCTCTCGTACGTTGGGTGAAGCGGAAATACAGGCGGTTGAAGGGAGCCAGGAAAAAGCGAGGGCATGGGTTAAAAGATTGGCCTGGCGCCAGCCACAGCCCCAGCTTTTTGTTCACTGGCAGATTACCCTTCCAGCTACGCCTGGACGATAGGAGCTGTATGAATCGAGAGATTCACGTACCGTTGCGTGAGGGCGTGGGGGTGAAATTCCCTTGCGCTACTTGACCCTCTAGTACTATTTTCTTAGCCAGTGACAAAAATTTTTATCGACCGTTTATCCGTGATAACAATATCCGATTCTAGCTAAAATGGCTTAGCTTCCTCAAGTAAAGATAACTCCATCATCGTATTAATGTTAAAAAACACTTCCGGCTCGTTACTAAAATCCACTTGAATTAAATTCTGCCGAGCGAGCCAAATCCCGACTTTATGCTGATCATCGGCTAAATAATCCTGTAAGCTGGCTTGCAATGCGGTTTTTATCGCTAAGAATACCGGATGCAACCTTGTTCCATCAAAGGCGACAGCAACATCGGCATTGTTTTTCACGCGAGCTAATAATAGCTTCTGTAGATGTTCCGCTCTAATTAATGGTGAGTCGCAAGGAATGCTACCAACTCGTCGGTATCAGCATGAATCATTGCGGTTAGTATGCCTGCCTGCCAAAGGACCGTCAATATTATCGCTTTGATTGCTAATCACTGGCCATCCGAATTGTCGATATTGGTCAATATTTCGATTGGCATTTATAAGTACACAATCCACAACAGGAACCAATGCAGCAATAGCATAACTGACCATCGGGCGGCCTTTAAAATTAACCAGGCCTTTATCCTGATTATTCATGCGTCGGGCAAGACTACCGGCAAGAATCACGCCTGCTGCATTTGTTTGATTATTCATAATGGTAAGCTTTGAGTATCGTGGGAAATAGCTGATTTTTTTCAGTCAAACGGCTATTCTCGCAAACCTATTCATTATTGCAAGCTGCGTATACTTTTTCACTTTAACTGACTTATGAGAATAAAAATCATTAATGAACATTAATACACCCTCTCAATTTTCGGCCAAAAGCGTTTGATAGCCTTTTTTCTCTTTACTCACCCTCACCTCTCCCGCTGCCAAGTGTCTTGCACACTGTCAAATCATTCTTTACGTACCGTTCCGGGTGAGTCTTTCTTGCCCCATTCTTTAAGTAGATAACCCTGTCTTTAATTTGTCACCATTTCTTTCGATTCTCCTTTCCTTCTGGGGCGAAGTTAAATTGACTAAAAATGGGTCAGACAATTTCCAGCGGAATCATCAACATTTGAAAACCAGAGGTTAGCGTACAATTTTTTCCTTTTTCTACGTTTTTCACTAATAGATTTGGTTAGACCCTTTGGATTTGGATCGAGAGATTGAACCATTAAACTAAACTGTGATGTTTTATATACGATTTATTAGGGGGCGTTCTCAATCAGATTTAGCTGAACAGTTAAAATGGAGTATTTAGCCGGTGAACTATGACACGTACTGTTTTGAGAGATGACCAATGGGAGCGAATAAAAGATCTTTTGCCGGGAAAAGCCAGCGATTGCGGAGTGACAGCCACCGATAACCGGAAATTTATTGAAGCGGTCTTATGGATAGCTCGAACGGGTTCACCTTGGCGAGAGTTATCGGAATCCTTTGGGAATTGGCATCGGGTTTATGTGCGTTATAACCGCTGGTCACATAAGAGCACCTGGAGCAAGCTATTTGAAGCCATTGCTGATGATCCTGATCTTGAATATTTAATGGTGGATGGCAGCATTGTGCGGGTTCATCAACATGGAGCGGCAAAAAAAACAACAAAATGACGAGGCGATGGGCAAATCACGCGGCGGTTTGAGCACCAAGATTCATGCGGCCGTTGATGCGTTGGGTAATCCGGTTCGCTTACTGCTCACGGCAGGACAAACGTCCGAATATACTCAAGCTGAAGCATTGATTGAAGGTTTTGCGGCAGGCTACATATTGGCTGACAAAGGTTATGATTCGGATCGGTTTGTCTCTGCTATAGAAAACAGTCATGCAAGTGCCTGTGATTCCCTCGAAAAAGAACCGAAAAGTTTCACGAGAGTGTGACAAAGAGCTTTATAAAGAACGAAATCTCGTTGAACGATTTTTCCAAAAATTGAAGCATTTTCGTCGAATTGCAACCCGATATGAGCGCTTAGTGAGAAATTATCAAGCTATGCTCAGCCTCGTATCCACTGTCATTTGGCTCAATTGAGAACGCGCCCTAGCTTAGATAGATTTCTGTAAAAATAATCGGAATATCGGCCAACCTTCAAATAGGCGCAGTATTTCGAGTCCAATGGGGCAAAAAATGCTGAAGTTATCAAAAGGTCATTCGAGGCTTTACCGTGTCTGGCTAAGGCAAAATCGCTTGTGTTCTGCCTGCCAGAAGCCCATCACAAAGCTCACGCCTTGGAATGCTTACTACTATGAGAAAAAGGTTGATGGCGAGTCGGATGAGTTAATTGCATAATCAGAGTTTGGTTTATGGATATCACTTTTTTATCCAGCGTTTTTCTTCATCATGTCCGCCACCCCACAACATGGGGAAAGCATGTAAAAGACCAGGAAAAAGTGCTTCCATACTTTCCTGCGCTCCTTTGGAACTTCCGGGTAAATTAATAATTATTGTTTTGCCGCGGATGCCAGCTAGTTCGCGTGATAACATAGCATAAGGTGTACGTTCTTTACCATAGCGGCGTATAGTCTCAACTAAACCGGGCGTCTCTTTTTCGATGACTTTGGCCGTTGCTTCCGGAGTTATGTCTCTAGGTCCAAAACCCGTTCCACCGGTTGTAATAACCAGATCAATATTTTCATCTGCCAGTTGCCGCAAGCGATTTGATATTTGGTCTGAATCATCAGGTAGAATTTCATAGACCGGAACCGAGAGCTCTTTATCTTCCAAAAATAATTTGATGATTTTTCCGGATGTATCTTCGCGGTTTCCAGCATATGTTGAATCAGAAATAACAAGAACAGCCGATTTTAATGGTTCAGCAAAATATTCTTTAAAACTGCTTTTCCCGCCCTTTTTCTTAACCAGCTTTACACAGGAAAAAGAGATGTTGTCATCTAACGGTTTAAGCATATCATAGACATTTAATAGCGCGCCCGTAACTGCCGCCATAGCTTCCATTTCAACACCGGTTTTCCAGATTGCTTTTACTTCCGCTGAAATTTTTATTGTGTCTTTGCCGATATCAAAACTTATATCAACCCAATCCAACGGTAGAGTGTGACAAAAGATAATCCAAGAAGCAGCATTTTTCGCAGCGGTTATACCTGCTGCCCGTGCAACCTGTAAAACATCTCCTTTAGGGACAGTTTTTTCAGCCACTCGTTTTATTGTTTCCAAATTAGCTGTCAAAATTCCTTCGGCTTTTGCATATCTTAATGTGTTGAATTTTGGACTAACATCGATCATTTTGTACTCCTTGACTCTTAAATTATTTATTTTGTTTTTGCATCTAGTTGAACATATAAACTACCAGAAAATTGCATTTTCAACTGACCTTGCATTTTCTGATAAAATGTTCTTAGAAGCTATTCCTAAACCCAGCGCACAGATTTATCTTCCATAATTTCTTTTTTCCAGATGGGAACTTTGTGTTTAATATCTTCAACAATCTGTTCCATCGCTTTAATACTTTCTTTACGATGCCCGGATGAGCAAAAAACAAAAAGTGATAGCTCTCCAGTTTTTACCAGTCCAGTACTATGAAATATGTGCAAGCAATTTAATGGCCATTTTTCAAAGGCTTCTTCACGAATTTTTGAAAACGCTTTGTTGGCCATATCCCCATAAGCTGAGTATTCAATTCCAGCTACATGTTTGTCTACTTTTTCATCCGCACGTACCTGACCGAGAAAAATAGAATGGGCACCTATGCTATATTTAGAGTTATGTATTGCTATTTGCTCACCGATAAAAACCGGATCAATCGCACCTTGGACAAAATAATTTTTATCTTTCATTGTTCTATTTTTTCCTTTTTCAGCCAGGCTGCCAAACCGCCTTTAAGATTAAACACATTTTTAAGGCTATGATGACTCTGCAGCATTCTAACCGCCTTGGCGCTGCTGATTCCATGATCACAATAAAAAACAACCTTGTTGCCGTTTCTCGATATTTTATCAATGTTAGCCTGCAAATCATTTAGTGAAATGTGAACAGAATTCGGCAATTCCACTTGAAATTCACGTGCCGAACGAGCATCAATCAATTGTATTTTTTCTTTGTTTTGTAACTTTTTGTACAAATCAACAGCGCTGATTTCATTTATTTTTTGCTGATTTGAACTGCAAAAATTTTCATAATCAAATGATTCGAAATCCAAAGCATTTTGCAAAGCTTGTTGTACAGCCTGTTCGTTTCGTTGAATGGAAAACTGCATCGTTTGATTACTCAATGCATCAAATATTAAAATTTTTCCAGATAAAATTTCGCCTACTCCGCAGATCATTTTTATAACTTCGTTTGCTTGTAAGTTACCGATAATCCCCGGCAGAACTCCAATCACACCATTTTGCGAACAATCCGGTGCTGTTTCGGGTGCCGGCGGCTTGGGAAACAGGCAGCGATAAGTTGGCCATTTATTGCCTTGACCGTCTGTAAAATTTAATACACTCACTTGTCCCTGAAAGCGGTCTACTGATCCTGAAACAAAAGGTTTGTCCAGATAAACACAAATATCATTAATTAAATAACGGGCTGGAAAGTTGTCTGTCGCATCAACAACGACATCATATTGGGAAACCAAATCGACGGCATTTTTCGAAGACAATCTTTGAGCGTATGCCTTTAAAACAATATTAGGATTGAGATCTTTTAAACGATTTACCGCAGCTTCAGCTTTGAATTCTCCAACTTGTGAAAAGCCATACAACACCTGGCGATGCAAATTAGAAACCGCAACTTTATCGGGGTCCACAATACCAATCCTGCCGATACCGGCCCCGGACAGATACATTAAAATAGGGCAGCCCAATCCGCCTGCACCGATGACCAGCACGTTTGCTTTTTTTAAAGCCTGTTGTCCTGTTTTGCCAATTTGGGGTAAAATCAAATGGCGATGATAATACTGAATTTCCTCTTTATTTAGGTTCATGGCTGCCTTTAAAAAATCAGCCCCCCGCAAAGGGTGGCATAATTGCAACTATATCGTTATCAAAAAGACGGTGATTGTCTTCAACCATTTGCTGATTTACAGCCATTCTATAGGTATAGTTTATTAAGTCTGGATAATTTGTGATTAATTTTCTCTTTAAATCAGTCATATTATCCGTGTCTTGAATCGTCAGCATGTTCTTCCCCACCACATCACTCAGAACACCAAAAAAAATTACATTAATTTGCATAGTTTTTCCTTACGTTTTAATGGAAACGATTTTTGTTTGTCTGTTTAAAAAAATTATAGCTATACTCTAATATCAATCCGGCTATCAACGCGATCGTCAGATTTCGTGTGGTAAAAGAAATGAAACCAACAGCAATCGCAACTGCCAACAGTAATAGTGTTCTCAAGTTATCAATAGAGCCAGACTATTCCAAAAGTCAAAATCTGTTTTTAAGTTTTTTCATCATCCACCTATCTGTGCCATTGAAAGATGATTTTTTGAAAAATGAACTATCTGCTGCGTTCGCTGTTCCGATTCAAATCCGTCTTTTGCCCTTTTGGCCACGGCCTCTCTAATTGCCGTTTTTATTTCCTGATCACTTTTTCCTGAACGTAGCATGTCTTTTAAATTTACGGCGCCATGATCATAGAGACAGGTTTTGAATGTACCGTCGGGAGTGAGCCTTAAACGGCTGCATGTTGAACAGAATGTTCTGGAATGGCCGGCGATGATGCCGACTTTTCCTCTAAATCTGGGGATTTCAAAAATTCGGGCAGTTGAACTCATTTTAAGATGTTCGATCATTTCTGGGAAAAAATTCTGCAACGTGCTGATAATTTCTTCTGCAGAATATATTTCGTTTGAAAAACACCCCCCATTAAATGACATTTGTTCAATAAAACGGACTTCGACTTTATTGCTTTTGGCCAACATCGCAAAATCAACAATTTCATTGTCATTGACGCCTTTGAGAACCACCATATTCAATTTAACGTTCAGATCTGTTAGCAGAATTTTATCAATGCTATTCCACACCCGTTCAAAATCATCACGTCGGGTAATTTTATAAAAAACGTCTCGCTTTAACGAATCAAGACTGATGTTAATACTGCCTGATTTTATTTTTTGAAACAATGGGATGGTATCTTCTAAAAAATAGGCATTCGTTGTTAAATTGATTGTTTCCAGTTTTTCATATTGGTTTATTCTGGTTAAAAAATCAGGCAGACCTTTACGAACAAAAGGCTCGCCACCGGTAATACGCACCTTGGTTACACCTAAATCCAGAAAGAGTCCAAGAAGATGTTCCATTTCCTGAAAGCACAAAATATCATCACGTGCTTTAAGATCAATACCCTCCTCTGGCATACAATAAGTACAACGAAAATTGCAACGGTCGGTAACGGCAAGCCGCAAATAATTTAAATGGCGCCCCTGGGGATCAATCAATTGGTAAGCTGTTGAATTTTCTGGATTTGTTGTATGTAAGTAAGTCACACTCATGTTACTCCTTTCCAAGTACGGGAGGCTCTGCTATTTCCGGCAAAACCTTATCAGCCATGAACCCTATATAGTCATACTTAGGTAGACAGGCTCGAAGTTAATTTAAATAGTGCGTTAAACTATACAAAAATGTTTTCACTGATCGTCTATCTTAAAAATATAGAAAATCAATGGCATATGCTGTTTGTTTTCATTTAGAGTCAGGCTTTTTGGGTTTTACATACTTTTTTATGTCCGAATTTCATAAGCTGCCAAAAAGGATAATTTATCGAGCTCATGCTAATGTTTACTATTAATGACAAGCAATCATTGTTGGTAAATTTATGATCTTACAACTTATCGGCTCGACGCTCTTCAAGATAGGAAAAACGATCTAGAATAGTCGGTGAGGAGAGGCTATCATTCAAATCGAAATGATAGCTCTCTTCTTCCTTATCAAAGCTTTGTTTAAAGCTACTTTTAAGCCTGATTACCCTGTGCGTGCTACAAAAATTTTATATTGCATAACTTGTCCCTTCTGTTCCGTCCTCCACTTTATAAACCTTGCAAGCCAGTCCTCTGAGTTGGAAGTTACCTTGTTCTTTATCACAATATTCGTCAGAGTCATGAAGGATGACCGCATCCGCCGATTTCCAGAGACTCGATAACGCCGCTCCTGGTTCTTCACTTCCTGTTGTTTCCGGGTACCACCAGCCATGAGGAACCCTGACCACGTTAGGATGCGTGTCGTTACTGAGCCACGACCTGAGTTTTATTCTTTTTCCGCTAGTTGATTCCACCCATGCCCAATCTCCATCCGACAGGTCCAAATCGTACGCCGTATCAGGATGAATTTGCATACGAGGATCCGGTTCACGGCCACGCAGCTCTTTAATAGACCGGCCAAGGCCAAAACTGTGAAACCAATAGTTTTCGCGCATCCCGGTGAAAAAAGTCAATGGATGCGTCTTAGCCAACTCGGGTTTCCTTACATGGCTATCCGGTGGCTCAATCCAGCTTGGTAACGGATCATAACCAAGCTCTTCGAAAATGCTTGAATAGAGCTCGACTTTCCCGCTAGGTGTGCCAAAGCCTGTCTGTTCGTACTTCTTGAAACCGAGTTCAGGGGCAGACGCTCGATCTTGGGTTGATAATTTTTCCCATGTTAAACCTGCTGGTGCCAACCGTTCATCGTAGGCCTCTTCCATGCTTTTCCATGGCCAATCTTTTTCCTGTCCTAGACGGACGCCAAGCTCACGCCATAACATCCAGTCGTGCATACACTCTTCTGGCGCCTCCACCGCTTGCTCTCCTCCTTGATAGATTGGAATCCAATCCCAGTAATTAAACAAGTTCGGCCTTTCCAGCCAATGGGTGGCCGGCAAAATATAATCGGCGAGTTGGGCCGTGGGTGACTTAATAAGATCCATGACAACTAACAGATCCAGATTCATCAACCCTTCGTAAATGTGAGTAGTGTTGGGGTAACTGTTTAAGGTGTTGTTACATTGCGATATAAGTGCCCTCAAGCGGTAAGGCTTGCCCGTTTTCATCGCCTCCCACATGCTTGCAGGGTGCGCCATCGCGCCGCCGGATACCTGGTTTGAATATTTTTTGCCCCAAACCTTTTCCATTGCTGGGCCGGTCTTTTCGAGTGTTTCCCAGCTCAAGAGCTTAAAGCGGTCTACACCGAGTTGTTTCTTGCGTTGTTCAGGCGATAGCCTCTCATTGAGTTCGAATTCATCATCCGATGAAATTTCCGGATGGTACCCCATCAACAATTCGCCTCCAGGCACATCGAGATTACCGGTGATGGATCTCAATATGGTTAAGGCTCGCAAAGTCTGAGTGCTATTGGCATGGTGATCAGGTACTGCTCCCCAGGGGATCACAGCCGGACCACTAGTGGCATACATGCGGGCAGACTCGCGAATCTTATCTGCTGGTGCTCCAGTGATTTCTGACGCCCACTCCGGAGTGTATTCCTTCACTCTTTCGGCGAGTTGTTCAAAACCAACCGTCCATTTTTTTACAAATTCTTTGTCATAGAGGTTTTCATTGATGATCACATTGATCCAGGCCAGTAAATAGGCGCTATCCGTAGCAGGTTTAACCTGCAGAAAAATGTCCGCTTGATCACTGTAGCTATTACGGCGTGGATCTGTAACGATTAGTTTTGCGCCTCTATCCAGGGCATCCTTAATCCACAGATACTCAGCCGTCCATCTTTGCGGACCCGGAGCGTGGCCTAAAAGTACGATGCATTTGGTATTATGAAAGTCTGGAAACTGCCAAAAACCGTAAGTCGCTTTACTGGGCACTGTTGAATTGGCTAAACACACGTATCCCGTCCAAGTCCAGTTCGGACTCCCCAGTAAGTTCATAAATCTTCGTGAGGCCGCACCAGCATTAGAGCTCCAACCATAAGTGCTGCCGATTGTTTCCGGCCCATCTTCGGCTATCAACTTCTTCATCTTATCGGCAATTTCATCTAAAGCTTGTTTCGTGCTAATTTGTTCCCATTGACCCGAGCCGCGCTCACCGACTCTTTTCAGCGCATGCGTTAATCGGTCTGGGTGGGTAATGTATTTATTTGCGTTAGCTCCCTTGATGCAGATCGAATTCGGAGTAAGGGGGTGATCTGGGTTTTTTTTGATCGATTTCACCTTACCGTCTTCAACGGTGACAAGAAGTCCGCAATTGATATCGCAGGTACTGCAGATGGCCCATTTTGTTTCTTTGCTCATTTTCAGCCTCTCAAGATTATTTTTACTGATTAACAATCATCTTCAACCAGAATTAGTTAATGCAGCTAATTCGCAGTAGCGATGTAAAAGTTGAATCAAATTTACATTAAATATTCAGGGTTGTTGAATACTGATTTCCTATTAATTAATAGGTATAAGCTATATACGAACGTCAGCTTATGATAAATATACTGTTAAGATATATTAGTTAAAGCTTGTAATTCAATTAATTAGAGAGACACATGAGGTGGCATTACTATGGATTATACCGGCTTGATAAATACCGATTTCTTAAGATTTAATAGGTTGGTCCTATTATTTAAGCGATGGTGTACAGACCTTGAAGCGTTGATTTTAATGGCTATTAATCTATTGTAGGTTTTGCAGATCGCCTCCTATTTGGCCTTCAAAACACGGCGTGAATTCTTCCTAGTAGCCTTGACGACAGGATCTTTGCTGTCGTCAGTCTTAAAAACCAAATAGGTTATTTTTACCCAAAGCCATACGTTCTCGCTCATAATCAGCAACCAGTTTCTGAAATGAATCTGAAGTTAGTGTTGAAAGAATCGAGTTCACACGAATTAACTGTGGCCTCTGCTTTTTTTCTCGGTAGCGTTCTTCTCGGTAGCGTTCTATAGATCAACGGAATATTCGTCGAGCAGGAAAACCTTGATGTACCGCTCCGCAACTCCGGCATTGTGGAGAGCGCTCCCTGTCGTTGCGCTTTAGCCAATGCAGCCGTGTTAGAACCACCGATGTGAGATAAAACCAGTGCCTCTGTTGAGTGGTCAGTCGAAAGCTTTGATTTCCAAATTTTTTTACCTGCGCTACACACAAAAAGATGTAATCACAAATCAAAAAATACAACCACTTCGTTATCTCGCCTCGATCTCAAGCAGGCAGGCTTTCGCTTCCAGCCCCCCGGCAAAACCCGTCAGCTTGCCATTGGCACCGATGACGCGATGGCAAGGTGCTACGATCGAAATCGGGTTGCGTCCGTTGGCAGAACCAACCGCACGCGCTGCTGTCGATTTGCCAATTTGCTCGGCGATCTGCTTATAGCTGCGTGTCTCGCCGAAGGGTATGCTGAGCAGTGCGTGCCAGACTTGCTTTTGGAAATCCGTGCCGACGAAATCAAGCGGTAGAGTAAATCGTTGCAGCTTTCCAGCGAAATACTGCTCTAGTTGCTGTCGTGTTTGCACTAGCGTGGGATGCGTATCGTCATGCGTCAGTGCGCCAAGGCGGACGCGTTTTGGATCGTCATTTTCCCACAGTACTGCCGTCAATCCTTTATCGCTCGCCACCAGCTTCAGTATCCCGACTGGGGATGGCAACGTTGTATAAACAAGAGCGAGTTGCATTAGAGTAGTCATTGTTCGGTTAGCTCGCGCAACATCGATTCCGTTAGGTCGCTAGCATTGCTGGCGAGGTCGGGCGGCGTGTCGGCAACCAGGAGATAGCGCCAACCTTGAAATGGACGACGCGGACGCGGTGCCAAACGGATGAGTTCTGGATCGTAGACGATGCCACAGTGCGGCATGCCGTTATGCATCATTGGTCGCAGTTCAAGAAGACGATTGCGGCCAGCTATAAAACCTTTAATCACCCAATAAATAGAACCACCATCGAGCAATTCTTCAGCGCGCTTTGGTGTGTTACGAGTGATATGTATAAGCTCGCCTTCTTGACCTTTGACCGCTTTTTCGCACACAAGTTGGGTTTGCCATTCTCTGAGACTGTTTAACGAATTTGGCCCTACAGCGAGCTTGATGAGATGCAGGCGTGCGCTCATGACCTAGCCCTCAGCGCAAGAGAGCATCCAGTGATGTGATCGTTCACCAAACCGATCACTTGCATATAAGTGTAAATGATGATCGAGCCGACAAAGCTCATGCCGCGTTTCTTGAGATCTTTGGAAATGGCGTCGGATTCTGCTGTGGTTGTCGTATGCTTGCATGGGAAGGTGACTTTCGGTTTTCTGCCAACGGAGCACCACAGATAGGCATCGAATGAGCCAAATCCTTTTTGAATCTTCAGGGATACTTGTGCATTTTTGCGCACCGACCACACTTTGACGCGGTTACGAATGATCCTGTCATTGGCTAGAATCTTCTCCAGTTGCGCATCGGTCAGCTTGGTGCATGTGGACGAATCGAAGTTCTTAAAAGCCTTGCAGTCTTCGTTGCGGCATTGCAGGATCGTGTACCAGCTAAGGCCAGCTTGCGCGCCCTCCAGGCATAGCATTTCGAAGAGATGCCGATCGTCGTGAACCGGCACTTCCCATTTGTGATCGTGATAGTCGATATACATCGGTTTATCAGGAGGACACCAGCTGCAGCGCGATTTATCGGAATGCGTTGTCATGGCTATGCATCCACGATATTGAGATTTCCGAGGTAATCCATCTTGCCAACATCGACGCCATTATGGCGCAGGATGTTATAAGCGGTCGTCAGATGGAAATAGACATTCGGAATGATGATCTGACGCAGGTAATCATCGCCTTTTATGCGCTTTCCGGGCAGCCACGGCACAGTGATCATGCGCTCGGCCGCGCCTTCGAACTGCGCTTCTTTCATGCTTTCCGCGTAAGCGATAGTTTTCTCGATACGCGCACGGGCTTCTTCGATCGTCATTTCCGTATCCGGATGTTTGGGCGGCGTTTCGCCGGCAAGCCGTGCAGCTGCAGCCTTGACGTAATCGCAGGCGCTCGTCACCTGATAGATGAAGCCATGCATGTCAGGTGTGAGACGGCTTTGCATCAAAATGTTCACATCGAATTTCTTTGCGGCCGCGTGGGCTTCGGCTTTCTCCAGCCAGATCTCTAGGCATTTGAGATTTTCGATGCATTGTTGGATGATTTGGTAATACATGGTCTGCTCCTTACTTCTGGTTTTTCTTAGCTACTTTGGCTTTCTCCTGCGCTTTTGCCAGCGGAAGCCACAGGTACAACACGGCATAGCTACGGTACGGTCGCCACGGCTGGGATAACGCTTCCGCCTCTTTCGCCGAAATACGGCCGAGCGCATTGCGCAGGGCAATATCTTCTTTCGGGAAGGCATCCGGCCAGCCTAAAGCGCGCATGGCGATGTAATGGGCGGTCCAGGGGCCGATGCCGGGAAGCGCGATCAGCTGTTCGATTGTGGTTTCGGGGTCTACGCCCGGTTCAAGCTTTAATTTTCCCGAGGCCATCATCTGCGACAGAGCGATAATGCATTTGGTGCGGGCGCTTACGATGCCGTGCCTGGCAATATCGTCGATCATGGTTTTGGCGACTTCCTCCGGGCGCGGCGCAAGTCGAGTGAGCTCGAGAAACGGGGTTTTAATTTTCTTGCCGAACGTGTCGGCAAAACGCTGCCCGATAGTAAGGGCTGCTTTTTGTGTGATTTGCTGGCCGCGAATGGCCATGTCGAATCCGTCAAAGGCACCGAGAGCGCGCATACCCGGATTCTCGGCAACCATCGCCTTCAGCCGTTTTTGTTTGCCGAAATGGGCATTAATCAGGTCCGGCTGCGCCGTCAGATCGAACAGATTATGCAGGCGTTCCCTAAGGATCGGCAACACCGGCGCCAATGATGCGACGGTTTCCATCATTAGCGCGTGTTTTTCTGGAACATGGGTAACATTGATCCAGCCGATGTGCTTGCCGATACGGACGGTACGGGCATAGAACTCGCCTGTGACGTGCTCCACGTCCTTGATGATACGAGCCTTCAGGAACTCAAGCGTTCCTGCCCAATTGTAAAGCGGGGGATATGGATAAAGCTTGCTCATAGCTTTAGACCGCTTTGGCGTGAGAGAGCGCGTCGAGTCCAAGGCCGAGCAGCACCTGGCTTTGAATCGGCGCGATCGCCGTGTTCGCGGCATCCGTGCCAAACGGTGCACCAACCACTACGCGGTTCGGGCGTTTGCCTTTCGCAGTGTCGATGAGCTTGGCGATCGTGGCGGCGACGTTATGGAGATTGGGCGCATTTGCATCGCCAAAAATGCCCATAAAGATTTCAAACATTTTGCCGGGTATTTCGCCGATGTCGCTATATTCGCCGGCGCGCGCGTTATCGGCGGTTTCTTTGCGCCGGCCGTTCATTTCGCACATGGTAGCAAATACGCGGTGACCAGCAGCTTTAAGAGTCTTTTCGGTATCGAGGCCAAAGCCTCTCGATGCGCCAGTAATTAAGACAGAATTCGGGTGTTTAGAAGTTACCATAGGAAACTCCATTGGGTGGTTGATTGAAATTAAATAAAAAATCGGCGAGCCGGGCAGCCGCTTTATTTGGCGGCTGTCAGCGGGAGACCGCGTCTTTTAAGAATCTTGGTTTTTCCCGGTGAATTACCCGGTCCACCTGCGAAGGTGAGCTTGGCAAATTCGATCGGTTCGCCGGATTTGGCATCGACCACGATCGGACTTACTTTTTTGTGGCTTTTTTTATCGACGAGCTGGGTATCGACGCCATTGGGCGAGGCATGCTTATTGCCCCATACCATAACCATCGCCAGCACCGGCAGGAAATCCTTACCCATCGGCGTAAGCACATATTTCGCGCGCGGCGGGTTATCTTGGTAGATTTCCTTCGCCACCAACCCTTCTTCAACCAGCATCGATAGCCGTTTACTTAAGGTAGCAGGCGAGATTTCGAGATTTTCCCGGATTTCATCGTATTTGCTGAGACCCTGACCCAAATCTCGAAGGATCAACAGGCTCCAGGAGTCACCAATTTTGTCGATTGATCTAGAGATCGAGCACATATCTCGGTGAGCCTCCTTTATTTCTTCTTCCATAAATTCTCCTCTTGGTTGGTTTAAACGTATCTTAGTAGGTACATAAACTATAGTCTCTACTTTTTTTGAAGTCAATGTCATTTTTAGTATTGACTATATTTAATGTAGTTACTACACTATAAATAGTCACTACGTATTAAATATCAACTAACAAAGGAGGCGACAGAAAATGGCTCATAATCAAACAGAAATCGTTATCTCTTCGGCAGTACGCACTTCAATTGGCGGTTTTTGCGGCGTATTTTCCGCAATCCCGGCAATCAAGTTGGGTGCAATGGTAATTCGGGAAGTGATCATCCGTGCCGGCGTTTCTGCCGATAAAATTGACTCAGTCCTAATGGGAAACGTCATCCAATCCGGCAATAAGATAAATTCAGCTCGGCAAACAGCCATTGATGATAGGTTCACGATCCACACTCCCGCCATGACATTAAACCGCGTATGCGGCTCCGGCCTGCAGGCGGTCATCAGCGCCAACCAAGAAATCATCGCAAGCGCGACCGAAGCGGTGATTGCAGGCGGTATGGAGAATATGGATAGAGCGCCATTCCTTAATGTGGATGGCCGTTATGGTCATAAGCCGGGTCATGCCACCGTATATGATGCCATTCGGCGTGATGGCTTGGCCGACGCTTTCCTCGATCAACCTTTCGGCTGGGTTACCGAAGATCTGGTCACCAAATACGAGATCTCTCGCGGACAGCAGGATGCATGGGCGCTGCGCCGTCAACCGCGTTTTGCTAAAGCTCAAGCCGCAGGCCTCTTTGATAAAGAAATGGTCGGGGTCGAAGTATCGGATAAAAAGGGCAAGCTGTTCCTTATCAAAAACACCTCTAACCGTCCCGACACTACCATCGAGGCCTTGACGAAGCTGAAATCTGCCTTTCGCTCGAACGGCTCAATCACGGCTGGCAATGCGCCGAGCATCAATGCCGGAGCTGCCGCCATGCTTGCCCAGCAGCCGCGTTTGCTGATGCGAATGGCCTCAAGCCCCTTGTACGCATCGTGGCCGGCGCGGTGACGGCGGTAAACTCGGCTTATTTCGGCATTGCCCCGGTCTCGGCCATTCAGCTGGCAACCAAACGGGCCGGCTGGATCATTCCGAACGTTGAGTACTTCGAAATCAATGGAGCCTCTGCCGCCGTGCCGCTCGCCGTAGCCAAGGAACTCGGCTTTGATCTGGAAAAGGTCAATGTCGACGGTGATGCGGTAGCACACGGCCATCCGATCGGCGCCACCGGCGCGATTCTTCTTACTCGCCTGATTCACTCCATGCGCTGCGACGGCCTGCGCAAAAGGATCGTCTTCCTCTGCATCGACGGCGGTCAAGACATGTCGTTAGTACTCAAATCCATCAATTAACCCTCAAATAAAGGTATTTTATGAACATCCATGATTTTCAAGAAACGACTTCAGAACCGTTCAATTCTCAAAAAACGGCACTGGACTATACACCGGCGCCACAAAAACTCCGTAGCGGCAAAAAAGTTAGAAACTTGGCCATCCTTAGCATTGTGATCGCCGCAAGCGCAGTAAGCTATCACTGGCTAACAGCGAATGCTTCAATTCCGGCTACGCCGCAGATTCTCTCGGTAGCAGCCAGCAAACCGCTTGAACACAATCTGGAAACTCGACAACGCTTCTTAGGCCAGTTTGCGGCGGTCGAGCATGTTGAGATTCGTCCGCAGGTTGGCGGTACGCTTAATGTCATCCACTTTAAAGATGGAGATGTTGTTCACAAAGGCGATCTTCTCTTTACAATTGATCCTACGGCTTATCAGATCAAATACGATCAGGCGCAAGCGCAGCTGGAAAGCGCCATGGCCAAAGTACAGTTGGCCAATCAGGAACTTATCCGAGCTAAAACCCTGAAACAGACAGACGCGGGCTCCACACAAAATGTCGAGCAACGCCAAGCGGATGCTAAAGCCGCGCAGGCAGCAATCAATGAAGCAAAATCGCTGGTAAGCGATGCGAAATTCGACCTGGATCGCACCAAGGTCTACGCACCTTTTAGCGGCCGCATTGGCACCCACCAAATTTCAATCGGTAACTTGATCGCCGGAAATCGCGCTGGCACCGGCCCGACTACGCTGCTCACTACGCTGGTATCGCTCGACCCGGTTTACCTAAACTTCGACATGAGCGAACAGGATTACCTTGCCTTCGCCCGCCAGCACGCAGAACAAAAAGGCCCGCTTGCCGATAAGGTGTATATCGCCCTGAGTGATGAGAAAGGCTTCACCCATGAAGGCACGCTTAATTTCGTTGATAATACCATCGACCGCTCGAGCGGCACCCTTCACGCCCGCGCCATCGTCCCGAACAAAGACCTTCTGCTCACCCCCGGTGCATTCGGCCGCGTGCGGCTGGCTCTGTCAGCTCCCCAGTCTACGCTTTTAGTGCCGGATGCTGCCGTGATGCCTGATCAGGCCAACCATATCGTGCTGACTCTTGGCGCTGACAATATGGTCACGCCGAAACAGGTCGAAGTAGGCGATCTGCGCGGCGGGCTACGGGTGATCAAATCCGGCTTAACGCCTGAAGACAAAATCATCGTGGACGGCATGGCTATAGCAGCACCTGGCTCCAAAGTCGCACCGATCGATGGAAAAATCGAATTTAACCAAGCTCAAGACTAAAAGGTAGCATCATGAAATTAGCTCATTTCTTCATTGATCACCCACGCTTTGCTACCGTGATCAATATCTTCATCGTGGTCATCGGTTTGGCATGCATGACAAGGCTGCCAATCGCTCAGTATCCGAACATTGTGCCGACCACTATTCAGGTGACGACCGCGTTTCCGGGCGCTTCGGCCGAAACCATCGCCCGCACGGTAGCTATTCCGCTGGAGCAAGCCATCAATGGGGTGGAAAAGATGGATTACATCACCAGCCAATCGACCGGTGATGGCCGTCTTACCATTACCGTGATCTTTAAGGTCGGTACTGATCCGAATACAGCGCTGATGCTTACGCGCAACCGCGTACAGGATACTCTGTCGCGCTTGCCGCAAGAAGTGCAGCTGCAAGGCGTTCAGGTGAAAAAGACCATTCAGGCGCTGTTGCTTGGGGTGCATGTCTATTCGCCGGATAGCTCACGTAGCGCGGAATATATGTCCAATTACATGCTGAAAATCCGCGACGAAATTGCACGCCTTCCCGGTGTTGCCGATTTCTGGATGCTGGGCGACCGCCAATACGCCATGCGCATTTGGATCGATCCTGATAAGACTGCAGCCTATAATATCAACGCCAGCGAGATCATGAGCGCACTGCGAGCGCAGAATGCTCAAGTGTCGGCCGGTGTGCTGAACCAGCCGCCTGTAGCAAGCAATGCCGCCTATCAGATCAACGTTGAAGCGCTCGGCCGTCTGAGCACCCCTGAGGAGTTCGGTGATATCATCGTCAAATCCGACAACCAAGGTCACGTGACCAGGATTCGTGATATCGGCCGTGCCGAGCTAGGCTCGGTGGATTATGGCTCGGTTGCCTATGCTGACCGTCATATCTCTGCGCCTTGGTGGGTAATCGCGACCCCTGATGCCAACGTGGTTGAAGTCGAGCACGCAGTATGGGATAAAATGGCGGAGCTAAAAAAGAGCTTTCCTCCGGGTCTTGACTACATCAACATTTATGATCCGACGACTTTCGTAAGCCAGTCTATCCATGAAGTGATTGAAACGATCTTCATCGCAATCCTTCTTGTGGTTGGGGTAGTGTACCTCTTCCTGCAAAATTGGCGTGCGACCCTAATTCCCGTGGTGGCTATTCCAGTATCGCTGCTTGGTGCTTTCACCATCCTGTCGATGCTGGGTGTTTCGATCAACAACCTATCCCTCTTCGGGTTGGTCCTTGCGGTCGGTATCGTAGTGGATGATGCCATCGTGGTGGTCGAAAATGTCGAACGCAATATGCGTCGCGGCATGTTACCACGGGAAGCCGCTCACCATACAATGACCGAGGTATCGGGCGCGTTGATTGCCATCGCCTTGACGCTTTGCGCCGTCTTCATCCCATCGGCGTTCATCTTTGGTATTCCCGGCCTGTTTTTTAAACAGTTTGCGATTACCATCGCCGCTTCGACGATCATCTCATGCTTCGTGTCGATCACGCTGAGCCCGGCACTGTGCGCGGTGCTTTTGAAACCGCACGAAGCCCATGGCAAATCGACGAGCCTGAGTGGTCGTATCCAAGGGTTGTTCGGCCGATTCAACCGTGGCTTCGAATGGTTATCGGAAAGCTATGGCCGCGTCACCAGCCGCTTGGTGCGTGTTGTTACCACCATCCTGGCCGTCTATGCGGTGCTGATCAGCATTACTGGCATTCAGATGTCACGTATGCCCACCGGCTTCATTCCCGATCAGGATATCGGCTACCTTGCCACGATCGTGATGCTGCCGCCAGGCTCCAGCCTTGGGCGTACCAATGAGGTGATCAAGCAAATCAATGAAATCACCTTAACCACTCCGGGCGTTGAGCATACCTCACCAGTGGCCGGTTTCGACGTTACGACCGGCACGATCGCGCCAAACGTAGGGACCCTGTTTTCCTCGCTGCCTTCGCTCTATGGAAAACACATCCCCGGCGTGAACGCGGCGGTGATGGTACAGCGCCTGCGCGAACGGTTTGCTGGCTTCAAAGATGCGTACGTGATCGTGGTCAATCCGCCTGCCGTGCAGGGCTTAGGCTCGGCCGGTGGATTCAAGCTGATACTGAAGGATCAGGCAGGCCTTGGGCCGCAAGCCTTGGCAAAAACTGCCAACGATCTGGTGGCCGCTGCGAACAAAGATAAAACCTTCGCCGCCGTGTTCACGCTCTTTAACGCAGGTGCACCGTCTCTCTTTGCCGATATCGATCGTCACAAAACGGAAAAAGTTGGGCTGACGCCAGCAGACGTATTCTCGACCCTGCAGCTTTATATCGGTTCGCAATATGTGAATGACTTCAACTATCTCGGCCGCACCTATCCGGTGTTTGCTCAAGGTGATGCAGCGTTCCGTAAGACAGCCGAGGATATTTCGCGCCTGAAAGTGCGTAATGCTACCGGCGAAATGGTGCCGATCGGTGCAGTCACGACCTTTAAGGATCAGACCGCTCCGTACCGCGTACCGCGCCACAACCTGTTCCCTGCCGCAGAAATCATGGGTGCAGCCGCACCAGGGGTTTCTTCTGGCACCGCTATGGAGCACATGGAGCAACTTGCTAAGCAGACCCTTCCACAAGGCATCGGCTTTGAATGGACGGAGCTATCGCACCAGCAAGCTCAGCACGGCATCTCGACGATTGCGATCTTCGCAGCCGCCGCAGTATTCGTGTTCCTCGTGCTGGCCGCGCAATATGAAAGCTGGAGAACCCCGCTTGCCATCGTACTGATCGTGCCGATGTGCTTGTTGGCAGCTTCCACCGGTCTTCATATCCGCAGCATGCCCATCGATATCTTGGCGCAAATCGGCTTCATCGTACTGGTGGGTCTGGCTGCAAAGAACGCGATTCTGATCGTGGAATTTGCCAAGCACCATGAGGACCATGAAGGACGCACGCCGGAGGAAGCAGCAACGCTTTCCGCTAAAGAGCGCCTGCGCCCGATCTTGATGACATCCTTTGCTTTCATTCTCGGTGTGTTCCCGCTTGCGGTGGCCACCGGTGCCGGCTCGGAGATGCGTCAATCCCTCGGAACCACCGTGTTTTTCGGAATGCTCGGCGTGACCGTCTTTGGTCTGCTGTTCACTCCAGCGCTCTATACCTTCGTACAAAAACTCAGCAAGAAAGGAGGCAACCATGCCTAATAACCTGAAACTCCCCAAGATTACTCTAGCCAATCTGCTTATCAGCACAGCCCTCATGGGCTGTGCTGTAGGTCCAGACTATGTTGCTCCAAAAATTGAGCTGGTTTCGTTCCACAACCAGCTCGAAGCAACTAACAACGGCACAATAGTTGCTTCCCTTGATAAGTGGTGGGAAGGATTTAACGATCCGGAACTGGTCATGATTGTGCAAAAAGTTCTCGATGAAAACCTTGATCTCTCCTCCGCGATGGACCGAGTGAACCAAGCGCGTGCGGCAGCTGAAGGTAACAGTGCGCAGCTCTTGCCTTCGATTGATCTCGATGGCTCCGTTACCCGTAAACACCAAAGCCTTGTTGGGCTATTTGGATCGATCGCTAGTACGGTGCCAAGCTATAAACGCAACATTACCGATTATGCGGTTGGGCCAGCAGCAAGCTGGGAGATTGATCTTTTTGGCGGCCTGCGGCGCGGTGCAGCAGCAGCAGATAATGAAGCTCAAGCGGCAAGCGCCAATCAAGCTGGAACGCGCGTTAGCGTCACGGCGGATTCGGCCGACGCTTATTTCCAGATTCGCGGCTATCAGGCTCGTCTTGAAATCGCCGAACAACAGATCAAAGACGACGAACATCTACTTAAGCTAGTACATTCCCGCTATGACGCAGGTTCGGCTTCTGGCCGAGAAATCGCGCAAGCCGAGACTCTGCTCAAACAAGCGCGTGCATCGATTCCAGAGCTTCGCATCAGCCTTGAGAAGCAGCTTAACCGCCTGGATGTATTGATGGGCGCGCAACCGGGAACCTACGCTAAAAAGCTGAAGCCAGTCACGGATGTTGCCTCCATCCCAGCAATCCCTGGCGATCAGCACCCTGTCGATGTGCTGCGTCGTCGCCCGGATGTAATTGCAGCCGAACGTCGCCTTGCGGCGTCCAATGAGCGCATCGGCCAGGCCATTTCGGATTACTATCCGAAGATCTCGCTAGCGGGTGCGCTCGGCTTCGATAGCCTGACTAGCGGCAATCTGTTCAAGAGCGTAGCTTTTCAAGCTGTCGGCGGCGGTGCGCTTCACTGGCGGCTCTTCGATTTCGGCAAAGTAGCTGCTGAAGTGGCTCAGGCGCACGGCGCAAACGCTGCGGCTTTGGCACAATATTACCAATCGGTACTGAAAGCTGCCGAAGACGTGGAAAATTCTCTGATAGTTCTAGCTCAGACGAAAATTCATGTCACCGAGGTACAGGATGAAGTGCAGTCGCTGGTAAAGGCCCGGGATCTATCCGAGCAATCCTACAAAGCTGGATCCATCACCCTGACCGATGTGCTGGACGCCGATCGCCAGTTGCTTGGAGCGCGTGATGAACTCATCTCGAAGCGCGTCGATACGGCACGTGCTGCTGTGAGTGTCTTCCGCGCGCTCGGTGGTGGCTGGGATCCGGAGTAAAAACTCTCCTCCGTTGATAGCAAGTAATGGGGCGGTAGTCTCATAACGAGCTACATAAACGTTTACCGCAGCGGCTATTACATAGTATAAATTACGCGATGTTCAACTTTTAAATTTCAACCAATACTTCAAAGTGTAACGGCTGATTCCCCAGCCGTTTATTCAAAACAATGCCTACTATATGGGCGAGTAACTTGCGAATAAAGCGATTAGCCAAATGCCACGTATCCCGAGCCCGAATCTTCTCGATATGAAAACGCTCAGCTAATTGCCCAATAACGGTTTCGATTAATCGTCTGGTTTTCATAAGTTGTGTAACGGCGGCTTTAGGATGTAGGTTTGGCCTGTTTTTTCGCAAAGGTGTTTGTAAATCAAGTCTCTGTTTTGCTAACTCTTCTTTCAAACTAGGGCGAATGTAGCTCTTGTCACCTATTAGTAACTCGCTGAGGCCTTGATTCATATCTTGAAGGACATTTCGCTCATCAATATTGGCAGCTGCAAACGTGTAGCCCCACAAATAGCGCCTTCCGAACTAATTAAAAAGTGTCCTTCAAACCCGCAATATCGCTGCACAGTAGCCATCCTGCCTCGCCTTTGAAACAATGACTGCCATAGGAACGGGTTATTTTACCGACCTGCACCGGAAATCTATCGACAAGATATACAGGCTGGTCTAATGCGTTCATTTGCTTAGCCAAATGTCCTTGGATGAGTGCCTTTAAATCCCATAAATTGGCACTTTGTTTCACAAAGTTCGAGCGTGAATCTAAATTCGGAAACCAGTTTTCCGCGCGAATTCCAAAATTTCAAACTTTTGACGATTAAAGTCTTGCTTGTCGATAGTTGTTTGCCGGTAAGGTTGGGGTGCGAGCTTTTACGGTAACTTTTCATTCGTTGGTTTATTAAGCAATAGGTATTTACTATGGATAGATAGTAATTGTGTATTTTATAAATAAACGGAGATATCTATACTTGTTTTTAATCAATGAGTATTTGTTTCAAATGAGGTGATCGGTTATGAAGCATTGGAAGAAAATAATGATCGGAATTGGGTTGCTTTTTTTAGCGATACAACTGATTACAGTTATCTTGGTTCAGACAAAAGGAATCTGGGCGGGTGTTTAACTTGACGTATGAAGATAAGAATTACAATGATATTTACGTGGAATTAATATGGAAAAGTTAGCCGAAAACAACGTGTTTAGCCGCTTAAAAAAATCCATTCAGGATCCATTATTGGTTATCTATAGATACCGACGTATTCTGATTATACTGGCAATTATTGCGTTTTTTCCGACATTTATATTTTTGTTCTATAGCATCTTCAATTTGAAATCCTATTAATTCTTAAATTAATATTGGGATGGATTAGTCTGATGCTAGAAAAAGTTGTCGAATTTAAAACTTCAATTACTCTGAACTTAACAGAAAATTACCTTCTAAACACTAGCCATCTTGGAGTTAGATATTGGAGAAAAATAAAGTATTTGATGCTAACTGGTATTGCCCTGTATGCGGAATAAAGCGAGAAAAAGGTAATCACGATAAATGTTCAAAGATGAGGCAACTGAAATATCAGCAAGGAAAGCATGTGAAAAAATTATTACCGAGTTAGATATAGCGTTGGAGGACGAGTTGAAAAAGCTCGTTCTTGAACAAAATGAAGATTTACTTACAGTCACATATTCGGCCAACTAATAATTCCAGCTTAAAACCAAGGCAAAGTTCGATAACAGTTGTTCAACAGCCAATCTTAGCTACAGGCGCGGAGAGCGGAGTGGCCGAAGCTTTTGTCAGTAATCGTCATAAATAAAGACATAGCGGCGGTTGGCTCCAGCACATTGTTAGGTTTCTTACTTCCGATTTTCACCAAGCTCAATCATTTCGAATCCGACCAAATCTTTTCAGCAATTTACCCATGAGTCGAACAGAGAACGATTGTTCCTGTCCATCATGGACTATCAGGAGCATTTGAACAGGAACTTACGGTTTCGACAAAATCCGGCCATCCAAAATTATTTTAAAGCGGCGGGGCTGGCAATTATTGATTTGAAATAAGCTAACCATCAGGTTACGACTCCTTTAAGACATTCGGATATAGATTTAGGCTTCACTATTCCGGTCATCACTATCGTTCTAAAACTACCCTAGAATTTGGAATAAAACAGATTCGTTAGAGAAATTTTTTCTTCAGTAACAATTCAGACATTGGGTACGGAAATGAAAGGATTGGTGAAGGTAAGGAACTTTAACCGATTCGGCGTTTTGGTTACTACATTGACAATATAAACATTACCCGCACGAACTTTCTCAAAGACTTCGTTGAGTGAAGAGAACTGTTGCTGCTTAAAAGAAGTGCCAATTTTCACTTCGATAAGATGGATGGGTAATGGGCTAAATCTGTAATTAGGCATGAATATCCAAGCCAAACTCGACCTTGTTAATCAGCAATCCTATAACCGTATCATGCAGAGTCTCTAATTTCGAAAAGCAAATTGTTTTTCGTGTGAGCCGCTTAATCCAGATTCTGAAATTCAGATTCTTGCGTTCAATTTTTTAGGTATTACGCTTGCCTACCTGATGCTTATCGGCTTCAAGATGACGTTCATAAGCGCCCCAATCATCGGTGTAATAACGGCTAATGCCAAAGGGCTCAAGCAATGCTTTCAGCTTTTTGAACACCCCGTCCTTGCGTTTGCCAAACACATAAGCCAGTACGCTATTCGTCGCATGATCAACGGCATACCAGAGCCAGCGTGATTGGACTTGTTACCGACAAAAGACCACTGTTCATCCATTTCAGCGGCTTCACACGCGAGTTCCAATCTCACCTCCACATCTCCTCCTGAATTTAAGGTCTGAATGTTGGGATTTACCTGGACTAAACGGCTCGACTTTTTTTTAACGTGCTAATGACTGTGTTTTTGTTGATCTTGAGAACTCGCGCTGTATCACGGATGCCACTACCGTTAATAGCCATGTCCACAACTTGCTCCTTGATGCCCGGCTCGCACGCCTTATAGCGGTAATCCAGCATGAACGTTTTAGTGTTGCAATCCGGATTTTGACAGCGATAACGCTGTGTACCCTCTGCACTACGGCCAGACTTCATAATTTGGTTGCTGCCACAAGCCGTGCAGGTAATTTCTTGATAACAGGTCATAGGAGTATTATACGGGAAAATTACATATTTAACCCATTACCCGTTTTTACATCGTCTGTTTGCGGCGAAGTCTGAGGCACGGGCGAATCCGGCTCAGCGCGATCTGTTTCTGAACGAAGCCGAAGCGCTGGCCCCCCCAAAGCGCACCGATTGCCGAGGAAGCCACACCCGAAGCGGTTGAAGTCGCCGGTCACAGCCGCAAGAAGCGCGGTCGCAAACCGCTTGACCCTCATCTGCCGCGCGAAATCGTGCGCCATGAACTACCGGAAGCCGAACGGGTGTGTGCCCATGATGGTGCGTGTCTGGTGGAAATCGGCGCTGACATCAGCGAACAACTCGATATCGTCCCGCAACAGGTGCGGGTGATTCAACATCACCGCATCAAGTATGCCTGCCCCTGCTGCGATGACAGCATTCGGGTGACCCCGGCACCGGCGCGCATAATTCCCAAGGGCTTGCTGACTGAAACGGCATTGGCTTGGGTCGTCACCGCCAAATACCAGGATAGCCTGCCGCTGTATCGGCAAGCCGCACTGTTAGGCCGATTCGGCGGCGATTTGTCGCGTACCACCTTGGCAGCCAGCATGGTGCGTGTCGGTCAGGCCGTGCAGCCGATGATCAATTTGCTACGTGACCATCTGCTGGAGGCCGATCTGATCCTGGGCGACGAAACCGTCATTCAGGTGCTCAAGGAATCCGGGCGAGCCCCCCGCAAAGTAAAAGTTATTTATGGGCACAGATGACCGGTTCCGGGCCACCGATTCGGCTGTTCAGCTACACACCGGGGCGAGGAGGACAACACGCGCAGCCACTATATGACGGTATCAAGCTCGGCGCAGTACTGATGAGTGACGGCTATGAAGTGTATAACACCCTTGCGGCGGTGCGCGGAGCAATTCACCTCGGTTGCTGGGCGCATGCACGCCGCTATTTTGTTGAAGCAGAGGCGGTCATTCCCAAGACCGCACGCGGCCCGGAACAACTGGCGATGCAGTTTATTGCGGCGATTGGCGAACTGTATGCCATTGAGGCCAAGGCGAAAGAACTAAGCTACGATCTGCGCGGACAACAACACCAACAACTAAGCAAACCAGTTTTGATCAAGATCGAAGGGTTGCTGGTACTGCATCTGCATGCGGTAACCCCCGGCAGTTTGCTGGGCAAGGCCTTGCATTATCTCTCGTCGCAATGGCCGAAACTGATCCGCTTTGTTGAAAAACGGCACTTGCCCTATTGATAACAACCTCTGCGAAAACGCCATACGCCCGTTTGTCGTCGGTCGCCGCAATTGGTTGTTCTGTGACACGGTGGCCGGTGCCCATGCCAGCGCAAATCTCTACTCGCTCATCGAAACCTGCAAGGTCAATGGCATCGAGCCCTATACCTATCTGGTTGAATTGTTCCGTCAGTTGCCCTTGGCAAAAACCGTCGAAGACTTCGAAGCATTGCTGCCTTGGCGCCTCGCCACCAACCCAGCGACCTAATTAAACTCCTAAGTCTTTGTTCGTAAATTCAATAGCGTAGTTTAAAGGGCGCTTACGATATACCGCCGAGATATACCGCAGGATATATTTAGTTTTAATAATCCGTCCCAGATTGATAAAAACTCTCGAAAGCCGTTCTGCCGGAAAACTGTTGGTTAGGCGCTGGAGTCTTCGCTCTAACCGATATTGCTTTCCAGTCCATATCAGCTTGTGACGAGCGTGGTTATTGCTTGTCATTAAGTTATCGATTCGATCTATATACGATTCTAAACTTTTGTCAGTAATGTCTAACTTCCTACTGACAGTAGAAAATCTAACAAGGTATCGTTCATGCCCGGCCACTGTGCATGGGGTTTATCGCCTTCGCAATACCAGGTTTTTACGCCTTTAGCGCAACCAGAATAAGCCATACAGCCATTGGCCATTTTTTCAGGTATAGGCTCGCATTGATTGCAGGCCGCCCACCAGCCGGAAGTCTGTTGGCCGTATTTCGGAAACAGGCGATCATTCACGCTGTGCATGATCATCACAGGAATAGGATCGGGACATTTGTGATCGCGCAAATCCTGATAATCGATGCCTGCTGCACTGGGTGCAATCGCCTTGGGAATATGTTTTGTGCCGGCCATAAACGCCAGAGCCATCGCAGCCGTACCGCCGTCAGAATGCCCGGTGATAAAAATGCGTTTTTTATCAATGCACCATTGTTTGGCAATCAGGCCGGGAATCGTCCCGAGTTCAATGGTTGAGGTCGGTGATAAATCAGGATGGTCGGCATAAGAAACGATAAAACCTGCGGTGGTCGCTTTTTGCGTAAGCGCCGTCGTTTTTTCGGTTTTTGCCCGGTTTGAACCGGCCGGGGAAAGCACTACCAGCAATGGATGGGCGATAGCGGCATTATAATTCGACGGCGTACGTACATTATATTTTATACCTTCGAGCGTTGACTCGCCATTAATCGTGCCGGATTCTCCATCAAGCGTATCGCCCACGCATTGCGGATCTTCATATTCCCCTGCATAAGACGCGCTGCCTACTTGAGAATATTCGTCATTATCCTGGCTGAAAAATACGATCAGCGTTACTAAAATAGGCAGCAAGAATAACGCTTTAAAAACGCTGTTTCGCAAAGTCGAAGTCGCTTTTAATTTATCCAGATAGGCTTTAAGCATCGGAGGACCTCGTGTCTTTGCCTGCCGCATGTTTCATCAGGTAAAAAGCCGCAGCGATCAGCGCCAGAATAAATAGCGCTTTTATCGGCAAATTGTCAGAGGGCTCTGATTCAAGGCCTATCGAAAGTGGAATATGGTTATCGATGCTTTTATCTTTATACACTATCGCAACATGGACCAGATAATTACCGGCACCGAATTTGCTAAAATCAACCGTACTGTTCACCGTACCGGATTTTATTTTCGTCGGCTCCAGATAGAAAACGCGAATTCCCTCCGGTTCCTTGGTGACCTCAAATTCGACGGTCAAATTACGTAAGGTTTTGCCACCGTAATCGAATACCAGATTCGTGCTGCCAAGATGCGGAATCGATTGACAATATTCTATATTATTAAATGTCGGTGTGTAGGCGGTAAAGTGTACGCGCTCATGACCCACCAGAATGTTGCAGGCATCAACTTCATTAGTTGCTCCTCGATGCGCATAGGCGGTTGACGGCAACGCGATAGGTAATAACCCGAATAGGCCTATACAGGCCAAGATATTGATTAGCTTGAATAATAAAGCATTCTTTTTCATATTAGAAACCTATTGTGAAAACAAAATTATTTGGTTCGTGGAAACCAATATCGATGCCGGCTCTTCTTGTGCAAACGTTGAATTTGCATCACAATGTATTTAGTCGCTTTCATAGCTTTCGTATATTGTTTTATAAAAAGAACTGCAATCCTATATTGAAATATAAAGGTTTGTATAATATTGACTCTCTATGGAAGAATAGTTTTTCTCTATATCAAAAAAAGTAACTCTAATGGAAATGCAACAAATCCGCTATTTTTTAGCCGTCTGCGATCAAGGAACAATCACACACGCAGCGCAGCTTACCTATATTTCGCAACCGTCATTGACACAGGCGATAAAAAAGCTGGAAGAGGAAATGGGAGGGGCGTTATTTACGCGGACTCGCTCCGGTTGTGAGTTAACGCCGTTAGGGCGAATGGTCGAATCCAAGCTTCGCAAGATCTATAAAGATCTTCAGGCGACCAAAGCGGAGGCGATTCGTTTTACTCAGCTAAATACCATTCCGTTACGTATCGGCCTGATGACCACGATAGGCGCGCAACGCCTGAGTCCTTGTCTTGCATGGTATCAGCAAGAATATCCGAATATCGAATTAGAATTAATTGTCGATAGCGAAGCGAATCTATTGAAGCAGCTGGATTCGGGATTACTGGACCTTATAATCAGCTCACCGTCGCAATTACCGGGGTCACCGTATCAATCGATTTTGCTTTACAAAGAGCGCTACGTGGTTGCATTCAGCCCTACCCATCGTTTTAATCAATTGAAAAAAATCGATCTTAAAGATATACAGTCGGAACCTTATTTGGACCGGCTCAACTGTGAATTAAGAGAAGAACTGAAATGCATTTGCCAAAACCAGGAAATCAATCTTTACGCCTTTTATCGTAGTAACAGCGAAGAATGGATTTTGCAGATGGTTAAAGCCGGAACCGGTGTTGCATTGATACCGGAATATACTTTGCCCAAACAGACAACCGACATCAGTTATCGCTATTTGCACGAGCCTGAAATCAGTCGTCAGGTTTATGCGATCTTTACGCATCAAATAACGGCAAAATCCGAATTGCAGGCATTAATAGTTAATTTGAGTAGTACGTAATAATCGCTGGTTCACTTGCGATATTGCGCGAACAAACCGGGCTTTAATTGAGCGATTGACAGCCTAAAAGATTTGGCATTATTAATTAAGTATATATTTAATTCGCCATTCCATTTCAGCATCAAAAGCATGACGGAATATTTCAGCATATCTTGGCTTTTGCTATAGCATTTAGACTTCCGACGAGTAGTGGGTTAAATCTGTAATTGGGCATGAATATCCAAACCAAACTCGACCTTGTTAATCAGCAATCCGATAACCGTATCATGCTGGATTTCCAACTTCGAAAAGCAAATTGTTTTTCGTGTGAACCTCTTAATCCAAGTTCTGAAATTCAAATTTTTGCGTTCAATTTTTTGGATATTGTGCTTACGCCTCATACTTTTCGATTTCAGGGTGACGGTCATTATCGCCCCACACAGTTGGTGTAATACCGGCTAATGCCAAAGGACTCAAGCAAAGCTTTCAGGGCTTTGAATATCTCATCCTTACGCTTGCCAAACACATAAGCCAACACGGTATTGGTTGCATGATCAACGGCATAACATACGCCCGGAATGGAAAAAAGTATTGAAATTTTTCCAGTTTTTCAATAAAAAAGCGTCTAAGCTTTCCAGAATGTAAATCTTAACTATTTGTTTATTAGTTAATAACTCTAGTAGATAACTGAAAAGCATGGAGCTAATTAGTGGAAAATTTTCAACGCCGTTTTCCACTGGCCGGGGTTATATCGGAATTAGTGGCTGGCTGTTTTGATCGGAATATGCATCGAGACCCAAACTTTCTAATCTTCATTTGGAATAGTAAATATTTGTGATGTACCAGTTTTTTTTCCCATTAGGAAGGTCCAAAACCACCTCATCATCGATTTGCTTTTTTATACAAGCATGTGCCATAGGCGAATCGGTAGATATGTAATCTTTTCTACCGTATATTTCCTCAGATCCGACTATTCTAAATTTTAGTATATTGTCTTCATCATCTACCAACTCTACCCAGGCACCAAAAAAAACTTTGCCTTCTTGATCTGGGTGATAGTCAACGATTATAACTTCTTCTAGTATTTTCCTTAAGAAGCGAACTCTTCGATCAATTTCTCTCAATCTACGCTTGTTATATTGATAATCTGCATTCTCAGAGCGATCCCCAAGGCTCGCCGCCCAAGTAACAATCCTAGTTACTTCTGGTCGCTCTTTCCGCCATAGATCATCAAGTTCCTGCTGTAACTTTAGAAAACCTTCTCTTGTTATATATTTCTTTTTCATATTAGAGAAATTCTAGGGCTTTTTTTATGGCATCTAGCGTCGCCACCTTAAAAACAGGGCTGTTATTTGAATCAATTAATTCTCCGTATTCATTTGCAGTGAGGTTCCATTTTTTTCGGAAAGAAGAAGACAACAAATATTCCAAAGCTCTTCGCTCTTGATCGCTGAGTTTGTATTCAGTCTCAGTTAGTGCATGTTTGTGATCATAAACATCAATCCTTAAGTTGGGTGGCAATATTTCGCTTAATTGTCTTTTTGCAGCTCGAAGCTCAGAAGCTTGGATTTTTACCAATAATTTATGCTTGGGATTCAAAATCTCATCAATCCAGTCCTCTTCCCTTTTTGAGAGTTTAGCTATGTCCTTTACAGGATTTTGCTCAGAGAAGCATTTAATGAGCGCCTTGTATTTTTCGCCAGACTTATTACGAATGCTTTGTGCTTTAGGGACACCTCTTTTGTAGCCTAGTCTTTCAATAGTGGCGATTGAGTAATCGTCAATACCTCGCTCCTGCTGCTCTATGCAAACCTGATATATTGAATCAAGTGTTTCACAAACTTTTAGTGAGGCTTTCTCTTTTAATTTAATTAACAATTGCTCAGGACTCATGTATTAATTCCCAGGTAGCTTTTGGTTAGAACTTGTTATTAGCAGAATTTCAAAATTTGAAATTTGCTCTGAACCCAAAAGATTTTCAAGTTTCACCTCACAGTTGACCACCTGTTCAATTCGATTCCAAGTTTTCAATCGACTTTTTAATAACTTAAATAACTCATTTCCAGCTTTAAGTTGTTGATCTTCACTCATTAGAAAGAGGCTTGGTGCCAAATCATTAAACAATGCCATACGATCAAGAATTTGTGTTCTTGGTAAAATTGCGTTTTCAGCGCTGGCAGAATGGTAAATTGTCGCGTTTTCACATACTTCTTGAAGTTGCTGAAAATAACTTACCTCTTCCAACTCAATTTTTATTTCTGAATTTGGCATCGTTATTAATGAAAAACGCTGTTCTTCATCATGATATATTTCATTATTTAGGAGGGATTGACAACGCTGTATATGACTATAACTTGCCTGTAAATCACATAAAAGCATATCTAATTTTTTGGCTGCGCTTTCATAATCTGATTCAAGTCTTCGCTCTTGAATTTCGAGTTCTTCCCTTTGAGATGCGTCGTATTTTTCTTTTTTTAAATTTGCCAAGTATTCTTCTTTTTCTAGCTCATTCAGTTTAATTTGAATACTTTCAATTTCAGTTTGAAATGAAGAGCATTTAGAAGATTGAGTGTTAGACTGAAGTAATATTTCATTTGTTACAGATAATATTCCTCCAAGAAAAGCTGGACCGGTAATAAAATGACGACACCTTAAACAATTTTGTGTCCCCAGATAACCCGAGGGAGTCGGCGCATAAACTTGAGTGGAACCAATTATTTCTCCGCCATCATCACATTTTGATGCCGCAAAAGGACAAATGCCATAATCCCTAAATACATAATTTCCAGCAGGCACATCGTTTGTCAGAGATTTTAATAAATCTTTATTATTCGCAATAAGACGGTTTTTAATTTCTTCGATTTTGTTTTGTTCGATAATTTTTTGAGTCGCATTCGCTTGGGACTTTAGGGCAAGCTTTTCACCTTCTTCTAATTTTTGCTTTAGATCATTATGCGAGACTTTGCAGTAGTAAATTGACATAACTACTGATGAGTGACCCACTACCTTCATAACCACTTCAATAGGCATCCCCATTTCCATAACATAAGCCGTGATTAAACTTACACGCATTGAGTGGGGCGTAAACCTCGAAGAATAATGCGATAAAGTTGATTCATTACTTTTTAAAGTAGCCAAAGTTAAATTTGAAGGTTGGATATGATAAAGCGCAGCAGCTAATCTTTGAGTAAGTGCTGATGATACATTTTTAGGTTCAATATCTTTATAAGCCCTAAAAAGAAAGCAGTTTATGCCCTTTGCTTTTAGCTGTAATTCATTAAGATTTGTTCTGGTACACTCTAACCAGCTAGTTGGTTGTGTGATGGGATTATATATTTCCTGCCACTTCCTAAGTTTTACTAACCAATATGCTAGATCTTCTGGCATCCATGGTATCGAATATCCTTCGCCATTATTGCTGGTTTTATTAGTGGTAACAAACATTCCTATAGCGTTATCTGGAAGGCGCTTTATGAATGATTGGTTTTTCGTCATGGTTGCAAATTGCCCGTCATTTTCCAGCCAAATTATTTTTCCATGATCATCAGTATCTGCTATGAATTCGTCACCTTCGCCAGAGTCGTTGTAAGCTATTTGCCTTCCTCTTAGCGGAACCTTTGTAAGAGCAAAAGTATGAATCCAATCAGTTGGCACCCATATTAGATATTGACCATCAATGTTTCGATACACACAGTCTGGATTATCTTTATCTATTTCTTGAGGATTAACTCTCACCCAGTCCGCATCAAATCTTTGTAAATGCTTTAGATCTCTAAAATTTTTCGCAGATTTTGGTATTGTCCATTCTTGAGCTTTCTTTACAAAGTGATATTGAAGGTAGGGTTTAGTTGTTTCGGATCTTTGAGGAGAGATAGCACTTTGATCCGTTAGGAGAAGAGAGAATGGGTTTCTAGCATCCAAAACCCTCACTATCTCACCTGTATCTTCGTCTTCAATCGTAAGATCTTTGTTGATTACATAATCTAAAAATTGATTCACTGAAAGGATAACGTTTCGACGCAAATTTTCCGTACCAAAACTATCCAGAATCTTTCTGAAAGGTTTTATATTCACCTTACCTTTAGTAAGTAACTCCTCTGGTGAGAGACTTTTATCGTACTGCTCGATAAAAAGCCTAACAAAACGACAAAGGTGGGAAATTTTTGAGCCCCCTCCCTTAGCATGTTTCATAAACTCATTAATTTTTACGGTCCAGGCTGAAAACTCTGGTGCGATATACTCAGGTTTAAACGGTTCAGGTTTATGAAGAAATTTATACCAGTTCTCCCATTCAGTGGCATAAGCCGTTTGAGGATCAAGCGGTAGCGTAGGATCTTTTTGATCACGTAAAAATCGTTTATATTCATTTGCATTTTTTAAATTCAATGAATGGATTATTGATTTAAGATCTTGATAGGGAATGAAATTAGGGATATCGAAAAAATCATAATAACTCACCCATTCGTCAGCATAAACTCGCTCAGGATGAGCCGGAAAATTAGCGAACTCTTGGTAACGTTTTTTATAATCGACAGTATTTGTAATACCATTTTTTTTACAGGCTGCCTTTAATTCAACTAGTGAATAGCTATTTTGATTAAAGATGCTTTTATTTTCTAAGGAAAACTTCCTAATAGATTTTGGTTTAATCATTCGGTTTCCTTCATTTTATTTCGGACATCTTCATTTGTAGGTTTGATATATACAAGACAAGAAGTTGGGCTTTTATGATGCATCGCTTTCTGAATTTCAATTTGATCTAGTCCAAATCGACGAACACGATAACCATATGCATGACGATGACCATGCTCTGTTGTGCCATATTCTTTTTTACATGCTAATCCTATTTTTTCGACCGCTCTCTTATGTAGTCTTTGAAAATTTTTAACCGTTTCAGGTTTGCCTTTCGAGTTTGTAAACGCGTAAGGATTGAAATCAATTCCATGAGGTTCTACTCGTTGAAATTTTAAATAATTAACCCAGGTGATTAAAAATTCTTTCGCCTTTTCAGGAGGACAAAAAATAACCTCAAAATAACCTTTGTTACTTGTTAGTAATGGGGTTTTCCAACCAGCATAATAACGTTCCGACAACCTATAAGTATTTCGAGGTTTATAATTTGTTTCTGCCAATAAATATTCAGATCTGATTTTGTAATGTGGATCTGGCGAAACTCCAATCTCAGGATGAAAAACCCTAACTAATGCTTCATCGGGATGATTAGGATTTTGAGTTATGTCTGAAACATATATGTGAAATATTTCACTCTTTCTTAATCCACCATAATTCATAAGCATTGTTATTGCCTGAGCCTTATAATCAGGAATATCTTTCTTTTTAAAACCTAAAAATATAAGTCTTTCAACCTGATCTTCAGGAAACCTTATTACTTTTTCATTATCAAATTTATTTTCAGAAAAGTTCCCTATTATTCTAACTCGTTGGGCCTCATGTTTAGCTTTTTGAATACTTGTTAGATGATTAAGAAATACA
>Ga0208512_100047_pt1 | contig 47012 bp, 40 predicted proteins | sample LakWasMet40_LOW7_2_FD_183880 | JGI IMG/M metagenome (GOLD analysis project Ga0208512, IMG submission 183880) | Freshwater sediment methanotrophic microbial communities from Lake Washington under simulated oxygen tension - Sediment Metagenome... | ecosystem: Environmental > Aquatic > Freshwater >...
GACGCCGGCCTCGAGGTAGACGAGCCCGAAGCCCTCCACGCTGTGCCGGTGGGGCATGCTGGTCATGGCAAAGATGTCCGCCTGCGCGTAGATCGCGCCGAGTTTCTCGTCGGGGATGTCGCCGAGGAACTTGACCGGGAAGTCGGCGCGCGCGGCGGCGGCGGTCAACGACGCGGCGTAGTTCTCCTTGTTGTGTCCGCCGACCAGCCAGTATTCGACCCGGTCGCGCAGCGCATCGGGGAGCGCCCGGAGGGCGGTGATGACCTCGCGCTGGCCCTTGCGCGGGTTGATGCGGGCGACGGTGAGGATGACGATCTTCCGGCGGTTCGGGGCGGCCGGTGCCTCCACGGCCAGGTCGGTGCGCAACGCGCCGGGGGTGATGACGACCTTGGTGGCGGCCTCGGGAAAATGTTGCTGCAGCAGGTTGCGGGCGTAGGTGCTCACCACGCTGATGCGGGAGGCTTTCTGGAGCAGGTGCGACGTGCTCCAGCGCAGCAGCCAGCGTGAGGCCAGGCGCTGGATCTCGGAGCCGTGGAAGGTCAGCATGAGCCGCGCCGGGCGGAGACTGTCGAAATACTGCAACAACAGCATGGCCAGCACCGGGCCGGGCTCGGGAATGTAGAGGGTGGCGGCTTGGAGCCGGTCGCGGTGCTCCATCAGTTCGCGCGCCATGCGCCACTGGCTGAGAAGGCTGTGGTTTCCCGCCAGCGGCAGACGTCGGACGGCAAAGGGCCAGGCGGGGTCCTTGGTGCCGGGGGGCAGGGCGGGGGCCCAAACTTCGATCTCGTAGCCAAGCTCCCGGGCGGCCCGGGCCATTTCGGCCGCATAAACCGCGATGCCACCGCGATGGGGGTGAAACTCGTGCGTCACCAACACCAGATGCCGGCTCGGCAGGTCGGAAGGGCTGCTGGAAACGGGAAGCTGCATCAACCGGAGTTAATAATGGAGGAAACCCTTTCCTCGATTGTCAGTCTGAGGGACGGAAGCGGGCATGTGGCCGCGCAAGCAACAGCAAGTCAACAGGCTAAATTGCCCCTAGGGTGGGGCCCAGTTCCGGCTTTCTCCGGGGTTTTTTTGGGTTTACATACTCGTGAGCTTTAACTTACCTGATTCTCCAATGGCACAGGCAGTAAACAATTCTTCGGGTATCCCGCTCAAACCGTTCACGCCCGAAGACGATGCAAATCTCCGCGAGGCAATTAAGCGCTGCTCGGCAGCGACTTATGAAGCCGCGGCGCAATTTCGCAAAACCGGAAACACCGAGCATTTGCCGGCCATTGTCCTGGGTATCATCGAGCGTTACGTGGAGCCCGATCTGCGCGCAAAACTGAAGGATGCCGATGATGATCTGCGCATTATCGAGGACTTGGGCATCGATTCCCTGACCATGATGGAAATCGTCATCCTCGTTGAGGATGTGCTGCAGATGACCATCAACAACGAGGAGCTGCGCCACCTGCGCACCGTTGGCGATGTGAAGACCTTCATCGAGTGCAAGGTCCGCGGCCTGCCGCTCCCGAAGCCCACCAAGTTTATCCCGATCGAGCAGATCATCTCGGTCATGCCGATCCAGCCGCCCTTCCTGTTCTTGGGCGAGGCCTCGGTCAGCGCCCACGGCGCCAACGCCAAATACAAGATCAGCGGCCAGGAATTTTTCCTGCAGGGGCACTTCAAGGACAATCCCGTGCTGCCGGCCTCAATAATGCTCGAGGCGCTCGGCCAGCTTGCCGTCCTCTTCCTGCTCGAGGGCCAGGTCGGCGAGGCCGGCAAGGTCGTTGACCACCGCACCATTTTCTTCACTTCCTGCGAAGGCGTCCGCTGTCACCGTGTCTGCAAGCCGGGTGACGTGCTCAGCCTCTCCATCAAGCCCAAGCGCCTCAAGTCGCCCCTCGCAACCTTCGAGGGTCAGATTCGCGTGGGCCAGGAGAAGGCGGCCATCGCCGAGGAAATCACGCTGACCTTCGCGTTCGCGGAAGAAGTCGCCCAGCCCGCACCGCAGGAACAGCCGGTGTCCGCGGTCGCCGCGACGCCCGCCAAGGCCGCCGTCAACGCCTGAGCGCCTTGGCCAGTCGGCCCCCTTTGTGGCTGCGGCAGTTGACCACGCCCGCAAAAGCGCTTTGATACGCCGCACCCCGGCCGCGGCTCTATGTCCCGTCGTCGCGGTCTAACCCTACATGCGGAAAGTCTACATCACCGGCCTCGGTTTCATCACCAGCATCGGCAACGAGGCGGCCTCCGTGACGGAAAGCCTGCGCGAGCTGCGACACGGCATGGTGCAATACCCGCCCTTCCAGAAGGCCGATGTGCCGGTGAAAGTGGCGGCCCCGATCCGGGATTTCCAGACGGACACGACCGACCAGGAGGACTGGATCTTCCCGGCCCGCTATAACATCCGGCGGGAAACGCTGCGCGGCATGGCCCCGCACGGCATCTACGCCTACTGCGCGATGCAGCAGGCGGTCGAGGACGCCAAGCTCACCGAGGCCGACTGGTCCAACCCGTCGACCGGCCTCTACGCCGCGTCCGCCGGCTCCCCCTTCCTGCTCGGCCACCACCTCGAAAAGATGCGCAAACAGGGCGTCATGCGCTGCCCGCCGCTCGGGGTCGTCGCCTCCATCTCGGGCACGGTCAATTTCAACCTCGTCTCGCAGTTCAAGATCAAGGGCGCCTCGACCGGATTCTCCTCGGCCTGCGCCTCGTCGGCCCACGCGCTGGGCTTCGCCTATGACGAGATCGCGTTCGGCCGGCAGAAGCGCATGTTCGTCGTCGGCGCCGAGGACGGCAACGTCGAGAGTATCCTGCCCTTCGCCGGCATGCGGGCGCTTTCGCTGCAGACCGACCCTTCCATCGCCTCGCGGCCGTTCGACGTCGCGCGTGACGGTTTCGTCGGCACCGGCGGCGCCACCGTGCTGGTGCTGGAGAGCGAGGAGGAGGTCGCCCGCCGCAAGCCCAAGGTCTATTGCGAGGTCGGCGGCTGGGGCCAGGCTTCCGACGGCCACAACGTCGCCATTTCGCACCCCGAGGGCACCGGCCTGCGCATGGCGATCGAGAACGCCCTGAAATACTCCGACACCGCCGCCGACCAGGTGGACTACGTCAACGCCCACGCCACCTCGACGCCGATCGGCGATATCTCCGAGGCCCGCGCCCTCAAGGCGGTCTTCAAGAATTCCCCGACGCGCCCCGCCATCAGCAGCACCAAGGCGCTCACCGGCCACGGCCTGTCGCTGGCCGGTGCCATGGAGGCGGGCTTCTGCGCGCTGGCGATGAAGGAGGGCTTTATGCCCGGCTCGGCCCACATCACCAAGCTCGACCCGGCCTGCGAAGGGCTGAACATCATCCGCGCCACCCTGCCGCACCGGCCGCACGTAGTGCTCAGCAACAGCAGCGGCTTCGGCGGGGCGAACGTCGCCCTGATTTTCAAGAGCGTGAACTGAGCCGGTCCGTTCACGCATGAGCTCATCGCTTTCCGCCCGCTACCGCACCGCGTTTGTCACGGGGGCGAGCACGGGCCTCGGGCTGGCCTTCACCGAAATGCTGCTGGCGGCCGGCGTCGAGGTCTGGGGCACGGCGCGCGACGCGGCGCGACTGAAAATTGCCCATGCGGGATTCCACCCGGTGGGCCTCGAGCTTGGCGACGGCCCGGCCGCGGAACGCGCCTTCCTGGCGGCGGACCAGGCGGCCGGCGGTTTCGACATTGTGGTCAACAACGCCGGCTTCGGCGCCTTCGGCGCGTTTGCCCACACCGACTTTTCCGTCTGGGAGGAGCAGCTGCGGGTGATGCTCGTCAACACCGCGCGCCTCAGCCACGCCGCGCTGCGCGGCATGCTTGCACGGAAAAACGGTGCGCTGGTCAACATCTCGTCCATCGCCGGCGAGTTCGGCATGCCCTACCAGGCGGTCTACAACACGACCAAGGCCGGGCTCTCCGCCCTCAACGAGAGCCTGATGTATGAGGTGAAGGGCACCGGCGTCATCGTCATCGATTTCCGCCCGGGCGATTTTCGCACCGACTTCGAGGGTTCCGTCCGCCGCCCGGCGCAGGCCGGCGCGGATGCGCTGCAGAACGGCCGCATGGCCCGGGTCTGGCAGGGCTTCACGGCGATGATGCGGACCGGTCCGGCGCCGGCGGAGGCCGCCGCGGACCTGCACGCCGCCCTGTGCCGAGGCCGCAGCGGCACGGTGCGCACCGGCCGTTTCTTCCAGGCCGTGCTCGGGCCCTTCCTTGCCCGGTTCGGGTCGCTGGCCTTGAAACGCCGGATCCAGGAAAAGTATTTCGGTCTCTGAACATGCCCCGCGTCCGCATCCTCGTCCTGACTTCCAGCACCGGCGCCGGCCATGACACCCGGGCGCAGGCCTTCGCCGAGTGGTGCTTCGAGCTTTACCGGCACGACGTCGACGTGCGCATCGAGCAGATGCTCGAGAAGTCATCCGGTTTCTTCAAGGTGTGCGTCGACTTCTACAACTGGATCCAGAAAAAATCCCCCTGGCTCCACAAGGCCTTCTTCCTGTTCGTGGAGCTGCTCAGCTTCCTCAACAAGCGCTCGGTCAGCTTCGGCCGCGCCTATTACGAGCAGGTTCTTCGGGAATATAAGCCGCACCTGGTGTTCAGCGTGCACGACTGCCTCAACCGCGGCTATTTCCAGATGGCGCGCAAGGTCCTCGGGGCGGACCAGGTGCGCTGCGCCACCTACTGCGGCGAGTTCTCGGGCGGCTTCGGCTACAGCGTCAACTGGGTCGAGCCCAGCGCCGACCTCTATGTCGCCCGCACCGACACCGGCCGCGACTACGCCGTGAAGCTCGGCATGCCGCGCGAGCGCACGCGCGTCCGCGGCCACCTGATGCAGCCGCGGCAGCACACGGAGGTGCTCAAGGCGGAGGCGCGCACGGCCTTCATTGAGGAGCGCCTGGAGCTGCGTTCCGACCTGTTCACGGTCTTCCTCGCCACCGGCGGCAACGGCGCCAACAACCACCTCGACCTGCTGCCCAAGCTGCTGCCCTTCGCCGACCGCGTGCAGGCCGTCGTCATCTGCGGGAAGAACCGCGAGGCCTACAACCAGCTGGTGCACTGGCGCGCCGAGCACCCTGAATTCCACTGCTTCGTGGACGGCTTTTCCGACGAGGTCCACCTCCTCATGCAGGTCAGCGACGCCATCGTCACGCGCGGCGGCACGACCACCTCCGCCAAGGCGCTGCATTTCCGCTGCCCGATCATCTTCAACGCCATCGGGGGCATCATGCCGCAGGAGGAGCTGACGGTGAAATATTTCCGCAACGGCGACGGCGCCGAGCTCATCGCCAATGCCGCGGACTTCGAGCGCGTGATCAGCTTGTGGATGGAGAACCGCCGGAGCTACGACCGTCTCCGCGCCAATTTCCTCAAGCTCCGCTACGACGAGGATCCGACGACCGTGGTCCGCGAACTCGTCGATCTGGCACAGGAAGCCAGCGGCACCGCGCTCCAGCCGGGCCCGTTCCCGCCGAAGCCGCGGAAGGGTTAGGCGACGAGGTAGGGCAGCTTCTTCGCCGTTTCCTTCACGGCGGGGATGCCGTCGAGGAGCTCGCCGATGGCGTCCCAGCGGCCGTTGACGAGGGCATCGCGGGCGGACTCGCGCTGGGCTATCTTCACCGTCTGGCCGGCGAAGCGGGCCTCGAGCTTCACGAGGTCAATCACGACTTCGGTCGACGGGTCCTTTTCCACGGCGGCGGCGATCTTCGCGATCTCCTCGCGGGCGGCGGTGACGCAGGGCATGCCGAGGGTCGTGCTGTTGCCGAAGAAGATCTCGGCATAGCTCTCGGCGAAGATGGCCTTGAAGCCGTATTTCTGGATGGCCTGCGGTGCGTGCTCGCGGGAGGAGCCGCAGCCGAAGTTGGCGCCGGTGAGCAGGATTGTGGCGCCCTTGAAGCGGGCGTCGTTCAGCGCGTGATTTGTGATCTTGCCGGTGTCGGGATCCTTGCGGACGTCGAAGAACAGGAATTCGCCGAGGCCGTCGAAGGTGACGCACTTCATGAAGCGGGCGGGAATGATGCGGTCGGTGTCGATGTCGTTGCCGACGACGGGAACGGCGCGACCGGTGACGGAGGTGATTTTGGCTAAGGCCATGAAAGCTGAGAGTTGAGGGCTGGAAGTTGAGAGACCGGATCAGTTGACCGCGAAGACCTCGCGGGCGTCGGCGACGGCGCCGGTGACGGCGGCGGCGGCGACCATGACCGGGCTCATGAGCACGGTGCGGCCGGTGGGCGAACCCTGGCGGCCCTTGAAGTTGCGGTTGGAGGAACTGGCGCAAAGCTGGTCGCCGATGAGCTTGTCGGGGTTCATTGCGAGGCACATGGAGCAGCCCGCGGCGCGCCACTCGAAGCCGGCCTCGGCGAGCACCTTGTCGATGCCTTCCTTCTCGCACTGCAGGGCAACGATCTGCGAGCCGGGGACGGCGATGGCCTTGACGCCGGCGGCGACCTTGCGGCCCTTGATGTATTTGGCGACCTCGCGGAAGTCGGAGAGGCGGCCGTTCGTGCAGGAGCCGAGGAACGCGACGTCAATCTTGGTGCCCTTGATCGGCTTGCCCGCCGGCAGCTTCATGTAGGCGAGGGCCTCGATGATGCCGGCCTTGTCGTCGGCGGAGGTGGCGGTCTCAGGGCTCGGGATGTTCTCGACGATGGAGATGCCCTGGCCGGGGTTGATGCCCCAGGTGACGGTCGGTGCGATGCTGGAGGCGTCGATCTTCACGACGTCGTCATACTTCGCGCCCGCGTCGGAGGCGAAGGACTTCCAGCGGGCGACGGCGGCGTCCCACGCGGCGCCGGTGGGCGAGTAAGGGCGGCCCTTGAGGTAGGCAAAGGTGGTCTCGTCGGGATTAACGTAGCCGACGCGCGCGCCGCCCTCGATGGACATGTTGCAGACGGTCATGCGCTCTTCCATCGTGAAGCCGTCGAAGGTGGAGCCCGCGTATTCGTAGGCGTAGCCGGTGCCGCCGTTGACGCCGAGCTGGCGGATGATGTGGAGGATGACGTCCTTGGCGTAAACACCGGGGCGGAGCTTGCCGTTCACCTCGATGCGGCGGACTTTGAGCTGGCCGAGGGCCATGGTCTGGGTGGCGAGCACATCGCGCACCTGGCTCGTGCCGATGCCGAACGCGATGGCGCCGAACGCGCCGTGGGTGGAGGTGTGGGAGTCGCCGCAGGCAATGGTCGTGCCGGGCTGGGTGATGCCCTGCTCGGGGCCGACGATGTGCACGATACCCTGCTTGCCGGTGGCGCGGTCGAAGAAGGTGATGCCGAACTGCGCGCAGTTTTTCCGCACCTCGTCCATCATGGCCTGGGCAAGGGAGTCCTTGTAGGGCTCGACCAGCTCGTTGGTCGGGATGATGTGGTCGACCGTCGCGAAGGTGCGGTGAGGCATGAGGACCTTAAGGCCGAGGTCGCGGAGCATGCCGAAGGCCTGCGGGGAGGTGACCTCGTGGATCAGGTGCGTGCCGATGAGGAGCTGGGTCTGGCCGTTGGCCAGTTTCTTAACCGCGTGGGCGGCCCAGACTTTTTCGAAGAGGGATTGAGGCATGGGAGGGGAGAGTTGAGAGCGGGAAATAGGACTTACGAGGGCAGAGATTACCAGAATCTTGCCATAACCAGAAATACTTGTTTCATGCCCTGTGATGCCTAGAGAGTATCAATATCCCTTTGAGCTCCGTCACCTCGTCTACTTCCGCGAGGTCGCCCGGCAGCTGCATTTTCGCAAGGCCGCCGAGACGCTCGCCGTGGCCCAGCCGGCGCTTTCGCGCAGCGTGGCCCAGCTTGAGACGGCGCTCGGCGTCGACCTGCTCAACCGCACGCGGCGCAAGGTCGAGCTGACGACGGCCGGCAAGGCCTTCCTGGAGCGCATCGAGCCTCTGCTGCGCGGGCTGGCGGCGGTGCCGGGGGACATCCAGGCCCTGGCCGGCGGGCAGGCGGGGCAGGTGCGCGTGGCCTTCACGGGTCTCGCGATGGCTACCGTGCTGCCGGGGATCCTGCGCGAATTCAACCGTCGCTACCCCGGCATCCGGGTCGAGTTGAACGAGTCGCCCACCTCGGCCCAACTCGAGTCGCTCAAGACTGGCGAAATCGCGTGCGGTTTTTTTCACCCGGACGCCGCGGCGACGCCGGGGTTGTCGAGCAAGCTGCTGCTGCAGGAGAAGAACGGCGTGTTGCTGCCGGCCGAGCACCCTCTGGCCCGGGCGAAGAAGCTCCGCCTGCGCGATCTCGGCGCCACGCCGTTCGTGATGTTTCCCCGGGCGCACAATCCCGGGTTCTACGATCGTGTGCTCGCGGCATTTGCGCAGGCGGGGGTGACACCGCGCATCGCCGACGAGGTCTGGCCGCGCGCGAACGCCATCGGCCTCGTGCGCGCCGGCCTGGGGGCGACGTTCATGGCGCCTTCCGAGGCGAAACAACTGCCCGACGAGGTGGTCTTCCGCTCGCTTGACGGCCCGGCGCCGGAGAGCCGGCTGGTGCTCGGCTGGCGCAAGGACGCATCACCGGATCCTGCCCTCGGTGCCTTCCTCGTCGTGGCCGGCGCGGCCGGCTGAAAAATAATGTATCCTCGCCCCAGCCCTTCGTCTTAACTTTCCCGCCTTGGAACCGAAGCCGCCCCACATCGCCCTCCTGTTCACGACGTTCCCCAAGACGTCGGAGACGTTCCTGCAGCGCGACGTGGCGGCGCTGCAGGCGAAGGGGCTCAGCCTGAAGCTCTATTCGCTCTGGGGCGGGGGCGGGGAGTTCCGCGGCCTGCCGGTGCGGAGCTTCAACAAGTGGCGGCTCATCGAAGTTTTCCTGGTGATCATCCCGTGGCAGACCCTCCGCCGGCCGCGGCTGATGCGCGACCTGTTCGAGGGCGTGTTCACCCGCGCGGCGCCGTCGTGGCTGAACTTCTGGGAGAACATGCTCGGCGCCGGTTTCGCCGGCAGCTTCGAGCGCGAGATGCGGGATGATCCTCCGGCGCTCGTGCACGGAGCCTGGGCGGGAGCGCCGGCGACGGCCGGCTGGATCCTGTGGCGCATGCATGGCTGGCGCTACAGCTGCGGGGCGCACGCCTATGATATCTACGAGCACGGCGGCGACTGGTGGCTGCTGGAAAAACTGCAGCACGCGCGCTTCATCCACACTTCCACCGAGATGGGCCGGCGCGAACTGACGGCCCGCGGCGTGCCGCCGGGGAAGATCGTCTGCATTCGTCGCGGCCTCGACACGTTTCCCGCATTCAAGCCGCTGCGCCCGGACCGCAGGCCACTGCGCCTCCTGTGCATCGCCCGGCTCGTCGCGAAAAAGGGGCTCGATTACCAGCTGCAAATCTACGCCGCCCTCAAGGCGGCCGGGATCGCCTTCGAGGCGCGCGTCGTCGGCGATGGCCCGCTGCGCGAGTCGCTGGATGCCCTGGCGGTGAAGCTGCAGCTGACCGATCACCTCAGGTTCACCGGCCAGCTGGCGCAACCCGAGGTCTGGCAGCAGCTGGCCTGGGCCGACGTGTTGCTGCACACGGGCATCGTGGCGCCGAGCGGCGACCGCGACGGCCTGCCGAATGTCATTCCCGAGGCGATGGCGGCGGGCGTGCTGGTGGTCACCTCGCCCGTGTCGGCGACGACCGAGGCCGTCAGCCAGGAACGCACAGGCCTGGTCGCCGACGTGGACCTGCCGCTCGCGTGGGTCGTGGCGCTGCGCCGGCTCGGCGAGGACGACGCGCTGGCCGAACGGCTGCGCACCGGCGCCCGGCGCTGGGTGGAGGAAAACTACGACGCGCACAAAAACACGGCGCGGCTGGTCGAGTGCTTTGAACAGGCGATGCGCCCATGACCTACTACGACACCACCAAGATGGGGGCGGCGAAGCAGCGCTCGGGACTGACCCGGGTGAGCGCGCGGCTGCGCGAGGAATTTGGCGGCACCATCACGGAGGTGGCGTGGGACGGCACCCGGCGCGCCTTTGTGACCGGCAAGGAACAGGCCCCGGTGGCCTTTGCGACCACCGACTGGCTGCTGACCGTCGAACTGTTCAGCACGGCGGAGCGGACGGGTTTCGGGGATTTTGTGGGCCGCCCGCCATGCCGGCTGGCGGCGATGTTCCATGACGCGATCCCGCTGCGCTGGCCGCACATCACCTGGCCGCAGAGCGTCCAGCGACATCCGGAATACATGAAGCTGCTCGCGGGATTCGACCGGGTGTTCGCAATCTCCGAGGCGAGCCGGCGGGATCTCACGGGTTTCTGGCGCTGGCAGGGTGTGGCGCCGCGGGCGCAGGTGGACCTGATCGAACTCGGGGCCGATTTCGACGGCAGCAATCGCATGCAACGCGACGCGCTGATCCCTACGAGGGGCCGGGCCTCGCTGTTGTGCGTCGGCATCATCGAGCCGCGCAAAAACCAGGCGTTCCTGCTCGACGTGGCGGAGGCGCTGTGGCGCGACGGCGCGGATTTCGACCTGCATGTCGTCGGCCGGGTGAACCCGCATTTTGGCGGACCGATCGCGGACCGGATGAAGGCGCTGGCGCGGAGTGAACCGCGGTTCCGGTTCCATGCGGCGGCGGGCGACGAGGCGCTCGGCCGGCTTTATGCCACGGCGCGCGCCGTGGTCTTCCCGACGATCGCCGAGGGCTGCGGACTGCCGCTGCTCGAGGCGCTGTGGCGCGGCGTGCCGTGCGTGTGCAGCGACCTGCCGGTGCTGCGGGAGAACGCGGACGCCGGTGGCTGCCTCGTGGCCCGCGTAAACGATGCCGCGGACTGGACGGCGAAGCTGCGGACCGTGCTGACCGATCCGGACGAGAACCGCCGGTTGCAGACGGCGGCGATGGCACGGACTCTCCCGCGCTGGGCGGAGACGATGGCGGCGCTGCGCCGCGCACTTACATCTGCTTGACGGCGTAGGCCATCGCGGAGGCGATCTTCTCGAGATCCTCGTCGCTGTGCAGAGCGGAGACGGCGGTGCGGATCAGGTCCTTGCCCGGGGGCACGGCGGGGGCGATGGACATGACGGTGAACACACCCTTCTCGAGCAGGGCCTGCCAGAAGCGGTAGACGAGCTCCTTGGAGCCGAGGACGATCGGCACGGCGGGGGTCTCGCTGTTCCAGGTGTCCAGGCCGAGGCCCTTGAGGATCTCGCGATAACGCTTGGTGTTGCGCCAGAGGCGCTCGAGGTGCTGCGGCTCGGTCTGGAGAATATCGAGCGAGGCGGCGGCGGCGGCGGCCATGCTCGGGCTGATCGCGGCGCTGAAGATGGTCTGCTTGGAATTGGTGCGGAGGTATTCGATGAGCTCGCGCGAGCCGGCGACGAAGCCGCCGGTGCTGGCGAGGGACTTCGACATGCTGCCGCAGATGAGGTCCACCTTGTCGTTCATCTTGAAGTGGTCGACCGTGCCGCGGCCCTGGCGGCCGAGGATGCCGAAGCCGTGCGCGTCATCGAGCACGGTGAAGCAGCCGGCCTCCTCGCCGATGGAGGCGAGCTCGGGCAGGCGGCAGATGTGGCCCTCCATCGAATACACGCCCTCGATGACCAGCATCTTGGGCTGGGAGTGGGTGACCGTCTTGAGCACCTGGCGCAGGTCCTCCGGGTTGTTGTGGCTGAAGCGCTCGACCGTGGCCATCGACAGCCGGATGCCGTCCCACAGGCAGGAGTGGAGGTTCTTGTCGGCGAGGATGAGGTCGCCCTTCTGCGCAAAGGAGGCGATGGCGGAACAGCAGGAAATATAGCCGGCGACGCTGATGTGGCAGGCCTCACGACCGAGGAAGGCGGCGAGCTTTTCCTCGAGCTCCACGTGGTAGGCGCGCGAGCCGTTGGAGATGCGGGCGCCGGTGGTGCTGGTGCCCCAGACCTTGGGCCCTTGGCCGCAGGCCTCGATCACCTTGGGGTGGAAGGACAGGCCGAGGTAGTCGTTGCTCGACAGCATGACCATGTCGCGGCCCTGCAAGCGGATGCGGGTGCCCGACTGCGCCTCCATGGCGTGGTAGTAGGGCTTGTATTTCAGCCGCATCTTCGTCGCGTAATCGTCCTGCGCGCGCTCGATGATGGCTTTCTTGGTCTTGGTGAACAGGGAAAGGGCCATGGAAGCTTGGTGCGCCGACTAGAGGTCAGAACCCGGGCCTTAGCAACCGCAAAGCCCGGTCAGGAACGGCGCGGCAGCGCGGTCATCCAGTCGGTCAGCTCGCGGGCGTATTCCGGCCAGAGTTTGAACCGGCGGGCCCGGGCCTGCGTCGCGAGGGCGGCGAGCTCGGCCGGGTTTTGCAGCAGGCGCCGGATCGCACCCGCGAGGCTGCCGGCATCAACCGACGGCAGGGTGGTGCAGCCACCACCGCGGGCTGATTCACCGAGGGCGCCCGCGCCGGAGCAGACGCAGGGTTTGCCGTGCTGGAGGCTCTCCAGGACCGGCAGGCCGAAACCCTCGATGAGCGAAGGATAAACCGTGAACGCGCATTGCCGGTAGGCGGCGTGCAGCCCGGCATCGTCGGCCGGGCCGTCGAAGATCAGCGGCCGGCCGGTGGATTTCAGCGTGGCGATCCGGGCGAGCGCCGGCCCGGCCGTGTCGGTCCGGGGCAGGCCGAGCAGCTGCAGCTCGAACTTCAAGCCCTCCTGCCAGAGCGTCTCGCATCCTTCGAGCAGCGCCAGGTGGTTCTTCCGTCCCTCAATCGTGCCGACGCAGAGGATGCGGGGTGCGGCGCCGGAGGCCGCGGGCTCGGTGTCGGGCGGAACCGGATCCAAGCCCAGCGGGATCGCCTGCACGACAGGCGTGTTGTCCACGCCGAGCCAGGCCCAGTAGTCGCGCAGGCTGGCGGCTGAGTCCTCGGAATTGGCGGCGATGCCGTCGAACAGCAGCAGTTCGCGCAAGTAGGCGGGCAAGCGTCGCACGGTGCCCGCGGGTGTGAGCTCGGGAAACTTCAGCCCGATGGCATCATGAAACACCGCGACCCGCGGGCCGGTGATGGCGGCCAGCAGGTCCGGCAGGTTGGCGCCGACAGCAGGTGAAAATAATTCCGGGCAGACCAGCGCGGAGCCCACGGGCAGGGGCGGCCGCGCACCGAGCAGCCGGCGGGCGTGGCCCGTGAGCTTCTGGTGCAGAGGCCAGCGGGCCCCGCGCGAGCCCGTCGCCACCTGACCGGGTTGCAGGCAGCGCGACTCGCGCTCGTTGAGCGTCCGCCAGGCCCCGAGGTAGGGATCGTGACAGATCGCGCCGGCGGGCTGCGCCGCTGCCAGGGCGGCATGGAGCGAACGGCAGACGCGCTGGATGCCGGTCTGCGCGCGGGTGTGGCTGGTGTGTGTGGCGTCGAGCAGGATCATGGTCACGGGGTCGCCGGCGGCGGCTCGAGCTGCCAGAAAGTCGCCTGGCCGACGGTGGCGATCTGCCGCCATTGACCGCCCAACCGCGCGAAGGCGTCTGCCCGTTCATATTCATACAGCACGGCGTAGACCGGCCGTTCCTCCAGCTGCAGGGTGGTGAAGAGTTCCGTCCGCCGGGCCTCGCGGATCTGGTCCCAGCGGATGAGCAGGAACTCCGTGTAGTAATAGAACGCCCCGCTCACCTGCATGCAGCACAGCGCCGCCTCGGGCGGCAGGTGTTCCTTGGCCCAGTCCGCGGCGTGCAGGTAGGTGGCCTCGTTGGCCGGGATCGCGAGCACCTCCAGCGAGCGGTTGAGGCGCACCTGCCAGGCGGCGGCGAACACCAGGACGGCGGCCAGGACGGCGCGCGACCAGAGTGGGGAGGGGAGGCGCGACCATAAACCCTGTCCGGCCACCAGGGCAGCGAGGAGGAGCGCGGGGAAAGCCGGCAGGATGAACCGGAGATACCACCACGTTTCCCCCGAGTGGAAATAAAAGGCATAGAAGCCGATGAGCAGCGCGGCCCAGAGACCGAGCACGGCGAGTTCCCGGCGGCGTGCCGCCGGCACCCACGGCGTAGCCAGCGCGGCGACGACCAGCGGGGAAAGCAGCGTGGGGATCCAGCGGGCGAAATGCGCGAGGTTGTGCGGCGCATAGCCCATCCGGAAAGCCGTGGTGACATCGCCGTAGCCGGTGGTGAGCGGGCTGCCGTAAACCCGCCAGTTGTAGTAGAGAAAAAACACCGCCCCGGGCAGCCCGCCGAGCGTGAGGCCGAGGTAGCGGCGGTAATCCCCGCCCAGTGCGACGGCAATCGGCAGCACCAGCAGGCCGTTGGTCGGCCGCACGAGGACGGCGAGGGCGGTGGCCAGGCCCGCGAGCAGGCTCCAGCGCCAGTCTTCGCGGCTGCGCAGCGCGGCGTAGAGCGCCGTCAGCGACCACAGCAGCGCGAGCAGGTCGCTCATCGGCTGGAGCGCGGTGAACAGGACCAGCGGGCTGAGCCCGAGCAGCAGAAGACCGGCGGCGGTCCATCCCAAGGTCAGCCCCAGCCGGCGCGCCAGAGCCAGGAAGACCAGTGCCGTGCCGAGCGCGGCAAAGAGGTTCACCGCGGTGGCCGCATGCCGCCAGCCGGCGATCCGCGCGGCGACCACGAGGTGCAGGGGCAGGCCGGTGGGATAGGTGGGGGCCATGCGGGCCACATCCTCGGCGATGATGAAGCCGAGCGGCTGGAAGGTCATCAGGCCGAACTCCGTGTGCTGGCGGCCGAAGGGCACCCGTGGCGTCGCCTCGAAGCGGCCCTCATCCAGCAGACGGGCGCTGTTGAAATAGCCCGAGGCGTCCGAGCCGCTGGCGTAGGAGGCGGAATGACGCGCCAGAAAAAAAGCATAACCCACGAAACAGGCCGCCAGCAGAATGGCCCCCGCGCGGGGCCAACCGGAGGGTGAAACAGAGCGGGGCGCGGAAGAATCCATTATTTAGCGTTGTCGAACGTGCGAGGCTGCCATTGTTTGCGAAAATGGCTCAAACTAATAAATCCCGCCTCCACCCCGGTCGGCCGGGGTCGGGATGGCCGGCAACCCGGGTGCCCGGCCCATGATCCGCCGGATTCAGGAGGGTTTGCGCCACCGGGACATCGATCCCGGGGTGGGGCTGGGCTACGCCGCGGTGGTGGCGCTGTTCCTCTGGACCCTGGCGCAGTTCTACATCCCGGGGAAAGGGCTCAGTTATCTCATCGCCTTCGGCGCGAAGCAGGAAGAGGCGCGGCTGAGCAAGATCCGCAAGCTCGACTATTTTGTGACGAAGGCGTCGGACGGCTACGACGCCCAGTATTACGTGCAGATCGCGATGGATCCCTCGCTACAGAACCAGGCCCTGAAACGTGCGGTGGACAGCCTGCCGTATCGCGGCCGCCGGATCCTCTTCGCGTCGACCGCCTATGCCTTCGGCCTGGGCCAGCCCGCGTGGATCCTGCAGGCTTTCGCGCTGCAGAACGTCGTATCCTGGCTCCTGCTCGCCGTCCTCCTGCTGCACTGGTTTCCGCCGCGCACCTGGGACAATTTCATCCGCTGGGGCGGGACCATGCTGTCCATCGGCGTCTGCCTGAGCTTCCGCAACGCCCTCTTCGACGGCCCGAGCCTGCTGCTCATCGCCTTCGGTGTCTACCTTCTCGACAAGGGCCGGCCCTGGTGGTCGACCGCGGTCTTTGCCCTCAGCGGGCTCGGCAAGGAGACGAACCTGCTGGGCTCGGCGGCCCTGTTGCCGAAACTCACCGACGGCGGCCGGGCCTGGGGTCTGGCGGTGGTGCGCGGTCTGCTGACGGTGGCGCCGCTGGCGCTGTGGGTGGTTTACATCGCGCTGTTTGTCGGCGGCAAGGCCGGCGATCCCGGCGCGCGGAACTTCGACCTGCCCTTCGCGGCCTACGGCCGGAAATGGGGTGACGTCCTCGAAAACCTGCCCGACGTGTCGGCATTCAACGCCTGGCCGTTGTGGGGCCTGCTGATGCTGGTCGCGCTGACGGTGCAGTTCCTTTACTTGGTGTTGCGCCCGCAGTGGAACCAGGCTTGGTGGCGCATCGGCCTCTCTTTCGCGGTGCTTATGATCTTCCTCGGCGACGCGGTGTGGGAGGGCTACCCCGGGGCGGCGTCCCGTGTGCTGCTGCCGATGCAGCTTGCGTTCAACGTGCTGGTGCCCGCCGGCCGCGGCTGGTGGGCCGTGCTCGTGCTGGGCAACCTGACGATGCTGGCGGCGCCGGCGGCGCTGGAGTCGCCCACGGGCGAGGGCTACGTGGTCCGCGGTCCGGATGAACTGGTCTACGGCTCGGCCCGCGAGAAGTTCGCGATCGAGTATGCGGACGAGTGGTATCCGGTCGAACGGAACAACAACGACTACTGGTGCTGGGCGGGCGGCAACGGGGTGATCGTGGTGACCAACCCGCAGCCCGTGCCGCTGGTGGTGCGCCTGCGGTTCGCGCTGAACGTGGCCACGCCGCGCACCGTGTGGCTGCAGCTCAACGGATCCCAGCTGTGGTCCACCGAGCTGGACGACCACAGCAGCCTGAACGTCACGCTCAACGAGCTCATGCTGCCGCCCGGGCCGAGCAAACTGGTCTTTGTCACGGACGAACCGCCCAGCCGGCTCGGCAGCGACCCGCGCCCGCTGGCCTTCCGCCTGCAGAACCTGCGTGTGGACGTGCAGCGTCCGGTGCCGAAGGCGAACTGACGCTCACCACCCGGCGATCGCCTCGAGGCGGCGCCGGTAGCGCGCGCCGATGGCGGCGGGCGAAAAATCCCGCTCGATGGCCGCCTGTGCGGCGGCGCCGAGCGAGGCCGCGAGGGCCGGGTCGGCGACGAGGCGGTTCATCCACTCGGCGGCGTGACCGGTGTCGGGTTCCGCCCAGGTCTGGCCCTTGGCGTAGGGGCCGTGGTTGCGGTCGAGCGTGACGGTCGTCGCGCGCACCGGGCAGCCGGTGGCGGGCGTGATGAACTCGGCGGTGGCGGACCAGTCGGTGCTGATGACGGGCTTGCCGAGATACATGCACTCCGCGGGCGCGAGGCCGAAGCCCTCGGAGCGGTGCAGGGAGACGAAGCAGTCACAGGCTGACTCGAGCTCGTAGATCTCCCGCCGGCTAAGCGTTTGCGTGAGAAGGACGGTGCCCGGGAGGTCGGCCACGGCGGCCTGCAGGCGCGCGAAGTCGGCGGGATTGCCGGCGGTGTTGTGCACCTTGATCACCAGCGCCGCGCCGCGCCCGGCCAGGCCGGAGCGACGGAAGGCGTCGAGCACCGCCGCGGGATTCTTGCGCTCCGCGTAGGAGTTCAGGTCGCAGAGGAAAAGGAAGAGGAACTGGCCGGCGGGCAGGCCGAACTTGGCGCGGAAATCGCCGGCGGGCCGCGCGAAGGAGATCGCATGTGGCATCGTCAGCACGGGCACGGGCACCTTCTGGGCGATGGCCTCGGCGGCGAAGCGCGACGGCGCCCACACCTCGTCGCAATGGTTCGCGAAGTGGATCCACGCATCCGGGAACTCCGGCAGCTCCCACGCCCAGTAGCCGATGTTGTATTTGCCGCGGCGGAAGCCCGCGCCGTGGTGGTGGTCGAGGTCGCGCATGCCCGGCGGGTCGACGTGAAAGACGTTCACCGGATACGGGTTGTCCGCCTGCAGGCGCGCGGCGAAGGTGTCGTCGGAAAGCGGGTTCTTACACGGCAGCCGCAGGTCCACGAGCGCGAGCGGCAGGGCGGCGGCCTCGGCGGCGCGCGCCATGCACCGGACGGACTCGCCGATGCCGAGGTCGGCGCGGAAGAAGCCCGTGAGGTTGAGGCCGAGCTTGAGGAAGCGGCGGGCGAAGGCGGCGTTCCACGGCGCGGCGCGGTTGCCGAAGTCGAAGAGCACCTCGCCGTCCGCCTCGAGGCGCGCGATGCGCAGCCGGCGGTTGCGGGCCTGGGCGCGCCAGGGTTGCAGGGCACCGAGGCCGGTGACGCGGCCGATCCACGCGAGCAGGTTGCTCCTGGCCACGCCGGTGAGCTGCAGGGCGAGAATGTGGCCGTCCGAGTGGTCGGCGGCCGGCAGCGCCACCGGGAGGCGGAAGGGCCCGGGGAGCAGGATGGCGGCGGAGACCTCGCGGCCGTCGAGACGGATGCGCAGGCCGAGATCGCCGGCGGCGGTCGGGTCGGCGGGCGCGGGCGGGAGGACTTCGCCGACGAGGGCGATTTCCTTCACGCCGTGCAGTGGCGGCAGGGCCAGCTTGCCCTCCTCCCTGATCCAGTAGGAATCCGTCACGACGTCGTCGTGGAAGAGGCCGATGAACTTGGGGCGGAGACGATGCGACATGCGGCGGAAAGCGTGAGCGCGGTTTATCGCCGAGGGCCCGGGGGTTGTAAATCCGGAACCGCCGCGCGGGCTTTTCGCTTTGCAAGCCCGGCGGGCCGGGTTGAGATGAAAACCTCCCCGCCATGCTCTACTACCTCATCGCCGCCGCACTGGTGGCCCACACGGTATTCTGGGGGGCGGGCCTGAGCTGGCTCGTGCTCCCGCGGGTATGGCGACGCTGGTGGTGGGCACTGGCCCCCGGGCTTGGCCTGGCGCTGCAATCCGCCGTCGTCTGGGCGGGGGCGCACACCTCCCTCGCCGGAACGAACCAATATGCGATGGCCAGCGAACTGCTGCCCCTCGGCTTGTTGTTGTTGGCGGCCAGGCGACTGGGCTGGCGGGAGTTGCGCCCGCGCCTCCTGGCCACGGAGGGAGCCGGCGGCCTTGTCGCCGTGGCGCTTCTGGCCGGCTGGGTGCTGTTGTGGCCCATGGCTCAGCGGGGCGGGTGGACCCTGACGTCCTCTTCGCTCGGCAGCTGCGATCACGCGGATTACGCGGCGGGGGCCCGCGTGTTCCAGGAGTTCGCCCCGGATGATCGCACGGGCTTCCTTGGCCATGCCGAGGTCACGCGGGTCGGGTCGGCGGACTATTTCCATGATTTCTGGCTCCGGTTGAATCACTTCACACCGTCGGCTCTGCTTGCGCACAACGGAGCCGTGTTCGGCCTGCAATTCCATCAGCTGGTGAGTGTCACTGCGCCGGTGCTGGTGCTGTTGAACGCTGCGCTCGTGCTGCTGCTTTCGCGGGTGGCGCTCGGGCTGAGAGGAGGGGCGGGCCTGCTGCCCGCCGCGCTGTATCTTTTTTCCCCGCTCGGGGTCTACGCGGTGCACCACGGTGCGCTCGGGCAGCTGTATGGAGCACACGGCATCGCGCTCCTGACACTGGCGGTGTTGGGTGCCAGCCGGGCGGGGCGGGGCGGGCCGGGCGTCTGGGGTTGGGCTCCGCTGGTGTTGGCTGCGTTCTGGATCCTGGCGGGCAGCTATAATTTCATTCTCACCGTGGCCCTCGCCCCGGCCGGGGCCTGGCTGCTCGCCGAGGCCTGGCGGCGGCGCGACTGGCGCGGGCCGGCCCGCGTGCTTGGCATGGTGCTGGCGATGCTGGTTGCGTGCGCGACACTGTTCTGGGGCCGGTTCGACGGGTTGATCGAGCGTTTCCAACTGTTCGAGCAATACAACTTCGGGTGGCCGGTGCCGTTGCTCTTGCCGGAAGGCTGGCTCGGCCTCGTGCGGGACACCGGGTTGCACGCCTGGCCGCCGGTCGTGCGCCTGTCACTCAGCATCCTGGTCGCGGGCGGCTGGTTGGCGGGCCTGTTGTTTTTGTGGCGCCGTCACTGCGCCAAGGTGCTGGCCGCTCTGGCTTTCACGCTGCCGGTGCTGGCGGGGTGGAGCCTGCTGGCGTGGGAGGCGCGGACGCGGGCGAATGCCAGCTATGATGCCTACAAGCTGCTCTGCGTCTTTTATCCCGGCCTGCTGGTGGGCCTGACCTGCTGGCTCGCCGTCCCGGCGCGGGCGGCCTGGCGACGCGCCGGCCTGGCGCTCGCGCTGTCGGTGCTGGCCGCCAACGGCTGGGTTGCCTGGCAGTTTGCCCGGCAAATGGCCGATCCGCCGCTCCGGGTGGAGCGCAACCTGGTGGAGCTGCGCCGGCTGGAGCGGATGCCGCGCATCACGTCCCTGAATATACGCATCGAGGACTTCTGGTCGCGCCTGTGGGCCAATGCGTTCCTGTTGCGCAAGCCGCAGTATTTTCCGGTCCATACCTACGAGGGCCGCCTTAATACGGCCCTGAAGGGTGAATGGGACGTGAGCGACAGCCTGCTCCGGTCGTGGCCGGCCCGCGAGGCGGACTATGTCAACCTCAACCCCCAGTTCCACGCGGTGCGATCCGCGGCGCCCGGCCGCGTCGAGCTGGCCTTCGGCAGCGGCTGGCACCAGCTCGAGGGCACCGGTGCCAACCGCTGGCGCTGGAGTGACGGCCCGGCGGTCATCACGGTGAGGAATCCCACCGCCCGGCCCATCACGGTGACAATCGTGCTGAAGGTTCGCTCGCTGCAGCGATGCCGCCTGCAACTGGAGCTGGGTGACGCCCTGATCGGCGCATCCCGGCCCTTGAACGGCAGCCTGCAGCAGATTGAGTATCGCGAGGTCGTGTTGCCGCCCGGTCCCTCCGGCCTGATCCTGCGGCCGGACGAACCGCCCGGACGCGCGCAAGGCGGCGATCCTCGGCAGCTCGCCGTTGCGCTTTACGAGCTGGTTGTGCAGGCCGGGCCCTGAGCGCGGTTTTCGTGTCGCCAGCCCGGGGCGCGGCTGCATCAATCGACGGCGGTGCAACCCGATGAATACCGCAAGATGGCCGAGGTGGAGGACGCCATGTGGTATTACCGCGCCTTGCACCGGCACGTGGAGCGCAGCCTCGCGGCGGTGCTGCCGCCCGCGGCCCGCGTGCTGGACGCCGGCTGCGGCACGGGCGGGCTGCTACGCCGGTTGCACGGGAACCGACCGCAGTGGACGCTGACCGGACTGGATTTTTCCCCGCTGGCCTGCGAGCTGGCGCGCGAGCGCACCGGCGGCGAGGTGGTGCAGGGCTCGATCGCCGGCATGCCTTTCGCGGAAGCGCAATTCGATGCCATCACGTCGTGCGACGTGGTGTGCCAGGTCACCGAGCCGGCGCAGGCCGTGCGCGAGTTTCACCGCGTGCTCCGGCCGGGCGGTTTTGTCGTCCTGACGATGCCGGCCTACCAATGGATGTATTCCTACCACGACCGCGAGGTGGGCAACCTGCGGCGCTACAGTCGCGGCGAGGTGAACGGGCTACTGCGGGGCGCCGGCTTCCGGATCGTGCGCAGCACCTACTGGAACACCCTGCTGTTCCCGCTTGCGGTGCTGCGCCGGAAGATCCTGCCGCCGGCGGCGCCGGCCAGCGATGTCGGCCTCTTCCCCGCGCCGGTCGAGGCCGGATGCAACGTCCTGATGGCGTTCGAGCATGCCTGGCTCGGGGCGGGCGGGTCTCTGCCGCTGGGGAATTCGGTGCTGACTGTGGCGCAAAAACCCTAACACTCCGCCGTCGCACCCCATGACTCCCGCCCTGAGCTTTGTCATCCCGCTCTATTACAGCGCCGACACCATCACCGCGCTGGTGAAGCAGATCGAGGCGCTGGAGATCGAGGGCGGCCACGAGCTGGTGCTCGTCAACGACGGCAGCCGTGACGCCACGGCGGGGATCTGCCGCGAGCTGCTGCGCGACGCCCGCATCCCGGTGATCTTCGTCAACCACGCGCGCAACTACGGCGAGCACAACGCCGTGCTCACCGGCTACCGGCACGCCCGGGGCGCCTACATCGTCAACCTGGACGACGACGGCCAGAACCCGCCGGCCGAGGCCGTGAAGCTCTGGCAGCACGCGCGCCGCGAGGGGCTCGACGTGGTCTACGGGCACTATGGGCAGAAGGAGCACTCGGCGTTCCGTAATTTCGGCAGCTGGCTGACCAACCGGATGACGGACTGGGTGCTCGACAAGCCGAAGGGATTTTATCTTTCCAGCTTCCGCTGCGTGAGCGCGTTCGTGGCGAAGGAGGTTGCGGCGCATGAGGGTCCGTATCCCTACATCGACGGGCTCATCCTGCAGGTGACCCAGAACATCGGGGCGCTGGACGTGCAGCATGCGGAGCGCGCGGCGGGGCAGAGCGGCTACACCTTGCGCCGGTTGCTGCGGCTCTGGTTGAGCACGTTCGTGAATTTCTCGGTGATGCCGCTGCGCCTCGCGACCCTGCTGGGCCTGGTGATGGCGGCGGCCGGCCTGCTGGGCCTGCTGTTCGTGTTTTATCTGCGCTACACCAACAAGGGGCCGGACTACGGCTGGGGCTCGCTGATGGGAGCGCTGCTGGTCTTCTCGGGCACCCAGCTGGTGGTGCTCGGCCTGATCGGCGAATACGTCGGCCGGATGTTCCTGACCGTGAACCGCCGGCCGCAGTCGGTCGTGCGCTCGGTGGAGCGGGCGGGGTAGGCGGCCTCAGCGCAGGCTTGCGCGATCAGGCGGAATTCCCCTGAGTTAACCGATGCCCGAGCCCGCTCCGCTCAAGCTCTTTTCCGTCGTCATCCCCGCCCACAACGAGGAGGAATCGCTCCCGCCCACCGTGCAGGATCTTTATGCCGAATTGGTGCGCGAGGGCGTGCCGCACGAGATCGTCGTGGTGGATGATGGCAGCAAGGACAAGACCTGGGCCGTCCTCCAGGAGCTGAAGCAAAAAATCCCGACCCTGGCGCCCGTCCAGAACAACGGCCCCCACGGCTTCGGCCGCGCCGTCATCTACGGCCTGAACCACATGAAGGGCGACGCCTGCACCATCATGATGGCCGACGCCTCCGACTCGCCCGCTGACGCCGTGCGCTACTGGCGCCTGCTCAACGAGGGCTGGGACTGCGTCTTCGGCAGCCGCTTCGTCAAGGGCGGCAAGGTCGTCGACTACCCGCGCATCAAACTCTGGGTCAACCGCCTCGCCAATTTTCTGGTGCGCATCGGTTTCAACATCGCGCTCAACGACACGACCAACGCCTTCAAGGCCTACCGCCGCACGGTCATCGAGGGCTGCCGGCCATTCCTCGCGCCGCATTTCAACCTCACCGTCGAGATCCCGCTCAAGGCCATTGTGCGCGGCTTCAGCTGGACGGTCATTCCCATCACCTGGCAGAACCGCAAATACGGCGAGGCCAAGCTCAAGATCCAGGAAATGGGCAGCCGCTACTTCTTCATCTGTGCCTACGTGTGGCTGGAGAAATATTTCAGCCGCGGCGACTACAGGAAACGATAGGCTTTGCCGGGCGGCCGGCCCGGAAAACGGCGGGTTGACCTCCGGTCAGTCCCTCATTCCCTTACTCCCTTTCCATGATCTATCTGCTCGGAGGTTCCGGTTATGTCGGCTCGGCCTATCAGGCGCTGCTTGCGCGCAAAGGCCTGGCCTTCCGTAACATCCGCCGGGCTGACTTCGACTATTCCGACCGCACCGCCCTGAGCGCCCTGCTGCGCCGCGAGAAGCCCGAATTCCTGATCAACGCCGCCGGTTACACCGGCAAGCCCAACGTCGACGCCTGCGAGCTCCACAAGTCCGAGTGCGTCATGGGCAACGCCGTCCTCCCCGGCACCATCGCCCTGGCCTGCGCCGACGCCGGCGTGCCCTGGGGCCATGTCTCCTCCGGCTGCATCTACACCGGTCGGCGCGCCGACGGCGCAGGCTTCACCGAGACCGACACGCCGAACTTCACCTTCCGCACGAACAACTGTAGCTTCTACTCCGGCACGAAGGCCTTGGGAGAGGAAGTGCTGACCGGCGTGCCCAACATGTTCGTCTGGCGCCTGCGCATCCCCTTCAACCAGGTCGACGGCCCGCGCAACTACCTGAGCAAGCTCATGCGCTACGCCTCGCTGCTCGAGGCCGAGAACTCCATCTCGCAGCTCGACGAGTTCGTCGCTGCCACCTTCGCCTGCTGGGAAAAACGCGTGCCCTTCGGCACCTACAACGTCACCAACCCCGGCCACGTCACGACCCGCGAGGTCGTCGATCTCATCAAGAAGACCGGGGTGTCGGACAAGAACTTCCAGTTCTTCACCGACGAGGCCGAGTTCATGCGCACCGCGGCCAAGACCCCGCGCTCGAACTGCGTGATGGACGCCCGCAAGCTTGCCGCCACCGGCATCAGGCTCACCGAGGTCCACGAGGCCGTCGAACGCGACCTGCGCCGCTGGGTTAAGGCCACCAACTGATTTACCCATGAACGTTCTCGTCACCGGCGGCTGCGGTTTTATCGGCTCCAATTTCATCCGCCAGCGCCTCACCGAAAAGGGCTCGGCCCTCACGAAGCTCGTCAACCTTGACGCCCTGACCTACGCCGGCAACCCGGCCAACCTGGCGGACCTCGCCGGCGACCCGCGCTACGTTTTCGCGCACGGCGACATCGGCGACACCGCGCTGGTCACCAAGCTCCTCGCCGACCATGCGATCGACGCCGTCGTCAACTTCGCCGCCGAGTCCCATGTCGACCGCTCCATCGACTCGCCCGAGCCCTTCATCCAGACCAACGTCACCGGCACGCTTCGCCTGCTCAACTGCGCCAAGCAATATTGGTCAAAGCTCCCCGAGCCGAGGAAAGCCGCGTTCCGCTTCCTGCACGTCTCGACCGACGAGGTCTACGGCTCGCTCGCGCCCGGCGCGCCGGCCTTCACCGAGAACCACAACTTCGAACCCAACTCGCCCTACGCCGCCTCCAAGGCCGCCAGCGACCATCTCGTCCGCGCCTACCAGCACACCTACGGCCTGCCGACGCTCACGACCAACTGCTCGAACAATTACGGCCCGTATCATTTCCCCGAGAAGCTCATCCCGCTGATGATCCTCAACGCCCTCGAGGGGAAGAATCTCCCCGTCTACGGCGACGGCATGCAGATCCGCGACTGGCTCTACGTCGAGGACCACGCCCGCGCCATCTGGCTCGTGTTGCTCCAGGGCCGCGCCGGCGAGACCTACAACATCGGCGGCCTGAACGAAAAACCGAACATCGAGATCGTGAAGACGATCTGCGCCCTGCTCGGCAAGAAGGCCCCGCGCGCCGACGGCAAGTCCTACGAATCCCAGATCACCTACGTCACCGACCGGCCCGGTCACGACCGCCGCTACGCCATCGATGCGACCAAGATCAACCGCGAGCTCGGGTGGAAGCCGCTCGAGACCTTCGCCACCGGCATCGAAAAGACGGTGGATTGGTATTTGAAGAATCGCGCCTGGGCCGCTGATATCACGAGCAAGAAATACTCCCGCGAACGTCTCGGGACAAAAGTCTGATCCCACCCATGAATCGCAAAGGCATCATTCTCGCCGGCGGCTCCGGCACGCGCCTCTACCCGCTGACCATCGCCGTGAGCAAGCAGCTCATGCCGGTCTACGACAAGCCAATGGTGTATTACCCGCTGTCGGTGCTGATGCTCGCCGGCATCCGCGAGGTGCTGATCATCTCCACGCCGACCGACTTGCCTAATTTCAAGAAGCTCCTTGGTGACGGGGCGAACATCGGCATGAAGTTCAGCTACGCCGAGCAGCCCAGTCCCGACGGCCTCGCCCAGGCTTTCCACATCGCCGGCGACACCGGTTTCCTGAAGGGCGAGCCCTCCGCCCTCGTGCTCGGCGACAACCTTTTCTACGGCGCCGAGTTCGTTAACTCCCTCGCCGAGGCCTCGGCGCGCACCAGCGGCTCGACGATCTTCGGCTATCACGTGGCGAATCCCACCGACTACGGCGTCGTCGAGTTCGCCAAGGACGGCCGCGTGCTCTCCCTCGAGGAAAAGCCGAAGCAGCCCAAGTCCAACTACGCCGTCCCGGGTCTTTATTTCTACGACGCCGACGTCGTGAAGCTCGCCAAGAGCCTCAAGCCCTCCGCTCGCGGTGAGCTTGAGATCACCGACCTCAACCGCCTCTACCTTGAGCAGGGCAAGCTGCACGTCGAGCTCTTCGGCCGCGGCACCGCCTGGCTCGACACCGGCACACATGACTCCCTGATCGAGGCTGCCCAGTTTGTCCACGTGCTGGAGAACCGCACCGGCCTGAAGATCGCCTGCATCGAGGAGATCGCCTACAAGCAGGGCTGGATCGACCGCACCGGCCTCGAGGCCAACATCACGAAGCTCGGCAAGTCTGCCTACGGCCAATACCTGCGCGCACTATTGGCAGGTTAAAGCCACTTAAACCGTCCGTGAGTTTCCAATTAAGTAACTTCATCCCCAAAGGGGATTCGCTGGGATGGCTGGTCGCATTGGAGGAGGGCCGCCAAGTGCCATTCCCTATTAAGCGTGTGTATTATATCTTCGGCACAAAGCCGGGCGTAAAAAGGGGAAAGCACGCGCATCGGAAGTTAAGGCAACTGGCGATCTGCCTGAGTGGCTCCTGCAGATTTCTCATGGACGATGGAGTAAGCCGGCAAGAAATTCTTCTTTCTAGCAACACGCATGCACTCGGAATTGAGCCGATGGTGTGGCACGAGATGGAGGACTTTAGTGCTGACTGTGTATTGCTCGTGTTAGCCTCCGATATCTATGAGGAGTCGGATTACATCCGGAGTAGGGCTGAGTTTGATTCGATGGTGAACCAAAAGCGGCAGCAAAAAATCTAAGTAAGATGCTTAAGAATCCAGAATTGGGGTCGGTCGCTCTAGTTCCCGTTACGCTTGAGGACGCTGAGTTTATTGTCGAAATTAGAGCGGAAGCAGTGAGCAAAGGTTTCCTAAAGCGAGGGGCGGAAAATGCGGAGATGCAGCGAGCCTGGCTTATGAGGTATTTTGAGCGGCCGGATAAAGATCATGATCACTACTTTATGATCACCGAGCATGGCCGTAAGTGCGGGACCCTGCGCGCGGGATTGCTGGATCCCAAACAAAAGATGTTCACCTGGGGCAGCTGGTGCCTTGTTCCCGGATTAAATCCGCTCGTCGCGATTGCCTCTTACCTGCTCGCCTATGAGGTGGGTTTTTCGATTGCAGAAAAAACACACGCGATTTTCGAAGTCCATCATGAGAATGCAGGCGTTCTGGCATTCCACCGAAGGATGGGCGCGGTCGAAACTGGGGCCAGGCATTCGGACCAGATTGAGTTTCAAATGTCGCGGGAGGCATTTTATCTGAGCAAGGCCCGCTGGATGGAAAAGCTGCAACGGGCCGTTTAAAATCTCATGGTTCCATTTTTAGATCTGAAGGCTATTAACCAGGTGCATCGCACCGAACTGATCAACGCCTTCACCAAAGTGCTCGATTCTGGGTGGTATGTGCATGGCAAGGAGCATGAGGCATTCGAGCATGAGTTCGCAGCGTATTGCGGCACAACTGAATGTATTGGCGTGGCCAATGGTCTGGACGCCCTGACCTTGGTCTTGAGAGCGTGGAAAGAGATGGGGGTTCTGTCTGAAGGGGATGAAGTGATCGTGCCTGCGAATACTTATATTGCATCCGTTCTTGCCATCACGGAGAACCGGCTCACCCCGGTTCTGGTCGAGCCCGATCCAACGACTTACAACCTTGATGCCTCTCGCTTGGAAGCTGCCCTAACGCCGCGGACCAAGGCGGTGCTTGCAGTGCATCTCTATGGGCAAGCGGCAGACATGACGCGGATCACCGCGTTTGCGCGTAGGCACGGCCTCAAAGTGCTGGAGGATGCGGCGCAGGCACACGGCGCCATTCATGCTGGTCGCAAGGTTGGCGCATGGGGTGACGCAGCGGGTTTCAGCTTCTATCCTGGGAAGAACCTTGGCGCATTGGGCGATGCGGGGGCCGTCACGACCTCGGATGCAGAGCTGGCACATACGCTACGCGCACTTCGCAATTACGGGTCGCACAAGAAGTATCACAACCTGTATCAGGGACCGAACAGCCGTTTGGATGAAATGCAGGCCGCACTGTTGCGCGTGAAACTCCCCCTGCTGGACGCGGAAAACGCCCATCGGCGAACCATTGCTGAGCAATACCTGCAGGGCCTGCGTCATACTCGGGTCGCGCTGCCAGTCGCCCCGGCCGAGGCGGTGTCGCACGTCTGGCACATCTTCCCTGTGCGTGTCGCGGATCGCGAGTCGTTCCAACGGTATCTCGCGGTGGTTGGCGTGCAGACGCTCATCCATTATCCGATCCCGCCTCACCACCAGAAGGCTTTCCCCGCCTTGCGAAGCCTGGCGCTGCCAGTGACCGAAGCGATTCATCGAGAAATCGTTAGCCTGCCGATCAGTCCTGTGATGAGGGCCGATCAAATAGAGCAAGTAATCAGTGTAATAAATTCTTATCCGATTAATCCGTGAGCCTGCTTAAGACCAGTGCATTAAACGGAATTGCGGTGGGGGTTCGAATGCTGACGGCACTTGGGCTAAATAAAATTCTGGCCTATTCGGTCGGGCCATCCGGCTATGCGGTAATAGGCCAGTTTCAGAACTTTGTTTCCATGCTCACTACTTTCGCTAGTGGTGCTATCAATACCGGGGTCACGAAGTATACAGCTGAATATAGCGACGATGATGCGAGGCAGCGCATGGTTTGGCGAACAGCCGGATCAATTGCTACGTGGTGCACTGCGCTGAGCTCCTTGGTCATTATGATATTTCACCGGCAGCTCGCACTATTGCTGCTGCATGATGCACGATTTGGCGGAGTATTTATCTGGTTAGGAGTCACCTTGGTTCTTTTGGCGCTGAACTCATTGTTGTTGGCCATTCTGAATGGCAAAAAAGAGATAAAGCGCTACGTGACGGTCACAATTACGGGAAGTTTGGTTGGTCTGTTGGTTACAGGTGGTTTGGCCATGCTTGGTGGCTTATATGGGGCGTTGGTCGCCCTCGCGATAAACCAGTCGATTGTAGTGATCGTTACACTTTGCCTGTGTTATCGGGCGCCGTGGTTTCGTCTGAAAGATCTTTGGGGTGCGATCGATCCACAAATAGCCCGCAATTTGGGAAAGTATACCCTCATGGCATTGACCAGCGCGGCAGTAGTGCCGGTAAGCCAGATATTGATAAGAAACTACCTCGCCGACCGATTCGGCTGGGAAGCGGCGGGGCACTGGCAGGCCGTATCGAAGATCAGCGAACTCTACCTGATGCTGTTGGTGAGCACGCTCAGCCTTTACTATCTTCCGCGGTTGGCAGAAATTAGGTCAGCCCAAGAGCTGAAGGGTGAGATTCGCAGCACCTATCGCATTGTATTGCCCGCAGCCTTGCTTGGAGCCGGAACAATATATTTTTTGCGAGACTTCATTACTCTGACGCTTTTTGCGCCAAGCTTCCTGCCCATGAGGGAGCTGTTTCTATGGCAGGTGTTGGGTGATGTCATGAAGATTGGCAGCTGGATCCTAGCGTATGTTATGATCGGCCAGTCCTTAACTCGGTCCTACATTATTACTGAAGTCGCTTTTAGTGCCGGCCTGGTCTTGTTGGTTTGGATGGCGACTAAACTTTACGGCCTGAGCGGAGCACCCATGGCGTATGCGATATGCTATGGGTTGTATTGGGTCACGATGGCTGGGATTATCGGTAATCATCTCAAGCGTATGGACGCGCTGGAGAGAATGCCTCTGGGAACGAGATGAAGATCGATATACCCATTTTAGGTTTCGGAAGGGCAGGGGGCTACCGAGTGATTTCACGCTTGGCTACTGAGTGGAAGCGTATGGGGCATACGGTCCGCATATTTTCAAACCGGGCTAGCATTGAGCCATACTTTCCAACGGATGCGGAAATAGTCTGGCTGGCCGACAGCGGCAAAAGAGTGGCATCGAATGCACCCGAACTTTTGCAGCACAGGGGTGGGTTTGTGCACGTAGCGAAGAATCTTTGTTCCTTGTTCCTCGGGCTCTGCAGATATTCTCGATCATCTGATGTTCTTTTGGCCAATCACTCGCTCACTGCGTGGCCGACGTTTTTTAGCCTCACCAAGGCTAAGAAATTTTACTACGTGCAGGCATACGAAGCTGAATTTTATGCAAATTCAGCTGAAGGGCGACGGCCACTTCTTCAGCTGCAGGCATGGTTGAGCTATTTTCTACCTTTGCGACGAATCGTTAACGCACCCGTCTATTTAAACTATCGAAATCTGAGGGCCCAGTCGTGGGTGCCCCCGGGTGTTGATTTCTCAATCTTCAAACCACGGTCTGACCAAGCGAACTGGAACAAGGCAACTTTGACCTTGGCGTGCATTGGAAGAAAAGAGCCGGATAAGGGCACGCGATATGTTCTAGAAGCCTTTGCCATTCTGAAGGCCAGAAAAGAGCAGGTTTGCCTGCTGGTAGCCTATGGCAACCTTCCTGAGGGGATGGAAAACGTGGGGGGGATCGAGATCATCGTTCCGTCCAACGATGCGGAGCTCGCTGATTTTTATCGGAGGGCTGACATTTTCATCGCTCCGGCGCTTGGGCAACATGGTGCGCCACATTACCCCGTGATGGAGGCGATGGCCTGCGGAGTGCCCCTGATTACCACTGGCTACTTGCCGGCTACTCCGGAGAACAGCTGGCTCGTAGACGAAAAAGATCCTGAAGGAATTGTATTGGCAATTAATGCCATTCGCTCCGGTGCTGTCGTCGCGATGGCCAGAGTTGAGAGGGCTTTGCTAGATATCGACGCATTCCGCTGGGAAACCGTCGCGGCCCAAATGGAGATGGCGTTTATGGACAGCAGTCCAGGGGCCAAGCCGCAAAATGGATCGTAGTTCGGAGCGGTTACTTGATTGCTGCAATATTTACGAGTGTGCGCCGTTTAATCCGCCCCCTGCGGGCCAGAGATCTCAAAAACCAAAATGACCGATAACAATTTATATTCGCCCCAGCCCCATGTGCGATCTGGTCTGCGGGTTCACGAGGTTTTATTTTTTCTCTTTGCTGCTCTGCTTCCGTTTTCGACCGGAAGTCAGGTTGCGGTTGTAACATATGCTGCTCCGGTGATGTTCTTGTTGGGTCTGTATTATCTGGTGCGATTCGCGACGATTCCGCGGATTCCGAAAGGGTTCACAGGAGCAATTCTGTTGTTAGGTCTGCTTCAGATATGTTGGATGGTTCTTTTGTGCGTTCCGGGTGAAAAAAATTATCCGCGGATTGCACGCGTCCTGCCTCATATTTTTGGCTGGCTGGTGCTATTTTATATGACGAGCGAGGTGATTTCACTGGACCGAACCTTGGCTTTTCGGCGAGCGCGCCAATGGAGCGGGATTTTTGTGTTATCTGCAGGTGTGCTAGCCATCTATTACATTGCCAATATCGCGATGGCTACAGCCGAATACGGTTTAACCGCTGTGTTACAGGAGAGATTTGTTTCTGGTCTATCGGCCTTGCCTTGGGGGGCTAGTAATACCGTCGCATCTACTCTGCTATTTGGATATGTTGTTTGTGTCGTTTCTTATGTGCAGTGCTCCGCCGATCCACTGACAAACAAGCATACTCGTTTTTTGGGGTTACGGTATTCGGATTTCCTCACGCTAATGCTGATGGCTATATCAGCCGGCATATTTGCGACGATATCCCGCAATGGCATAGCCACCTGGGGTATTGCTTCTCTACCACTGGTGACGCGCCGCTGGATTCGGCCGGCATTCATCTTTGGAGCGCTTGGCTTCGCGCTATACTGGTTTATTAGTTCCAATGAGGATCTTGCTTTCAAGATTTTCGCCGAGAGAACGGCAGGAGACAATTTGTCATCATACAACAATCGAGAAGATTTCTGGATCGTTTTCGCGACATATTGGTATGCCAATCCATTCTCTCCGATCGGATTTTATAACTGCCTCTACCACTTTGGCTTCAGTGCACACAATGTATTGCTCACGACTTTGGTTGAGCAATCGGCAATCGCGGTTGGCATGTTGCTTCTGACTTGGGCGATACTTTATCGTAGCGCTTTCCGCCTCTACTCCTCTCGGATGCTGCCGTTCCGGAAGGCCGGATTCGCCTACATTCTCGGGGCCAGTGCGATTGTGGTAAATTCCAATTTCGAAGATGCCCAATATACGCAGCCATACGTGGTATCGCTATGGCTATGGATGGCGTGCTTGCTGGTTCAACTGGAGTTGTCTCCGCCGCTCCCGCGGGATGGAGAGTTCGGGCCACGCCCGCGGATGACGGGACCCTTCTGACTTTGGGGTTCAGGAATGTTGCTATCGGTCCACTAACTTCAGCTGACTCGAAGAAAAGATTATGCCACCTGACTCCCCGTCGCCATTGTCCCTAAGTATCATCTTGATCAATTGGAAGGCGGTTAGCCTTCTGGAAGGATGCCTCGATAGCATCCAATCTTCCGTTGAAGGTCATAATCTTTTGCTTGAGGTCATCATCATCAATAACTCCAAGGAGGATTCCCTGGATGGCTTAGTAAGTAAGTTCGTCTCGCTCAGACTGCAGATTGTGACTAATGCTGAGAATACTGGGTTCGCCAAGGCCTGTAATCAAGGCGCGCTGTTGGCGACGGGGCGCTTTCTGTTATTCTTGAATCCCGACTGCGCCGTAAATTGGGACTGTCTTTCACAGCCAATGAAATTGCTAGATGCGCAACTCCAGTATGGCGCCTGTGGAGTGCAGCTTCGCGACGAAAGTGGAGAGATCGCGCGCAGCTGTGCGCAATTTCCCCATTCATACGCGTTTATGCTGAATGCAATCGGGGCGCATCATCTTTTCCCTAGGATGAACGATGGTTTTCATTTATCGCACTGGCCGCATGATGTTGACCGGAATGTCGATCATATCATCGGGGCATTTTACTTCATCCGGGGTGACGCTTTCCGCCAACTGGCAGGGTTCGACCAAAGATTTCTTGTTTACCTTGAGGACTTGGATTTGTCGTATCGGCTCAAACAAGCGGGTTACCAAATCCGATATATCGCCTCGTGCAGTGCCTTTCACGCGGGTGGGGGAACATCTGCCAAGGCCTTGTCTGCTCGGCTATACTATTCCCTGTCTTCACGACTGCGCTACAGTCGGAAGCATCATTCCGCGGTTGGATTTGGCATGGTGACATTTCTGACGTTGTGCATCGAGCCCATGATTCGCGCGGCCTTTGCTTTTAGCAAAACCAGCCAGCTTTCAGTGCGTGATGTGGCCAGGGCGGCTGGTTGGCTTTGGCTGGATTTTCTACGGACTCGCGCAGGTGTGCAGCCTGCTTGTGCCCGTTGATGTCCTGATACAAATGACGAACGCATATGCCTTACAAACCGCACAACGCGTTCGTGGTCTCTGACATCACGTTCAGCCGAGGCTAAGCCATGAATCAACGACCCAAAGTTATAGCCCTCACTAAGTATGCTCGAAGAGGGGCAAGCAGTCGTGTTCGAATCTGGAATCTGGTTCCCGATCTCGAAGCCAATGGATGGGAAGTAACGGTGATTCCGCTACTCAGTGATGAGGTGCTTGCTGAGTTTTATTCTAGCGGAAAACACAATTATTTCAGATTGGTCTGGCGACTATTGATCCGCATCAATAAATTAATTCAGCTTGGGCCGACTCAGGTTATCTGGGTCGAGAAAGAACTCCTGCATGGGTTCCCTTCGCTCTTCGAATCACTATTAGTCGGGTCTCGGATGGCATCCACTGTATTTGATTATGATGATGCGGTCTTCCTCAACTATTCTGACGACTGGCTGGGGCGCTTGGGGCGTAGTGCGAAGTTCGCTCACTATGCTCGAACTGCAGCCTATGTGACCGTGGGCAGTGAGAGCCTTCATTCCACCATGACCAACCTGGGCTGTTGCCATATCCGGCGCATCCCAAGCACCGTGGCTGTCGGAAGTTATCCCTTGCACGAGCATAGAGCCGATTCGGTCATTGTCATTGGATGGATCGGCACGCCAAAGACTGTGCACTTTCTTGAGGCGCTGCGGGATGTTATGCCCGTGGTTGCAAAACGATTTTCGATTCAAATGCATGTTGTCGGTGCAAAATGGGATTGTCCGGGTGTAGACGTGCGGTCTTTGCCTTGGAGTGAGGATACTGAGACGACCATGGTCGGCCGATTTGATATAGGCGTGATGCCTTTGATTGATGGCCCATGGGAACGCGCGAAATGTGGTTACAAGCTCATCCAATATATGGCGGCTGGAGTGGTGCCGATGGGTGCCCGGGTGGGTGAGAATAAGATCCTTATCCAGGATGGGGTTAACGGTTATCTCGCTTCCCAGTCGGAGGAGTGGATCGAAAAGCTTGTGCTGCTGTGTGGCAATGCACAGCTGAGGTCTGCGGTTGGGGCACGGGCGCGCGAGACCGCATTGCAAAAATATGATGTCCGGATTGCAGCCAAGGCTGTCCACGAGGTGTTCACCGAGGTCGTGAGCCGGCGAACCAGGGGCCCACAGTGAGGGTTCTCGTCCTCGCTGGTCTAGATGCCTCGTTGCTCAATTTTCGTGGGCCGCTGCTTCGGGCATTCGTTGACGCAGGTTATGATGTGATTACGGCGGCCCCTGCACAGAATGCCGACGTCCCGGCGAAATTGAAAAGCGTTGGGGTGCGTTATGAACCCGTTGTGTTGGCCCGCGCGGGCCTGAACCCTTTTGCTGACATGGCCAGCCTGTTACATTTGCGGCGGCTCTTTAAGCGGGAGCGCCCTGATATTGTTCTCAGTTACACCATCAAGCCGGTTGTCTATGGATCACTCGCCGCGTGGTTGGCAGGTGTGCCCAAGATCTACGCACTCATTACCGGCCTGGGGGCGGCATTTCACACGTCTGGCCTTAAGGGGAGGGCATTCAGATTCACGGCAGTGTGCTTGTATCGGCTGGCTTTGCGGCGCTGCACGAAAGTTTTTGCCCAGAATAAAGATATCGCCGACCTGTTCATTCGGGAGGGGATCGTGACCGCAGATAAAATCACAGTGATTCCAGGTTCGGGGGTAGATACGGTGCATTTTGCTTTCAGCGCGTTGCCGGTGGGGCCTCCGGTTTTTCTATACCTGGGTCGTTTGCTCCGGGACAAAGGTATCTATGAATTGGTGGCCGCTACGCGATTGTTGAAGGTGAGTCACCCAGAAGCTAAAGTCCTGTTGGTCGGTGATATTGATCCCAATCCGGCCAGCTTTTCGGCCGCTGAAGTGGCAGCCTGGCAAAGGGAGGGAATTGTTAAGCATATGGGGCATCAGGCTGATGTGCGGCCTTATCTCCGGGATTGCACCGCATTTGTCCTGCCGTCCTATCATGAGGGCCTGCCGCGATCAGTTTTGGAGGCAATGGCTGCGGGGCGTCCTATCATCACCACCGATGCCATAGGGTGTCGGGAGACGGTTTTTGAGGCTGGGAAGGCGGATGGGTTGAGCGGAATCAAGCACGGCCTCAATGGCTTCCTGGTGCCGGTGAGATCAGTCGAGCCGTTGGCTGCGGCGATGAAGGTCCTCGCTCGTGACCGCGATATGGCGGTTGCCATGGGTCGGGAAAGCCGGACTTTGGTCGAAAGGCACTTCGATGTCGGGTTAATCAACAGTATGATGTTACGAGCCATGGAGCTTTCATCCAGCCCAAGCAAATGAACGTTATTTCCCATTAACCTGACTAAGCCATGTGTGGAATAACTGGATTCATTGCCAGAGAGAGTGCCGAAGCTGATTCGCTAGGTATCCTTCAGCGCATGACGCGCAGGTTGGCTCATCGCGGACCTGACAGTGAGGGAACGTGGCAGAGTTCAGATCGGCGCGTTAATCTGGGCCATCGACGCCTTGCGATCATCGATCTGACGCCCTCGGGTCACCAGCCGATGTGCAGCCCAGATGGTGGGCATGTGCTGAGCTACAATGGCGAACTCTACAATTACCGTGAGTTACGCGATGATTTGATTAAGCAGGGCATCACTTTCCGCGGTGGCTCTGATACCGAGGTATTGCTCCAGGCCTTGATCACTTGGGGTGTGGAATCGGCACTTAAGCGGCTCAATGGGATGTTTGCCTTCGCGTATTGGAATGGGGTGGACCGCAAGCTTTGGCTGGCCCGCGACCGTTTCGGCGAGAAGCCAATTTATTACTCCTGGCAGAATGGGCGTTTCTTCTTTGGCTCTGAGTTAAAGGCCCTGGCCCAACATCCGGCCTTTGTCCGGGAGATCGATCGGAGCATCCTGCCAACTTACCTGCGGTTTAACTATGTGCCTTGGCCGCACAGCATCTTTAAGGACGTCTTCAAGTTACCCCCGGGGCATTTCTTGGAAGTCGATCTGAGTGGGGAGGCACGGGCCTCCAAGCCCTACTGGCAACTGCGTGAGCTGGTGGAGAAAAGAATGCCGGTTAAGCGTGCGGCGGATGATCCGGAGTTGATCACCGAATTGGATCGCTTGCTCTCTAAGGCGGTGGGGCAGCGCATGCTGTCGGACGTGCCGCTGGGGGCGTTTCTTTCCGGTGGTGTTGATTCGTCACTGGTTGTGGCGCTAATGCAGAAGCAAAGCCAGCGGCCGGTAAAAACCTTCACCATCGGCTATTGGGAGACCGACTATAACGAGGCAGCTGACGCTGCCCGTGTAGCCAAGCATCTGGGCACGGAACACCACGAATATTATATCTCCAGCCGGGAGTGCGTGGATATCATCGCCCGCTTGCCGGAGATATACGACGAGCCGTTTGCCGATTCCTCTCAAATTCCAACCACGCTGGTTTCTCAGTTTACACGAAAACATGTGACAGTGGCTCTTTCTGGCGATGCTGGTGACGAAATGTTTGGTGGCTATAATCGCTATGTCTGGAGCCGGCGCATCTGGCCGATGATTAATTCGCTCCCCCTCGGAGTGCGCAGTATCGTGCGTGACATGGCTCACCGCTTGAGCCCAGCGCAGTGGGACAATATATTCATGGGATTAAATCCGGTGCTGCCCGGTAAACTGCAGGTGCGTAGCGCGGGGGATAAACTACACAAACTCGCGGCAGCCATAGGGGCCAAGGATACGGATACGCTTTACCGCAGCTTCGTGTCACAGTGGCAGAATCCAGGAGAAATTCTGCACGGAATTCCTGAATTACCGTCACTGCTTGACGATCCGAATGCCTGCTCTACAGGCCTGCATTTCATCGAGAAGATGATGTATCTCGATCAGATGACCTATCTGCCTTCGGATATTCTCTGCAAGGTAGACCGAGCGACAATGTCCGCCGGCTTGGAGGCGCGGGTGCCATTTTTGGACAATGAAGTCGCCCGTTTTGCCTGGGCATTGCCTGTCGAAACAAAGCTGCACCACGGTATAGCGAAATGGCCGCTGCGCCAGGTTTTGAAGCGATATGTGCCCGAGGAACTGTTCGAGCGCCCGAAGACCGGGTTTGGCATTCCCGTCGGAGATTGGCTGCGCGGACCACTGCGCGATTGGGCGGAAGGAATGCTTAACGATCAAAGTCTAAAGGATGAAGGCCACTTCAATGTAGATGTTGTGCGCAAACAATGGGCCGACCACCTTAGCGGTCGCTATAACCGGCAGCATTCACTTTGGAGTGTCCTAATGTTCGAGGCTTGGAGGAAAATGCATACCTGATTGATTTGAAAATCCCTACAGTGAAGAAAATCAGCGGAGCACAAAATATAACATGATCACACGTATAGCCTGCCACTTGCCCAATACCATGCTGAGCAACGAGCAGCTGGCAGTGTTATACCCTGATTGGACTGCGGAAAAGATTTGCGAGAAAACTGGCATTCGTGAACGGCGGGTCGTGGCGGAGGGAGAGTGTGCCTCGGATCTGGCATATGCGGCAGCCGCAGGGTTGCTGGCAGAGGAAGCGGCGAACAACGCCGACTTCCTGCTGTTTTGCACCCAGACGCCTGATTACACGCTGCCGACCACGGCTTGCATCTTGCAGCATCGGCTGGGACTGCCGACGAGCTGTGCGGCGCTGGACTTCAACCTGGGTTGTTCAGGCTATATATATGGCCTATCCCTGGCCAATTCGTTACTCCAAAGCGGGGCTGCGAATAAGGTCCTGCTTCTGACCGCAGATACCTACAGCCGGCTGATTCATCCGATGGACAAAAGCACCCGGACGATCTTTGGCGACGCTGGCACGGCCACCTTGTTGAGCAAGGACTCCAAGGCCCGGCTGCACTCCTTTGTGCTGGGGTCTGATGGCAGCGGGGCGGAGCAGCTGATGGTGAAAACGGGCGGAGCCCGTCATGCGCGAGCGGATCAGCCGGCCGCTTCGATCGACGATTCCGGCAATGTGCATGATCCCGCCTGCCTTTACATGAACGGGCCGGAAATCTTCAATTTCACGATCAAGGCCGTGCCTAAGCTGGTGCAAGGTGTGCTGGAGAAGGCCGGCCTGACGCTCGATCAGGTCGATCTGGTCGTCTTCCACCAGGCCAATGCGTTCATGCTCGAGCATCTGCGCCGCAAACTGGGAATACCGCCGGAGAAATTCATGGTGCATCTCGAGTATTGCGGCAACACGGTTTCCTCGACCATCCCGCTCGCCTTGGAAGCGGCATTGCAGACCGGCCGGCTGCGGCCGGGCATGAAAGTGTTGCTGGCCGGGTTTGGCGTGGGCTACTCTTGGGGCGGTTGTATTCTCGAATGGCACTAATTTCATGAGCAAAGCGCAATTTATCGAAAAACTCGGGGCCGAACTTGGCATCGCGCCAGCCAAACTGACTGACTCCGCCTTGCTGAAATCTTTTCCGGCATGGGACTCGATGGGCCGGATGGCCGTCGTTGCCATGCTTGATACCGAACTGGGCTTCGATCTGCCTCCGGGCGGACTGCAGAAATGCCAGACGGTTGGTGACCTGGTGTCATTAGTGTCGGTGAAACTCACCCCGTGAGCACGCGACGAATACTCATCGTTGGGGCGTCTTCGGTTCTCGGCGGAGCGGCGGCGAAGGCGGTCGCGGATGACGGGGCCGGCCTGGTGCTTACTTACTGTCGCGAGGGGAAGGATGCGGCCCTGCGAGGCGCGTTCCCCTCGGCACAGGTGCTGCAGCTTGACGTCACAAACTTGGACAACGTCCAGCAGCTGGCCAAAATGATCGCCGCTGACGGCTTGCCTTTGGACGGGATTGTCTATGCGGCGGGCAGCGGACTTCTGCAGCCGGCGACACGAACCTCGGACGAGAACATGGCTGCGGTCTTGGAAGTTAATGTAACCGGAGCCTTGTGTGTTCTCCGGGCCTGCTGGCCCAGCCTGCAGCAGGGCAGGCAACCCGCGGTGGTGCTAGTCTCCAGTATCATGGGAGTGGTGGGGGCTTCGGGGATGTCCGGCTACGGGGCCTCCAAGGCGGCGGTGGCCGGGTTGGCGCGGACTTTGGCCATTGAGTGGGCGCCGCGCGGAATTCGCGTCAATGCCGTGGCGCCGGGCATCGTGCCGTCGCCGCTCGTTGAAAAGATGTTCAAGGGGTTGACTCCGGAGGATATCGAGACGATCCGCAAACGGCATCCGCTCGGTTTTGGTGAGCCGGCCGATGTCGGCCACACCATCGCATTCCTGCTCTCGCCCAAGGCCAAGTGGATCACCGGAACCGTCCTGCCGGTTGACGGAGGTTATACTGCACAATGAAGACCGACAAAACAGTGGTCGTGCTCGGAGCCGGCGGTTTTTCCGCCGAAGTGGTGGAGGCGGCCGAACTCGCAGGATGGGCCGTGACCGCGCTTTACGATGATGATGAAACTGCGAAGGGGCGGTTGGTGATGGGCCGGACCTGCCTTGGGCCAATCAGCGATTTCGAGCGGCAGGCAAAAAACGCCTACATCATGGCCATCGGGACCAATGAAGTGAGGCAGCGCATTGCCGCCCGGCTGGTAGCTGCGGGACATGAGGCCATCGTCGTGATCGATCCCCGTTCGGCGGTGAGCCGGAGTGCGGTGATCAGTCCCGGGGCATATATCGGCGCCGGGGCTTTTGTCGGCCCCCAAGCTATAGTGGGCTTGCATGCCATTGTGAACGTTGGTGTTTCCATCGGGCATGATGCCATGCTCGGCGACTATTCCCAGGTGTGCCCGGGAGCCCGTGTCTCCGGCTTCGGGGTGCTTGGGGAGGGGGCATTCATGGGATCAAATGCGGTGCTCGGGCCTCATGGTGTCATGGGTGAGTGGTCCAAGCTGGGCGCCGCCTCCTTTGCCAACCGCACGGTTGCAGCGCGGACACTTGCTGTAGGCGTGCCGGCCCGGACAATCACGACTTGATGAAGCGGTTCTCCCGCACGGCGTGGATTGGGCTTGGGATTGGTGCATTGGTGCTGTGTGGTTCTATCGCGTTCCAGCTCCTGCGGGTTCGCGATTTGTCAGCCGGTGATGTGAGCACAGCGCGTGCGGTGGGGTTTCTCAAAGGCAAGATCCCGGAGACCCTTTCAGGCTGGCAGGCTAGGGAAGAGCCACTGGGCGCCAACGAGGTGGTGAAGGGTCAGGTCGAGGCGATACTCAACTACGACGACTATGTCTTCCGTGTGTTCACCCGGGGCACAACACACATAGGCGTTTACGTGGCCTATTGGAAACGTGACCGGATGCCGGTCAGCCGGGTCGCGTCGCACACCCCGGACCGCTGCTGGACTGAAAATGGATGGACCTGCGAGTCCATGGAATTCAACGAGGTGTGGACTACCGCCGACCAGAACCTCCAGCCGACCCAAAGGAGAGTGTTTATTTCTCCGACGAGCACCCGGGAAAACGTGGCGTTCTGGCATCTGGTCAACGGCAAGGCTTTTGACTTCGGCGAGAGGTTCACTCTGTTCACTCACCCGGGGAAATGGATCAGGGACACCGTCAGCTACGCTGCATTGGGAAGTGAAGAGCAGTATTTTGTCCGCCTGACCAGCGACCGTCCTTTTGAGGAGTTCAAGGGAGACCCAGGCTGGGAGACCCTGCTCCAGGCGCTGGCCGAACTGGGGCTCAAGAGCAAAGAGCCAGGGGCGAAGTGGTAGGGGCGATTGAGAAACCTGAGGCCTGAGGTGTCGGGCAAGTAAGGCAGAGAAAGCATCAGCAGAGGGCCGGAGGTGCGGACGGCAGAGGACGGACGGCGGAAGTCGGACTTCAGGCCAAGGCGATTGCCGCGAAAAGGCGCAAGAGGCGCAAAACCAAATCAAGCGGACCGTTTATAAGGTTAAAGGCTGCGCTTGCGCTTTTTGCGCCTTTTTGCGGCCATTAACGTCACATGTCCAACCCGCGGATCTACCTTTCGTCTCCCCACATGGGGAAGGATGAGCTCACGCTTGTGCAGGATGCCTTTGCGACCAATTGGATCGCGCCGCTGGGGCCGCACGTCGACAAGTTCGAGCAAGAATTTGGTGAACTTGTCGGGCGACGGACGACGGATGACGGACGGCGGACCGGAGATGACGGCGGAGGGCTGATATCTGACGTCGGACATCTGCCGTCGGTAAAGCTGCATGCTGCAGCTTTATCCTCCGGCACGGCGGCGCTTCACCTCGCCATGCGCTGGCTCAAGCTTCAGCCGGGAGATGAGGTCATCTGCTCGTCGCTGACTTTCTCCGCGAGCGTGAATCCGGTGCTTTATGAGCGGGCGACACCGGTGTTCGTGGACTGCGACGAGGCTTCGTGGAACATGGCCCCGGCCTTGCTCGCCGAGGCGGTCGAGGACCGGATCAAACAGGGCAAGAAGCCCAAAGCCGTCATCTTGGTGCATCTCTACGGCCAGAGTGCGGACATCGATCCGATTGCTGCGACGTGCGCGCAGCATGGCATCCCGCTGATTGAGGACGCGGCGGAAGCGCTGGGTGCCGTGTATTACGGCACCAAGCGGACGGCGGACGTCGGACATCTGACGTCGGACATCAGTCGTCGGTCGTCAGGAATTGCGCCGGGCAGCGTTGGCCTCTGCGGGGTTCATTCCTTCAACGGCAACAAGATCATCACCACTTCGGGCGGGGGCATGCTGACCTCCAGCGATCCGAAGCTGATCGAGAAGGCTCGTTTCTGGGCCACACAGGCGCGCGACCCGGCGCCGCATTACCAGCACTCGGAAGTCGGCTTCAACTACCGCATGAGCAATGTGCTGGCGGCCATTGGCCGCGGCCAGTTGCGCGTGCTCGAGGACCGCGTGAATGCCCGCCGGCGCAACTGTGCATTCTATGAGACCGCTTTCAAGGATCTGCCGGGCGTGACCTTCATGCCGGAGGCGGACTTCAACCGCTGCACACGCTGGCTGACCTGCATCACGGTCGACCCGAAGGCTGCCGGCGTAGATCGCGAGAAAATCAGGCTGGCGTTGGAAAAAGAGAATATCGAAGCCCGGCCGGTGTGGAAACCGATGCACCTGCAGCCGATCTTCAAGGACTGTGCGGTCTACGGCGGAGCGGTGTCCGTGCGATTGTTTGAGAACGGCCTCTGTCTGCCGTCAGGCTCGAACCTGACCGAGCCCGACCTGCAGCGCGTTGCCGAGGCAGTGAGGAAGGTGTTTAATCACTAATGTTCACTGATTGAGCACTAATGATCGGATTAGTGATGATTAGTGTGAATTAGTGGTGCCAAAAAATGAACGGGCTCCTTTTCAAACGAATCTTCGATCTGCTGGCCGTGATTATCACAGCGCCGTTCTGGCTACCGCTGGTCGCCATCCTGGCCGTGCTGGTCCGCATGAAGCTCGGCTCGCCGGTTTTCTTCCGCCAGAAACGACCGGGTCATCGCGAGACGATCTTCGAGCTGATCAAATTTCGCACCATGACCGATGCCCATGATGCTCGTGGTGAGCTGCTGCCCGACGCCGTGCGCCTCACGCCCTTCGGCAAATGGCTACGCGGCACCTCGCTCGATGAGCTGCCGGAATTGATCAATGTGCTGCGCGGTGAGATGAGCCTCGTCGGACCGCGACCGCTGCTGGTGCAATATCTTGAGCGTTATTCACCCGGGCAAAAGCGCCGGCATGAGGTGCCTCCGGGTTTGACTGGCTTGGCCCAGATCAACGGGCGCAATGCCTTGTCCTGGGAGGATAAATTCAAGCTGGATGTTTGGTATGTGGACCACCGGAGCCTCGGCCTCGATCTGCGCATCCTCTTCCGCACCGTCTGGCAGGTAGTCTCCCGGCAGGGCATCTCGGCTCCCGGCGATGCGACCATGCCGGAGTTCAGGCCGCAGCGGCCGGAGGGCTGACGACGCACCTCAGATCCAAGGCAAGTTGACTGAGAAAAAGCGCAAAACTGATGACAGGGCTGAAAGCTAAGAGCTGAATGCTGAAAGCTTAAATTGACTGTCCATCCCCCTTTGCGCTTTGCTCACAGCCCTTTGCCGATTGAACAACACGCACACTGATGGCCTCTAATCTCACCGCTCCGCCTTTTTCCGTGGCCAGCTTCGGCGAGCGGGTGGTGCGGGCACTGTCGCTAATTGCGCTCTATACCGTCGTGTTGGCTGCTTGCCGGTATTTTGCCTACGAGATCCGCTTCGATTTTCTCGTCCCGCACGAGTTTCAGGAGGAGAGGCTTTTGTCCCTGGCCGTCAACCTGCCCATCAAGTTGTTGTGCCTGCTGCTTTTCCGCCAGTTCGGCAGCCTGCTGACCTATTTCAGTGTGCCCGACCTGATGCGCATCGGCGTGGCCATGGCGACGGCCAACCTGATCAGTTATCTCCTGCGCTACGGTATCAGTCCTGGACTGCTTTCGCCGCGCGGTGTCGTGCTCATGGATTTTGTGCTCTGCGTTAGCGCACTCGGTGCCATGCGGCTGAGCTTCCGCATCTACCGGGAACGCTATCTGACGGCCAACCGTCCTGACGGGAAAGTCTCCCGTCGCATCGCCGTGCTGGGGGCAGGGGATGCCGGTGCGCAGTTCGTGCGGGAGATCCAGGCCAAGCCCTCGCTGGGTTTGAAGCCGGTCTTCTTCCTCGATGATGACTGGAAGAAGCACGGCCACTCGATCCATGGCATCTCGGTGCTTGGTGCGCCGGAGGAGATTTCAAAGCTGCGCAAGGAATACCAGATCGAAGCCTGCGTGCTGGCGATGCCGTCGGCCCCGGGCAAGCGCCTTCAGGAAATCTACAAGGTGCTCTCGGCCGAGAGCCTGAAAGTGGAGATCGTCCCCTCCATGGCGGAACTGGCCAGCGGCCGTGTGCAGGTGACCAAGATCCGTCCGGTGCAGGTGGAGGATTTGCTTGGCCGGGCCACGGTGGACCTGCGCAGCGACAACGTGGCCGCACTGGTAAGCGACAAGGTCGTGATGGTGACAGGTGCCGGCGGCAGCATCGGCTCGGAGCTTTGCAGGCAGCTGGTGGCCTACAACCCGCAGCGTCTGTTATTGGTCGAACAGGCGGAGGGCAGCCTGTTTTACATCGAGGCCGAGCTGAACGAGAGGGGTTACCAGAGTGTGATAGTCCCGTTGGTTGCCGACATCCTGGATCAGCCGCGCATGCGTTTCATCTTCGACCGCTTCAAGCCACAGGTCATCTTTCACGCCGCGGCCCACAAGCATGTCTACATGATGGAGCGCCAGCCGGGCGAAGCCGTGAAGAACAACACGACCGGCACCCGGCAGCTCGCGGAACTGGCCAGCGCACAGGGCGTGGAGGCCTTCGTCCTGATCTCGACCGACAAGGCCATCAATCCAACCAGTGCAATGGGCGCGTCAAAGCGCCTGGCTGAAATTCATCTGCAGGCGAGGCAACGCGGATCGGGCAACGGCACCCGGTTCATTGCCGTGCGCTTTGGCAATGTGCTGGGATCCTCAGGGAGCGTGATTCCGATTTTCAAGAAGCAGATTGCCGAGGGCGGCCCGGTCACAGTGACGCACCCAGATGTCACCCGTTACTTCATGACCATCCCCGAAGCGGTGGGCCTCGTGCTGCAGACGGCCGTCATGGGCAAGGGGGGGGAGATCTTCGTCCTGGATATGGGTAAGCCGGTAAAGATCGTGGACCTCGCCAAGCAGCTCATTGAGCTGAGCGGATTGCGGCCGGACGAGGACATCGAGATCAAGTTCATCGGCATGCGGCCAGGCGAGAAACTCTACGAGGAGCTGCAACATCACTCAGAGCACCTGCAACCCACGGCGCATCCGCGGATCATGCTGCTGACCGCCGGAGGCTCGGCGGCCACGACGGACTGGGCGGGCAGGTGCATCAGCGAGATCGAGAGCCGAATTGGCGAACTCGAGCCGAACCAGCTCAAGCTGGCGATCAAGCAGCTGGTGCCGGAATACAGCCCGCACTTGGACTAGCCAGTGCGGCTGGGTTCTGGGTGATAGGTCCGAGGTTATGGGGCAGAGCCCATGGCTGAAAGCTGGGAGCTGGAAGAACTGCGTCGTGTTCCTCTCAGTCCGGATCCTGATTAAATTCATAGCTGACAACTGATAGCAGACAGCTGACTACTAATTCCATGCACGTCGCAGGACACAAGCAGCGGCCGCCGCTGCATCCGCAGGAGAGATGGTTTCTCGCCATTGTCTTGCTCCAGCTGATCTTCCTGCCCTGGGCCTTCGGCACGATGCATGTGTGGAGCCAGGCGACAGCGCTGGGGCTGAGTGTGGTGGGGTTCGTCGTGGCTCTGTGGCCGAGAAACTATGAGGGGGAGCATGCGATTCTATTTAGCGGTCAGCAGTCAGCAGTCAGCGGTCAGCGGTCTTTTACCCATAACCAGGAACCCATAACCCATAATCGAGCGGGCTCCTATCGTGTCTCCGCATGGCCCCGCTTGCTTAAATTCCCCTTGTTCTGGCTTGGGTTGATGCTGCTCGCCTACATCGGGCTGCAGGCTTGGAACCCCTCGTGGGTCTGGACGCGCAATGCCACCTCCTGGTGGCTGGTGCGGGTAAACGACACCGAATGGCTGCCGACGTCCATTGAGACACCCTTTGCCCGCTTCAACCTTTGGCGGCAGTTCATTATCTATGCTACGGTCTGGTTGACGGTCTGCGCCCTGTGGATCGGCATCACCCGGCGCCGGACGCTTCATATCCTTCTGGGCGTGCTCGTGGCCAACGCCTGTGTCCTCGGTCTGGTTGGCTTCGTGCAAAAGTCCAGTGGCGTGACAAAGCTGCTTTGGTTGCAGTCATTCCCCGATGCTTCCTCCTTCGCCAGTTTCGTTTACCAGAATCATGCGGGGGCATACTTCAGTCTCTTGGGCTTTGCCGCGCTGGGCCTTGCGGTCTGGCATTTCTTTGACGGGCGGAAGCGCATGGCCCGTTCCACTCCTGCGGCTTTGTGGCTGATCGCGGCGATGTTACTGGTGTTTGCGGTGGTGTTTTCCCTTTCCCGCGGAGCAATCATCAGTCTGACCGTGTTTGGATTCGCGGCCGTGATTGCCGCCGTTATCCTTCGTTTCACTTCTTCGACCCAATCAACCGTGCCGACCATTGTTCCTGTGCTGGTCGCTCTGGGTGTGGTGGGCACGGTGGGGTGGATGGTGCGGCAGGTCGATTTCTCGGCGGTTTATTACCGCTTCGAGCAACTGTCCAAGCTGCAGGCCAACGATCCCAGTGTGATCAGCCGGCAGCTAGCGCGGGAGGCAGCCACCGAGATGCTGGGCGACCACTGGGTGCGCGGCGTGGGCGCGGGCGGTTTCCGCTACCTCTATCCGGAATACATCAAGCACAAGCCCATGATCTATGAGCGCGGCATGTATTTCTGGGAGCATGCCCATAATGACTGGCTGGAGATTCCCATCGAGCTCGGAGCAATAGGAAGCATGCTCCTGTTGCTGGCTGGTGGCTACTTATTGTTGGGTTTCTGGCGGGGCGGTGGGTGGCGGCATCCTTTGGTCCTGATGATCGGCCTGGGCGCCGGGCAGGTGATGGCCCATGCGGTGATGGACTTCCCGTTCCAGAACCCGGCCATCCTGGTCACATGGTGGGCATTGCTCGTCAGCAGCCTAAGGTGGCTGGAACTCGATCGCGTATAAGTGCCCGGTAGCGCCGCGCGATCTTGGACACCTGAGAGCTGAAACCTGAGACCTGAACTTGAGAAAGGGCATCTTATCCTGGCTGTTGGTGGCGCTCGCGGTTCTGGCCGTGGGATTTTGGGTAGGGCGCGTTATGCGCAAGGCGCCGAAAGGAACTAATGGCGATGCGTTAGGGGTAACTACCACGGGTGACGTTGTGATTTATGACGTTAGCCGAGGGTGCGTGATCAGCCTACGGGAGGCGGCGAGTGAGCCGGAGCAACGGGCGGCAAAACTTGTGCAAAGCACGCTGGCGAAGGCGTCGGGGCGGCCGGTGACGGAGTTTCTTATTGTCCGTCAAGGCCACGAAGGGCAGGCGCTTTCTAATCCACATCAGATCGTTATTTTCCTCGTCGGCACTAATCACCGGAAGGCGGGCGAGCCTAGGTTGCGAGAAACGGTCACATGGCGGGTTAATGCGGACAGGGTGGAGATATCGAGCTATCCGGCGGATGCCATCGAGGCGGCGGCGGCATGGTTCCTGCGGGAAACGCTCGGGGCGCGCTGGTTTA
>Ga0208512_100048_pt1 | contig 46835 bp, 35 predicted proteins | sample LakWasMet40_LOW7_2_FD_183880 | JGI IMG/M metagenome (GOLD analysis project Ga0208512, IMG submission 183880) | Freshwater sediment methanotrophic microbial communities from Lake Washington under simulated oxygen tension - Sediment Metagenome... | ecosystem: Environmental > Aquatic > Freshwater >...
CGCCGGTGATGCGCAGGGCGCCCTCGATACTGAGGCGCGAGACGTCGGCCGAGGCCAGGCTGATGTCGCCCGGCACCTTCCAGCCCTCGCGCTGGAGGGCCATGGCGGCGCCGGCGGCCATGCCGGTGTTGTAGGTCACGAAGGCGGTGGGAAAATCCTTCCGGCGGGCGAAGGGCAGCAGGGCGTGGATCGCCTCGGCGCCCTCGGCGCGGTCGGCCTGCTTGAGGACGGTCGTGTAGCGCGCGTCGAGCCCGAGGCCGAGCGGCTGCAGGGCGGCCTTGAGGGCGGCGAGGCGGGCGTCGTGGCGGCCGAGGCTGGCGTTGCCGCCCAGCCAGCCGAAGCGCTGGTGCCCGAGGTTGAAGAGGTGGCGCACGATCTGGGTGAGGGCCTCGGGCTCGTTGCCGAGCACGGAGTGGCACAGGCCGTGGTAGCGCGCGGACACGGCGACGACGCGGCGCGTGAGCTTGCACAGCTCGGCCATGAAGGGCCGGGCGACCTCGCCCAGCACGACAACCCCGGCGAGGTGGTTGCTCGGGTGGAAGAACTGCCGGAGCTTCTCGGGGGTCAGCTCATCCTCGGCGCCGAGGAAGATCAGGCGGTGGCCGTGGGCCTCGAGCTCCTGGTGCAGGCCGTGCTGCACGTGGCCGAAGTAGGTGCTCGGGATGTAGAGCCGCAGCGGCGCGCGCAGGATGTAGCCGATCTGGCGCGCGCGGGAGGAGTCGGGGGTGGACTCGACGCGCATGCCCTTCGGCAGGTAGCCGAGGCTGATGGCGTGGTCCCAGATGCGCTTGTAGGTGTCGGGGTTGATGCCGACGCTGCGGCCGTTCAGGGCGAGGGAGACGAGGGCCTGCGACACCCCGAGTTCCTTGGCCAGCTGGGTCTGCGAGATCTTTTTCTTGGGCCGCACGGCGGGAATTTCTGATAACTATGATGGGCTTTCAATGTATTTATTAGGTTACGGTCGGGTTGAAATTTCAGGACGCGACGGGATTTCCTTTGCCCGGCCGGGCGCCGGTTCCTTTAACTCACGCGGTCCCTTCACCGATCCACGCATGACGATTCGCCCCTTCCTGAGGTCCGCTCTTTTCAGTCTGGCGCTGCTGGCCTGCGCCGGCGCTCAGGTGACCCTCTTGCCGCGGCTGGTGGTGGTGATCAGCGTGGACCAGATGCGGGCGGATTACCTGGAGCGGTTCCGGCCCCAGTTCGGGCCGGGTGGATTCAACCTCCTTCTCGAACAGGGCGCCAATTTCGCCGACTGCCATTACCGGCACGCGATCACCAAGACCGGGCCCGGCCATGCGGTCATGCTGACCGGGGTGCACGCGAACATCCACGGCATCATCGGCAACGAGTGGCTCCTGCGCCAGTGGCCGGTGCCGGAGCAGGTCAATGTCGTCGAGGACCGCGACTCGGCCCTCGTCGGGTTGCCCCCGCGCGCGGTGCGTTCGCCCGGCGGCGTGCTCGAGGCCAAGTCCGGCCGCTCGCCGCGGCACCTGCTTGCCGCCACCGTCGGCGACCAGCTCAAGCTCCGGCACGGCGCGCGCGCCAAGGTCTTCGGCGTCGCCGACAAGGACCGCGCCGCCATCCTGATGTCCGGCAAGCTGGCCGACGGCGCCTATTGGACCGAGGAGGGACGCGTCGTCACTTCCACCTATTACCGCCCCGAGCTGCCCGCCTATCTCACAGCTTTCAACGCCGAGCAGCGCGCCGAGCGGCTCCAGGGCCGCGAGTGGACGCGGCTGCTCGATCCTGCGGTCTACGACTCGGTCCAGGGGCCGGATGATGCGCCGGGCGAATATGAGGGGATCGGGTTCACCCGGACTTTTCCCAAGCGCCTCGACGGCGGCAAGCCGGAGATCGGCAAGGACTATTACGAGGCGTTCGACCACACGCCCTGGGACAACGACCTGGTCGCCGACCTTGCGCGCGCGGTCATCACGCAGGAGCGGCTCGGCGAGGCCGACGGCGCGCCCGACCTGATCGCGATCGGGTTTTCCCAGCCGGACAAGATCGGCCACGCCTACGGGCCGCACAGCCACGAGGTGATGGACTCGATCGTGCGGCTCGACCGCACGATCGCCGAGCTGTTCCGCTTCCTCGACGAAAAGGTCGGTCTGGCCAACTGCACCATCGTGCTGACCGCCGACCACGGGGTGGCCCCGCTGCCCGAGCGGAATCCGTCCCAAGGCGGCCGGGTCCGGGGGGCCGATCTTGACCAGCAGGTCTTCTCTGCGCTCGATGCAAAATTTGGCGCGCTGGCCGACAACGAGCGCTGGGCTGTCCGCGACGGCCTGGGCTATCACCTCAACCCGGCCGCGCTGGCGCAGAAGCAGCTGGCGCCCGCGGTGGCGGAGGAGGCGGCCCGCGCGGCGCTGGCCGGCATGCCCGTCCTCGCCGCGGCCTACACGCGCACGCGCCTGATGGATCCGGCGCCGCTCGACGCCATCGGCGAGGCCGTGCGGCTGAGCTATTATCCGCCGCGCAGCCCGGACGTCGTGGCTGTGCTCAAGCCGTTCTTCATCGACCGGGCATCACCCGGCACCACGCACGGCACGCCCTATGACTACGACAACCACGTGCCATTGCTCTGGTATGGCGCCGGCGTGAAGCCGGGCGTGCACCCGGCGCGCGTCGGGGTGGATGACCTGGCGCCCACGCTGGCGCGTTTGCTCGGTGTGCCGGCCCCGGGGCAGGCGGCCGGCCGCGTCCTGTTCTGAACCCTCATCCGCGGGGCTTTCCCCGGCGCGCAGCCACCGCCCATTCGCGGGGCGGGTGCTTGAAGCGGGCGCGGAAGAGCCGGTAGAACTGCGACACGTCGCCGAAGCCGCACGAGAAGACCACGCCGGTCACCGAGTGGTCGCCCTGCTGGAGCAGCTGCGCGGCATGGGTCAGCCGCAGGTCGGTGAGGTGTTCCCAGAAGGTGTGGCCGGTCACCCGGCGGAAGAGCACGCTGAAGTGCCGGCGCGACATGCCGGCGCGGGTCGCGGCGCGGTCGAGGTTCCACGCGTCGTAGAAGGCGACCTCCAGCTCGCGCGCGACCGCGGCCACGCGCGTGAGCGGCGCGGTCGCGGGTTTCCGGACCGGCAGGCGCGCCAGGGTGACCAGCAGCTGGGCGGCGAGGGCGCGGCTGGTCGTGAGGCTGCCCGGCTGGCGGTGCACGCGCTCCAGCATCGCGCGGCGCCAGGTTGACTCGATCTGGTGCTGCGCCGGCCGGCTCAGCGCGATGCGGCGCTCGCCGCGCCCGGCCAGCTCGCGCCACAGCGCGGGCAGCTCGGGATCGGTGCGCAGGAAGGCGGGGCTGACACAGAGCAGGAGTAGGGTGGAGGGCTGCTCGTCGCGGAGCTCGTGCTCCGTGCCGGCGGGGACCACCAGCAGCGTGCCGGTGGCGGCGCTGGCCGGGTCGCGGCCCGCCTCGTGGCAGGCGATCCGCCCGCGCAGCACGTAGAGCAGCTTGTGGAACGGGTCGGTGCGCGGTGCCATGTGGAAATCCCCCGTGTGCGCGCTCTCGGCAAAGAGCACGCCGGCGGCCGGCAGCGTGATGGTCAGGGGACGGGAGGTTTTCATCGAGTGCCCGATCTACCAAAGCGGTTCCTCCGGATAATCCAAGTAAGGAAACGGCCTTTCTGCTACGCTCCATCGCCCCATCTGCCATGTCGTTGTCCACACCGGTCGCCTCCCCGTCCCTTCCCGCCGCCTCGCCGCTCCTCACCGAGGACCTGGCCCTGGCCGCCCTGCGCCGCACCTGGCAGCCGGTGGCCAACGCCGCGGACCTGCCGCCCGGCAAGGTCATCGGCTACACGCTGCTCAACGTCGAGCTGGTGGTCGCGCGTTTTGCGGACGGGCGGCTCCTCGCGGCCGACGTGGCCTGCCCGCACAAGGGCGCGCGCCTCTCCGCCGGTTGCATCCGCGGCGGCGAACTGGTGTGCCCCTACCATGGCTGGCGCTTCAACCCGGACGGCGACTGCCAGAGCATCCCCTCGCTGGTCGAGCCGAACGCCGAGAAGCTGGCCCTGTCCCACCTGCACACCTACGAGGTGCAGGAGCGCTACGGTTTTGTCTGGGTCAAGCTGGTGACCAGCCCGCACGCGCTGCCCCCCGTGCCTGAATTTGAAAACAAGGAGTGGACCTACGTCATGGGCCCGCCGATGAAGTTCGCCGCCGGCTGGCGCCGCGAGGTGGAGAACTACCTCGACATGTCGCACTTCGCCTTCGCGCATAGCGCGACGCTCGGCAAGGCCGCCGACCCGCGCATCCCCGACATGGACATCAAGCTGCACGACGACGGCTTCCAGATGGACGCGCCGTTCCCGGCGCTGGAGTCGGCCCATGAGATGCCCGGCAAGCTGCAGAGCGCACACCACCGCCGGCAGCGCTGTTACCTGCCCAACTTCACCACGATCCGCCAGACCTTCCCCGACCTCGATGCGCGCGTGCTCGTGCATGTGCCGTCGCCGAACACGGGGGAGAGCTGCACCGTGTTCTGGTCGCTGGCGATCTCCCCGGGTTTCCGCGGCCCGCCGCCCGCGGCGCAGATCGAGTTCGCCATCCGCGTGCTCGAGGAGGACCGCCAGATGTGCGAGCTGCAGATCCCGCGCGAGGTGCCGCTCAACCCCACCCGCGGCGGCTGGGGCGTGCTGGTCATGCCCGGCGACACCCTCGCCACGACTTTCCAGAAACAATTTCGACGCTGGCTCACCGCCGGCGTGAATGCTTAGTCTTTCATCCAACCCTATGTGCTCCTCCTGCCCCCCCAGCGCCGGTTCCCCGGCTCGCCGCCCCGCCTCTGCCCCCCGCGTGATCGCCGCCGCCGCCCCGCGCCCGGCCTCGGTCAAGTCCGCGCCGATCCCGCGCATCCCGAAGGGACCGCGCATCCTCACGACCACCGTCGGCTCCTACCCGGTGCCGGACTGGCTGGCCGCGCTGCCGAGCGAGCAGGCCGTGATCGACGCCACGCGCGTCGTGTTCGACCTCCAGCGCCAGGCGGGCATCGACCTGCCGACCGACGGCGAGCTCTACCGCTTTGACGTCAACCACCCCGACACGAACGGCATGATCGAGTATTTCATCCGCCCGATGGCCGGCATCTCGTCCGTGGTCGGCCGCTCAATCACCGAGGAATTCGCCCGGCACTCGCCGATGGGCTTCCGCCGCAAGCCGGCCGGCGTCGTCACCGGCCCGCTCGGCGAGGGCTCGCTCAACCTGCTGGCCGACTGCCAGCGCGCCGCGTCCGTCGCGGGCGGTCCCTTCAAGTTCACCGTCACGAGCCCCTACATGTTGGCCCGCACGCTGCTCGACCACCACTACGGCAGCTTCGCCAAGCTGACGATGGCGCTCGGCGAGGTGCTCGCCGCCCAGATGCCCGGCCTCCCCGCCGCGTGCCTGCAGGTCGACGAGGCCAACATCCCCGGCAACCCGGCCGACGGTCCGCTCGCGGCCGCGTCGATGAACCTCCTGCTCGACCGCATCGACCGGGGCACGGAGCGCGCCGTGCACTTCTGCTTCGGCAACTACGGCGGCCAGACGATCCAGTCCGGCAATTGGCGCAAGCTGCTCGATTTCCTCAACGCCCTGCACACCGACCACCTCGTGCTCGAGCTGGCGCACCGCCCCGCGGCGGACCTCGACGCCCTGAAGAACATCGACAAGAAGATCACCCTCGGCGTCGGCGTGATCGACATCAAGGTGAACCACATCGAGACGGCCGACGAGGTCGCCGCGCGCATCGAGGCCGTCGAGAAGAAGGTCGGCGCCGGCCGCGTGGGCTGGGTCCACCCCGACTGCGGCTTCTGGATGCTCAAGCGCTCCATCGCCGACCGGAAGATCGAGGCCCTCGTCCGCGGTCGCGACAAATACCTCGGCCGCTAACCCCTCCGCCCATGAGCACCACGCACCGGCTCAGCCCCGCCCAGCAGAAGTTCTACCACGAGAACGGCTACCTGCTCGGCCTGCCCGCCATCTACACCCGCGAGGAGATGGCCAGGATCAACGCCGAGCTGCCCAACCTGCTCGCGTTACTCCAACCCGGCGAGACCTCCAAGGACATCCGCGAGTGGCACGAGAACAGCACCTACCTCTACGAGATCTGCCTGAACCCGAAGATCCTCGATCTCGTCGAGGGCATCCTCGGGCCGAACTTCTACTGCTGGGCGAGCAACTTCTTCATCAAGGACCCGCGCAGCATGTCCACCGTCGGCTGGCACCAGGATTCCTATTACTGGCCGATGGCGCCGCACAATTCCGTCACCGTCTGGCTGGCCTTCGACGACGTGGACGAGGAGAACGGCGGCATGAAGCTGCTCCCCGGCTCGCACAAGGGCGGCGTCATCAAGCACCGCCGCTCGAAGGAGACCAGCTCGGTGCTCACGCTCGAGCTGGAGGACGGCAGCGACTTCAACGCGGACAACGCCGTGCAGTTCCGCCTCAAGGCCGGCGAGTGCTCGCTGCACGATGACCGTGCCATCCACGGCTCCCAGGCCAACCCGTCCAACCGCCGCCGCGCGGGGCTCACCATCCGGTATTCCGGCACGAACGTGAAGAACGACCTCGCCGTGAACCCGAACTTCAAGATCTACCTCTGCCGCGGGGTGGATGAGTTCAAGCACAACCCCTACGGCACGCCGCCCACGACGCGCTACGGCCGCCCGAGCTTCAAGCCCGTGAGCAACGAGGAAGCGGGGAAGGGCTGAGCATGATCCGCGGGGCGCTTCTCGTCTGCTGCACCGCCGTGCTCGCGCTGGCCCAGGCCGCGCCCAAGGCGGAGGTCACGCCGACGGAATTGCCCGGTGCCGAGACGTTCTTCTACCGTGCGGACGGCACGCCGCCGATGCGGCTGTTCGTGGTGAAGCCGGCCGGCTGGAAGGCGGGTGACCGTCGTCCCGCGCTGATGTTCTTCTTCGGTGGCGGCTGGACCACGGGCACGCCGGCCAACTCGATCTTCTGGGCAAAATTCGCCGCCGGTCTCGGTTTGGTCGGCATCGCGCCGGATTATCGCACCAAGGGCCGCAACGATGTCTCGCCGCTGGGCTCGGTGGCCGACAGCCGCGCCGCGCTGCATTGGGTGCAGGAACATTCCGCCGAACTCGGCCTGGACCCGGCGCGCATCGCCGTGGGTGGCAACTCCGCCGGCGGGCACGTGGCGCTCTGGACCGCCATCACCCGCACACCGCCCGGTTCCGACGAAAAGGAATCACCGCGCCTCAAGCCGGCCGCGCTCATCCTGTTCAGCACGGTTTCCGATACCTCGGCCGAGACCGGCTACACGCCGAAACGCTTCGGCGAGCACACCACGGACCTGTCCCCGGTGCACCAGCTCGACGCGTCGATGCCGCCGGTGCTGGCCTTCCATGGTGACGCCGACAAGACCGTGCCGCTGCGCCAGGCGACGGCCCTGCGCGACAAACTGCTCGCGACCGGCAACGCCTGCGAACTACACATTGTCCCGGGCGGCGGCCACAATTTCGGCAACGACGTGCCCGAGTGGCGGGAGAAATCCCGCGAGCTGATGATCGGGTTCCTGAAGAAGCAGGGGCTAGTTGAATCCCGGTAGGGGCCGTTGCCCTCAACGGCCTTTCTCGAACGGGCGGTTGAGGGCAACCGCCCCTACCTTTCACCACCAGTTGCGCTTTGCCGCGGCCGCCAGCGCGTCGTCGAGCGGGGCGAGATACGGGTGCCAGAGTCTTTCCCACTCGAGGCTGACGCACCCAGTGAACTCGGCCGCCAGCACCGCGCGGAGCGGGCCCATGGCGAACTCTCCTTCGCCGGGCAGCACGTAGGAGAACGGGTGTTTTGCGCTGGGCTTGCTGATGCTGTCCTTCACGTGGATGTGGACGACGTGCGGCTTGATGGCCCGCCAGGTGGTGAGGACATCCTCGCCGCCGTTGCGCCAGGTGTGCTGGCTGTCCCAGAGGATGGCCGTGCCGGGCGCCAGCGCGAGAAACTGTTTGATCGACGCCGCGGTGAAAAGCGCGTCGTGCGTCTCGATCATGAGGTCGGTCTTCCATCCGTGCTGCTTCCGCTCGGCGCGCCACCACGCGACGGTGTCGGCCATGGCCTGGTGGGTGGCGGCATCGGCATTCTTGCCGCCGTCGAAGGCGCGCAGCCACGGGACGCCGCAGGCCTCGGCCCAGGGGACGAACTTGAGGAAATCGTCGCGGTCGGCCTGCTTGTTGTCGGCCAGCTTCAGCGAGGTGTCGAGGGACACGATCGGCGCCGGGGCGGACTTCATGCTCTCAGCGAGCTTCGCGGGCGTGCCGTAGGCGGCGGCGAGCACGGCGGGCACATCGATCGTGTTAGAGAGCGCGCGGATCTCCACGGCGTCGAGCGCATGGCGCTGGGCGAGGGCGAGCACCTGCTCCAATGAATAATCAGGGCAACCGAGGGTGGAGATCGAGCGACGGTAAGACATCGATGTCAGCAAGGTGACGGTTCGCGGCAGCGGATCAAGCCCGTGAACGAGCGGCGCATTGACCCGCGCGGGCCCGCTGCCAGAGTCGCGGCGTGCAGATCATCGGAATCGACATCGGGGGGACCAAGTGTGCCGTCAGCCTGCTGCGCGGTGGCGCCGTGGAGGAGGTGGACCGCTTCCCGACGCAGGATTATGCGGCGACCTTCACGCGTTTCCGGAAGACGGTCGAAGGACTCAAGCCCGGGCTGGACGTGGTGTTTGGCATTTCCTGCGGCGGCCCGCTCGATGCGGCGCGCGGCGTCATTCTCAGTCCGCCGAACCTGCCGGGTTGGGTGAACATCGATATTTGCCAAGCCTTCACGGGTATCTTCGGCGGGCGCGCCTTTCTGATGAACGACGCCAACGCCTCGGCGCTGGCCGAGTGGCATTTCGGGGCGGGGAAGGGCTGCAAACACATGGTCTTTCTCACCGCCGGCACCGGCATGGGCGCGGGCCTGATCCTGAACGGCCGGCTCTATGAGGGCGCGACCGGTGATGCCGGCGAGGTCGGTCACCTCCGGCTGCGGCCCGACGGCCCGCTGGGCTTCGGCAAGCGCGGTTCGTTCGAGGGCTTTTGCAGTGGCGGCGGCATCGCGCGGCTGGCGGTGGAGATGGGTTGGAAGCAACCGGGCGTGACGCTCAAGGATCTCGCCGAGGCGGCGGCCAAGGGTGACGCCCTCGCGCTAAAGGTGCTGGACGTGGCGGGCGAACGCCTGGGCGAGGCACTGGCGCTGCTTATCGATACCCTGAACCCCGAGCGCATCGTGCTCGGTGGCTATTTCCCGCGCTGCGCGGCGCTGCTGGTGCCGGCCATGCACCGGGCGCTCGCCGCCGAGGCCCTGCCCAGCGCGCTGGCCGGCTGCAAGATGCTGCCCGCCGTGCTGGGCGAGACGATCGGCAGCAACGCCGCGGTTGCAGTCGCGCTGCACGCCCTCGATACTCTGCCCGGAAAAGCGAACTGATTCACCCCATGCCCCAGCGCCACCTGACCAATCTCCTGCAACGCCGCCCCGAACTGGCCGGCGCCAGCCAAGCAATCACGCAGGCCCACGAGGTCCTGAGGAAATCCTTCCGGTCCGGCGGCAAGGTCCTGCTCTGTGGCAACGGCGGCAGCGCGGCCGACGCCGATCACTGGGCCGGTGAGCTGCTCAAGGGATTTTGCAAGAAACGCCCGCTATCGAAAAAAGAACGCGGCAGCCTGCGTTCCGCCATCGCAACCAAGCTGGAGGGCGCCTTGCCGGCGATCCCGCTGACTTCCTTCCCGGCCGCGAGCACAGCCTTCGGCAATGATGTTGATCCGAATCTGGCCTATGCGCAGCTAACCTCCGCGCTCGGCCGGCGTGGCGATGTGTTCGTCGGTCTTAGCACCTCCGGTAACGCGAAGAACGTCTGTGCTGCGGCCGAAGTGGCGCGCGCGAAGGGCATGAAGGTGATCGCCCTCACCGGTGCCAGCGGCGGAAAGCTGAAGCCACTTGCCGATGTCTGCATCTGCGCGCCGTCCAAGGAAACCTACCGGGCGCAGGAGTATCATTTGCCGATCTACCACTGCCTCTCGCTGATGCTGGAGGAGGAATTTTTCGGTTAGCGGAAGGCTTGCGTGGCTTGAATCCGGTGCAGCCGTCCCTGATGCGGCACGTTCTCCAGCACCGCGGCCGGATCAAACGAACCCAATTGCGGCCGGGCTTGGAGCTTGGCGTAGCCGAAATCCAGACCGAATAGATCCAGAAGCACCGTCTCAAAGAAGCCGCCGGCGCAAAGGATCGCCCAGTCGTTGATGTAGGGCCACTCCGTCGGCGCCTTGCGGGCGCCACCCTCGACGGCGGGAGCGTAGGTCTCGACGAAGTGAGCCTGAGAGTAAGGACCTTGGTTGGCGGTGCGGGCGAGTCCCGGCAGCCACTGCTGCAGCAGGTCCACCCGGCCGGCCTTGACCAGGGCGCTGGCCGCCAGCGCGACCCAGCCGGGGTAGGAACCGTTCCATTGGTGATCCGGGCGCAGCGAGAAGCCCGTGTCCTCGTCAAGCGGAGAGAGAGCGGCCAGCCAGGCCGGCGTCATGAGCTCGCGCCGGAAAAACCCCACCATCTCCTCCACCTGCGCCCCGGGCAGGTCGTCATGCAGGAAATTGAGCGTGTGGATGAAGTCCCAGACATGCCGCACCGGCACGAGTGACCCGTCCGGCTGGCGGCAGTGCCAGTAGCCGGTGCCGGCGGCATAAAGCTGCTGCACGCGCGGGACGAGCGCCGCCGCCTCGGTGCGGAGGGCTGCCGCCTCGGGGCGCTCACCCAGATGCTCCAGCAGGGCGGCGGTTTCGCGGAGGATCCACACGTTGGCCGCGTTGAGCGAGGCGACCTCGTGCGTGTAGGTGCCGACCGCCTCGAGCAGGCTGTTGCGGTCGCCGTAGTCGGCGAGGCCGGAGCCGCGGTCGAGCGTGCGGTAATGCGTGGCGCAGGCGCGGAGGTGGTCGAGCACGGTGCGCGGACCGACGGTCTGCCGCAGCCAGGCGAAATCGCCGGTCACCCGCACATAGGTGGTGATCAGCCGGGCCATGGCGTAATCGTTGCAGGAATACCAGTTGCCGGCGCTTTCGCCGCTCACGTATTCCGTGCCGAAGTGGCGGTGGATGTCGCGCTCCAGCCAGAGCTCCAGCATCCGCCGGACGCAGGCCGGGTCGAGCATCACGAGCAGCAGGGCCGTCAGCGACCAGTCGTTGATGAAGCTCGTCGTCACCCAGTAGCGCGGCATGAGCGTCGTGTAGGTCCGGCCGTGGCGCGAGAGCGGGTGCTCGCGCTTGAAATAGACGACGCTGATCACGGCGTTCAGGTAGACGGCGCGCAGGTCGGTATTGGCCGTGCGGAGCAGGGGCACATGGCCGCTGTAGCGCGGGTTGCCGGGCGTGAACACGGCGGCGATCTCCGCCTGCCAGTCGGCCTCGGCGGCGCGGAGGGCGGCGGCGGGGTCCGTTCGCCAGTCGGCCAGTTGCGCGAGCAGGGCCGCGCGGTCACCCCCGAGCGCCACGAAGAAGGCCAGTTCACGGGATTCGCCGGGAGCCAGCTGCCAGTCGAACTGCAGCCAGCGGCGCGTGATGCGGTCGGGCCGCGGGCTCGCCGCCTGCACGGCCCAGGCCGGGCTCGTGCGCGAGGCGTAAAGCAGGCCGTCGCCGCCCGGCGTAACTTCCATCTCGTTTCGGACGAGTGCGGACGCGGGCGGAGTGCCGTCCCACGGGGTGGTCGAGATTGCGGGGCACTCGCGGGGCGAGTAGGGCGTTTTCCAGCCAGTGGTGGAATGGATCACGCCTTCGCCGGTCAGCACGCGGAGGCGCGCGGGCAACGGGTCGCTCGTCGGGTTGGTCAGGCGCAACACGACTGTCACGGTCTGGTCTCGCACGCCCATCACGGTGGTGCTGGCGAGATCGAGGCCGCCGGCCTGCATCCTCCGCACGATGCGGTCGGGCCGCCACCGGAACTCGATGGGCAGACCGGCGGTGTGGAGGGCGCAGTCGTTGAGGGTGAGGACGCCGAGCGCGCTTTCGCCGTTTGAGTAAGGGGCGAAGGTCAGGTGCTGGACCGCCAGGATGTCGGCGGCCGCCTGCAGGCAGCCGTGGAAATTGGTCAATCCGGGCGGATTGAACAGTTCGCCGGTGCGATGCGTCAGCAGCGCGCTGCGGAAATCGTCCAGCTGGGGCAGGCCCGCGGTCATGGCAGGAAATTTTGCGGCCTAGCCCAAGAGCGTGGCTCCGGTTACGGCGTCGAACACCGTGGTGCTGCGGGAGGGCAGGGTGACCGCGAGGGTTTTGCCATTGGGCAGGCGCAGGGTGCGCGGGCCGCCGGTGAGCGTGTGCACCATCAGCAGGCCGTCGCCAAGCGTCGTGGCGTCGTCGTGGTCGTTGAGCACGTGGCAGCCGGCGCGCTTGCCGAGCGCGCGAAGGACGGCGGGTTCACGGGGGCACACGCCGAACGACCACCAAGTGGCGGCGTCCGTCTTGCGCCACGCGGCGCTGGTGCTGCCGTCGGCCCAACGGCCGGCGACCTGGGTCCCGGGCACGTCGTAGGCCGGCACATGCTTAGGCGCCTCGAGGGTTTGCACCTCGGTGGCGCCGTCGAGCTCGAGGTCGGAGGTCGGGATCGTCGCGTCACGGCCGGAGGTCGGAATGCCGCTGACGGCCGTCGCGAGCGCGCCGCCGATCTCGCGGCCGTTGCTCCAGCCGACGTAGCCGGTGAGCACGACATGGCGGCCGCCGGTGGCGACGCGCGTGGCGATGAGCTTCCGCTGCTCGTCGTCGAGCACCACGGTCGAGCCGAAGATGACCAGCTTGAAGGGCGTGAGATCGATCGTGGCGAGTTCGCCGATGAGCGCCTCGTCGAGCACGAGGCCGGAGCGGTAGAGACCCTCGAGCAGGCCGTCCATGCCGCGGCCGGAAAACGGGTTCGGGCCGACCGGCGGCTGGTCACCAAACTTGAAGCCCTCGAGCGACCAGCGCTTCGCGACCGTGTGGCGGAAGGACCACGGATCGTGGATCACAAGCACGTCGGCCGGGCGGTAGAACGGGTGGGCGTGCCGGTCCTGGGCGACCTTGCGGATGGCGGCGACCTCCTTGGCGAGGACCGGGTGGTCCCACCAGCCGACGTTGCCATGCGAGGCGAACGCGGGGGTGCCGGCGATCATGCCGAAGTCGAACCACCACTGGCCGCCGCCGCGCAGGACGGGCTGCAGGACGTTGCGGCGCAGGCAGGCGATGTCGTCGTGGAGGTCGGTCTTGAAGGTCCGGTCCCACGGGCAGCCGACGAGGAAGGTGCCGTGGTCGTTCTCGTCGAGCCAGAGCTTGCCGGCGCGGCGCACGGCGCCGGTGATGCCGCGGCCGTGGCCGGATCCGCCGATGGCGCGGACCCCGTCGGTGTAGGAGGCGGGCGAGCAGAGGCAGTCGAGGTTCGGCGAGGCGAGGACCTTGTCGTGCGCGAGGTGGCTGCCGGCGGCGTTGCGCGCGAACTGGCCGTAGAAATAGCCCTGGAAGGCCGCGGTCACGATCGGGCGCGGCCAGGATTTTTTCACCGTGCCCGCGAGGCCGAGGAGGCAGTCGGCCATCGTGCCGTGCAGCCACGTGAAATAATCGATGATGTCCTGCTGTTTGCGCGGATCGCGCAGCGGTCCGAGGTCGGCGCGCTCGCGCTCCGGCGTGCCGGGCGGGTTCACCGTGTCGAGCCTGACGCCGGGGCGGTTCCACGCGGCGGCGAGCTTGTCGTCGGCGCCGTAGCGGGCGCGCAGCCAGGCACGGTAGGATTTCGTGGCGGCGACGCCGGTGTCGGGGTCGTGATGGAGGAAGCCGAACTGGTGCCACTCGCCGTAGAGGCCGTTGGCGAGTTGGATGGAGAACAGGCCGGCGCCCTCGGGCGTGGCGGCCAGTTGCGTGCAGAAATTGCGGAGATGCACCGTGATCCAGTCATACCAGAGCGTCGACGCGAAGCTCGCGCGGATAGGCGTGTCGCCGTCTGTGCCGACGCGGCGCACGAGGCCCCAGGGTTCGGATTCGCTGACGGGCACGTCGGCGTAGCCGACCGCCTCGTCGGGGTTTTTTGCGAGCCACCACGCCGGGGCGTTGACGTGGAGGCGAATCATCACGGCGCCCTCGGGGCAGGCGGCGAGCACGCCGGCGATCTGTTTCCGGGCGAGGGTGATGTCGAGACGGTCGTCCTCGCCGAGCATCTGCTCGAACCAGAGGTCGACCTGGAAGAGGCGGACGCCCTGCTGGCCGAACAGCCAGATGTTGCGCGCGGGCACCTCCTCCCAGGTCCAGCGGGCGCCCGGACAGTCGGTCAGGGCGTAGATGAGAGGTGTGTGTGGCGTGCCGTTGAGCAGCAACGTCGGGCGACCGGCGCGCATTTCCACGGTGGAGACGAGGGGGGAACGGGGCATGGCGTAAAAAAGAGGGGCTTACTTGGAAGGCGGGGGCGGCGGGGCGAAGTAGGTTTGCCAGAGGCCGGTGATGAAATCCCCGCCCATGGGCAGGAGCGTGTCCTCCCAGTTATATTCGCGCGGCTTGGCCTGCGAGAAACTGCGGTAGCCTTCGCGGGCTTTGAAGAGCATGTCGCCCATGCCGACGCCCATGCGGCGCTCGAGCATGTCGCCGCCCTGGTCGGCGCGCCATTCGCCGACGAGCTTGAGGGTCGCGGCGGTCGGAATGTCGATCATCGCGCCTTCGAAGGCGTAGCCGAGGCTCGTGCGCAGGCCGTCCCAGTCGGTGCTTTCAAACTCGTGCAGCATGCCCATCTGGCCCTCCCAGGGAGATTCGGTGGCGGCGGAGGCGCGGTTCATCAGGCTGGAGGTGAACCCGGAGTTGGCGATGACGCGGGTGCGCACGGCCTTCGAGAATAGCCGCACGGCCTGCGTGCGGTGCAGGCGCCACGGCTCGTGCAGCGTGTCGCCGTTGAGCGTGAAGTCGTTCCGCACGCCGAGGCCCCGGGTGACGACGCCCTGCGCGAGCAACTGCTTTTCGGGGACGGCGATGGAGCCACCGTTCATCATCAGGCCGCGGATGGCCGGGTTCCAGGTCCAGCAGCGCTTGATGTTCTGGAAATTCGCCGCGTCGAGGCGGGCGATGAAGGTGTCGAAGTCGAAGCTCTTGAAGAAGGCGTTGAGCTCGTCGGGCCCGAAGTAGAGCGAGGCGGAGATGATCGCACCGACATAGCCCTCGACGTGGTTGGGGTTCCAGCTCTTGTGGAAGAGCGAGTAGCCGTCGAGGAGCAGGTAATAGTCGTTGTCGTCGTCGAGGCAAAAGTGGGCGGCGAGGGCGAGTGCCTGCATGAGCAGGTCGGCGCGGGATTTCTCGTCCGCGCTGAGCTGGGCCCAGACGGCCGGCGTGCGCTTGGCGAGGAGCAGGGCGTGCGCCGGCACGTGGTGGCTCCAGCCGCCGATGCCGCCCTGGGCCTCGGGCTCGCGCGTGCTACCGTCGGAATAGGGCGTTTCCGTGACGAGGAAGAAGCGGATTTTCTCGGCCGCGTGGGCGGCGAGCGTCTTGCCGTCGATGACGGCGTCCGGGGTCTGGAAGGCGGCGGCGGCCGTGACCTGCAGCGCGAAGGTCTCGCGCATTTCGCGGATGCGTGTCATCTCGACAAATTTCCAGCGCGGCGCCTTGGTGTGGACGGCGAGCGCGACGAGGTCGGGCGGCAGGGTGGGCAGGGAAGTGGCGGCCGGCAGCGGGAGGGCAACGGCCAGCACAAGGCAAAGCAGGACTGATTTCATGAAGGAGGAAGGCTCAGGCCGGCAACCGGAGCAGGGCGCCATAGGCGGCCACGGCCCTGGCGAGTTCGCGGCGGTCGAGCCACTCGTCCTTGGTGTGCGCTTGGGCGAGTTCGCCGGGACCGAGCACCAGCACCTGCGCGCCGGCGGCGGCGTAGTGGCTGGCATCGGTCGCATAGGGTGCGCCCATGGCGGTGGCATCGAGGCCGCAGGCGGTGAGCGCGGGCGCCGCCCACGCGTGCAACGCGGCGGAACTCTCCGGCGGCAGGGGCGGGGCGAGGTATTGGCCGTCGTGCTCGACCGCGAGGCCCGCCAGGGCGGCATCGCGCTCGGCCAGCACCTGGGCGGCGGTCTCGCCCGGGACGAGGCGGCGATCACAGATAATCTCGCAGTAATCCGGGATGATGTTCACCGCCGAGCCGCCGCGGATGACGTTGATGCTGGCCGCGGCGCGGCCGGTCAGGGGAAACTCGCGGTTCGCGTGGGGCAGGAACCTGGCCTCCAGCGCCTCGACCACGCGCAGCATGGCGCGGATGGCCGAGCGGCCCTTGGTCGGATCGGCCGAGTGGGCGGCGACGCCGCGCGTGATCGTGCGCCAGCGCAGGGCGCCGTTGTGCGCGACGACGGGGCGGAGGTTGGTGGGCTCGCCCACCACGATGCCGCGGAGCTTCTTGAATTTCGCGACCTCACCGGCGGCGAAGGCCTGCGCGCCGGTCATCTGCGCCTCCTCGTCCACGGCGAAAATGATGCCGGCGTTGCGCGTCCGGTTGGGCTGGCGCGCATATTCCTGCAGCGCCCAGAGCATGGCGGCGCCGGTGCCCTTCGTGTCGCAGGTGCCGCGGCCGTGGAGCCGGTCGCCTGCGACGGTCATCTTGAACGGCGGCACGGTCATGCCGTCCACGCTGACGGTGTCGAGGTGGCTCTCGAAGAGCAGCCACTCGGCGTCGGGCGCGATCTCGGCGGTGATGAGCAGATTGAAGGTGCCGTCCGCCACCGGGCAGCGGCGGCTTTTCAGGCCCCAGTGCGCGGCGAGTGATTCCAGGTGCGCGGCGAGGGCGGCCTCGCCGCCGGCCGGGCCGCCGAAGCTGGGGTTCACGGTCTCGAAGGAGACCATCTGTGCGAGCAGTTCCTCGCAGGATCCGGGTGGCGGCAGGGCGGGCATGGTTCAGCTCAGCCAGCGGTTGAGGTGCCGGGCGACAAAGGCGTCGTCGGTCAGCTCCGGGTAGGCGGCGCAGACGCGCGTGAGTTCCTCCGCCTGACCGGGCGAGAGGACCTCGTGCGGGTTGAGGCAGTGGATAGACTCAATCAGGCCCTGGCGGCGCAGCACTTCGAGGATGCCCGGGATGCAGCCGTGGAACTTGTTGGCGGCGTCGAAGAGCGCGGCGTTCATGTCGGTGACGGCCACGGCGCGCTCCAGCCATTGGGTGCTGACTACGGGCTGCTTCGCCGCCACCTGGGCCTCTTTGAAGAGTTTCACGGCGGCGTGCGTCCACACACCCCAGTGGCCGAGCAGGCCTCCGACGATGCGACGCGTGACGGGCTTGCCCTTATGTGCGAAGGTGAACGGCGTAAGCAGGTCGGCGACGATGGTATCGTCGTTCCCGGTGTAGAGCGCGATGTCGTCGCGACCGGCGTCCGTGATGGCGCGGACGACGTCGATCGTCTGGTAGCGGTTGAACGGCGCCATCTTGATGGCGACGACCCCGGGGATCTCGGCGAACTTGCGCCAGAACGCGTAGCTGAACACCCGGCCGCCGACGGCCGGTTGCAGGTAGAAACCGACGACGGGGATGAGTTTCGCGATCGTGGCGACATGGGCGACGATGGCGTCCTCCGGCTCGGTCTTGAAGGCGGCCATGCTGACGAGGCCGGCCTGATAGCCGAAGGACAGGGCGAGCTCGGCCTCGGCGACGGCCTGCTTCGTCTGGCCGCAAATGCCGGCGGTGAGGGCGAAATCACGCGGGGCCGCGGCCAGCTCGGCGCGGACGGTCTGGGCGGCGAGCTCGAGCACGGGCCGGAAGAGGTTGTGCTGGGGCTCGCGGATCTCGAACTGCGTCGAGTGCACGCCGACGGCGAGACCACCCGAGCCGGCGGCGACGTAGTAGCGCGTCAGGGCGCGCTGGTGCTTCTCGGAAAATTTCCGATTGCGGTCGAGCGCCAGCGGCTGGGCGGGGATGACGTGGCCGGCGAGGAGATGGGTGCGAAGGTCCATGGTCAGAATTTGCCGCTGCGGGCTTCGAAATGGGTGGGCTTGCCGAGGAACCGGCCGCCGCCACTGACGTAGGCCGTGATGAGATCCATCATGCGGGCCACGGAGATCTCGGGCGGGCCGAAGAGCTTGAGCGACTGGCTGGCGTCGGCGAGCCACGCGGTGCCGGCCTCGGTGCCGGTGAGGACGGGCGCGCGGCCGAGGCGCTTGCCGAATTCCTCGGCAAGGGCGCGGATGCTGAGTTTTTCCGGGCCGGTGATGTTGAGCAGGGTCGGCGGGTTCGCCGTGTGCGCCAGGCATTGGATGGCGCGGGCGCAGGCGTCGCCCTGCCAGATGCAGTTCAGCCAGCCCATGGTCACATCCACGGGTTCGCCGTGCGCAACCTTGAGGGCGATGTCCACCAGCACGCCGTAGCGCAGCTCGACGGCGTAGTTGAGCCGATACATCAGCTGCCTCGTGCCGAATTCGGCGGCGTAGTGGGAGAACACCCGCTCGCGGCCGACGCAGGTGCTGGCGTATTCGCCGAGGAAGGCGACCGGCTCGCGCTCGCTGGCGCCCGGGCCGGTGACCGGCACGAAGGGATAGACGCAACCCGTCGAGAACACCACGATGCGCGACTCGCGGAAACGCTGCGCGACGAGCGCGGGGACGTAGGTGTTCTGGATCCAGGTCAGGCCGGGCGCGCTGTCGGTGCCGAATTTCTGGCCGGCGAGGTAAAGGACGTTGGCGGCCGCCGGCAGGGCCGCGACCTGGGCCGCGTCCGCCAGGTCGCACGAAAGGGTGCGCACGCCAAGGCCCTCGAGCTCAGTGCGGGCCTCGGGGCGGCTGAAGCGGGAGACGCCGGTGACGACCGCGTCGCGCCGGCCGGCCTCGTCGAGCGCGCGCCGGAGCATGACCGCGGTGGTCGTGCCCATCTTGCCGCCGACGCCGAGCACCATGAAGTCCCCGGGCAGGCCCTTGACCGCGTCCACGGCACCCCGGGTGGGCGTCGAAAGGAGCAGTTCGATTTCACGGTCGGTCTGGGGGAGGGAGGTCATGAAATTTCAAAAGAAATTGAATCCGTGCAGTGGGCACTTGTCAGGACTATATCGCTCCAGCAGAGTGGCCAAAGCCAAGCGCAATCCCCCTGAATTTTCATGTTAGCCATCGATGTCCATACCCACCCCCTGCTGCGGGACGACCACCGCGACCGGGCGGGAGCCGCCCAGCTGATCCGGCGCGCCAAGGCGCACGGGATCGGGCATATCGTCGTGCTGGGGGATGTGCTCGGTTTCGGCCCCCGGCCCAGCGAGAAGCAGCTCCGGACCATCAATGACGAGACCTTCTGGCTGATGCGGCGTTATCCCGGCTACGTGACGGGATTCTGCTACGTGAACCCCTTGCTCGGGGCGCGCGCCGTGACCCGCGAGGTGGAGCGGTGTGTTGCCCGGGGTTTCCGGGGTATCAAGCTCGAGATCGCCAACAATGCCCGCGACGCCTGCATGCGCCCCGTGATGGTCGCGGCGGAGAAGCACGGCCTCGTCGTCCTGCAGCACGCGTGGAGCATGACGAAGATCAAGCAGCGCAGCTTCCACACCGATCCCGAGGATGTCGCGACACTCGCCCAGCGTTTCCCGAACGTCCGCATCATCATGGCGCACCTGACCGGCTGCGGCGTGCGCGGCGTGCTGGCGGTGAAGGACTACCCGAACGTCGTCGTCGACACCTCCGGTGCCGCGCCCGAGGCGGGGCTGGTCGAATACGCCGTCGCGCAGCTCGGGGCGGAGCGCGTGCTTTACGGCTCGGACGTGCCGATCCGCGACTTCGCCGTCGCGCTGGCCCGCATCACCGGCACGCAGCTCGACGCCCGGGCCAAGCGGAAGATCCTGCACGACAACGCGCGCAAACTCCTCCGGCTGCCATGAACTATTTCGACGCCAATACCTGGACCGGCCGGTGGCCTTTCGCCTTCATCGAGGAGCACACGCCGCGGTCGCTGGCGGCGCACCTGCGCCGGCACGGCATCGGCCGCGCGCTGGTCTCGCCGCTGGATGCAGTCTTCGCGCCCGAGCCCGGGCCGGCGAACTACCAGCTACTCGCCACCACGGAAGGCGTGGCCGGGCTCGAGCCCGTGCCGGTCGTCAACCCGGCCCTCGCCAACTGGCGCGACGAGCTCGCCACCTGCGCGGCCGACCCGCGCGTGCGCGCCGTGCGGATTTTGCCGCGCTACCACAACTACCGGCTCAACGCGCCCGCGCTGCAGGAATTCACCGCCGAGCTGCTCCGCCGCCGCCTGCGGCTCATCGTGCAGGTGCGCCTGATCGACGAGCGCCACGAGTTCCACGCGATGAACCTCAAGCCCGTGCCGCCGGCCGAGCTGGGGGCGTTCCTCATGCTGCACCCGAAGCTGCCGGTGCTCGCCAGCGGCCTGCTGCGCAGCGAGATCCTGCCGCTGGTGCCCAAGCACCCGAGGCTGCTGGCCGACCTGTCCTTCGCCGAGTGGCACGACACGATCCCGCACCTGCTGGCCAAGGTGCCGGCGCGGCAGCTGGCGTTTGCGTCGCACACGCCGTTCCTCGTGACGGCCGCGGCCCGCGCGAAGCTCGACACGGCGGAGACTGCCGCCGTCAAGCGTAAGGCCATCGCGGCGGACAATCTCAGCCGGTTCCTCGCCTGATGAGCACGAAACCCATCGTCGATGAGCCGCTGCCGCTCCCGCGCCGCTGGGGCACGGCCGAACTCGCCCGGCTGACGGCGATGGTCGGTCAGTCGTCGCTCTTCTACTGGAAGGGGCCGCAGACGGAGGCGTTACTCGCCGAGTTCAGAAAACACTACGCGCTGGCGCATGCCTTTCCCTGTTCGTCCGGCTCGGCGGCGCTGCACGTTGCGGTGGCGGCCCTGCGGTTGCAGCCGGGCGACGAGGTGATCGTGCCCGCCATCACCGACATGGGCTCGGTGATCGGCATTCTCTACCAGCAGGGCGTGCCGGTGTTCGCCGACCTCGACCCGCACACCTACAACCTCGACCCGGCCGACGTGCGCCGGCGGATCACCCCGAAGACGCGCGCGATCATGGCGGTCCACCTGGCCGGCAACCCGTGCGACATGGCCGCGCTCGTGGCGCTGGCGAAGGAGCACAAAGTCGCCCTCATCGAGGACTGCGCCCAGGCGTGGGGCGCGCGCTGGCAGGGCCAGCCGGTCGGCCTGCAGGGCGACATCGCCTGCTACTCGTTCAACGAATTCAAGCACGTGAGCTGCGGCGACGGCGGCATCGTGGCCACGAACGACGCGCGGCTCGGCAACGGGCTCTCGAAGTGGGGTGACAAGTATTACGACCGCGTCGCCGGCGGCCGTGATCCCGAGGAACTGGCGCCCAACTACCGCATCAGCGAGCCGCAGGCGGCGGTCGCGACGGCGCAGCTCACGAAGCTGGTGGAAATCACCGCCGACCGCGGGCGGGCCGGCCAGCACCTGACGGCCGGGCTTGCGGGCACGCCGGGGCTGCAGCTGCCGGCGGTGCGTTCGGGCGACACGCACACCTACTGGTTCTATCTGCTGCGGCTTGAGCCGGGCCGCTTCAAGGCGACCCGTGACGAGTTCGCCGCGGCACTCACGGCCGAGGGCGTGGCCTGCACGCCGGGCTACATCCCGCGGCCGGTCTATCAATACCCGGTCTTTCAGAACCACAATTTCTTTGGCGGCCGCTGGCCGGTGCGCGAGCTTGGCCTGACAAAGATGAACTACCGGGCCGTGAGCTGCCCGGTGGCCGAGGCCATCCTGCAGGACGGCGTCAAACTCACGGTCAATGAGGCGATGATGGAATCCTATCTCGCGAAAGTGGTGGACGCGGTGCGTCAGGTGGCGTTGCGCCTGGCGAAGTGACGGCCGGCACCCTGGCGGGCAGCGCTTTCTCGCCGGGGCACACCTCGGCGTGGACGGCCTCGACGCTGGCGGCGATGTTGTCGGCGTCTTCCGCCGTATAACGCCAGCCGAGCGGGAGGGCGACAAAGCGGGCGGTCAGGTCCTCGGTGCGCGGGAAATCCTCCGCCCGATAGCCCGGGGCGGGCCAGGGACTCATTTCCCGGAAGGGCGAAAGGGCGGGATTCGCGGCGAGGCCGGTCTGCACGTATTCGCGCCGGTATTGCGGGTAGGTGCCGGTGCGCTGCTGGCACCAGACATTGCGGGCGTCGAGTTTGGCGCGGAATGCGGCCGCCGCCTCCGGCGTGCGGGCGTAGAAATAAATCTCGAAGCCGAAATCGCCGGCGTCGTCGGCCAGCGGCCGCAGCGTGATCCCCGGCAGGCGGGCGAGACGGGCCGTGATCCGCGCCTTGAGGGCGCGGCAGTGATCGCGGATGGCGTCGAGCTTGCGCAGCTGGGCGAGGGCGACGGCGGCGGTGAGTTCCGACATGCGATACTGGCCGCCGGCAAAGGCCGGCTCGCGCGCGGGGGTGACGGCGGCGTGGGGCGCGCGATATTGGCCGAGGTCGTGCAGGCGCACGGCGCGCTCGTAGAGGCGCAGGTCGCGGGTGGCGATGAGGCCGCCCTCGCCGGCGGTCATCGGCTTGTTGTGCTGGAAGCTGAAGATGGCGGCATCGCCCCAGGTGCCCACGCGGCGGCCGCGGTAGGTGGCGCCCGGCGCCTCGGCGCAGTCCTCGATGACGAACAGCCCGCGCCGGTGCGACGCGAGCACGATGGCCTCCATGTCGGCGGCGGCGCCCTGGTAATGGATCACGAGCACGGCTTTCGTGCGCGGGGTTTTCAGCCGGGCGATCTCCTTGGGATCGAGGCAGAGCGAGGCGTCCACCTCGGCCAGCACGGGCCGGGCGCCGCAGCGCACCACGGACGTGAAACACGAGATCCAGCTCCACGCCGGCACGATGACCTCGTCACCCGGGCCGATGCCGGCGGCGCCGAGCACGACCTCGAGCGCGGCGGTGCCGCTGCTGACCGCGAGCACGTAGTCCATGCCGAGCAGGGCGCCGGCCTCCTTCTCCAGCGTGGCCGCCACCTGCGGCGGGCGCTGCGGGTCGTTGCCGTAGTAGCGAAAAAGCTCCTGCCGGCGCAGGACATCGAGCACGAGGGCCTCTTCCTCGGGGCCGATGGCGGCGGCGCCGAGGCCGGGGGCGGGACGGGGACGGAGCGATGCGGTCATGGTGAAATCCGGGAGAGCGCGCCGACGAAGTCATCGAGCGCAAAGACGAAGCCGAATTCAACGGCGACGCGCCACAGCGCCTGCTCTTTCTCACGCTGTTCGCGGGCGGTGGCGGCGTTCTCGACGGCGGTGGTGGCCTCGGGGATGGTCGAGCACAGGCAGCCGTGGCGGGCCATGTCCACCATTCCGCCCGGCGACATCAGCAGGCACCAGTTGAGGGCGAAGCCGGCATAGACGAGGTGGTTGACGCCATGGGCGCGGCAGAGCGCGGCCAGCTGGGCGCCGTTTTTGGCAATGCCTTCCTCTCCGACCGGGCGGGCCTGGGGCGCGAAGTCGAGCTGCGCGAAACCCGCGGCGACGTCGGCGGCGTTGTGCTTGCCCGGGCAGCCCTGTTCGGCGCGGAGCAGCTTCATGCGCTCCAGCACGGGGTCGCGGGGAACGAGCGGAGTCGCCGGAGACTCACGGACCAGCAGGGCGGTCTGCTGGTAGCCCGGGAGGTGTGACCAATAGTCCTTGTCGCCACCCACGACGTGAAAGACGGGAAGAGGGGAACGGCGGACCGCGGCGAGCAGGGGCGGAAACACTTCCCGCAGGATCCGGTCGGCGCGCGGCGTGTATTCGACGGCGCGGCGCCAGCCGGGGAATTCATGGGGCTCGCCGCTGTCCCAGGCGTGCATGACCACGAGCGCGGTGTGCTTGGGCGCGAGCTCGGCCTCAACGGTGTGCCAGCCGCCGTAGCCCTCGCCCGGCACGGCGCGGGCCGGGTCGGCATCGAACTGCCGGTAGAGCTGGGCGGGCAGCCGGACGGGCTTCATGGCTCAAGTCTTCGAACGCGAGGCCCGCCAGAGCAAGCCGCCGATGAGGAACAGAATGAACCCCGCCACCACGTTGATGACCGGCGGGGCGAGCGGCGAGGAGGGCAGGACGACGCACCCGATCAGCACGGCACCGAGCAGCACGCTGACCAGGGCGAGCATCTGGAAGTCCCGGAGTCCGCCCGGGGGCAGGTCGTCGGCCGGCACCGGGGTGCGGAGGTCGGCGTCGAAGCGGCGGCACTCCGCGCTGCGCGGATCATCCTCGCGGTAGAAGAAGGCGGAGATCACGAACACCAGCGTCGCGCCCGCGATCGCGCTGACGATGTTGCGCTCATAGACGTGGTCGGGGAAGGCGCCGGCCGCCATCAGGCCGAAGGCCGCCACAAACGCGGCGATGCTGGACGCCATGCCGGACCACCACGGGGTCTTGCGGTAGATCATGCCCAGCAGCACGGGCATCATGAACCCCGGGCCGGTCAGGGAGTAGTATTTCAACCCGAAATCGAAGGCGCCGCCCGTCTTGGCGATGAACAGGGCCGCGACGATGCCCAGCACGCCGACGACCAGCATGGTGGCCTGGGCGACGCGCATCTGGTGTTTTTCGCCCGGCACGCCCAGGCCGGCCTTCTTGCGCAGCGGCACGTAGATGTCGCGCGTCGTGGTGGCGGCGAGCCAGTTGAAGCCGTCGCTGGCCTGCCCGAGGGTGGCGGAGAGGATGGCGGCGACGACGAAGCCGATCATGCCGTGCGGCAGGAGCAGCAGGGCGAGGCTGACGAACGAGGCTTCCCCGGGGGCGGCGAACTGGGGCCAGACGCTGCCGATGTCGGGAAAGATGACGCGGGCACCCATCACCGGGATGATCCAGAGCAGCGGGCCGAAGAAGGACAGGCCCGCGCAGAGCAGGGCCATCTTGCGGGCGCTGCGCTCGTCCGGCACGCTCTGGTAGCGCTGCACCTGCCACCAGGCGACGTTGTAGCCCAGCATGGAATTGGCGAGGAAGCAGAGCAGGAACAACGGTGAGGCGGTGGGGCCGTTCAGGCCGAAATAACCGGCGGGGGCCTCCTGCCACAGCCGGGTGAACCCGGCGCCGAGCCCCGCGCCCTGCCCGAGATACAGGAAGGTCACCGGCAGGATGAGCAGCGAGGTGACCAGGATGATGACGCCCTGCACCGCATCGCTCAGCACGGCCGCCCAGAGCCCGCCGATGACCGTGTAGACGATCATCACGACGCCGATGCCGATCATGGTGACCTCGAGCCCGGTGAAGGTGAAACCGAGGAAGACATGCTGCTCGGTGGCGAAGCCCAGCGCGGTCGCGACGAAGATGCAGAGGATGTAGAGCCCCTGGCCGATGCCGATGACCTGAGGCACCACGGCTGTTACCGAGTAGAAATACGTCGTGGAGGGCGAATACCGGCGGGTGAGGAACTCGAGCGGCGAGTTGATGCGCGCCCGGCGCCAGCGGGCGGCGAAGTAGAACGCGCCGACCAGGTAGGCCCAGGTGGCCATGGTGAAGACGACGGCCGCGCCCAGTCCGTAGCGGTAGGTGAAGCCGGCCGCGGCCACGAACATGAACGCCGAGAACCCCGACACCCAGTTCGACACGCCGGCGAGGAACCACGGGATCTTGCCGCCGCCCTTGAAGTAGTCGTCGGTGTTCTTGTTTTTTCGCGCCGAATACCAGCCGACAAAGATGACGATGCCGAAGTAGAGCGCGATGAGCGCGTAGTCGGCGCCGTTGACGTGATTGAAGGCGGGCATCAAGGCGGGATCAGGCAAGGGTGATGGCGGGCACGGCGGCGGCGGAATCGATGGTGACATCCACCTTCTGGCCGCGATGGGTGCCGGTGACACGCCAGATCGCACCGTTGCGGGCGACGCTCAGGCCGCCCGGGGTGCCGCCGGCCGGCTGGGCCAGGGCGACGGTCAGGAGCGAGTGCTCGGTCGCGGGGGCGGATACGGCCTCCACGAAGGGATGCACCCCCTCGGTCTCGGGCAGGTCATGCCGGAGCACGGAGCAGGCGACGGCGCCGCCCGAATGCACCGAGCCGTCGAGGCTGGCGAACGGCCGCGTGATGCGGAAGCCGCCGCCGCCGGCCGTGGCGCCGCCATGCTCGTCGTCGTTGTAGACCTGGTAGCGGAGCTGCACCGGCTGGGCGGTGGCCAGCGTCACGCGGTCGAGCATCAGCAGCACGTCGGGCTTGAGGAAGACGAGGGTGCGGTCGACGCGCCGGGTGTCGGGCAGGACGAGCTCATAGGCCTCGGTGGCGTCGCTGGTGACGGTCATCCAGCCCGGGCCGGTCTGGAACGACTGGACGCGCGCCCAGGCCCAGGAGGCGTTGGTGCCTTCCTTGCCATCGTGGTATTGGTGACCCTGGCCGTTGATGAGCAGGGCGGTGTGGGCGGTGGTCAGGCGGAGTTTCCAGCGCGGCGTGGTGTAGGAATAGCCGGCGCGGAACGGGTCGTGGAAGAGGCGCTCGCCGTGCGCCTTGAAGATGACGCTGTTGCGGTCGGCGTGCTCGTGGTTGGCCGGGCCGCCGCTGCGCAGCGCGACAACGGAGTCCTCCGCGTCCCAGCCCGTGCGGGAGATCACCATGTCGTTGGACATGCGGACATCGCGGAGGGCCGGAGCGGGCGGCGTGGCGGCGGCAGCCGCGTCGAACCAGACGAGGCCGAAATGGGACTTCATGCCGCCTATAGTGAGGGCGACGTGTTGCGACAGCGGGTCATGGTGATTGCGCGCGACCCAGGAGGCGATGGAGACATCGCTCGCGGTGAGGGCGTCGCAGAAGTTCACGATGTCGTTGGCCGGATCGACCTTGATGGTCGGCACGGCGAGGTTGCGGGGGGCGTGGGTCGGGTCGAAGCCCTCGCCCTTGGTCGGCATGGCGAACGCCAGGGCGTAGCGGATCGTGCCGGGATAATTGATCAGGCCGCGGTCATCGATGCCCAGGCGGCGCCAGAGGGTCTCGGCGAAGATGGCCATGTGCAGCGTGGTGTAGCCCCAGTAGCTGGCGCCCTCGTCATAGGCGCCGTCGGCGCCATACATCGTTGAGAAGGCCTTGGCGCTCGAACGGGCAAGGTCGAGCCACGATGCGGCCTGCGGGTGCCGGCCGTGGAGCAGCACGGCGGCGATGCCGAGGGCGGCGGTCGGGATGACCTTGAGGTTGGTGGCGTTGAGGATGAGCGGCCAGCGCGCGAGGCTGACGCGGAAGGCCTGCGGGTAGTCGTCCTCCGGGTCGAAGCCCCAGCCCTTCACCCGGTCGGGGAACTTCATGCCATAGAGCGTGGTGTAGCAGGCGGGGGCGCCCTTGGTGGCGATGTTCGACTCGATCTCGGCGACCTCGGCCGGGGTCAGCGCGCCGCGGAGGCAGTCCAGCGCGTAGGCAAGGGCGATCGTTGCCTCGGAGGCGCGCTGGAGGCCCATGACGGTCTTGCCGCCCTCGAGGAAGTAATCCCACTTCGGGTAGTCGAGCAGCTTGCGGATGGCCAGTTTCGTGACGGCGAGATGCGCGGCGTCGCCGTTGACGGCATAGACAAAGGAGGAGCGCTCGACGATCTGGCGGCAGCGCATCATGTCCGCGACGTGGTTGTTGAAGCGGACCTTGTTTTGCAGGAAGTCGGTGTCGGCGGCGAGGTCGGCGCCGGTCATCTCCGCCCAGAGCTTGGCAAAGCGCGGGTGTTTCGTGTTGGCGCGGATGCGGGGCAGGTCGGCCTCGTCGAAGAGCAGGCCTTTGGTGGCGTCCCCCTTCGCGGGGGGCACGGTCCCGCCGGTTTCCGCGGCGCGGAGGTCCAGGCGGGCGAAGGGCAGGGTGGCGGCGAGCGCGGCGGAGGTCTTGAGGAAGCTGCGGCGGGTGGAGGTATTCATGGGGTGGGAGGGGTGGATTATTTGCGGTAGCCGGTGAAATGTTTCGGATCCGCCGGATCCTGATAGCGGGTGGTGTAGGTCTGCTTGCTCGCGGCGAGCTTGAGGAAGACGTCGAGCGGCACGACCTCGACGGGACCGTCGAGCTGCTTGACGACCTCGATCAGGCTGTTGACGTCGTTGGACTCGCGGACGTGGACGAGCAGGAAATAAGGGCGCTTCGCGTTCAGCGCGATGAGCTCGTTCAGGTCGGCGGCGACCTCGGCGCGCGGGCGGCGCGGGTCGATGTAGTAGTCGTAGGAGAGCATCGGCCGCGTGTCGCGCAGGTCGCGGGTGCGGGCCGGGCCGTAGCCGTTGATGAAGCCGAGCACATCGGGGAAGGCGGCGTAGTAGCGGTCGACGGTCTCCTTGGTCAGGTCGGCGTTGCCCACGTTCCCGTCGGCGGCGGAGTTGTCCATGATCTCCATGACGTGCTCGTCGAGGACGGCCATGAGATCGCGGGCTTCCTTCATCAGCAGCGGGAAGCGGTCCGCCGGGATGTGGTTGGGATACATGTAGCCCGGGCCGGAGAGGCCGCCGATGAAGTAGTCGTTGGGCGTGGCGCTCTCGTGGAAATACTCGAGGGCGGCGGGGGAGAACTTGGTCCAGTTCATCGTCACCTGCCAGGCGAACGGCAGCTTGCCGCGGCCCGGCTTGGTCCACACGCCGATGCCGATGCTGTCGGACTGCACGAAGGACAGGTAGACCTTCGCCTCCGCCGTGAGTTGGGCGTCCCGGGCGACGTGGTGGGTGTTGGTGAACCTGAAGCCCGGGGTGAAGCCGAACTGGCAGTTGAAGCTCAGGTTCGGGAGGTTGTGCAGGCCCTCCATCTTGAGGCCGTAGCTGGAGAGGAGTGTCGTCCACTGCTCCTCCGTGTCCTTGGCGTAGGAGTGCCAGCCGAAGACCGTGGCTCCCGGATTCAGCTCGCTGAGCAGGCGTTGCGCGAGGGCGAGTTCCCCGGGGTGCTTGGGATTGGCCGAGAGGTCGTGGAAGAACATCTTCTGGCGGATGCCCCAGTCGGCGACGGCCGGCTGGCGCACGGCGCCGGCGTGGCCGCCCATCAGCATGATGCTGTCGCGCGAGCAGCGGCTCCAGTAGCGCGTGACGGCGTCGCCGTAGATCTGCGCATCGGTCTGGCCGGTGTAGCGGCCCCGAAGGTCATCGACCGCCTTGAGGCCGTGCTTTTCCACCAGGGGGATGAGCGCCGGCGTGACGACGAGGGCGTCCTCCAGGCCGGCGATGGTGAGGGCGACGTTCATGGTCGCCGGGATGGCGGGATCCCAGACGACGTAGCCCTTCGCGCTGCCGGCGAAGCGGGTCAGGGCTTCCTCGCCGGTCTTGAGGTCGGTGAACTTCACGCCGTGCTTGCGCTCGTAGAAGGAGAAGAGGGGCCCGGTGATCTCCCACTGGAACTCGGGCGGGTGAACGACGTAGAGCTGCGGGGCGGTGCGGTTGGCCAGGCCCTGCAGGCTGAGCAACAGGACCTTTTCCGGGAGGCCGCCGGTGACCTGCCAGTCGAGGTTCCAGCGCATGACGAAGGCGCTGCGGCCGGCTTCGGCCCCGGAGAGGGTGGCGGCGAGGAAAAGGGTGAGGAGGGAAAGGATACGGCGCATGGCTTACTTGTTTTCGGTCACCCGGGTGAAACGATAGACGAGGGGCTGCGGGCGGGTGCTGTGCAGCTCGATGAGGACGAGGGCGGCGTCGCCCTCGATCAGCCGGTATTCATAATAGAGCCGCATGTTCGCCTGGCCCTGGGAGATCTCGATGGGGGTGTCGGCCTCGACGCGGAGAGTGCGGCCGGCGTCCAGCCAGGCGGCGCGGACGGCGGTCGTGCCGCCCTTGGCCGGGTAGAGCGCCATGTGGCGCTGCTCGACGCGGAAGAAATCCTTCACGGTGGAGGGGGCGGCGGTGTCGACGAGGTTGGTCGTCGTGACCTTGGTGGAGCGCCACTGCATGTCATGGCGCAGGCTGACGCGGCTGCCTTCGGCGGTGATGACGAGGTCCCACGCAGTCCAGCCGTCGAGGGCGGTGCTGCGGGCGGGATCGAGGCGCCAGCGGCCGGTGAGGGCGGTATCGGCGGCGAAGGCGGCCGGGACGAGCAGAAGGAGCAGGAGGAGGTGTCGGAAGGGGCGCATGAGGGCAAAGGCCGGGCCGGGATCGCTGATCCCGCCCGGCGGAAACTGGGATTATGGATTAAGGATTATGGTCCACCGCGTCGGTGGGCTGCTGATGGTAGGTGCGGTAAGTCTTGGCCCCGGCGGCGAGCTGCAGGAAGACGTCGAGCGGGACGACCTCCACGGACTCGCTCAGGCGGCCGAGGATGTCGGCGACCTTTTCCACGGTGTTGCTCTCGCGGACGTGCATGAGGAGGAAGTAGGGGCGCTGCGGGTTGAGCTGGATGAGCTCCTCGAGGTCGGCCGCGGCCTCCTCGACGGGGCGCTCGATGGACAGGTAATAATCGTAGCTGAGGAGCGGCCGGCCGCCGCGGAGGTCGAAGGTGCGGGCGGAGCCGTAGCCGTTGATGAAGCCGGTGGCGTCGGGGTATTGGTCGTAGTAGCGGTCGACCACCGCCTTCGGCAGGTCGGTGTTGCCGACATGGCGGTTGCCCTCGGAGTAGTCCATGATCTCGAGGATGCGGAGATCGAGGCGCTTCATCAGGTCGCGGCCGACGGCCGTGAGGGCCGGCCACTTGTCGGCCGGGATGGCCTTGGGATACATGTAGCCCGGGCCGGAGAGGCCGCCAATGAAGTGGTCGTTGGGCGACTTGTCCTCGTAGAAATACTGGAGCGCGGGCGGGTTCATCCAGGCCCAGTTCATGAGGACCTGCCAGGTGTAGGGGATCTTGCCGCGGCCGGGCTTGGTCCAGGTGCCGATGCCCATGGCGTCGGTGGCGACGGCGGCGATGTAGACCTTCTGCTCCGCCTGGCGGTTGTCCCCGGGCTTCGCCGTGTGGTTGTTGGTGAACTTGAAGTCCGGGGTCAGCGGGATCTGCGACGTGAAGGAGACGTTGGGAAGGTTGTGCAGGCCCTCCATGATGAGGCCATAATTGCCGACGAGGGTGGTGTGCTGGCCCTCGGTGTCCTTGGCGTAGGAATGCCAGCCCAGGACGATGCTCGGGACGTTCTGGCGGCCGAGGATCCGGTTCAGGAGGGCGAGTTCCTCGGGATGCTTCGGATTGGACGACAGGTCGGTGAAGAAGGCGCGCTGGCGGATGCCGAAGTCGGCGACGCCCGGCTGCATCTCGGCGCCGGCATGGCCGCCCATCACGACGTAATAGTCGCGCGAGCAGCGTTCGAAATACTGGTCGTAGGCCCACTGGTAGATCTGGGCGTCGGTTTTACCGCTGAACTTGCCGCGGAGGTCGACAACCGGCTGGAGGCCGTGCTTCGCGGCGAGCGGGAGCTGGTCTTCGGTGACGACCACAAGGTCCTCCACCCCGGCGACAGTGAAGGCGACGATGAGGGAGGAGCGGACGGACCTGTCCCAGACCACAACGCCCTTGGCATGCTTCGCATAAAGCGCGAGGGCGGCGTCGGCATCGTTCACGCCGAGGCGGTTGAACCTCACGCCATGGCGTTTTTCCAGGAAGGTCTCGAGGGGCCGGACAATCTCCCATTGCCAATGGGTCGGGTATTCGAGGTAAAGGCGCGGCTGGTCGCGATTGGCCAGGCCCTGGAGCGAGATGAGGAGGGCGTGGACGGGGATGTCGCCATCCATCCGCCAGTTCTCGGACAGCGGCACGAGGGTCGCGGAGGCGGGGGCGTGCGCGACTTTTTTCGGCTCGAGGCGGGCGATCACGGAGGTATCCGGGGCGGCCGCCAGACCGGACACGGCGGCGCCGAGGGCAAGAAGAGAAAGGAGCAGGCGGTTCATTTCGAGGCGGTCGCGGCGCGGGTGAAACTGTAGACGACGGGGCGGTTGCGGGTGCTCCGGAGTTCCGTGAGCGTGAGCCGGGTGCCGTTGGCGGAGACCTTGTAGTCGCTGAGGATGTTGACCGCGCGGTCGCCCTGCTGGGTGGAGAGGACGAGGTCGGTGGAGAGGCGGAGGATGCGGCCGGCATCGAGCCATTCGCCGCGGACGCGCTTGGTGCGGTCGCCGCCAATGTAGGCGCCGAGGTGGCGGTTGTCGGGCCAGAGGGTGACGGGCACGACGTTGTCCGGGCGGGACAGGTCGACGGTCTGGCTATCGGCAAACTGGCGGCGGCCCGAACCGAACCGGCGCGTGATGGTCACGCGGTCGCCGTCGATCGCGAGGGTAAAGACATAGTCCCGCCAGGGGCTCAACTCGGTGCTGCGGGCGGCGTCAAACTGCCAGGTGCCGGCCAAGGGGGATGTCGGGGCGGGCAGGCCGGCCGCGGCCAGGGTGGCGGCGGTGCCGAGCGCGAGGAGCAAGGAAAACAGGCGGGACATGCGGACGGTTGAAGGTGAACGGTGAAGGGGTGGAAGAAAAAGGGCGGAGGCAGGTGCCTCCGCCCTTGGACGAATTGATCGGGAAAGCCCGACGCTTAGAACTTCATGCCCAGCGTGAAGCGGTAGGCGCGGGGATCGGCGAGGTTGTAGTTACCCTCGAGGTAGTCCTTGTCCGTGAGGTTGGTCACGTTGAGGCTGCCGGTCATCTTGTAGCCGAACATCTCGAACGGGTAGCTCAGCGCAGTGTCGAACACCACGTAGTCGCCGGCGGCAAGACCGCCGCGCGCCGTCCACATGTTCACGTTGTTCTGGATGTTCATCTCACTGGCGTAGCGGGCGCCCAGGCCGACGCTGAAGCCGCGACCGTGCTCGCCGAGGAAGTTCTGGTCGAACGTATACTTGGTCCAGACGTTGAACCGATACTCCGGGGCGCTGACCAGGCGGCTGCTGTAGGAGATCTCCTTCTGGATGATCTGGGCTGTAGTGGCGCCAAAGGACGGAAGCTCGATGCTCTTGTCCGCGAGCAGCTTGGCCTCCCACATCCAGGAGCCGGAAATGACCGCCTGGAGGTTGCGCACCGGGGTCCAGATCGCCTCGAATTCAGCGCCGCGGGTCCGCTCGTGGGCGGTATCGGTATACCAGCGCACGGTGCGGCTGAAGCCGCCGGCCAGGCCGGGGAGGGCGTAGTTCAGCGGTTCATCGCGCTGGCGCGGGATGTCTTCCGCCAGACGGTCAACACGCTCGGACTGGAAGAGCGAGAAGGTGCCCACGAGCTTGTTGTCGTTCAGGGACACCTTAACGCCGAACTCGAGGTTCTTGCCCGTTTCGTTCGAGGGCGTGACCAGACCGCCGCCACTGGCAAGCCGCGCCAATTCGGTCGTCGGATTGAGGCCGATCAGGGTGGCGCGGGCGATGACGCCGTTCGGGTCATAATCGCCGCCGAGGGTGGAGGGGCCCGGGGGCAGGAAGGTATGCGAAAGGCTGGCATACACGTTGATGTTCTTCTTCACCTCATAGGAGAAGCCGATCATGCTAGACTTGCCCTTGGTGACGCGGGGCTGGGAGAAGATCGAGCTCAGGCCGTAGGTAAGCCAGTCGGCCTGGGGGATGTTCTGCAGCGCGTAATCCGGGGCGCTCCACCACGGCGGGTTGGCGGCCACGAGCTGGCCGACACTCTTGGACTTTTCCTCGCGGTAGCCGACATACATGGTCAGGCGGTCCTGGAGGGTCGTGCCCTGCCAGTTGACATACCATTCCTCACGCTTCGGGCGGCTGTGATCCACGAGGCCGCGCGTCACTTCCATGATGCGGCGGATGTCGGGGTTCAGATGGAAGCCCGGATCATACAGGGAGAAGATTTCCTGCGGAGTCAGGATCTGGCCCGTGCGGTTGCGGATGAATTGCTGCTGGACGCCCCAACCGGCGATCGGATGACGGAAGGCGGCGGGGATCGGCGAGACATAGCCTTCGTCGGGCTTGTCGTAGGCGCCGGGCAGGTAACCATACATCGGGTTCAGGTTCGCATGGGCGACGTTGCCGTAGAAGGAGCTGTAGGTCTCGGCCATCACGCCGCCGAGGAGGAGCTTGTTGTCGATCCCCGCAAACTTCTGCTTTAGGACCAGGTCGAGCTGATGGTAGTAGGCATCGATTTCGTAACCTTGATAACCAATGCCACTGGCCTGGTTATACCGCATGCCATCGGCGTAGGGATTGGCGGCAGAGAAAACGCGGTCGAAGCGGTGCTGCACATTGGTGTAGGTATGGCGGATATCCAACCAGCTGGCGGCGGCGAAGTCGGTCGTGACCGAGAAGGTGGAGTTATCATCCTTCGTGTAGGTGCCCGAGCCGTAGTAGTTGAATTTCTCATCTAGCACTCGGTTGCCGGCCATGTCGGTGATATAACCACCACGCACGGAGCTGGTGAAGAGCGGGAGATACTGGTCGTTGGCGGCATTGCGCACGTCCGCGATCCACTGGCCGGCGTTGTTGAAGATGCGGGCGCGGTAGGCGGCGGCATCAGCCACGCCGGAGATGGCGATCAGGTTGGCCGGGGGTGCCTTGTAGTCATCCAGCCACTTCGTCGGCCAGATGTAGGACGTGTCGTCCTGGTTCTTGGTGCGGTTCAGGACTTCGCCCTCAATGGCGATCTTGAGGCGGCCGCTCTTCAACGGCACCAGCGTGAGGCCGGCGTTGACGGAGTAGCCTTGCTCATATTCATAGCGGGCATTGCCGATGTTGTTGGTCCAGGTGCCGACAACGCGCATGGCGGCCTTGTCGGAAAGGACCGTGTTGTTGTCGAGCTTGACCTGCTGCCCGCCGATGCGGGAGTCAAAACCACCGTAGGAGTAGGAGACCGAGGTCGGGATCTTCGAGAACGACGGCTGCTTGGTGATGTAGTTGATGACACCACCCGGGTAGGCGCCGCCGAAGAAGAGGGCGGCCGGGCCCTTGATGATCTCGATGCGTTCGACGTTGTCCAAGTTGAAGGCATTGTAACGGGTGAGACCGTTACGGAGACGCGAGTTGATCGGGAAACCGCGCAGCGTGATGCCGCCGGCGGGCGTGAAGCTGGTCGCGGGCTGGATGATGCCCATGCGGCCGTCACCCGCGGAGGAGCTCTGGTAACGGAGCACGTCCTGGATGTCCTTCATGTTGGTGTCGTTGATGAAATCCTCGGAGATGATCGAGATGTTCAGCGGCACCTTCTGGATGTCAGTCCCGATGCGGGTCGCGGTCGCGGAGTTCGTCTTCAGGTAACCGTAGTCCCGGTCGCTCTTCACCTGGAAGGGCGAGAGGATGAGGGTGTCCGGATCCGTCGGCGCCGCAGCCATCGACGGCTGGGCCGCGGTCGGGGCGGCTTGCTGCGTCGCAGCGGCGGGGGCCGGCTTGGCACCTTCCATTTCGGCGAGGCGCTTGCGCAGGGTGGCGTTTTCTTCTTGGAGCCGGCGCAGCGCGTCGGAATCAGCCGATTGCCCGAAGGCGGGGCTGACCGTCAGCAGTGCAGCCAGACCGAAGGCCAGCGCTTGGCTGGCCCGATTGGCGGGGGTATGCAGGGGTGGTTTCATGCGTATTGGTGGTTTGTAGTTTCCGGCTTAGAACAGGGTGACCGGTTCAGTTGACAGGAAAGGGGGAGTCACTTCGGCGGGTTCGCCGCGGCGTCGGGCGTGAGCAGGCGCGGGGAGACGGTGACGCCGATGCGGCCGTTGACCTCGGGGTTCTCGATGCGCCAGAGCAGGTGGTCGACGACCTTGCGGACGAGCATCGGGAGGTTGATGTCGATCGCGGCGGGCGAGTGGTCGAGGTTGTGGTAGATGACGGGATTGTAGTTGCCGAGGACGGCCTCGATGTCGCGGCCGGGCTTCTTGCCGGCCTCGCGCAGCGCGCGGAAGAAGGCGCCGCAGAAATGGTCGACCGGGATGTAGAGGCCGGTGGCCTTGGGGGTGCACTCGAGCAGGCGCTTCACCAGGCTGTCGCTCTCGCCATGCACGGGCGCGATTTCCAGGTAGCTGACCCCGGGGTTGGACCGGCCGAGGATGGTGTGCACCGCCAGGCCGAGTTCCTCGGCGCGGGCGACGAAGGCCTGGTTGCGGCTGACGATGGCGCTGTAATCCGGGTCGGTGGAGATCACGGCGACGGCCTTGTGGCCGCGCTCCTTGAGGTAGTCGGCGGCCATGCGGCCGTTCTCGGCGTTGTTCGGCTCGACGTAGTCGCCGGGGTAGGAGGCCGAGCGCCGGGTCATGAACCACACGTTCGGCAGCTCGCGCAGCTTGGCGAGGCACTCGGGCGACGGCTCCATGCCCTGCACGATCACGCCGTCGAGCTGCTCGTTGGCGAGGTTGCGGGGGAGTTCGCCCGGGTTGCTGGAGAAAAGGACGCGGAGGTCGACGCGGTAACGCGGGTCGGTGGACTGGACCTGGAGCAGCTGGTCTTGGAACCAGTTCAGGCTCGGGTTGTTGGCCTTGGCACCGACGAACCAGACGCCGATGCGACGCTGCTCGGGCAGGCGGGCCTTGGGGCCGCGGCGGCGGTTGAGCGGGGCCGGCACGTAGTTGTGCTGCAGCATCACGGCCCGGATGCGCGCAAGGCTGTCCGCCGCGACGAGCTGCGGCTGGTTGATGGCACGCGAGACGGTGGCAGGGGACACACGCGCCTTGGTGGCGATTTCGGAAAGCAGCATTAGGGGGTAGGCCGTCTTATGAAAATTTCAGTAATGACTAATGAAAATCACCATTCGCATGGTCAAGTGTTTTCAAGGAAAAACCTGCCCGAATATGTCACAAGCCGGCCCGACGGAGGGCCCGGGTCCAGGCCCCGAGCAGTTCCCGGCGGCAACGGACGACATCGGGCCAGACCGGGGGGTTGGTGCTGACATTATAGCCATGGCTCATGCCCATCTCGGGACAGACCCAGAGTTCCCCGCCGGGGCGGGGGCCGCGCAGCCACAGGGTGAAGAGGTCCTCGACGAAGGCCAGGTAGTCGGCGAATTCGGGTGTGAGCCGGCTGCGGCCGTTGGTGACGGGCACCTGGCAGTGCTGGCTGTTGAAGGGCCGCAGGTGGAACATCTGCGAATGCTGGATTTCCTTCGGCCAGGCGAGCAGGCGGGCCGAGTAGTCCTTCGGCATGACATGCTTGGAGACGGCGAAATGGGAATGGTCCCACGTGACGGGCATGATTTCCCCCGTGGCGCGGCGGTAAAGCCGGGCGATCTCGGTGTATTTCTCGGGCGTCTCGGTGCAGGTGTCGCGATGCACCTCGACATGCACCCCGAGGCCGAGCCGGCGGGAGAGTTTGATCAGACGCACCGCCATGGCCGCGGCCGGGGCGGGCGGGGTGTAATGGTCCAGCAGCTGGATGTTGATGAAGTGCACGCCCAGGGCGCGCTGGTCCCGGAGACGCTGCTCCGCGACCTTGAGATTGCCGCAATCGAAGCCGCTCATGAGCTTCAGGCTCCGGGCGTCGGCCCCGGTTTTGATCTCGGGGGTGATGTAGGCGGCGACACCGTCGAAACCGGCGTCGCGGATCGCATCCAGCTTGCGCGCCAGTGACCATTCACGGCCCGGCGAGGGGTAGCCGACCATGGACCAGGTATGGGCGCAAAGGATCAGGCGGGGGGTAGATGAAACAACTTTCATGAGATTGCTGAAAATATATGAAAACAGATGTTGAAATCTTCTTCATGGCCAGCCCATTTTGCTCCGACTGGCCGGCGCGCCCCCTTCGCTCCCCATGCTGGCCGGTGACCTCGCTTCCCATGCCCTCAACGCCTTTCTTGCAGCATGCCTCCTGGATTTGGTCCGCGGAAGGCACCCATGCCGTGCCTCCGGCCGGCCAGAGTTCGCCTTCGCACTACCAGGTGCGCTATTTCCGGCGCACCTTCGAGGTGGCCGACCCGGCGGGGGCCGCTCTGACCGTCCATTTGTCGGCCGACAGCCGGTATGTCTTTTATTGCAACGGGACCTGCCTTGGCCGCGGCCCGGCCAAGGGCGACATCAATCACCACTTCTATGATACCTACGACCTGACCCCGCACCTGCGGCGCGGGCGGAATGTCCTGGCGGTGATCGTCCTCGACATGTCCCGCGTCGCCCACCGGCCGGCACTGCTCGGGCCGCCATGCTCGGTGATGACCTACACCGGCGGCTTTGTGTTGGAAGGCGAACTGGTCGACCGGTCAGGCGTGGTGCTCGCCGACCTGCAGACCGACGCCCAGTGGCGCGTCGCCGTCGACCACGGTCATCGTTTCCAGAACGAAAACACCACCTTCGAGGGTTACCTTGGGTATTTCGAGCACCGGGTCTCGGCGCTCGTGCCGGCGGGTTGGAACACGGTGGAGTTCGATGACAGCGCCTGGCCGGCGTCCCTGGTGCTGTTCAAGGCCGAGCGTTACGAGAACCGTCGCGACCCGGCCAGCCCCTACGGCCTGATGTCGCGCATGATTCCGATGCTGGAAGAGGGTGCGCCGGCGCCGTTCCCCGACGCCTACGTGACGGGCGGGGGAGCGGTTTCCCCGGCGTGGCAGAAACTGCTTTCCGCGGGCGTTCCGCTGACGCTGCCCCCGGGCGAAAAGGTCGACCTCGTGCTCGACATGGCAGCGCTGACGACCGCGTTTCCGCAGCTGACCGTCGCCGGCGGGGCCGGCAGCAACGTCCGGCTTACCTACGCCGAGGCGCTCCGCCTGCCGTGGAACACGCCCGGCGCAAAGCTGCTGGGCAAGCAGCAGTCACTGGCGAATCTCGCCTCCCATTTTGCCGACGAGAGCACGGGCTGGACCTTCGACCGCCGCGGCAAGGTCACCGGCTGGTGCGACATCTGGGAGCCGTCGGGCCGGGCGGAGACCTTCGAGCCGCTGCACTGGCGCGCCTTCCGCTACGTCGGCTTGCAGATCACCGTCGGTCGCGAGCCGCTCACGCTGCACGCGGTGCGCCAGCGGTTCACGGCGTATCCCTACCGCGTGGCGGCGACGTTCGCCTCGTCCGACCCGGCGCTGGACAAAATCTGGTCGGTCGGCCTGCACACGATGCGCATGTGCTCGCACGAGACCTTCGAGGACTGCCCGCACTACGAGCAGATGCAGTATGCCGGCGACACGATGATCACGTCGAAGCTGGCGATGTTCACCACCGGCGACTACGCGCTGAGCCGCCAGGCGCTGTATCAGTTCGACTGGTCGCGGCTTTCGGACGGGCTGACGCAGGCGCGCTTCCCGTCGCGGCTCGTGCAGGTCATCCCGGCGTGGAGCATCCACTGGATCACGAACATCAAGGATTACTTGCTGTGCACGGGCGACCGGGACACGGTGCGGGACCTGCTGCCCGGTGTGCGCGCCGTGCTCGACTGGTATCGCCGCCACACCGACGCCGCCGGCCTGCCGGCGAAGCTGCCGTTCTGGAACATCACCGACTGGTGCCCGTGGTGGCCGCGCGGCGTGGTGCCCGGCGCCGATACCGGGACGACCTGCATCCATTCCGCGCAATACATCAACGCCCTCGACGAGACGGCGTGGATGGTCCGCCAGTTCGGCCGCGCCGCCGAGGCCGATGCCCTCGTGGCCGAGGCCGCGGACCTGCGCCGGAAGGCGCATGCGCTTTTCTGGTCCGAGGCCGAGGGGCTCTACTTCGACCGCCCGGGCGGCCCCGAGGTCAGCCAGTATGGCAACGCATGGGCGATCGTCGCCGGCCTGGCTGGCGAGCGCGAGCGCGGCATCATCATGAAGCGCTTCCCGGACGACGCGAAACTCGCGCCGGGTTCCTTCTTCTGGTGGCACACGGGTTTCACCGCGCTCGCGAAGAGCGGCCGTTACGACGACATGCCGCAGCACCTCGGCCCGTGGCACGAGTCCGTCAGCTACGGCCTCTCGACCTTCGTCGAGGAGAACAGCTACTGGCGCTCGCTCTGCCACGCATGGTCGGCGCACCCGGTGCTCGAGTTCCAGCAGCGCATTCTCGGCGTCACGCCCGCCGAGCCGGGTTTCGCGCGCATCAATCTCACCCCGCACCGCTGCGGCCTCACCCACGCGAAGGGCAGCGTCTGCACGCCGCGCGGGCTGGTCGAGGTGGCGTGGCGCGTCGAGGGCGGCAAGTTCACGCTCGAGGCCGCCGTGCCGGCCGGCACTCCCGTCCATGTCGAGCTGCCTGACGGCACGACGCATCATTTCCCCGGCGGCAAAGCCGCCTTCACCGTTTCGCTTAAATGAGTTCCGAATTGAAACTTGTCATGGACGGCGACCGCGCCGCCGAGATCCATCGCGCCGGCGGCGGCCTGCTGCTGCGTTATGTTTACCGGCCGGACACTTCGGTGGACGAGTCGGCGCGGCCCTACGCGCATCCGGTCAACACGCTGGCCGGTGAGGGGCTCACGAATTTCCGGCCCAACGACCACCGCTGGCACCACGGGCTCAACTTCACGATCAACTGCCTGTCAGGGCACAATTTCTGGGGCGGCGGCACCTACCGGAAGGCCGACGGCTACCAGATGCGCGGCGACCACGGCACACAGCAGCACACGGGCTGGGTGGAGCAGGGGGCCAACTACCTGGCGCACACGCTCGATTGGCGCGTCGGCGCCGCGGGCGAACTGCTGCTGCAGGAGCAGCGCGGGCTGACCTTCGCCGTCCTCTCGCCGACGGTCTGGTCGCTGCGCTGGACGGCCGCGCTGAAGAACGTCTCCGGCCGCACGCTCGAGCTCGGCCAGTATCATTCCAACCAGGGCCTCGCCGGTTCGCATTACGGCGGCCTGCAGTTCCGCGGTGCGCGCGAGCTGCTCGACGACCACATGGACACGGCCATCGGGATCTTCGCCGAGGGCGGCCTCAGCGGCGAGGCGGCCGTGCACGGCGCCCCCGCGCGCTGGATGGAATGGCGCGGCCAGAAGGACACGACGCTGCGTCGCGTCAGCGTGCGCTTCGAGAGCCACACCGGGCCCTTCCACTGCTTCGTGCGCCGCAACAACCCGCTCGCGGCGCTCCCGTTCCAATACGATCGCGACCTGCCGCTCGTGGCCGGGGCCACCCTCAACGTCGATTACACGCTGACCTTCTCCGACGCATGAGCCTCGACCGGAAAACCTTTTTGCGCCGCCTCGGCGCCGGGGCCATCGGCCTCGCGGCCGCGGGGGCCGCGCGCGGGATCGCCGTCGCGCCACTCGCGCCGCCGGTGTTCGACCCGGCCCGGCCGGATGTTTTCTGGTCCGGGGTCCGGGCGCTCTTTCCCCTCCTCGATGACCCGCTCTATCTGAACACCGGCGGCCTCGGGCCGGCATCGCAGCTCGTGCTGAACAAGGTGTCCGACGTCACCCACCGGCTGCAGGAACATTCCGAGACCGGCCACGACCTGCTCGCGCCCGCGCGCGCGACGCTGGCGGGTTTTCTCGGGGCGCAGCCGGACGAGGTTTGTTTTGTTCGCAATGCGACCGAGGCCAACTCCGTCATCGCCGCCGGCCTCGCGCTCACGGCCGGCGACGAGGTCATCTTTGAAACGCACGCGCATCCCGGCGGTTCCTTCCCGTGGCTGAACCAGGCGAAGCAGCGCGGCGTCACGGTGAAGGTGTTCGAGCCGGACCACGCCTCGGCCGAGGCCAATCTCGCGCGCATCCGCGAACTCATCTCGCCCCGCACCAAGGTCATCCAGGTCAGCCACATCACCTGCACGCACGGCCTCGTGTTTCCCGTGGCGGCGATCGCGGAGCTGGCGCGTTCGCGCGGCATCTGGTTCCACATCGATGGCGCGCAGTCGGCCGGCATGATCCCGGTGGATCTCACGGCGATCGGCTGCGACTCGTATGCGTTCAGCGGCCACAAGTGGCTCGGCGGGCCGCACGAGACGGGCGGGCTCTTCATCCGGCGCGACCGGCTCGAGGCCGTGGCCCCGACCGGCATCGGCGCCTATTCGGGCGAGCTCCCTAACCTGCCGGGCGAGATCAAGTATCACGGCGCCGCCTCGCGCCACGAATACGGCACGCGCAACGCCGGGCTCATCGCCGGCCTGGCCGAGGCCGTCCGGCTGCAGGAGCGCATCGGGCGCGATCGCATCGCCGCGCACGGCCGCGAGCTGGCCACGATGGTGCACGACGGCCTGGCCGGCGTGGATGGCATCACCGTGCTGACCCCGCGGGCGGCGGAGTTGCGCGCCTCGATCACGACCTTCCGTCACGCCCGCGTCGATGCGGGCAAACTGTTCGGTTATCTCCATGACAAGCACCGCCTGCGCTGCCGGCCGGTGACCGAGCAGGGGCTCAACGCCGTGCGCGTTTCCCTGCATGTTTTCAACTCCCGCGCCGACGCCGCGCGGGTCATCGCCGGTGTCCGCGCGTCCGCGCGCGACCTCTGACCATGCGTTCAACGCTCCATTTAAATTTCCTCACCGGCAGCACGAGCCGGAATCCGTCCGTGGCGGACTAACCATGCGCTCAGCGTTCCATTTCTACTTCCGCGACCAGCTCGATCTCCACCGGGGCGCCGGCGGGCAGCGAATTGACCCCCACCGAGGCGCGCGCGTGCTTGCCCGCGTCGCCAAACACCGCGACCAGCAGGTCGGACGCGCCGTTCACGACCTTGGGCTGTGCGGTGAAGTCGTCGGTGCAGTTGACGAAGCCGCCCACGCGCACGATGCGCTTCACCTTCGCGAGGTCGCCAATCTCGGCCTGCAGCGCCGCCAGCAGCTGCAGGGCGCAGGTTCGGGCGGCTTCCGCCGCCTGCGCCTCGGTCAGGTCGCGGCCGACCTTGCCCGTGATCATCTTCCCGTCGGCACCGCGCGCGACCTGGCCGGCGAGGAACACGAGGTTCCCGCTGCGCACCGCCGGCACATAGTTGGCGATGACCGGCGACACGGCCGGCAGAGTGAGACCCAGCGCGGCGAGCCGTTGGGCGGGCGTCGCGCTCTCGGCGGCCCGGGCGGCGGTCAGGGAGCAAAGCAGGAACAGAACCGTCAGGATGTTTTTCATGGCGGGTTCGAGCCATGCCGGCTCCCCGCCCGCGCCGCAACGCCAGAACGCCAAACCATCTCATGATCAGAAGCAAAATCCTCCTTTCCCTGCTCGGGCTGCTGGCCGGGTCGGCCGCCGCGGCCCCGGCGTCCAGGCACGACATGTTTGTCGTCGCCTCGATCAACAACGGCTTCGTCGTCGGCTCGAAGATGGTCACGCTCAGCGGCCTCTTCCAGCGCGGCGCGGACAATTCCTACGGCCACTTCGGCCTCAACTTTCCCTTCATCGTCAGCCTGGCCGTGGATCCGCGCGATGCGAAGGTGCTGTATGCCGCGTCGATCAACGGCGTGCTCTGCAGCACCGACGGCGGGCAGAACTGGCGGATCGGCACCAGCTGGGACATGACCGAACCGAAGGACGTCTGCGTCGACCCGAACGCGCCGGACCACATCTATCTCGCGCTGCCCGACGGCATCGCCGTCTCCACCGACCGCGGCGCCACCTGGCCGCGCCGCGAGAACGGCCTGCCGGAGCGCGGCAAATACACGCAGGCCGTCCGCGTCGACCGCACCCGCGCCGGCCGGGCCCTCGCCGCCTGCGAGTCGGGCATCTACCTGACCGAGGACACCGCCGGTTCCTGGCGCCGCGTCTTCGCCGCCGCCGCGACCGTGACCGATGTCCGCCAGTCCCCGCACGACTCGAAGCTCTGGCTCGCCACCACACAGAGTGACGGTGTCCTCGCCTCGCGCGACGGCGGCCTCACGTGGAAAAAGTTCGCCGGCCTGCCCACGGCCGAGGCGCACTACAACGTGGCCTTCGACGCGACCAACCCGCGGCGCTTCGCCATCGGTGGATGGACCTACGGCGTGCTGGTCACCGAGGACGGCGGCGAGACCTGGATCGAGCGCAACACCGGCCTGCCCGAGGGGCACTGCGTGTTCCGCGTCGGCATCGACCCGGACAACGGCCGGCTTTTCGCCGCGGTCTACAAGGACGCGGTGTTTGCCTCCGACGACTTCGGCCGCACCTGGCGCAAGGACGGCCTCGAGGGCTCCCTCGTCTACAACTTCCACTTCGTGCCCAAGTCCGCGAAATAACCGGCACCCCTGAACATGAAAGCCCCGACCCTTTTTCTTTCCGCCCTGACGGTCCTCGCCGCGGCGCAACTCACCGCCCAGCCTTCCTTCACCGCGCCGGCCCCGGCGTCTGTGGTGCTCAAGCAGGCCGACCAACGGCGCGCGGCCTATGAGGCCCGCGTCGACGAGGTGGTCACCTGGCGCGCCTCCCTGGCAAAGCCCGGCGAACTGCTGACCGACATGGGCATCATCGCCGCCAAGCTGGTCCGGCGGGAGGATGCCGACCTCTGCTCGCGCAGCGTGATCGAGCTCATGAAGGATCCCGGCACCGGCCCGTTCTGGATGTTCCCGGCGGTCAGCGTCGCCTACCTGGGCCGCGACCAGCTCTCGCCCGAGGCGAAAAAGTCCATCCGCGACGCCTGGCGCAAGGTCATGCAGGTGCGCGGTGACACCGAAAACCACTGGGCCATGTATTACACGTCGCTCTACCTGATGTCCGAGCTCTATCCCAACGAGCCCGCGGACAGCTGGTATTCCGGCAAAAACTCCGCGGAGAACCTCGCCGAGTCCCGCGAATACCTGATCCACTGGATGGACCTCGCGACCACGGTGGGGCAGGGCGAGTTCAACCCGACCCACTACATCGGCGAATACGCCATCCCGATGATGTTCCTCGCCGCCTGGGCACAGGATCCGGAGATGCGCATCCGCGGGCAGATGAAGCTCGACTGGCTGCTCGCCGACTTGGCGGAAAACACGCTGAACGGCGTGCTGCACGGCGCCAACGCCCGCACCGACGACACCTCCGTGATCGAGCGCTGGAACGCCCTCGCTTCCTTCTTCAGCTGGATCGCCTTCGGCAACACGCCGCCCCCGGCGGGCTACGGCGGCTGGGGCATCTATTTCGCCATCGCCGCCAAGGGCTACGATGTCCCTGAGGTCATCTATCGCATCGCCACCGACCGCGGGGACGACTTCCTGCAGCGCGACCTCAAGCGCACCCGCCGCCGCTGGCGCAACAGCGACGTCCTCATGGCGCCGATCTACAAACAGAACTACACGCGCCGCGGCTACGCCGTCGGTTCCTACCAGGGCGGCATGGCGGACCCGATCCAGACGCACGTCTGGGACGTCACCTGGGCCGTGCCCGACCCGCGCGGCGTGCACAACACGATGTTCTCCATGCACCCGATGTCCTCGGGCTACGACATGCAGACGTATTTCACCGAGCTGCCCGACCAGATGATCAAGGGTGTCACCAAGGAGGGGAAGGCCTCCTACGACTCGCCCGACAAGTTCCTCGGCGGCTCGCGCTTCGAGCAGGTGTTCCAGGACCTCGACACCGTCATCGCGCTCTACGACATCCCCGCCGGCACGCGTTTCCCTCACATTAACGGCTTTTTCTCGAAGGATCTCGTCAACCTCACCGTGGACCCGTCCGGCTGGATCTTCGCGCAGGGCGGCAACACCTACCTCGCCTACCGGCCGCTCGCCGATTACGAGCTCAAGTCCATCGCCCGCATCAAGTCGTCGTGGACCGGCGAGCGCTCCGACACCGGCGACAAGATCCTCTACAGTCCGCACCTGAAGAACGGCACCATCGTGCAGGCCGCGGCCGCGGGTGAGTTCAAGGACTTCGCCGCCTTCCAGGCCGCCATCCGGGCGCTGTCGCTCGAGTTCAAGCTCGCGCCCGTCCCGACGGTCAAGTTCACCACGCTGCGCGGCAAGACGGTCGTCTGCACCTACGGCGCCGCGCCGGTGGTCAACGGCCAGCCGGTCGACTACACGAAGTGGAAGCTCTTCGAGGGCCCGTATCTCAACGCCGAGAAGGGCTCGCGCCGGCTGACCCTCACGCACGGCCACCTGGAGCGCGTGCTCGACTTCAACACGCTCACGATCACCGACCGCGTCCGCGCCAACTGAACCCCGCATGAGTTATCCCACGGCCCTTCCGCTGTCCCGGGTCCGCTTCGACCACGGTTTCCTCGCGGGCCGGGCGCAGCTGGTCCGCGACACCGTGATCCCCGGCCAGTGGGAGGCGCTCAACGACCGCATTCCCGGCGCCGAGCGCAGCGGCTGCGTGCACAACCTCCAGGTCGCCGCCGGCGAGAAGGCCGGCCAGTTTCACGGTCTCTTCTGGCAGGACTCCGACCTCGCCAAGTGGATCGAGGCCGCCAGCTACCGGCTGGCCACGCATCCCGACGCGGCGCTCGAGGGCGAACTCGACCGCCTCATCGCGACCATCGCCAAGGCGCAGCGCGACGACGGCTACCTCAACACCTACTTTCAGCTCGTCGAGCCGCAGAACCGCTGGGCCAACCTGCGCGATTGCCACGAGCTGTATGTCGCGGGCCACTTCATCGAGGCGGGCGTCGCGCACTTCCAGGCCACCGGCAAACGCACGCTGCTCGACGTCGTCTGCAAGCTGGCTGACCTGGCCGGCAAGACCTTCGGCCCGGGCCCGGGCCAGACACCCGGCTACTGCGGCCATGAGGAGATCGAACTGGCGCTGGTGAAGCTCGCCCGCGCCACCGGCGTGGAGCGCTACCGCGAGCTGGCCGCCTACTTCATCGACCAGCGCGGCCAGTCGCCGAATTACTTCGAACTGGAGGCCAAGCGCCGTGGCGAGACGGGCAAGCTGCCGTGGCACATGCACCACGACGGCCTCGCCACGCTGCAGGCCGCGCGGCCCGTGCGCGAGCTGGCCGAGCCGGTCGGCCACGCGGTGCGCATGATGTATCTGCTTTCCGCCATGCTGGATCTCGCCCTTGATCGCAGCGACGCGGCCGGGGCCGGCCAATGCCGCGCGTTGTGGACCGCGATCACCACCCGGCACCTCTACGTCACCGGCGGCGTGGGCACCGAGCCCTACGGCGAAAAGTTCTGCGAGCCCTTCGACCTGCCGCCCGACCGGGCCTACGCCGAGACTTGCGCCGCCATCGGCGTCGTGATGTGCGCCCGCCGGATGCTGGATCTGGAACTGCGCGGCGAATATGCCGATGTGATGGAGCGCGCGCTCTACAACAACGTGCTCGCGGGGCTCGCGCTCGACGGCCGCACCTACTTCTACGTCAACCCGCTCGAGGTCGTGCCGCCGGTCGCCAAGCGCCGCTTCGAGTGCCACCTGGTCAAGACCCAGCGCGTGCCGTGGTTCGGCTGCGCCTGCTGCCCGCCCAACGTGGCGCGGCTCTTCGCCTCGCTC
>Ga0208512_100052_pt1 | contig 45950 bp, 39 predicted proteins | sample LakWasMet40_LOW7_2_FD_183880 | JGI IMG/M metagenome (GOLD analysis project Ga0208512, IMG submission 183880) | Freshwater sediment methanotrophic microbial communities from Lake Washington under simulated oxygen tension - Sediment Metagenome... | ecosystem: Environmental > Aquatic > Freshwater >...
AGGCCGGCGGCGGATAATTTCTCCGCCGCGACCAGCGGGGCGCGCGCCACCGCGGCCGGATCACGACCCTCGCGGCCGGGGGACTTGTCGGGACCGTTGAAGCTGGTGCCGGCGGAAAGGAGGAGCGTGACGGCGTCCGCCTTCTCCACGGCCAGGGTGGAGCCGCCGGCCACGACGCGTCCGCCCTCGGTCAGCACGCGGACCTGCAGCTCGGCGGCGATGCCCTCGGGGTTCGCCCCCTCGTCATACTTGATGATGGGGCCGTCCACCCGGCGGTAGCTGGGCTCGGAGTGCATCGGGGCCTTGGCGCGCAGGATGAGGCCGTTGCGTCCGTCGGTCTGGACCGAGTAGCGCAGCAGGCTGTCGGCGCCGACGGTGAAGCCGATCCTGCCCGGCTGGTCGCAGGTCAGGCGCACCACGATTACCTGGTCGGGAAAACTGCTGAACACCTCGCGGGTGAAAGTCGCCCCGTCCACCGTGTAGCGCACGGTCGCCACGGCGCGGTCAAGATCGAGGGAGCGCACGTAGCCGGTCGCACCGTCGGTGCCGACAAAGCTCAGGCGCAGGTCGCCCAGCGGCTGGTAGGCCTGCGTGTAGGGCCCCTGCATCTTTTTGCCGAGCGCGGTGGCCTGGACGTAATCGCCCGCAAAGAGCGCGGCGCGGATCTGCGGCAGGATCTCCTTCGCGGCGGGATTGTTCCAATCCTTGGGTGCGCCGGACCAGAGCGTGGCCTCGTTCAACTGCAGCTGCTCGCGGGCGAGTCCGCCGAAGACCATGGCACCGAGGCGGCCATTGCCGACCGGCAGTGCCTCGGTCCAGCGGGCGGCGGGCTGGTTGTAGCGCAAGGTGAGGTCGCCGGCAGAGGCCGGTATGGCGGCCGCGAGAGCGAGGCAGAGCAATCTTAGTTTCATCCGGGTCAGAATGTCAGGTTGTCAGCGGACTCGTGGCGGGCGTCCGGCACGCCGGGGCTGCGCGAGATGGCGAAGTCCTTCACGGCGCGCAGCACGAAGGCCTGGCCCTTGCCCGGGTGCGCCACATCGAGCTCGTCGAAGCGGGCGCCGGTCACCTGGTCGAGCACCACGCGCGGGCGGGTGTCGGGCTTTTCATAGGCGTAGGTGACGTCGCGCACGACCAGGCCGGTGACATGCCGGGCATAGAGCGCCGAGGCGGGCAGCAGGCCGAACATGCTCGGCTCGGGATAGGACGGCTCGCGCGCCGGCACGGCGAAGGGATCGCGCGGACCGGTGACGCCCGACTCGGCCGGGCCGCGCAGGAAGAAATTGTTCACCAGCTCGGCCGGCTGCGCGGCGACCTGCTCCATCGTGACACCGCCGCGGGAAAGGACCTGGATGCCCTCGATCGTGACGTTCTCGATCGGGTGGCCGGGCAGGCCCGCGAGCAGGATCGGGAAGCGGCCGTCCGCACCGTTGACGGTGATCCCGCTGATGCGGACACGGCGCACGGCGCCGACCGGCGTGCCCTGCGGGCCGCGCGCGCGGTTGCCGAGGCGGATGAAGATCGGGGAGTTCGAGACATCCCGCATCGTGATGTTCGAGATGACGACATCCTCGATGATGCCGCCGTCGACGGTCTCGAGGGCGAGGCCGCGCGAGCGGTCGAAGACACAGTTGGAGATGGTGATGTTCTTGAAGCCGCCGTTGGACTCAGTGCCGAACTTGATGCGGCCGGTCGGGCCGTCGCGGTCGGGGGCGCGCTCCAGCGTGCGCTTGAACGTGCCGTCGAGCAGCGAGCCCACATCGAAGCCGCTGACCAGGCAGTTGGTGATGGTGACGTTCTCGCTCGCGCGGGCCTCCCCCAGCCCGAAGCTGCTCTTGAGGACGATGGCGTCGTCGTGCGGGGCGTTGACGCTGCAATTGGACACGCGGACGTTGCGGCACGCGTCGATGTCGAAGCCGTCGCGGTTGGTGTCGACCTTGAGGTTGTCGATCGTGAGGTGGTCGACGCCGGTGGCGAGCAGGGCGAAGTGGCCGCCGTTGAGGACCGCGAAGTCGCGGAGCGTGACGTTGCGACAGTTTTTCAGGCCGATGGCCTTGTTGCCGAGACCGACGGGACTGCGGGGAGCCTGACGCGGTTGATCACCAGCCGGCGCACCCGGAGGCGGCGGACCGGGCGGAGGGACCGTCGCCGGCGCGGGCGGCGTGCCGGGTGCGACGGTGCCGTCGGGACCGGTGGTGCCGCGGCGGCCGCCGCCGTATCCGGCGTTGCGCACGAGGCCCTTGGTGCCGTCGATCAGGCCCGGGCCGGTGATGGCGATGTTCTGCAGGCCATCACCCCAGATGAGGCTGTTCTGCCAGTGGCTGTGGCCGAAGTCCTGGTATTGGAGCTTGTCGCCCCAATCGTTCGGCTCGGGCGGGTCGTAGGCGCCGAAACCCTCGGCGGGCGTGGCGGCGAACAGCACGGCTCCGGCCTCAAGGTGCAAGGTGATGTTGCTCTGCAGGCGGATCGAAAAACTCAGGTAGGTGCCGGCCGGCAGCACGACGGTGCCCCCACCCGCCTTGGCGGCGGCCTCGATGGCGGCGTTGATCGCCGGCGAATCGAGGGCGACGCCGTCACCCTTGGCGCCGTGGTCGCGGACGTTGTAGACGGTCGCTGGCAACGAGGCGCAGGACAGGAGCAGGATGGCGAAGAGCGTGCGCACGCAGGATCAGTTCTTCAGCTGCACGTCCCAGGTCTTCGAGCGGCGGGCGGTGCCGTCGGGGCCGGTGACCTCAAGCAGGATGACATAATTGCCAGCCTTGGCGAAGGTGTGCATCGGGTGTTGCTCGGTGGAGACGGTGCCATCGCCGAAATCCCATTTCCAGGCGGTCACCGTGCCGATCGAGAGGTCCTTGAAGGCGACGAGCCGGCGGTCCAGGTCGGCGATCTGGAAGGTCCATTGCGCCGCGAGCTTCGGGAGCAGCGCCGGTTCGATGGGCATGAGCCGGAACGCGCACAGGCCGGACGCATTGCCCAGGCCCTGCCGCTTGGGCGAAAGCATCCAGAAGCCGCGCGGCGTCTTGCCGTCGTAATCGAGCACGATCCAGGAGAGGCCGATGATCTTGTTTTCGGCCAGGACCGACTCAACTGCGCGCGCCGAACCCTCGGGGCCGGCGTAGTCGAAGGGCGTGATCCAGAACTCGAGCGTGTATTTGCCGCCCTCGCCGTGCTTGAAGTTGAAGGACTGGGCCGCGTTCGCCCACGGCAGCTCCTTGGTCCACGTGCCGGCGCCCCAGGCCATGGTCCAGTCCTTGTCCACCGCCGGGGTCATGATGTGATAGTTCTGCGCGTGAACGCCATGCACGGCCCACTTCACCTCGCGATCGCTGATCCGGGGCTCGGGCGCCGCCTGGAGCCCGATGTTCTCCGGCGTCCAGTAGCGGTTGTTGTCGCGGCCGACAAAGGTCCCGCCCGAGGCGTCGCCATCGACCATGAGCTCGAAGGTGTCGTTGCGCAGGCCCGGCTCGGCGAAGTCCCAGAAATCGTCCTCCGCCTCGTAGAGGAAATACAGCCGGTTGAGCCCCTTGACCCAGCCGACCTTGACGCGCACGGCGAGCGACTTGTCGCCGGCCGCGGGCGGGGTCTTCACATCGTTGGTGAGCTGGTCCTTGCCGACCACGTAGCTCTCCGGGACCATGGCCCAGTCGGCGGTATCGCCATCGATCCGCGGGATCCGGTCGGCTGGAAATTGGAAGACCTGGTAGGTGACGTCGGGTTTCTCAAGGGCGCGGGCGAACGGCAGGGGCGCCAGCAGGACGAGGGCAAACAGGGAACGTGCGGGGAAGCGGGGCATAAATCATTTCCGGGCGAGGTCGGTCTGGCCGTGATCCTCGATGATCCGCAGCGGACCGAGCGTAACCGTGCCCCGCCGCGCGCGACGGAGGATGGCCACCGGCTCGCCGGTCTCGTGGCCGAAATAATTCCCGGCGGTGACCACCAGCGGCGGCAGGGCGTCCCGCATGGCGATGCCGGTGGTGCTGACCGTCATCGTCGTCCGCCAGGCCAGCTTGCGCCGGCCGGCGGCGAGTTCGGCGTGGTCGTAGGCGGAAACGACGACGAAATACACGTCCTGCGAGACCTGGTTGAACAGGAAGGCCTTCTTGGGGAGGCGGTCGGCGAACGTGTAGCCAAAGGCGAATTCGTCGGCAATCTTCCGCCGATAGGTGCTCCCGCCCACCAGCATCGCCCGCTCCAGCATCTGCTGGTGGTGCTGCTCCGGAAACATCTGGATCTGCTCCAGGTCCGTCATGGCATTATGGGAGCCCCAATAATAAATCAGCACGAGCCCGGGCGCCTGGCCCGCCGGCGCCGGCTGGTAGCCGTTCACCGCAAGGGCCTGGAACAGCGTCTCCTGCAAGCCGGCCGGCGTCGGGAACACGCTTTCCCCAACCGCCTCCCCCTCGGACCTGCGCCCGTGGTCATGGGCCGTGAAATAAGCCGGCGTCACCGCCGAGACCGCCGGCAAGGTGCGCCCGTAGTCTGTCATCTCCGTGAAGACCGTCATCGCGAGCCGCGGGTTGGCCGAGAAGGCATTGGGCACCAGGGTGAACCCGAAGGCATCCGGAACCGGCGCCGCGTCAGTGGCAGCGGCCGCAGCAACCAACAGGCCGCCCAGGACGGCCGGCAACAGCAGACAGGCGGAGGTTTTCATGGCGGGATGAGGCTAGAACCGTGAGGGGGACGGGGCAAACTGGACGGAACTGTCGTTGATGTTGGCGGCAGCGCCCTTGCCCTGACGCAGCATGAGCACCTCGGCGCCGGCAAGCAACACCGGGCCGTAGCCGTGGGCCGCGAAGACGCTCACCGGCCGGTAATAATAGAACATCGGGTCGAAGGCCATCCCGGTGCCGACGCAGGTGTTCTCGACCTGGCCCTGCTCGTTGACCTGCCTGGCCACGGCGTTCCAGCCGAGCGAGACCATCGGGCCGTAGGCGAGCGGGTCGAGCCAGCCGCGATTGATGCCGCGCGCGATCGAGTAGACGAACATGGCGGAGGCGGAGGTCTCGAGGTAGGAATCATTGCGGTCGAGCAGCTGGTGCCAGAGGCCGGTGCGGCCCTGCGTGGCGGCGAGGCCGGCGACGTGCGCGCGGTATTGGGCGAGCACGGCATCGCGGCCCGGGTGGTTCTCGGGCAGAACGGAGAGCAGCTCGGCCATGGCGATGACCGCCCAGCCGTTGGCGCGGCCCCAATGGAACGAGGGATGCGGCTCCATCGCCTCGACCCAGCCGTGGCGGTAGAGATTGTTTTCCTTCAAAAACATCCGGGAGGAGAACTGCAGGATCTGTTTCACGGCGTCGTCGAAGTATTTCGCCTCGCCGGTCAGCGCACCCATCTGGGCCAGCGCGGGGACACTCATATAGAGGTCGTCGAGCCAGAGCGTGTTGTGCAGCGGACGGTTGCGGGCGAGCGTGCCGTCGGCGAGGCGCTGCTGGCCGGTGTGGATCCACTTCAGGTAGTTGTCGATCCACGGGCGGAGCACGCCGGGCTCGATGCCGGCGCGGGCGGCCTTGATGAAGGCAGCCGCCATTGAGCCGGAGTCGTCGAGGCTGCGGGGCTCGATCACCGGACGGAGGGCCATCGCGCGCTGCGGGCCGGTCGCATCGGCGGGCGGCGGCGGCAGGGTCTTGATGTGCGCGGCGACGGTGGCGATGGCGTGCAGGCGGGTGGCGGCGTAGTCCTTGTAGCGCACGTCGCCGGTGGCCTCGGCCGCCAGCAGCATACCGGCATAGGTGACGCCCCACTCGTAGCTGGTGATGAGGAAGTCGGTGCGGTCAAAGCCGACGGGGCCGGAGAGCTTGGTCAGGTCGGTGACGGGCTCGCGCGTATTGCGGTCGATCACCTTGACCACCTTGACCGGGCTCGCGGTCTCCAGGTAGCCCACGATGCGGGTAAGCACGGCCTTGATCTCCTCCGGGGTGGCCGGGGTGTAGGGCGTCGGGTAGGCGGGCGCGACGCGGCCGGCGAAAGCCTGGGCCGCCTGGGCCGGAGGCAGGGAGCTGGGCGCCGCAGTGGCCGAGGGCAAAGCGGTGGGGGCCGGCGCGGGCGGCGGGGTTTGGGCGAGGAGCGGCGCGGCAAGCAGCAGGCCGAGGCCAAGCAGGCGGGAGTGTTTCATCGGGTGCAGGGGTTTGGGGTTTAAAGGGTAACCCGCGGCCGGCGGCGCAGGCAGCCGGCGCGGTGAATCAGGAACGGGGACTGACGGCTTACTTTGAGGGAGAAACAGGAAAGCGGATGACCGGATGGGGCGGCAACGGGGCCGACTCGTCGAGGTAGAAACTCGGGTGCGGCGGCTGGTTGTAGGCGGTGTTCTGCCAAGCCACGGCGACGCGATATTGGGCGTCGTGCATAAACGTCACAAGCCGGTGCGTGGTCGGGATCGTGGAGGTGTAGATGCGGAGCTCCTTCTTGTCGCGGTTCGTCCAGATGACCTCCTCGCGCCAGTCGCCCCAGAGGTCCGCGCTGACCGCCGGAGTGGACTTCGTGCCGTTGCCCGAGGTCGAGGCGTGGGCCACGAGCAGCGGATCGATCGTGCCGGTTTCCCAGTTCCATTTCACGATGCGGTTGCCGTCGAGCAGCTCGCTGAGCAGGTCGCCGTCCCAGTAGATGCCGAAGTTGACGGGCATGCCGCGCGGACGCTTCTCGAGGAATTTCCTGCCCGTGGCATCATGGATGCCGTCCATCTCGGCGCCGGCCGCCCAGGACTCGGCACCGGGGAATCGCGGGTCGATGTTGAAGGTGTTGCCGCGGCCCGGGCCCTCGCCGGCATCGCCGCCCTCGGTGGCGGCCTTGACGGACGGGATCGTGAAGATCGGTTTGCCCGTGCGGGCGTCGCGCAGGCTCAGGCCCTGCTTGTCGAAACGCTCCTGGATGTCGCCAACCTCGAGGCCGGGATTGTCGGGCACGAAGTCGCCGACGTGCAACGCATCGCCGTGGCCCCAGCCGGTGGAGTAAAGGCCGGTGCCGTTGTCGTCGACGACCATGGCGCCGTAGATGATCTCATCCTTGCCGTCGCCATCGACGTCGGCGACGGAGAGGTTGTGGTTCCCCTGCCCGCGCCACGGGTTGGTCTTGTCGGGCGGCCCGAGCTTGTCGCTGTCGAAGACCCAGCGCGAGGTGAGCTTGCCGTCGCGCCAGTCCCACGCCGCGATGACCGTGCGCGTGTAGTAGCCGCGGCACATGAGGAGGCTGGGCAGTTCGCCGTCGAGGTAGGCCACGCCCGCGAGGAACCGGTCCGAACGGTTGGCGTAGGCGTCGCCCCAGATTTCCTTGAGCTGGTCGCCGGTCGGGTTGTCGGTGTCGGGATGACGGCCGGGCAGGTATTTCGTCGTGGCGAGGGCGGCGCCGGTGAGGCCGTCGAAGATCGTGAGGTATTCGGGCCCGCGCATGATGCGGCCCTCCAGCGGGGCGACACGGCGGCCGTCAGCCGCGGTGGCGCTGCCGGACCGGTCGCCAGACGGCGCCGGCATCGCCGTGGCCGGCTCGCGCCAGTCGGCGTTCGCATCGCCGATGACCTTGCCGGTGCCGTCCACCGTGCCGTCGGCCGTCTTGCAGGCGACCTCGGCGCGGCCATCGCCGTCAAAATCCATCACCATGAACATGGTGTAGTGCGCGCCCTCGCGGATGTTCTTGCCGAGGTTGATGGTCCAGAGGTGCTTTCCCTCTAGCGTGTAGGCCTGCAGCAGGGTCTCGCCGGTCAGGCCGGCCTGGGAGTTGTCGCGTGGGCGCTGCTCCTGCTTGAGGATGATCTCGTAACGGCCGTCGCCATCGAGGTCGCCCAGCGAGGCGTCATTGGGCGTGTAGCCTTCGGGCGTGACGATCGGCACGGCGTGGTAAGGCAGCGGCGCGGCGCCGGCCGGCAGGGCGAAGGCTGCACTCGGGGCCTCCTCGACGCCGTTCACGACCGGACGGACAAAATATTTGGTCGCCCGCTCGAGCCGGGCGCCGGTATCGAGAAACCACGTCGGGCCCGCGAGCGGCGCGGCATTGAGACGGACCACCGGTTCCTCGCGCGGCCGGTTGGCGGCGTTGCCGCCAAAGGCCACGGTGACCGCGGGCGCGGTCTCGCGGTAGAGGTTGAAGGCCGTGCCCTCGGGATCGGATGCCAGCAGCCGCCAGCTTACGAAGACCTTGCCGTCAGGCTGGTGCACGGCCACGACGCCGCGGTCCAACCGTTCCATAATTTGGGTGGTAGCCGCCGTAGCGACACCAAGCAGGGACACGGCGAGGAGGACCAGGCCGGAGAAACGGGCGGGGTAAGACATAGTGTGCGTGGGGTCACTGCTTGACGGCAGTGAGCAACCCACGGTTACGGAGCCACTCGGCGGCACGCGCCGGCCAGTCGGAAGAGGTGCCCAAGCCGTCCTTCATGCCCATGCCGTGGCCACCATGCTCGAAGAGATACATCTCAGCCGGCACCTTGGCCCGGGTGAGCGCCTGGTAGAAGAGGATGCTGTTCTCCACCGGCACCGACTGGTCCGCCTGCGTGTGGATGAGCAGGGTCGGCGGCGTGGCGGCGGTCACCTGCTTCTCCATCGAGGCCAGCTGGAGCAGCTCAGGAGTCGGGTTGTCCCCCAGCAGGTTCTTGCGCGAGCCGGCGTGCGCGTGCGGGTCGTCCATCGTGATGACCGGATACATCAAAATGAGGAAGTCGGGCCGGGCGCTGGTGGCGTCGAGCGCCGCGCCGGTCTTGCCGGCGGCATGATCGAACAAGGTGCCGGCGCTGGCGGCGAGGTGGCCGCCGGCCGAGCTGCCCATGACGCCGACGCGGGCGGGGTTGACCTTGAACTCGGCGGCGCGGGAGCAGACCAGGCGCACGGCGCGCAGCACGTCCTGCAGCGGCGCCGGGTGGCCGAATTCCTTCATGCGATATTTCAAGACGAAGGAGGTGACACCCAGCGTGCTGAGCCAGTTGGCATATTGCACACCCTCGCGCTCGGTGGAGAGCATGCCGTAACCGCCACCGGGGGCGATGATGACCGCGGTGCCATTGGGCCGGTCGACCGCCGGGGCGTAGACAGTCAGGGTGGGTTCGGAAACATTCGAGATGCGGCCGCCGCTCTCGCTGCGCTCGTCGCCGATGGCCTTGGCCCCGGGCACGCCCTCGGGCCAGAGCGGGATGACGACGGGCGGGGCGGCTTCACTGAGGGTGGCGATGGCGGTCATGAGGAGGGGCAGGATAATTTTTTTCATCGCGGGGGTGATTTTTGCGGCCGCGTCAGACGAGCTCGCTGAGATGCTTCGCCTCGGGCCGCAGCGGGACAAGGTCGGTGAGATTCACGGGTAGGTTGCGCTTGATGGACTCGACGCCGGCGATGCCGACGAGGATGGAGGCGGCGCCCTGCTCGTGGCCGGCGAAGCGGCCCCAGGGGTCGGTGGAGGGCGCGTCGGGCGCATAGAAGGAGCGGTTCAGGATCTCGTCCGCCCCGCCGTGCGCCCCCGTGGCGGGCGGCATGGGCACGACATAGCCGGTCTGGAAGTGCGGGTAGACCTTGATCCACTCGCCCTCGGCCTCGGAGCCGGGCTTGATCTCGATCTGGAAATCCTTGGGCCGGACGGCGCGGTTCATGTGCGAGCCGATGAACTCGTGATACTCGATGCGGCCGCGGTCGCCGTTGAAGGTGACGCGCATGCCCTCGCGCGGCGAGTAGCAGACGAGCGAATAGGTCAGCACCTCCCCGGTGCGGTAGCGCACGTTGAGCGACATCTGGTCGTGGATGTCGATGCCGTCGCGGAACACGTTCTGGTCGCGGATATAGCCGGAGTCGGCCTCGCCGGCGCGGTAGATCTTGCGGAAGGACTCGCTCTCGTCGAGGTCGAGGCGGAACGGGTCGTTCTTCGCCGCGGGTTCGCCGGTGTAGCGCGGGTATTTGGTCAGCGCCCCGTCGCCGCGGGCCTCGGCGTTCTTTTTCCCGTAGAAGACGAGGTCGCCGTAGGCGAAGACCTGGGCGGGGATCGCGTCGAGCCACCAATTGACGAGGTCGAAGTGGTGCGTGCTCTTGTGGACGAGCAGCGTGCCGGACTCGGCGGCATGCGCATGCCAGCGGCGGAAGTAGTCGGCGCCATGGTTGGTATCGAGGAGGTATTCGAGGTTGACCGAGCGGATCCTGCCGATGGTGCCGGTGGCGATGAGTTCCTTGACCTTCGTGCGGAAGGGGGCCCAGCGGTAGTTGAAGGCCACGCGCACGCGGCGGCCGGTGGCGCGCTGGGCGTCGAGGATCGCGCGGCACTTGGTCGCGTCGGTCGTCATCGGTTTCTCGGTGATGACGTCGCAGCCGGCGTGCAGGGCGCGCACGATGTAGTCGTCGTGCGTGCTGTCCTTGGTGCAGACAAACACGGTGTCCGGCTTCTCCACGCGGAGCATCTCGTCGAACCGGTCGGCGGTGTAGGCCGGCACGGCATGGTAGCCCAAATCGCCCGCGAGCAGACCGTTGTAATAGGCCATGCGGGCCGGGCTGAGATCGCAGAGGGCGACGATTTCGTTGGCCTCCCGGTAGGTGGTGGCCACGGGCTCGATGAAGCTCATGGCGCGGCCGCCGGTGCCGACGAAAGCAATGCGTTTCTTCTTCATTGGGGCAACGGTTACTAAACAAGGCAGAGGCACCCCGGCGCAAGACTCGCCCGCGGGTTTCTGACTGTCCGTATTTCTTGGCCGTTTGACGGGAAAGCAGGAGAAGGCTGTATTTCGCGCGAACTTGCGTCCAAGCTCGCTCCCTACCTCTCCCACCATGATCCGCAAAGCCTTCGTCATGTCGGTCAACGCCGGCGCCGAGGCGGAATACGCCCGCCGCCACCAACCCATCTGGGACGACCTCACCGCCGTTCTCAAGGCCCACGGGGCGCACAACTACTCCATCTTCCTCGACCCGGCGACCAGACAGCTCTTCGGCTACGTCGAGATCGAGGATGAGGCGCGCTGGAACGCGATCGCGCGCACCGAGGTCTGCCAACGCTGGTGGAAACACATGGGCGACATCATGCCCAGCAACCCCGACCACAGCCCCGTCTCGCGCGGTCTGAACGAAGTCTTCCACCTGGCTTGAACCCGCCAGCCACCGCCTCCCTGCTGACGCTGCGGCGCATCGCCAAGAATTTTGGCGGGGTGCGCGCGTTGCGCGGGGTGGACTTCGACCTCGCGCCCGGCGAGGTGCATGCACTGCTCGGCGAGAACGGTGCGGGCAAGAGCACGCTGATCAAGGTCGCAACCGGTGCCCACATGCCCGATGACGGCGAGATCACCGTCGCTGGGCAGACGCTGCGCGGGCTCACCCCCACCCTCGCCCAGCAGCTCGGCATCGCCTGCATCTACCAGCAGCCCGCGCTCTTTCCCGACCTCACCGTCGCCGAGAACATCGGCCTGCGCCTCGAACACGGCGGCGCCACCCGGCGGATCGACTGGCCGGCGCGCCGCGCTCGGGCCAAGGACCTGCTGGCGCGCGTCGGCGCCACCATCGACCCCGAGACCGAGGTCAACGAACTCTCGATGCCCGAGCAGCAGCTGGTCGAGATCGCCTGCGCGGTCGGCGCCGGCGCGCGGATCGTCATCATGGACGAGCCCACCGCCTCGCTCACCCAGCGCGAGCAGGCGCGGCTCTTCACCGTCGTGCGCGAGCTGCGCACGGCCGGCGTCGGCGTCGTCTATATCTCGCACCGGCTGGAGGAAATCTTCGCCCTCGCCGACCGCGTGACCGTGCTGCGCGACGGCGCCAGTGTCGGCACGCACGACGTCAGGACCATGGACGAGGCCGGGCTGATCAAGCTCATGGTCGGCCGCGAGGTCGCCCAGCTTTACCCTCCCGCCGAGTCGCCGCCGGGTGCCGTCGTGCTGTCGCTGCAGAATGTCTGCTGTGCCGCCTCCGGTGTGCGGGGCGTCACCCTCGAGCTGCGGGCCGGCGAGGTTTTCGGCCTGGCCGGCCTGGTCGGCGCCGGCCGCACGGAACTGGCGCGCGTGTTGTTCGGCCTGACCCCGGCCAACACCGGCGAGATCAAGCTCAACGGCCGGGCCGTGGCCATCCAATCACCCCAGCAGGCTATCGAACTCGGCATCGCCTACGTGCCGGAGGACCGGCGGCGGCACGGCGTGATCCTGGAAATGCCCATCGCGCAGAACATGACGATGGCGGTGCACCGCCGGATTTTTCCCCGCACGTGGCTGCGCGATGGCGCGGAGCAGGCGCTGGCGCTGGATTACGTCCGCGACCTCGCCGTGAAGTGCTCCGGCGCGGACGCACCCGGCGGCAGCCTGTCGGGCGGCAACCAGCAGAAGGTCTCGCTCGCCCGCTGGCTGGCGACCAAGCCGCGCGTGCTCATCCTCGACGAGCCGACGCAGGGCGTGGACGTCGGTGCCAAGAGCGAGATTCACAAGATCATCCGCCGGCTGGCGAAGGACGGCCTCGCGGTGCTCATGATTTCCAGCGATCTGCCCGAGGTGCTCGGCATGAGCGACCGCATCGGCGTGATGCGCGGCGGCGCGCTGGCCGCGGTGCTGCCGGGCGGCAGCGATGCCCACACGGTGATGACGGCCGCCTTGGGCCAGGAAACCGGCAAGGGGGCCGCATGAAGCGCTATTTCCGCGAACTCTCCGTGACGGCGGCGCTGGGCATCGTGCTGCTCGGGCTGGCGGTGTTCGCCCCGGCGTTTTTCCAGCCGCAGCCGCTGCTCTCGCTCGTCACCCGCGAGGCGCCGACCCTGATCGTGGCCTGCGGCATGGCGCTCGTGATCATCTGCCGGCAGATTGACATCTCGGTTGGCTCGCAATTTTCCGTCTGCAGCGTGTGCGCCGGCCTGCTCGCCGTGCGCGGCTGGCCGCTGCCGCTTGTGCTCGGTGCCTCGGTCGGGCTGGGCGCTTTGATGGGCGCGATCAACGGCTGGCTCGTCGCGGGCCTGCGCCTGCCCTCGATCGTCGTGACCCTCGCGACCATGGTCACGCTGCGGCAGGGATTGAACCTCGTGCGGCAGGGTGAGTTCGTGAACCTGCCCGACAACGTGCAGTGGCTGGGCCTCAGCCAGAGTGCCGGTCAGTGGACCCTGGTGCTTTCCTCGCTCGCAGTGCTGGTCGTCATTGCGCTGGCCATGCGGCATTGGTCGGCCGGCCGGCAGGTTTATGCCGTTGGCACCAACGCCGAGGCCGCGCGCCTGGCAGGCATCCCGCCGCAACGGGTCACTTTCCTCGTGTTTGTTTTCCTCGGCGCGCTGACCGGACTCGCCGCCATCATGAACATCGCCCAGTCGCCGCAGGTGCAGCCGCTGTCGGGCGCAGGCTTGGAGCTGAAGGTCATCGCCGCGGTCGTGGTGGGTGGTGTCGCCATCGCGGGCGGCCGCGGCAACCTTTGGGGCGCGTTCGCCGGGCTGCTGCTGCTGGCTTGCGTGTCCCCCGCCCTCACCCACCTGCACATCGAGGCTTATTGGGAAAAGGCCATCCAAGGCGCCATCATCCTGCTCGCGGTCGTGGCCGACGGCGTGCGGCAAAGGAGGGCTGGCAAATGAGCGCGCCCGCGAATCAGTCCGGATGGAAGGCCATGTTCCTCCGCTACGAGATGCTGCTGTTCGCCGTGCTCGTGGCGGAATGGCTGCTGTTCTATTACTTCGGCACGTCGACCAACCGCCGCGGCGTGGTCGTGGGTTTCGGCACCATGGACCGCCAGTTCGACATTCTGCGCCACTCCTGCGAGATCGGCCTGCTGGCCCTCGCGCTGACCCCGGTCATCATCGCGGCCGGCATCGACCTGTCGGTGGGCTCGCTGCTCGGCTTGTGCGCCATCCTCTTTGGCAAGCTGTGGTTCGACGGCGGGCTGCCGATCCCGGTTGCGGCCGGCCTGACGCTCGTGATCGGCGCCCTGGCCGGCGGGTTGAACGCCGGGCTCATCACGGTGCTGCGGCTGCCGCCGTTGATCGTGACGCTCGGCACCTATTCGCTCTTCCGCGGCCTGGCCGAGGCGATCACGCACGGCGCGATCACCTACACGGATTTCCCCGCGAGCTTTCTCTTTGTCGGCCAGGAGCGCTGGCTCGGGCTGCCGGTGCAGGCGTGGCTGTTCGCGCTGGTGGCCGTGGCCGTGTGGCTGCTGGTGCACCGCACGGTGTTCGGACGCTCGTTCCGGGCCATCGGTTTCTCACCCGAGGGCGCACGCTATGCCGGCCTGCCCGTCGAGCGGCGCGTGGCGCTGGTCTATGTCCTCGCGGGACTCATCTCGGCGCTGGCCGCCATCATTTACACCGCACGCCTCGGCCAGGCCAAGGCCGACGCCGGCACCGGGTATGAACTGTTTGCCATCACCGCGGTCGTGCTGGGTGGCACGAGCATCTTCGGCGGCAAGGGCAGCGTGACCGGCACCCTGTTGGGCGTGGCGCTCATCGCCGTGCTCAAGAGCGGCCTGGCCACCCTGCCCGTTGTCATCCGGATGAACGCCGCGGAGGAAATCTCCGGCCTGCTGACCGGCGCCCTGCTGCTCGTCGCGCTGACCGGGAGCGTTTTGCCAAAAATCTTGTCTAGTCTCCGCGGCCGCCGTCAGGCTGGCTGAGTCTTTCAACCCCTACCCTGCATGAAATACCTCCGTCTCGGCGCTCTCGCCGCCCTGTTCTCCGCCGTCGCCGCGGTCCTGACCGCCGCCGACGCCAAGCTCATGATCGCGCTGATGCCCAAGGCCAAGGGCAACGCCTATTTCCTCTCCGTGAAGGCCGGCGCCGAAAAGGCCGCCAAGGAACTGAACGTCGAGCTGCTCTTCGACGGCCCGACTGACACCAACGCCGCCAAGCAGAACGAGATCGTCGAGAACTGGATCACGCTTGGCGTGGATGTCATCGCCGTGGCCGCCGAGAACAAGGAGGGCATCTCCACCGCCCTCCGCAAGGCGCAGAAGTCAGGCACCAAGGTCATCACCTACGACGCCGACGCCCTGCCCGACGCCCGCTCTTTCTTCGTCAACCAGGCCACGCCCGAGGGCATCGGCCAGGGCCTGATGGACGAAGCCGCCCGCCTGATGAACGGCGAAGGCGAACTCGCCATCATCACCGCCACCCTCACCGCCGCCAACCAGCGCGAGTGGATGAAGCACATCGAGGCGCGCCTGAAGTCCACCTATCCGAACATCAAGCTCGTCGCCGTCCGCCCCTGCGACGACCTGAAGGACCGCGCCCAGTCCGAGGCCACCGCGCTCATGAGCGCCAACCCGAACCTGAAGCTCATCATGGCCATCTGCACCCCCGGCGTCCCCGGCGCGGCCGAGGCCGTCAAGCAGGCGGGCAAGACCGGCAAAGTGAAGGTCATCGGCCTCGGCCTGCCCAACGAGAACAAGCGCTACGTCCACGAGGGCGTCACCGAGAGCGTGATCCTCTGGAACACGATGGATCTCGGCTATCTCACGATCTACGCCGGCACAGCCCTGGCCAAGGACCAGCTCAAACCCGGCGCGACCAGCGTCAAGGCCGGCGCGATGGGCACCTTCGAGATCAAGGGCGACAACATCCTCCTCGGGAAGCCCTTCATCTTCAACAAGGGCAACATCGACCAGTTCGACTTCTGAGCGGAACCATTCGCGCACAATAAAAAAGCCGGCCCAAGCGGGCCGGCTTTCTTATTGAATCAAGGCAGCGCTCAGTCGTCGCGGCGGCCACCCATGATGATCATCAGGATGTGCAGCAAGCTGCCGAGCGAGGCGACGAACGCGGCGACGTAGGTCAGCGCGGCGGCATCGAGTGTCTGGTTGACGCCGGGCATCTCGTCGCGGTCGACGATGCCGAGGTTGACGAGCTGGGCCTTGGCCCGGGCGGTGGCGTCAAACTCAACCGGCAGCGTGACGAGCTGGAACAGGCAGATGGTCGCCAAGGCCGCGGCGCCGAGCATCAGGAAAATGCCGCCAGCCGCCTTGGCCCCGAGCACGATGCCGATGATGATGAGAAACTGCGAGGCGCCCGAGGCGATCTGCGTCACCGGCACGAGCGTCTGCCGGATGTTCATCATGGCATAGCCGACCTTGTGCTGGATGGCATGGCCGGCCTCGTGGGCCGCGACGCCGAGGGCGGCCAGGCTGGTGCCGTCGTAGTTGAACTCGGAGAGCGCGAGGCGCTTCTTGCTCGGGTCGTAGTGGTCGGTCAGCTGGCCCGGCACGCGGATGATCTCCACATCGTGGATGCCGGCGCTCTCCATGACGGCGGCGGCCGCCTCACGGCCGGTGATGTGGCCGCGGGAGGGAATGCGCACGTTCTTGTTGTAGGCGCTCGTGACGCGCATCTGCGCGTAGAAGCCGAACAGGAGCGGAACGATGATGAGTAGAGCCCAGATAAGCATGGTTGGATCGGGTTAAAGTTGGATGGCTGGAAGGTCGCCAGCCGCGGGCATTTTTCCAGCGGAAAATGCCCGGCTGGAAACGGGCGGAAGCGTTGTAAACCCCTCAGGCCAAGCCGGCCCGGAGCAGCAGGGCGGACAGGTCGGGCGGACGTCCCATGAAGTCGGTGAAGAGCTGCATGGGATCGGCGGAATTGCCCCGGCTGAGGACCTTGGCCACGAAGTCGCCACCGACCTGCTCGTTGAAGATGCCCTCGCGCTTGAAGCGCGTGAAGGCATCGGCATCGAGCACCTCCGCCCACTTGTAGGAATAATAACCGGCGGCGTAGCCGGTGGGATCGGAGAAGATGTGCGTGAAGCGGTTCTCAATCGTCGGCGCCGGCGGCTCGGTCGGCACGAGGTAGTCGCGCAACAGGGCCTGCAGCCTGGGCGACACGTCGCCCGCCGCGTAATCGGCGGCATGCAGGTGCAGGTCGAGATCCATCCGCGCGAAGGCCAGCTGGCGCATGGTGGCGGTGGCGCTGCGGAAGTTCTTCGCGGCGATCATCCGCTGGAAGAGCGCGTCGGGAATGGCTTCGCCGGTCTCGTGGTGCCGCGCGAAGAGATCGAGGCTGGCGCGTTCCCAGCACCAGTTCTCCATGATCTGCGAGGGCAGCTCGACGAAGTCCCAGGCGACGTTCACGCCGTTGAGCGACTTGATCTGCACCTCGCCCAGCAGGTGGTGCAGCAGGTGGCCAAACTCGTGGAAGACGGTCTCGACCTCATGGTGCGTGAGCAGCGCGGGCTTGCCACCCTGGGCGGGCGTCATGTTGCCGCACATCAGGCCGAGGTGCGGCGCGCGCGGGCCGCCGGCGACGGGACCGCCCGTGACCAGGTAGTTCATCCAGGCGCCGCCGCGCTTGGACTCGCGCGGGTGCCAGTCGGCATAAAACGAGCCGAGGTGCCGGCCCGCCTTGTCATGCACCTCATAGAATTTCACCTCGGGATGCCAGACCTCGACCGCCCCGGCCGGACGCTCCGTCACGCGGATGCCGAACACGCGGCCAGTGATCTCAAACAGACCCGCCAGCACACCCGGCAGCGGGAAATACGGCCGGAGCTGCTCCTCGTCGAAATCGTAGCGTGTCCGGCGCAGGCGCTCGGCCCAGAAGGCCGTTTCCCAGGGTGCGAGAGGCGCCGGGGCGGACTTGGTCTGTTCCGCCTTGAAGGCCTCGAGTTCGCGGCCTTCGCGCGCGAAGGCGGCTTTCACGCGGCCGTGCAGGTCCTCGATGAAGGCCAGCGCCGCCGCGCCGCTCTTGGCCATGCGGCGCTGCAACACGAGGTCGGCGAAATGCGGCTGGCCGAGCAACGCGGCCTTCTCCTGCCGCAGGGCGAGGATGCGCTTGATGAGTTCGCGGTTGTCCTGCGCACCCTCGCGGCCGACGGCGGCCGAAGCGGACCAGACCTGCCGGCGCAGTTCCGCATCCTCCGCATACAGCATGACCGGCTCAAGCGAGGGTCCGTGCAGCGTGAAGCGCCAGACAGGGACAGCCTCAGTCCCCTGCCCCTTCTTGAGCGCGCTCTGCCGGGCCGACTCCCGGGCGTGCGGTGGCAAGCCGGCCAGGCGGGCCGGATCAGAAATCAGCAGCTCCCACGCATTGGTCGCGTCGAGGACGTTCTCGGAATATTTCTGCGTCAGCTGGGCGAGCTCGCTCTGCACGGCCTCAAGCCGGGCCTTTTTGTCGGCGGGCAGGTCGGCACCCTGCTGCCGGAAGTCAGCCATCGTCTCGTCCACGAAACGCCGGTGCTCGCCTTGCAATGACGCAACCGACGGGTGCGCCGCGGCGGCCTTGAGCCGCAGCCAGACCCCGGCATTGAGCGGGATCTTGGCGAAGAAGGCCGAGACCTTCGGCAGCATGGCATTGTGGGCGTCGCGCAAAGGCGCCGCGTCAGCCACGGTGGTCAGATGCGTGACCTTGGCCCAGGACTCGTTTAGCAGCTCGGTGGCCTGTTCCAGGGCGAGAAAAGTGTTCCGGTAATCGGCTGAACCGACGGGCAGCGCGGCAATGCGGGCCAGCGCAGCCTCGGCGTCGGCCAGCGCGACTTCGATGGCCGGTCCCACGCGATCCGCGGTGAGCTGCGACCAGGCGATCTGAAAGGAACGGTCGAGAAAGGGATTGTCCATCAGGCGCGTAATGACCGCGCAGAGCGACGGCCTGTCAAACGAATTGACCGCCGTTACCAGCGGTAGGCCGCACCAACCGAGAACTGCCGCCGGGCCGCCGGCACCGCCGGCACTTCCTGGAAATCATCGCCCCACAGATTCTCGACCAGCGCCGAAAACTCGAGGCCCCGCACCGCGGGCGGGAGATAATACAGGCCCACGGACGACAGCACGGCGTTGTCTCCACCCACGACCCGCAGGAGATTCTCCTCCTGCACCCGGAATTCATTGTCCACGCGCACCTCGAACCCGCGGCCCAGGCGGGCGGTCAGGGCGGCGGTCAGCCGGTGCTGCGCAAAGTTAAGCGCGTAGAAACTGGCGTCGATCGTCGCGGCGCCGTAATCGGCGTCCTTGTCGAGGAAGGTGTAGCCCAGGACGAGGTCGTAGCGCGGAGTCTTGCGCGTCGCGACGATCTCCACGCCCAGGGTGCCGATGTCGACGGCATTGGCCGTGCGGGCGGTGACGCCGCGCGTAAACGTCCAGTCGGTCAGTTTGTCGTCCCAGCGATGAAACACGGCGGCCTCGACCTTCCACCCGGCCGGTTGGAACGAGAAGCCCGCCTCAAGGTTGCGGCTGGTCGCGCGCCCGAGGTTGGGATTGCCGCGGAACAGCCCGGCGGCGGGATTGGAGTTCAGCGCCGTGTAGGTCGCCACCTGCGTCGTCTCGGAATACTGCGCGTAGAGGCGCGAGCCGTCGGGCCGGGTCAGCGCCGTCTCGAGGATCGGCGAGAGCGCGGAGTCATCGCGATTGGTGTCATCGTAAGACACCCCGGCGCGCAGCCTGAGCCGGCCCTGGGCCGTGGCGAATTCGCGCTCGGGCAGAATGGACAACTTGTAGTAGTCGCGCGTCCGGAAACGGCCGAAGGTCAGCGCCGTGGACTGCAGGCTGTCGCGCATCGCCTGGGCCCCGTAGGTGACCGAGTAGTCACCGAACACCTGGTGTCCGTCGAGCGCCAGCGCGCGGACATGCGTGGTGTGGATGAAGGGATTGGAGGCCCCGGGCACGGCGCGGTTGAACTCGTAGTCGTCGTAATTGCGCCGGTAGTAGGCGCCAAGCTGCCAGTAGTTTTCCGGCGACGTCCAGGCCCGGTGGTTGAAGGCGTAAAGGGTCGTGCGCAGGTCCTCCGTCTCGTTGAACCCGAACGGCGTGTAGAGATTGGGCCAGCCGAAGAATTTCTGCTGCACCCCGGCGAAGAGGTCGGTCTGGCTTTGCGCGCCCTGCAGTTGCAAGCGGCCGGCGGCGCGGCGGAAGTCGTGGTCGCCGAACGGCACCGAGCCGTCGGATTCCGACCGCGACAGCTCGACATCGGCCGCGAAAGTCTGCCCGCCGTGTTCGCCGGGCAGCACCAGGCCCTGATAGAGGCTCTGGCGGTTGGTGGCGTAGTCACCGAACGCGGCCGCGGCCTCGCCCCGCTGCTCGATCGGCCGCCAGCCGTAGGCCACCGTGCCCACCCCGGCGTTGAAGCCGGTCCCGGCGTTGTCGGCGCCCGTGAGCACCCGCGGAGAGAGCAGCATGGCCGGGGCGACCGGGATCTCCGCGAAGTAGTGCCCGGTCTGCGGATCATGGAGCGACACGGCGCCAAGCTTGAAACCGGTGTTCTCAAACACGCCGCCGCGGATCGCGACGTCCGCCTGCCCCTCGGCGAGGTTGCGCGCCTGCACGTCGACGCGCGGCTCGAAGCGCAGGCCGGAGACCGGCATGGCGAAGGTCGCCACCGGGGTCTGGTTGGCCACCTGCGCCGAGTAGGTCGTGATCCTCGGCAGCACATACGCCGGCTCGTCGGCCCGGACCAGGGCCGCGGCGATCATCAACCCGGCCGCACAGGCAACGGGGCGACCGGCGCACAGGAAAAAATGGAGGGGGTTCGACATTGGGTTAAACTAAGTTTCCACGGACTTAACCAAAGTAAGCCAAATAAAGCCGCTCCGGGAGCGGCTTGGGAATTCGGGCGGAGAGGCTTACTCCTCGCCGTCGTTGCCGATGGCCTCGACCGGACAGCCCTCGAGGGCTTCCATGCAAAGCTGCGCATCCTCTTCGGTCGAGGGCTGGGTGTGAACGAAGGAGTAGCCGCCCTCTTCATGGCGTTTGAAAAAAGCCGGCGCGGTCTCGCGGCAAAGGTCGCAGTCGATGCACTGCTGGTCCACATAGAATTTACCGCCGGCGTTGTCCTTCCACTTTTCTGCTTTGTTGGCCATTTAGCAGCTGACTGAAGAGGAATTCACCCTGCTGTCAAGAAGTCGCACGGGCTTATGCCGTTCCTGAAATATCACCCGCGGACGCCGGGGCTTGTCTTCGCGGGCATGCGACATAAGTTCCGCGCGAGATGCTATCCGACCGTCCTTATATGCATGGTGAATACCCCCGCCAGACCACTTCCGCGGTCATCTGGCTGATCTCCGCCTTGATTGCGGCGTTCGTGCTGGATCTGGTCCTGTTGTCCCCCTGGCTCGGCGCCTCGGGTCCGGAGCTGGTGGGGAAATTCCCCCTCACCATCGACAACCTGCAGCAGTGGCGCCTGTGGACGCTGTTGACGCACAGCCTCCTGCACAGCACGGCCAACCCCTTCCACATCCTTTTCACGATCCTCGGCCTGGTGTTCATTGGCCGGGAGCTGGAGGCCCTGCTCGGCGCGCGGCGCCTGCTGGGCCTCTATGCCGGCGCGATCCTGCTCAGCGGGTTGGCCTGGACCGCCGTTAACTGGGTGCATGGCGGGGCGCACATCGGCGCCGGCTCGGCCGTGTTTGCCTTCCTGGTCGTGCTGGCGGGCGTGAACCCCGGCCTGCAGCTCACGCTGTTCTTCTTCCCGGTGAGCTTCAGCATCCGGCACATCGTCTATGCGGTGATCGCCGTCGATGCATTGTGCCTGGTTTTTTATGAAGTCGGCGGAGCCCCGGTGCCGCTCGGGCTGACCCCGTCGGCCCATCTGGGCGCCATGCTGGCCGGCTGGATCTATTTCCGCTACCTGCATGCGAACAATGGCTGGGATCGCGCTCCCACCCTTGGGTTGCCCAGGTGGCTGCGGCGCGATCCGAAGCCGGCTTCCGCCAAGTCATCGGCCGCCCCCTCCCGCAAATCCTCGCCGCAGCTTCGCGCCGAGGTGGACCGCATCCTCGACAAGATCAACAGCCACGGCTTCGGGGCCCTCACCGCCGAGGAAAAACGTCTGCTCGACGAGGCGAAAGACCTGTTGAGCCGGCATTAAGGACATTACCCACCCGGTTGCGCCTGCGGCCCGGCGCGTTATCCGGCGGTCGGGCATAGGCCCAAAAGCGGTTTGCCGTTTTGTGGAAACAAATCTCGTTTATAGCCCACTAATTGCTACCCATTTCGTCATCCCCTTTGCTGTGAAAATCCCCTTCCGGACGCCCGCCAAGTTCCTTTCCCTTTCGCTGCTCCTCGTCACCGCCGCCCTGGCGGCGCCCGACCGCGAGTTCAAGACGACGCCGGTCATGAAGCTCGAGACCCGCACCCTGGTCCAGCTGCTCGAGGTCTACCACTACAACAAGGACGGGGTCACCCCGGCGGATTTCCCGCAACTGATCGGGGACTACATGAAGGAGGGACTGGATCCGCAGCGCCTGTTCTTCACCGCCGAGGACGAGACGGCCTTCCGCAACCAATACGGCCCGCGCATCGAGACCGACCTCGCCTACCTGGGCAACATCGACACCGCCTTCGCCATCTTCCGGGCCTACGAGGACCGCGTGAAGGCGCGCGCCGCGTGGATCTTCGAGGAGCTGAAGAAGGACTACGACTTCACCACGCAGGAGACCTACACCCCCGACCGCAGCAAGAGCGAGTTCCCGGCCAACGCGGCCGAGGCCGACGACCTTTGGCGCCGCCGGATCAAATACGAGATCCTCCAGGACCTGCTCGCCAAGAAGACCCCGGAGGAGGCCAAGGCCACCATCCGCAAGCGCTATGAGCGCATGGTGAAGAACGTCGGCGACATCGAGCCGCTCGACGTGCAGGAGATGTTCCTCTCCAGCTTCACGCGGATGTATGACCCGCACTCATCCTACCTCTCCTCCGACACGCTGCAGGACTTCAGCATCCAGATGAAGCTCTCCCTCATCGGCATCGGCGCCGTGCTCGGCATCGAGGACGACGGCAACTGCGTGGTGCGCGAGGTCAAGCCGGGCAGCCCCGCCGACCTCAGCGGCCAGATCCGCATGAACGACAAGATCGTCGCCGTGCAGCAGCAGGGCGGCGAGGCCATCGAGGTCATCGGCATGAAACTGCGCCGCATCGTCGACATGATCCGCGGCGCCAAGGGCACCAAGGTCACGCTGACCATCCTGCCCCACGATGCCCCCGACGCGACCAAGACCCGCCAGGTCCACATCGTCCGCGACGTCATCAAGCTCGACGAGGCCCGCGCCTCCGCCTCCATTTACGACCTGCCCGGCGATGACAACCAGACCATCCCCGTCGGCGTCATCACGCTCAACTCCTTCTACGGTCCCTCCGAGGACGCCGACGCCGCGGCCAACAAGAACGCCGCGACGCAGGACGTGGCCGAACTCATCGGCAAGCTGAAGCACGAGGGCATCAAGGCCCTCGTCATCGACCTGCGCCGCAACGGCGGCGGCCTGCTCTCCGAGGCCGTCGACCTAACCGGCCTCTTCATCGACCAGGGCCCGGTCGTGCAGGTGCGCGACTCGATGGGCCGCCTGCAGGTGGACAGCGACACCGACGCCTCCGTCAGTTATGACGGCCCGCTCGCCGTGCTGACCTCCCGTTTCAGCGCCTCCGCCTCCGAGATCTTCGCCGGCGCCCTGCAGAACTACGGCCGCGCCGTCATCATCGGGGACAGCACCACCCACGGCAAGGGCACCGTCCAGGCCGTGCTCGAGATGAAGAATTTCCTGCCCCGCCTCAGCCAGAACATTGCCAACACCGGCGCCGCCAAGCTCACCTACCAGAAGTTCTACCTGCCCAACGGGTCCTCCACCCAGAAACACGGCGTCACCCCTGACATCGCCCTGCCCTCCATCAACAACTTCCTGCCGATCGGCGAGTCCGACCTGCCCCACGCCCTGATGTGGGACGAGATCAAGTCGGCGCCCTTCGAGGGCAAGGCCCTCGCCAAGGCCTTCGTGGATCCCCTGCTCGAGTCCAGCCACGCGCGCCAGCAGTCCCTCGAGGAATTCGCCTACCTCAAGAAGAGCATCGACTGGTTCAAGGAGCGCCAGGAGCACAAGACCATCTCGCTGAACCTCACCCAGCGCCAGGCGCTCAAACTGGCCGACGATGACTTCAAGAAGACCATGGATGCCGAGCGCGACCGCCTGGCCAAAAACAATTACGCCAGCCGCGAGATCAAACTCGATTCCGTCCTCAAGACCGCCGCCGTCGCTCCCAAGGAGCCGGCGCCCGCCCCGACCGATGATGAGGGCGACACCGACGCGCTCGACGAGGACACCAAGGCCAAGCTCGACGTCCATCTGCGCGAGTCGCTGCGGGTCGTCACCGATGCCCTGCGGATCAACAAGGATCCGCAATTCTGGGCCGGCCGCGCCCCGGTCTCCCCGTTACCCAAAGGCTAGCAGGTAGCGTTCGCGGCCCGTGAGGTCGCGCAACGACTCCGTCCGCGTGTAACCTTCCCCCGTCGCCAGCGCGACCAGGGCTTGGTGCTGGGCGATGCCCGTCTCGCACGCCAGCAACCCACCGGGTGCCAGATAGGGCCGCGCCGCGCGGATGATGCGCTCCAAATCAGCCGCACTGTTAGCCCCGGCCGAGAGGGCCATGCGCGGCTCGAAATCCTTCACCTCCGGCTGGGCCGCCGCCGTTTCGTCATCGGAGAGATACGGGGGGTTCGCCACGATCAGGGTGAATTTCTCCCCGGCCGGCACCGCGGTAAACCAGTCGGATGATACAAACTTCACTCGGCCCGCCAAACCGCACGCCTCGGCGTTTTCGCGGGCCAGGGCGAGGGCCTCCTCGCTTTTGTCCACGGCGGTCACCACGGCCCCGGGCCAGGCCTTGGCCAGCGCCAGGGCGATCGCGCCACTGCCCGTGCCTAGGTCGAGCACGGTTGCGGGCGGCGAGGCAAACTGCTGCATCACCAACTCGATCAGCCGTTCTGTCTCGGGCCGCGGAATGAGCGCCCGGCGGTCCACCTTCAGCTTCAGGCCGGAAAACTCTGTCTCGCCCATGACATATTGCAGCGGCTCGCGCCCGCCGCGGCGCTTCACCAGCGGGCGGATCTTCTCGAGTTCCGCCTCGGTCAGCGGCCGCTCGAACTGCAAGTAAAGCTGCATGCGCTTCAGGCCGAGCGCGTGGCCGATGAGCAGCTCGGCGTTCAGGCGCGGCGACTCGACCCCGCGCTGTTCGAAAAAGCCGGTCGTCCGCTTGATGATCTCGAGCACGCTGAGCATGTTAATCGTCATCCGAGGCCCGGGCCCGCACGGGCAGCGGCCCGCCGGTCAGGGCCGCCAGCTTCTCCTCGAAATCCGCGCGTTGCAGGGCCTCGATGATCGGGTCGATCTGGCCCTCCATGATGGCGGGCAGGCTGTAAAGCGTCAGGCCGATGCGGTGGTCGGTCATCCGGTTCTGCGGAAAGTTGTAGGTGCGGATGCGCTCGCTGCGCCCGCCCGTGCCGATCTGGCCGCGGCGTTGGGCGGCGTATTTGGCCTGTTCCTCGTCCTCCTTCAGCTTGAGCAGGCGCGAGCGCAACACCGCCATGGCGCGGGCCTTGTTCTTGATCTGCGAGCGATCGTCGGCGCAATACACCATCAGGCCGCTCGGCTTGTGGACGATGCGCACGGCCGAGTCGGTCGTGTTGACGCCCTGTCCGCCCGGGCCGCTCGCACGCATGACGCTGATGTCGAGGTCCTGCGGGTCGATCTGCACGTCAACTTCCTCGGCCTCGGGCAGCACGGCGACCGTCACGGTCGAGGTGTGGATGCGGCCGTTCGCCTCGGTCACGGGGATGCGCTGCACGCGGTGCACGCCGCTCTCGTATTTCAGCTGCTTGTAGACGTCCGAGCCGGTGATGAGGAAGATGACCTCCTTCAGGCCGCCGCGGTCGGAGGCGCTGGAGCTCATGGGCTGGATCTTCCAGCCGCGACCCTCGGCGTAGCGCATGTAGGCGCGGTAGAGCTCGGCGGCGAACAGGCTGGCCTCGTCGCCGCCGGTGCCGGCGCGGATCTCGAACACGGTGTTGCGCGAATCCGCTGCCTCGGGCGGGATCATGGCGAGCAGGACCGCCTGCTTCAGCTGTTCATGCCGGGCCTGCAGCTCGGGCAATTCATGCTGCGCCAGCTCGCGCAACTCGGCGTCGGCCGACGGATCCTTCAGCAGGGCCGCGTGCTCGGCGGCCTCCCGCCCCACCCGCTCATATTCGGTGTGCGTCTCCACCAGCTTGCGCAGCGACTGCTGCTCGCGGGACACTTCGGTCGCCTTGCGGGGATTCGCGTAGAACGACGGCGCCGCCATCTGCGCGTCGAGCTCGTCGAGGCGGCGCTGAAAGAGGGTGATGTCGGGCAGGAGATCCATGCGGGGGGAGCGGGCGGGAAATTGTGAATTGCTTCAGCCGCGGCGCGCGGCTTTATCAAAGGCCAAACCAACGGCAGCACCTGCCGTCTAGTAGAATTTCTCCGCGATGGCTTCCACACTCTTCACTCAGAACATCATCGCCTGCGTCTGGGACTTTGACAAGACATTGATTCCGGCCTACATGCAGGCCCCGCTGTTCCGGCGCTATGGCATCGATGAGGCCACTTTCTGGGCCGAAACCAACGCCCTGGCGGAGAACTACCGCAAGCGCGGCTACAACATCGCCCCGGAAATCAGCTACCTGAACCACCTGCTGACCTACGTGCTCGCCGGCAAGATGCCCGGCCTGGGCAACAAGGTGCTCCGCGAGTGCGGCAAGGAGATCGAGTTCTATCCCGGCCTGCCCAAATTCTTCGAGGCTTCCCGTGCCTGGGCCCGCGCCAAGCCGGAATATGTGAAGCACGAGATCCAGCTCGAGCACTATGTCGTGAGCACCGGCCTCGCCGAGATGATCCGCGGCAGCGCCCTCGCCCCCTACATCGACGCGACCTGGGCCTGCGAGTTCATCGAGAACCCGCTCCAGCCCGGCTTCCTCAAGCAGAAGGAATTCCCCCTCGAGGCCGCCAATGAGATCGCCCAGATCGGCGTCATGATCGACAACACGACCAAGACGCGCGCCATCTTCGAGATCAACAAGGGCACGAACAAGAACGCCGCGATCGACGTGAACGCCAAGGTCACGCCCGAGGATCGCCGCATCCCGCTGCAGAACATGATCTACATCGCCGACGGCCCGAGCGACGTCCCGAGCTTCTCCGTCGTCAAGAAGGGCGGCGGCAAGACCTACGCGGTCTACAATCCCGCCGTGCGCGCCGAGTTCGAGCAGAACGACCGCCTGCGCCACACCGGGCGCATCGACCACTACGGCCCGGCCGACTACACGGAAAACAGCGCCACGACCCACTGGCTGCACCTGCAGATCGAGAAGATGTGCGACCGCATCGTCACGGACCGCGAGGCGGCCGTCGCGTCGCGCGTCACCCGTCCGCCGCGGCACCTGAACGCCTCGCCGGAGGAAGAGGCCGCCCGCAAGGCCGCCAAGCAGCCCAAGCAGTCGTCGTTCCTGGAGTAACCGGCGTTCCCGCCGGCCGGCGGCCTAGTCGGCCGCCAGGACGAAACGCGGGGTGTCCTGCAGGATGCGGAAGCGGACCCGCGCCTCGCCGGTGTATTCGTCGCTGCGGACGGCCGGACGCGTCTCTTCGGCCACTTCAGGCCGGTTGCGGTCCTTCAGGGTCTCGACAAGGTTGCTCACGCGCTCGGCGTAATGGTAGCTGACGCTGGGCGCCCGGCCGGAAAGCACGGCTTCCACGCCGCAATTCCACGCCATGGCGATATTGAACACGTTGGGCTCGACGCCGGCCTTCTGGAAGGTGCGCTTGATCCACTCGTAGTGCTTCACCGCGATCTCGTCGGCGGCCTCGCGCTGGATGGCTTGGCGGAAAGGCTTGTCGGTATGCATGCGCCAGGTGCCCGGGCGGAACTGGTAGGGCCCGAGCTCACCAAACCGACCCACCTGGGTCTGGTTGGTCGGGTTTTCGACCCAGTTGATGGCGCGCAAAGTTTCCCAACGGTCGGACGCCCCGGCTACAGATGTAAAACCAAGGAGACTGACCAGCAGGAGGAACTTGATGAGGTGTTTGTTCATAGCTCTAAGTGGCCGGGAAAAAGGCCATCTTCAGGACACCGACAAGCTCGTTTTTCTCCCAATTATTTTACATGGGACGGGCTGTCCCTAGTTTTACTACTCAACTTTATAACCCATTGGAACGGCAGTTTTTTACGCGCCGTTCTTGCCCAAAAAAAGTTGAGCAAAACTACCGGCTTTTCTCGATATTGCCCTCAATCAGCCGGGCGACCAAAGCCGTCCATCCGGTTTGATGACTGGCCCCCAAGCCCTGCCCGGTCTCGCCATGGAAATACTCATGGAAAAGGACCATGCCCTTGAGGCGGTCTGTATCGGCTTTTGAGCACCCCGGACCATGGCAAACCAGCCCTCCCCCGGCATCCGGCAGGAAGATTTTTACCATTCGCCTGGACAGTTCCTGGGCGGCTACCTGGAGGGTCACCCGGTTCCCGCTACCGGTCGGAAATTCCACGGTGAAACTGTCGCCGTAGAAGTGATGGTAGCGTTCCAAGGCCTCGATCAGCAGGAAATTGGTCGGAAACCACACCGGCCCGCGCCAGTTCGAGTTGCCCCCGAACAGGCCTGAGTCCGACTCACCGGGCACATACTCCACGCGGTATTCCTGGCCGCCGGCATGCAGCACAAACGGCTGTTCCTGATAAATCCGCGACAGTGACCGCACGCCATAGGGCGACAGAAACTCCCGCTCATCAAAAACGTAGCGCAGCATGCGTTGGAGCCGTTCCTTGGAGGGGATCGCGAGCAGGCGCAGCCCGTTGCCGGATTTGCCCTGGGTCAGGTAGGAAATGTGCGCCGACAGGTCCTTGCGGTTCTTCAGGAACCACCGGGTGCGCTTCGCAAAACCCGGCAGGCGGTCCAGCCGCGCCTCGTCGATGAATTCCACCGCAAAGAGCGGGATGATGCCCACCATCGAGCGCAGCCGCAGCGGGAACGACTTCCCCTCCAGCAGCAGCTGGTCGTAATAAAAGCCGTCCTCCTCGTGCCACAGGCCGGTGCCGCCGAGGCTGTTCATCGCGTCCGCGATCGCCACGAAGTGCTCGAAGAACTTGGAGGCGATGTCCTCGTATTCCGGGTCGCCCTCGGCGAGCTCGAGCGCCATCGCGAGCATCGTGCTGCAGTAAAACGCCATCCAGGCCGTGCCGTCCGCCTGCTCCAGCTGCCCGCCGGTCGGCAGGGGCTTCGAGCGGTCGAACACGCCGATGTTGTCGAGCCCGAGGAAGCCGCCCGAGAACAGGTGCCGCCCGCCCGGGTCCTTGCGGTTCACCCACCACGTGAAATTGACCAAGAGTTTCTGGAACACCCGTGCCAGGAACAGCCGGTCGCGGGCGCCGCGCGCACCGGTCATCTTGTAGACGCGCCAGCAGGCCCACGCGTGCACCGGCGGGTTGACGTCGGAGAAATTCCACTCGTAGGCCGGGATCTGGCCGTTCGGGTGCATATACCACTCGCGCAGGAACAGGTTCAGCTGGTCCTTGGCGAACTGCGGATCGATCCGCGCAAACGGGATCATGTGGAACGCGAGGTCCCACGCCGCGAACCAGGGATACTCCCACTTGTCCGGCATCGAAATGATGTCGCGGTTGAACAGGTGCGGCCAGTCGCTGTTGCGACCCCGGCGCCGCGCCGCGGGCGGGGGCGGCTGCTTCGTGTCGCCCTCGAGCCAGTCGGCCACCACGAAATGATAAAACTGCTTCGACCAGAGCAGGCCGGCGAACGCCTGCCGCGCCACATTGCGCTCCTCGTCGTTCACCCCGGCCGGCAGCACCGCGGCGTAGAATTCCTCCGCTTCCGCCCGTCGGGCGGCGAAAACCTGGGCAAACCCCTCGCCGAACGGCCGGCCCGGCGCCTCGGCCTCGGCGCTGAGGCGCAAGCGCATCACCGCCGTCTCGCCGGGCGCAAGGTCGAGCACGCGGTGCGCCGCGACCTTCGTGCCGGTGCGCTTGGCGTTCACCGCGCCGGTCAGGCCGCGCACCACATGATCGTGGAAGGCATCCTTCACGAAGGGCCCGGCATTCTCCGACTCAAAGAGCCGGGCGGCGTTGGTCTCGTTGTCCGTGAAGAGCAGCGGATCGGGCCGGCCGGGCGCACCCTCGATCTCCCAGAAGAACCGGCCCAGCGACTCGTGGTGCGTCTGCACATGGCCCGGCGCCAGCTGCTGCATGCGCGGCTTCAGCTCGCTGCCCTCGTGCTTGCTGCCCCACGACCAGTTGTTGCGGAACCACAGCGTCGGCAACAGGTGCAGCGGTGCGCGATCCGGACCGCAATTCTTGGCGGTGATCTCGATCAACATGTCGTTCGGCCCGCCCTTGGCGTATTCGACCGCCACCTCGAAATAACGGCCCTCGGCGAACACCCCCGTATCCTCCAGTTCAAACTCCGGCTCGTTCCGGCTGCGGCGGGCATTCTCCTCGCGCAAACGGGCATAGGGAAACTCGGCCTGCGGGTAGTGATACACCGCCCGCATGTGGCTGTGGGTCGGCGTGCTGGCCGTGTAGAAATACGCCTCCTTCACGTCCTCGCCGTGGTTGCCCTCGGGCCCGGTCAGGCCGAACAGGCGCTCCTTCAACCGCGGGTCGCGGCCATTCCACAGCGCCAGGGCAAAGCACAGGCGGCACTCGCGGTCGGTGATGCCGAGCAGGCCGTCCTCGCCCCACCGGTAGGCGCGGCTCTCGGCCTGCTCGAAGGTGAAATACTTCCACGCCTCGCCGTCCGCCGAGTAATCCTCGCGCACCGTGCCCCACTGCCGCTCGGCCAGATACGGGCCCCAGCGCTTCCAGTTTTTCCCGCGGTCGGCGTCCTCGGCCAGACGTGCATGCTCCGCGGTGGACGGGACCGGCTTCATTGGCGGGCGATGCTACAGGCCGCCGGCCGCTTGGCACGGCTAAAACCGCCGCACCTCACAGCAGCTGTTGCAGCGCCGCCCGACCGGCCTTGCTGGCCACAAGATAGACGTGCGAATCGTCCGCCCAGGCCGCCACGCTCATGCCCTCCTTGTCCAGGAAGGCCGGGGTCGCGGCCAGCGCCGGGAAATCCGCGCGCCGGCCGATGTAGGCGTGAAACCAGACGCCGCCGCGGTTGAAGCACACCTCGAGCACCTCCCGGCCCTCGTAGGTGACCGTGCGGCAGCCATCCTTGCGCAGGGCGGTGAAGCTGATCGGCAGCCCGCGGCTGAGCCGGTTGGCCGGATCCCCGAGCATGGCCTGCAATGACTCCGTCCCATGTCCGCCGTGCATCTCGTCCTTCCCGGCATCGGCCAGCACGTAGTCGGCCAGCGCCGTGTCCGCCGCCGCCGGCTTGGGCCAGAGGGCGAGAGTCGTGGCGAAGATCACAGCGACACTGGCGGCCGCCGCCAGCCAGGCGGGCGAACGCCACCAGCTGGCCTGCGTCCGGTCGGGCGTGGTCACCCGGCCGCCGGCGAGGATGGCCTCGCGCAGACCCGCGGGCGCCGGCATGGCGTTGAGCTGCGCGCTGACGGCGGCATCAAAGGCCTGCTGGCGGGCGAACCACTCGCGCAGCGCCGGGTCGCGCTGGACCTGCTCCAACGCGGCACGAAAGGCCGCATCGCCGGCGTCCGTGCCGTTCGGCCGGTAGCCTTGCAGGATGAATTTTGCCTCTTCGTTGTTCATGAGAGTTTCCTCGCGGACGGCTGGTTGAAGGCCACGACCTTGCTGCGGCCCGCGGATTCCTTGCGAGCCAGGGCCGCGCGCAGCTGCGCCTTCCCGCGCGACAGGCGGGACATCACAGTGCCGATCGGCACCTCGAGCATCTCGGCAATCTCCTTGTAGGAAAAATCCTGCATGTAGAAGAGGGTCAGTGGCGCACGGTAGGTCTCGTCCACTTCCTGCAAAGCCTCGACCACGAGGCCCGCGTCCATGCCGGTCACGACGTCCACCTCGGGCGCCGGCGGATCGGCCTCGACCGGTCCCAAGTCCTCGAGGGCCGTGACGCGCTCCGCCCGGCGCCGACCGCGGAGAAACTCGCGATAAAGCGTGGTGAAGAGCCAGGACTTGGCCTTGCCGGCCTCGCGCAGCGCATGGCCCTGCTTGGCCCAGATGAAGAACGTTTGTTGCGTGAGATCGCCCGCGTCCGACGAATTCCTCGTCAGGCTGAGGGCGAAGCGGAAGAGCGGCGTGTAATGCGCGTCCACCAACTGGTTGAATATCTCACTGGCCATGCGGGGATAAGAGTCGGCCGCCCCGTGGCTTATTCCAAGAAAAAGCATCCCGGCGGCCCGGGCGAATCACTTGCCCGGCGCCCACTTGGGCGGCCGCTTTTCCCGGAAGGCGGCGATGCCTTCCTGGATCTCGGCCGACTGCCGGGTCTCCAGATGCGTGCCCATCGCCCGCTCGAGGTCCGCCGCGAGCGGCGAAGGCCAGAGCCGGGCGAGCAATTGCTTGGTGCGGGCGACAGCCTCGGGGCCGCCTTGCAGCACCGCGGCGGCCGTTTGCAGCGCCGCGGGCATGAGTTGGTCCGCCTTGAGCGCCTCGTTGACCAGGCCGATCACCTCGGCATGCCGTCCGGAAAACAGCTCGCCAGTCAGCAGGATCCGCCGGGCATCGCGCTCGCGCAGCTGGCGGCGCAAAAATGTCATCACCAGTGCGGCCACCAGCCCACGCCGGGTCTCCGGATAACCGATCTGGGCCGACTCCTCGGCGAAGGCAAAATCACAGGCCGACATCAGCCCCGCGCCGCCCGCGATGGCGGCGCCCCGCACGACCGCGATGGTCACCAGGCGGCTCTCACTCAGCCGGCGCAGCACCTCGCCGATCAACCCGGCCGACTGGTGAGCCCGGGCCGGGTCCGCCGCCTCGGCCAGATCCAAGCCGGCACAGAACACCGGGCCGGCACCGGACAGGATCAGCACGCGCTGCGCGGGGTCGTTTTCGGCGGCGGCGAGCGCAGCGAGCAGCGCCTGCACGAGCTCAACCGAAAGCGCGTTGCGCTTCTCCGCCCGGTTGAGCGTGAGGAGCGTGATGCCGGGGCCGGCACTTTCGGAAAGCACGAGGGAAACGGCCATGGGGTCAGTCAGTTGAGTGGGAATTTTCCGGCAGCTGGTCCAGGGGCATGGCCAGCAGGGCCTGACCGAGCGTCTTGCCCTGGGCGTCGATGCGCAACGAGCAGCTGCCGCCGCCAGCGAGCACACCGGGCAGCACGAAATTGAGTGCCTCCAAGTTGGGCACCTCGTAGCGGATAACCGGGCCGGTGCCGAGCGGCTTGAACCAGGCCTCGACCTGTGCCGCGGACAGGTGCTCCCGCAGCCACGCATAGTCGGCCGGTGTGCGGCCAAAGACCGCGATGTTGGCCGAGGAGCCCTTGTCGCCGCTCCGGGCGTAGGCGATGCTGCGCAGCGTCTTCATAACATCTTCCAGGCGGGCTTGACCGCGGAACGCGCAACCAGGCACGGCCAATAACCAAATACCGGCATCACCTTGGGCCGGCCGGAGGCGTAACCCGTGACCCCCTGCGGCCCGCAGGTGACGAGCGGGGCGATCTCGCGGGTGAAGCGCTTGACCGGCTCCTGCGTGTCGGCCGCCACGCTGATGCGCAGCACGGTTTCGATCAGGTCGTTTTCGGGGACACGCCGGACAATGCCGCCGACGCTGGCGCCCGTGCCCAGGCATTCGACCAGGGTTTCGCGATAGACGCAGCCGGCCTCCTGCAGGCGGCGCAACACACCCCCACCCGCCCGGCGCGCCTTCGCGACGGCTTGTTCGCCGAACACGGTGAGCATGCCATGGGCCTTGTAGCCGTGGCGGTAGGTCGCGCTGACCTTGTAGGCCGCCGGCGGCGGCCGGCCGGTGGCGCCGGAGATCCGCACGCGATCCGGTCCGCTCTGCTCGACGCGCAGGGTCAGGAAGGAAACCGTCACGTCCGGCGAAAGATAATTGCCCGGATCACCAATCTCGTAGAGCAGCTGCTCCTTGACGGTCTGGACCGTCACCGCGCCGCCCGTGCCGGCCGGCTTGGTCAGCACGCACGAGCCGTCGGCCGAGACTTCGGCGACGGGAAAGCCGATGTCGTGCGACCCCGGCAGGTCGAGCCAGTCGGTGGTGAATCCCCCGCACGCCTGCGCACCGCATTCCAGCAGATGCCCGGCCACCGTTGCTCCGGCCAAACGGTCGTAATCCGTCGTCGTCCACCCGAAGTGCACGCAACACGGCCCGACCGTAAGCGATGGATCGGCCACACGGCCCGTGATGACGATATGCGCGCCAGCTTGCAGCGCGGCCGCGATGCCCTCGGCTCCGAGGTAGGCGTTGGCCGTGACCAGGCGGTCAGCCACTGTCGTCACCGCCGCGCCACTCTCCAGGTTGTTGAAATCGGGACCGCCGGCCCGCACGAGCGCCAGCACATCGTCGCCCGAAACCACCGCGACCTTGAGCTGGGTGAGCCCGGCCTTGGCCAGCTCGGCGCGCACCGCGGCTCCGCAGGCGTGCGGGTCAAGGCCGCCGGCATTGGTCACGATTTTCGTCCGGCCGCCACCCTGCCAGAATTTCACGAGCGACTGGACGACCTCGACAAAGTCCCGCGCGTAACTGGCGGCGGGATCCTTGGCCCGGGTGATCGCCATGATGGAGAGTGAAACCTCCGCGAGGTAATCGAGCGTGAGATAGTCCAGGTCCGGCTGCTGCGCCACCAGGCGCGCCGCGGCGGGCTGGTCGCCCCAGAAACCGGACGCATTCGCGATCTTGAGCGGGCGGGTCATGACTCAGACCTGGATCACCCCGGTATGGAATGACGCCTTGGCGGCAGGCCGGGTGGCCAGGGCGAAGGCCCGCAGCAGCGTGGCCCGGGTCTCGTGCGGCTGGATGACGGCATCGACCCAGCCGCGCGCAGCGGCATAACGGATGTCGGCCTGCTCGACGTAATTCTCCTTCACCTGCTGGCGCAGCCGGTCCAACTCCTCCTTGGGCCGGTCCTTGGCCGCCCGGGCGAGGATGTTGTAGACCACGTCGCTCGCCTGGGCCGCGCCCATCACGGCATACTTCGCATTCGGCCAGGCGAGGATGAAGCGCGGATCAAAGGCCTTGCCGCACATCGCGTAGTTGCCGGCGCCGTAGGAACCACCGGTGATGACCGTGATCTTCGGCACGGTGGAATTGCTGAGCGCGTTGACCATCTTGGCGCCCGAGCGGATGATCCCGCTCTGCTCGGCGTCCTTGCCGACCATGAACCCGGATACGTCCTGCAGGAACAGCAGCGGCAGGCGCGTCTGGTTACAGTCCATGATGAAGCGCGCGGCCTTGTCGGCGGAGTCGGCGTAGATGACACCCGGCATCTGCAGGCCGGTTGCCTTGGACTGCACGCGCATGCGCTGGTTGGCCACGATGCCGACCGGGCGGCCGCCCAGGCGGGCGAAGGTGGTGACGAGCGACTTGCCGTAGTCGGCCTTGTATTCGTCGATCGAGCCCGCATCGACCAGGCAGCGCAACAGGTCACGCACGTCGTATTCGCGGCGGCCGTCGAGGGAGACAATGTCGAGGATCCTGGTCGCCGGGAACTCGGGCTCGGCGGCCGGCGGCAGCGCGGCCGGCGCCTCGGCCGGCAGCAAACCGACCAGGCTGCGCAGTCGCTTCAGACAGGCCTCGTCGTTCTTTTCCTTGAAATCCACCGTGCCGGAAAGCTCGGCGTGCATGGCCGCGCCGCCCAGCGTTTCCTGGTCGGTCTCCTGGCCGATCGCCGCCTTCACCAGCTGGGGGCCGGCCAGGTAGAGCCCGCTGCCCTCGGTCATGAGAATCTTGTCGCACAACACCGGCAGGTAGGCGCCGCCGGCGACGCAGTTGCCCATGATGGCGGCGTATTGCGGGATGCCGGCCGCGGAGATCACGGCATTGTTGCGGAAGATCCGGCCGAAGTCGTCCTCGTCGGGGAAAATCTCGTCCTGCATCGGCAGGAAGACGCCGGCCGAGTCCACGAGGTAGACGAGCGGCAGGTTGCACTCGAAGGCGATGCGCTGCGCGCGCAGCACCTTCTTGCAGGTCATCGGGACAAAGGCGCCCGCCTTCACCGTGGCGTCATTCGCCACGATCATGCACGGATGCCCGCCGATATCGGCGATGCCCGTCACCACGCCGGCGCCGGGGAAATTGCCCCACTCCTTATACATGCCGTGGGCGGCCCAGAGGCCGAGCTCGACAAAGGCCGGGCCTTTTTCATCGATCAGCGCCGCGATGCGCTCGCGCACGAACAGGCGACCGAGCTTGTGCTGGCGGGCCTGGCCGTCCGCTCCGCCGCCTTCGCGGAGCCCGGCTTCCTGCCGGGCAAATTCATGGTAATAATCGAGCAGGGTTTTCGGGGGAGACACGGGACGCGCGGGGGTTAACTTTCCGTGCGACACTCTCACCACAAATCCCACCCCGGGCAAACTGCAATCCGGCAACCGGGGCTACGCCATAAGGATGATTATGGGTTTCGCGGGTTGGGAAACCTAGTCGCTCGCGCGGGAAAGGAGTATGTTGCCGGACAAACACCACCGCCGCGCATTTGCGCCGGCCCAATCCCCCGCCCCATGAGTTCCGATTCCTTCACCGCGCCCTGGCGCGAGCAATTGTCCCCGGCCGAGACCGCTTTCCTGAACAAGGTGGCGCACTTCGCCAAGACCGAGATCGCTCCGCACGCCGACGCGTGGGAAAATGCGGAGGAGCTGCCGCGCGCCGCCTTCATGAAGGCCGGCAAGCTCGGCCTGCTGGGCATCACGGCGCCGCGCGCGCTCGGCGGCCAGGGCTTCGGCTACGCGGCCTACGCGCTCGCGATCCGCGAGCTCGCCAAATACCAGGCGGCCTTCGCCATCGATCTCGCCGCACACAACGCCCTCGGCTCCGGCCATCTGCTCGCCGCGGGCAGCCCCGCACAGCACCGGCGCGTCCTCACCAAACTCCTCAAGGGCACCTGGCTGGCCGGGTGGGCCCTCACCGAGCCCGAGGCCGGCAGCGACAGCGGCGGCGTGTTGACCACGGCCACCGAGGTCAAACCCGGCAAGTGGGAGCTCAACGGCTTCAAGCGCTACATCACGCTCGGCCGCACCGCGGATGTCATGATCGTGATGGCGGTCACCGGCAAGACCGCCGAGGGCCGCAAAGAGATCAGCGCCTTTCTCGTGAACCGTTCCGAAATCATCCCGGTGCGCAAGGTGCCGACCTGCGGGCTCCGCGCGAGCGACACCGCCGAGTTCAAGCTGGTGAACGCGAAGGCCGAACTGATCGGCCAGCGCGGCACCGGCCAGGTCACCGCCCTCGCCTGTCTCGACAAGGGCCGCATCGGCGTCGCCGCCGTCTCCCTGGGCCTCGCCCGCGCCGCCCTCGACGCCGCGCTGCACCACGCCGTCAACCGCCGCCAGTTCGGCAAGCGCCTCGCCGATTTCCAGGCCCTGCAGTTCATGCTCGCCGACTGTGAGGTCGAGTTGCGCGCCGCCGAGGCCCTGGTGTTGCAGGCCACCGCCCTCGCCTCCCGCGGCGAACGTCACACAATCGAGTCCTCCGTCGCCAAGCTTTATGCCTCCGAGGCCGCCTCCCGCATCTGCAACCGCGCCCTGCAAATCCACGGTGGCTACGGCTACACCCGCGACATCCCGGTCGAGCGCTACTGGCGCGACGCCCGCCTGAGCGAGATCGGCGAGGGCTCATCCGAGGTCCAGCGCATCGTCATCAGCCGGACCCTCCTGAAGAATCAGGAAGCCGCGCTGGCCGGCATCCGCTAGGCCCAAAGAAAAACCGCTGATGGGTTGACCATCAGCGGTTTAAAGTGGTGGCGAGTCTCGGAATCGAACCGAGGACACAAGGATTTTCAGTCCTCTGCTCTACCAACTGAGCTAACTCGCCATTACCGAAAGGGGCCGAGTTAAAAGGCCGCCGGAAGGACGCGTCAACGGGGAATTTGCGCTTTCGGCGGCGGCACCGGAGTGAGGTTCCCGCGCCACAATTCCCGGTAGATCGGGTTGTCCGGGGGATCGAGGCGGTCCAGGTCGAAATCCCGCGCCTCCACGTAATCCAAGCCATAGTGAAACGACGCCAGCAGCAGCGGATAGGAAAATTTCCGCTTCTGGTGCAGGTGACTCCGGCACCAGGCGAGGTAGTCCACACCGGCCGCCAGATTCTGTCTCCAGCGCCAGACATTTTCTTCGTAGGGCTCGCGGCTCACCGCGCGCCAAGCCCCGGGCTTGATTTGCATGAGTCCCCTTGCCTCGCCGTTTCGGGCCTTCGGATCGAAGTTCGATTCCGCCGCCACCAGCGCAAAGACAAAGGCCGGATCCATCCGGTAACGCGCTGCCAGCGGCTGGATGGCCACCCACACGGTCTCGCGCGTCGCGGGGTCGGGCGCGGCCGCGTCCTTGCGACCGCAGCCGGTGACGAGCAGTCCGCCGAGAAGCAACAGCGTCAGTCGGGTCACGCCGCGCCTCCCTGCGGGCCGGGCTCAGTGCCGGCGGAAGACCAGCGTAGCGTTGTGGCCGCCGAAGCCGAGGTTGTCGGTCAGCACGGTGTCGATCTTCGCCTCACGCTTCACGTTCGGCGTGTAGTCGAGGTCGCACTCCGGATCCGGGGTCTCGTAATTGATGGTCGGGGGCACGATGCCGGTCTCGATGGCCTTGACGCTGATGACCGCCTCGATGCTGCCGGCCGCCCCGAGGAGATGGCCCGTCATCGACTTGGTGGAGCTGATGTTCACCTTGCGGGAGTGGTCGCCGAAGATCTTCTTGATGGCGATCGTCTCGAACTTGTCGTTGTAGGGCGTCGAGGTGCCGTGCGCATTGATGTAGTCGACCTGGTGCGGCTCGACGTTGGCGTCGCGCATGGCCTTGATCATCGACTGCGCCAGGCCCTTGCCCTCCGGGTCGGGCGAGGTGATGTGGTAGGCGTCGCAGGTGGCGGCGTAGCCGGCCAGTTCGCAATAAATGTGGGCCCCGCGGGCCAGGGCGTGCTCGAGGCTCTCGATCACGAGGATGGCCCCGCCCTCGCCCATGATGAAGCCGTCGCGGTTCAGGTCGAAGGGGCGGCTGGCCTTCTGGGGATTCTCGTTGTTCGTGCTCATCGCCTTCATCGAGCAGAAGCCGGCGTAGGCCAGTGGCGTGATGGCGGCCTCGGCGCCGCCGCAGACCATGACGTCGGCCTCGCCGCGACGGATCATGCGGAGCGACTCGCCGATGGCGTGGGTGGCGGTCGAGCAGGCACTGACGACGCCGAAATTAGGACCGCGCGCCCCGAGCTCGATGGCCACCAGGCCGCCGCACATGTTGCTGATGAGGGCGGGAATCATGAAGGGCGACACCTTGCGGGGGCCGCGCTCCAGGAGCACCTTGTGCTGGTTCTCGATGGTCCACATGCCGCCGATACCGGAGCCGATGATGACGCCCACGCGGTCGGCATCCTCCTTGATCATGTCGAGCTTGGCGTCCGCGATTGCCTGCTTGGCCGCGCAGAAGCCGAAATGAGTGTAACGGTCGTTGCGGCGGACCTCCTTGGGGTCCATGTGCTGCGCCGGATCCCAACCGCGCACCTCGGCGCCGATCTGGCAGCTGTAGTCCTTCGCGTCGAAGAGCGACACCTTGTCGATGCCGCACTTGCCGGCCACGATGCTGGCCCAGAAATCGTTCACGTTGTGGCCCAGCGAGGCGACCACGCCCATGCCGGTGACAACGACGCGTTTTTGAGAGGGAGGATTTTCCATCGGGATAGTCGTGGGTGGAAATGAAAAAAGCGCCCTACCAGACCAGCGCTAGGCCAGACGGTAGAACGCTTCGGTCAAATGGCCAAAATTTATTTCTTACCGGCCTTGTTTTGGATGTAGGCGGTGACATCGCCGACAGTCTGGAGCTTCTCGGCATCGGATTCAGGGATCTCTCCCTTGATCTCGTCCTTGAACTCCTCTTCGAAAGCCATGATCAGCTCGACGGTGTCGAGTGAATCGGCGCCAAGGTCGTCGAGGAACGACGCCTGCGGAGTGATTTGCTCCTCGTTAACATTCAGTTGGTTAACGATGATTTCTTTGACGCGCTGGTCGATGGTTTTCTGGTCAGCCATGAGATTGGAAATTGGGTCTAAAACGTTGGTGAAAGAGGTCACATGACCATGCCGCCGTCAACGGTAAAAACTTGCCCGGTGATGTAACCCGCTTCCTCCGAACAGAGAAAGGCAGTCATGTGGGCGATATCCGACGCCTCGCCGAGGCGCTTGAGGGGGATGACAGAGGTGATCTTTTCGGCGGCCTCGGCGGGCAGCGCGGCGGTCATGTCGGTCTTGATGAAGCCCGGGGCGACGGCGTTTGAGGTCACGCCGCGGGCGGCGAATTCCTTCGCGATGGCCTTGGTGAAGCCGATCAGGCCGGCCTTCGCCGAGCAGTAGTTGGCCTGGCCGGCGTTGCCCATGATGCCCACGACCGAGGTGATGTTCACGATGCGGCCCCAGCGCTTCTGGGTCATCGAGCGGCCGATGTGCTTCGTCCAGTGGTAGCAGCTGGTGAGATTGGTCGTGATGACGGAGTTCCAGTCCTCCTCGGACATGCGGAACAGCAGGCCGTCCTTCGTGATGCCGGCGTTGTTGACGAGAATGTCGATCTGGCCGAACTCGGCGAGCAGGTCGGCGCTGGCCTTGGCGACCGCGGCGCCGTCGGCCACGTCCACGGCGAGGGCCTTGGCCTTGCCACCCGCGGCGGTGATGGCCGCCGCCGTCGCGCCGCAGCTGTCGGCGGACTTGCTCACACAGATCACGGTCACGCCGCCCTTGGCCAGGAGTTCCGCGATGGCTTTGCCGATGCCCCGGCCGGCGCCGGTGACGAGGGCCACACGATTGTTATAGGTCAGACTCATAGGGTAAGGGCGCCATAGCTCGCCGCACCCCGGACGTTTGTCAATACACGTCGCGCTGGTAGCGCTTGTCCTTCTTCATCTGCTTCACGTAATCCGCGGCGGCGGCGGGTTCCATGCCGCCGTGTTGCGTGATGATCTCGTGCAGTGCGAGGTCGACATCCTTCGCCATGCGGTGGGCGTCGCCGCACACGTAGAAATGCGCGCCGCCCTTGATCCAGGCCCAGAGTTCCGCGGCGGCCTCGCGCATGCGGTCCTGCACGTAGACCTTCTTCGCCTGGTCGCGGGAGAACGCCAGGTCGACCCGCGCCACCCTGCCCTCGGCCAGCAGTTTCTTCCACTCGTCGCCGTAGAGGTAATCGGTGGCGGCGTGCTGGTCGCCGAAGAACAGCCAGTTGCGGCCGGGCGCGTTGGTGGCGATGCGCTCCTGCACGAAAGCCCGGAACGGCGCGATGCCCGTGCCGGGTCCGATCATGATGACGTCCCTGGCTAGGTCGGCCGGCAGGCCGAAGTGCGACTCGGCCACGAAGACCGGGACCGGTGTCTTCCGCCGCGTGACGCGGTCGGACAGGAAGGTGGAGCACACGCCGTAACGCCGGCGGCCGTTGGACTCGTAGCGCACCGGCGCGACCGTGAGGTGCACCTGGCCGGGAAACATCTTCGGCGAGGAGGCGATCGAGTAGAGCCGCGGCATGAGCCGGCGGAGGTGGTCGACGAACTCCTGCGGCGTCAGCTTGGCGCCGGGAAATTCCTCGAGCAGATCGAGGTATTCGCGCTGGCCGAGGAACAGCTCCAGGGCCTCCTTGGCCTCGGGCGCCAGCAACGCCGCCAGCTGCTCCTTCTCCTTCGTGTCGGTGGTCTTGGCCGCCAGCGTCTCGAGGATCTTCTTGGTCGGGCCGGCGAGCGAGACCTTCGTGGTCAGCGCCTCGCGCAGGCTGATGGCCGCGGACATGCGGGCGGGCAGCACCGGCTCGTTGCCGGTGGCACCCAGCAGCTCGATGAGTTCCTCGACCAGCTGCGGCCGGTTTGAAGGGAATATGCCGAGCGAATCGCCGACCTTGTAGGTCAGGCCGCTGCCCGCGATGTCGATCACCAGGTGCCGCGTGTCCTTGCTCGAGCCGTCCTTGTTGAGCACGCGGTTCTCCAGCAGTTTTGCGGCGAGCGGGTTGTCCTTCGTGTAAGGGCTGAAAGGCGGGGTCGAGACGTGCATGCGAGGCGGAATTTTACTCCCGCGGCGGGAGCCCATGGCAAGCTTCGTCTGCGTCACGGGGAATCTCGTTGCGCCGCCCTGCGGCGCCTGCCATTCAGCGGCTTCACACCCATGGAACCCGTCCGCATCCAGAAACTCATCGCCGAGGCCGGCGTCTGCTCCCGCCGGGCCGCCGAGGCGCTGATCGTCGCGGGCGATGTCTATGTAAACGGCGAAAAGGCCGTCCTGGGCCAGAAGGTCGGGCCGGGCGTCGACAAGGTCACGGTGCGTGGCAAGCCCCTCAAGCCCCATGCCCAGCCCAAGTTGGCGCTCGTCATGCACAAGCCCCGCGGCGTCGTTTGCAGCAACAGCGACCCTCACGCCGACCACACCATCTTCGACCTCCTGCCGCGCGAGTGGGCCAAGCTCCGCCTCTTCTGCGCCGGCCGCCTCGACAAGGACAGCGAGGGCCTGGTCATCCTCACCTCCGACGGCGACCTGGCCCACAAGCTCATGCACCCGTCTAATCTGGTCGTGAAGCGCTACTACGTTTCGCTGGAGGAGCCCTTCCCTGCCGGCCGTCTCCGCCAGCTGCTGCGCGGCGTCGTGATCGAGGGCGAGCACCTCAAGGTCGAGAAGGCCAGCCTGGTCAACCCCAAGGCCGACCGCAGCTCCACCGAACTCGACGTCCACATGCACCACGGCAAGAAGCGCGAGATCCGCCAGCTCTTCACCGCCCTCGGCTTCGAGGTCCGCCGCCTGCGCCGCTACCAGATCGGCTCCCTCCGCCTGAAAGGAATTCCTTTGCGCGGCGTGAAACAACTTTCTACCAAGGAAATCCAATCCCTCTTTGTCGTTCCTCTCGCGCACTACCGCGAGATGACGCCCTCCACCTCCGATGAAAACTAAACTCATCCTCCTGACCCTTGCTTTCGCCGCCTCGCTCACGGCGGACACGCTGAAGACCGACACCGCCGTCTTCGTCCAGACCGACCCGAAGTCCCCCGTCCTCACCCGCCTCAAGGCCGGCAGCACGATCACCGTCGTCGGCGAGGCCCCGGCCGGCTGGCGCCGCGTCGAGGTCAGCGGCCCGTTCGAGGCCTACGCGCAGAGCCGCGACATCACCAAGGGCCTCGAGGTCCGCGAGGGCGGCAACATCTACGCCGCCCCGCGCAAGGACGCCCAGCTCCTCGCCGTGGCCGCCGCGGGCGACAAGTCCGAGGTCGTCGGCCTGGCCGGTGGCGACTGGGTCCAGGTCCGCCTCGAGAAAAAGCTCCAGGGCTTCATCGCCGTCGGCGAGGCCGCCAACATTTCCGCCGAGGCCACCAAGCCCATGTTCGCCGTCACCGCGCCGCCCGCGCCGGCTCAGACCGGCTCGGCGACCGCCCTCGGCCGTCCCGTGGCACCTTCCGCCAGTTCCGCGGAGACCCCCCGCCTCTTCGCCGGCACGCTCGTGCTGGCCCGCCGCCCCATCCTCAACCCGAACCCGCCCTACGACTATCAGGTGACCGACGCCACCGGCCGCCGCTTCGCCTACGTCGACACCCGGCGCCTGCTGCTCACGGACAAGATCGAGAACTTCCTCGACCGCGACATCACCATCACGGGCACCGTGCGGAACACGGTTGACGGCAAGGACCTCGTCATCGCCGCCGAGTCCCTGGCGCTGAAGAAATAATCCGCCCTGCCTCCCGGCCGGCCGCGCGGGCCGGCCTTTTTTATCCCATGGAACTGATCGACGGTAACAAAATCGCGGCGGACATCATCGCCGAGCTCAAGTCCCAGGTCGCCGCGCTCGCCGGCCGCCCGCCCTGCCTCGCCCTCGTGCGCGTCGGCGAGGATCCGGCCTCCGTCTCCTACGTGAAGAAGAAGGAGACGGCCTCCGCCACCATCGGCATCACCAGCCGCCTCATCTTCCCGCCCGTCACGATCTCGCAGGACGAACTCTTCGCGCTGATCGACGGGCTCAACGCCGACGCCGGCGTCGACGGCATCCTCGTGCAGTCGCCGCTGCCGAAGCACATCAACGAGGTCGCCGTCTTCCGCCGCATCGCCGCGCACAAGGACGTCGACGGCTTCCACACCATGAATCTCGGCAAGCTCGCGCAGGAGGACGACACCGGCTTCGTCGCCTGCACGCCCGCCGGCATCATGGAGCTGCTCCAGCGCTCGGGCGTTTCGCTATCCGGCAAACACGTGGTCGTGCTCGGCCGCAGCCTGATCGTCGGCAAGCCCGCCGCGCTGCTCGCCATGCAGCGCAAGTCCTGGGCCAACGCCACCGTCACCGTGTGCCATTCGCAGACCGCCAACCTCCCGGCGCTCACCCGCCAGGCCGATGTCCTCATCGCCGCCATCGGCAAGCCCGAGTTCGTCACCGCCGACATGGTCAAGCCCGGCGCCGTGGTCATCGATGTTGGCGTCAATCGCGTGGCTGATGCGACAAAGAAGTCCGGCTACCGGCTCACCGGCGACGTCCACTTCCCCACGGTTTCGCCTCTGTGCAGCAAGATCACCCCCGTCCCCGGCGGCGTGGGCCCGATGACGGTCGCCATGCTCATGCAGAACACGGTCAAGGCCCGGCGGCAGAATGCCTGACGCCCAACCTTAAAATAGGGGTTTTCCCCTTAACTGAACCTTGCCAGCCGGAGGCAAACCCCTTTGCCTCAGCCTTCAACCAGCATGGCCACCCCCAAGATTCTTGTCGTCGATGACCAGCCGATCAACGTCCAGCTGCTGAAGCGCAAGCTGGAGCGCGAAGGCATGATCGTGGCCACCTCCTATTCCGGCCGCGAGGCGCTCGACTTGGTCAAGGCCGACAAACCGGACCTGATCCTCCTCGACGTCATGATGCCCGAGATGGACGGCATCGAGGTCTGCCAGCGCCTTCAGGCCGACAAGGAAACCAAGGCGATCCCCGTCATCTTCATCACCGCCCGCACCTCCAAGGAGGGCAAGATCGAGGGCCTCGGCGTCGGCGCCGTGGATTACATCACCAAGCCCATCGATCTCGACGAGACGCTCGCCCGCGTGCAGACGCAGCTCCGCTTCGTGTCGATCAACCGCGAGCTCATCGAGCTGCAAACCCGCCTCGGCGAGTCCCGGCGCTCCGCCACCATCGGCGCCGTCACGCAGGGCATCGCGCACAACCTGAACAATCTCCTCGGCGTCGTCATCGGCTACGTCGACCTGATCAAGGCCTACCACGAGAAGCCCGAGCTGGTGAAGAAGAACGCCCAGCACCTCGAGGACGCCGTCAACCGCATCGTCGGCATCATCAAGCAGCTGACCGGCCTCGTGGTGAAGAACCGCCCGCCGCTGATCCGCGCCAGCCTCGCCCGCATGATCGACAGCGGCATCCGCCGCTACCAGATCGAATACAAGATCGACCAGCCGATCACCATCGAGCACGCCACCGCCGAGGTGCTGATCGACACCAACGTCGAGGTATTCGAGGACACCCTCTCCAAGCTCCTCATCAACGCGTGGGAAAGCTACCACGATGAGCCCGACGACAAGCGCCCGATCAACATCCGCACCGAGGTCGTCGAGCGCCCCGAGGAAGGCCGCTTCGCGCTCGTGCATATCGAGGACCGCGGCCGCGGCGTCGATCCCGAGATCCGCGACCACGCCTTCGAACCCTTTACCAGCACCAAGCACACGGTCGGCGTCGGCATGGGCCTGACGGTCGCCCGCCACTCGATGCGCAACCTCGGCGGCGAGGTCACCCTGGCCGACCGCCCGGGCGGCGGCGCCATCTGCACGATCCGCCACCCGCTCGAGCGGAAGAACAAAGACAAGGCCTGAGCGGTGGAGCCCGGTCTCCGGACGGGCTTTTCGGAATTCTCGTTGCGGGCCGGGCCTTGACGCGGCAATTCATCAGTCCGTCGTGATTCCGCTTCCCAAGATCGCCTTCCTTGGCGCCGGCAACCTCGCCTCCGCCATCGTGCGCGGGTTGCTCGCCCACCGCGCCTGCACTCCCGGTGACATCGCGTGCACCAGCAAGACCGGTGAATCCGCGCGCGGCCTCGCCGCTGAAACCGGCATCACCGTCGAACCCGATCTGGCCAAACTGCTGGCGGGGGCCGACACGGTGGTCGTCGCCTTCAAACCCCAGTCGCTCGCCGGCGCCGATTCACGGCTGGGCGAGCTGACCGCCGGCAAGCTCGTGATTTCCCTGCTCGCGGGCAAGACGATCGCCACCCTCGCCCGGACCTTCCCCCGCGCCCGCAACATCGTCCGCACCATGCCCAACACGCCGGCGGCGATCGGTGCGGGCATGACGAC
>Ga0208512_100056_pt1 | contig 44550 bp, 41 predicted proteins | sample LakWasMet40_LOW7_2_FD_183880 | JGI IMG/M metagenome (GOLD analysis project Ga0208512, IMG submission 183880) | Freshwater sediment methanotrophic microbial communities from Lake Washington under simulated oxygen tension - Sediment Metagenome... | ecosystem: Environmental > Aquatic > Freshwater >...
CGTGTTCCTCACGGTCATCGCCATCCTGCCGGACTTGCTGCTGTTCCAGCTCAAGGTCCCGCCGCGCATCGCTTATTTCTTCGGCGGCACCGGCATGCTGATCACCGTCGGCGTCATCCTGGACACCATGCGCCAGATCGAAACCTTCCTTCTGCAGCGTCATTACGACGGCTTCCTGAAGAAGGGTCGCATCCGCGGCCGCAGCACTTCCTCCACGGTCGCCCTAGGCGAGGCCGCCAGCGACAAGGCGGTTATGCAACTCACTGCTGTCATGGTGGTTATCTTGGTCATCGGCCTCACTGCCTGGGCCGTCCGCCACTTCGCTCTTTAACCCTTTACTTCGGTGAAAGGGACTGAACACTCCAGCCCCCTTTCGACTTTCGCCCCGGCGAAAGCCAAGTTCCTTCTCCTTGGTCCATCCGGCCCGCACTTCGCGGGCCTGCTTCTCCAAGGCCGTTCTTTGAATCTTGAGCACGTCTCTCCTGCGTCCCTTGTGCAACAGGAGATTTCGCGACGCACCCGTTCCGCCCTCCCGCGGGACCCCAACCAGCTGACCATGGCGCTCCTGCGCAAATGGTTCTGGGCGCGCAAACCCGATGCGGGATTCCTTCTCGAAGGTTTCCCGGCTACGCTGCTCCAAGCGTTGGTGTTCGACGAGTGGCTCGAAGCCCGCGGTGAAAACCTCACCGGCTGCTTCGCCCTTGATCCGCTTTCGGCGGAACCCGTCGTCACCCACTACCGCACCTCCGGTCTCCTCCGTGGAGACCTTCCCGCCGCCGCCTGATGATCCCGATCAAAAATCCGGAAGCGATCAAGCGGATGCGCGAGGCCTGCGCCGTCGCCGCGACTGTCCTGTCGCGGCTGAGGGAGCAGGTTCGTCCCGGTATCACGACCCACGACTTGGATCAAATCGGCCGCGATCTCATCGCCTCGTTCGGCGCCCGCAGCGCCTGCCATGGCTACCAGTTGCACTCGCGCCGCTATCCCGCCTACACCTGCCTCTCGGTCAACGAAGAGGTCGTCCACGGCATCGGCTCCCTGAAGCGCATCCTGCGCGACGGTGACATCATCTCGCTCGACGTCGTCGTTGAATACAACGGCTATATCGGCGACAACGCCCTGACGGTCCCGGTCGGCACCATCGCCCCCCGCACCGCCGAGCTGTTGAAAGTCACCGCCGAGGCCCTCTCGCTCGGCATCGCCCAGGCCACCGTCGGCAACCGCATCGGCGACATCTCGCACACGGTGCAGACCTTCGTCGAGGCCCACGGCTTCAGCGTCGTCCGCGAGATGGTCGGCCACGGGGTCGGCCGCGCGATGCACGAGGAACCGCAGATCCCGAACTTCGGCCGCCGCAACTCCGGCGAGAAGATCAAGGCCGGCATGACGCTCGCCATCGAGCCGATGGTCAACCTCGGCGGTCACGCGGTCCGCACCCTCAGCGACGGGTGGACGATCGTCACCACCGACGGCCAGCCCTCCGCCCACTTCGAACACACCGTGCTCACCACTGATTCCGGCCCCGAGATCCTCACGATCTCGCGCGCCACCTGAAATTTCCCCACTCTCTCACTCTCAACAACCAACTCTCAACCACATCCAATTATGCCTCGTCTCCTCGGCGTTGAACTCCCCGCCAAAAAGAAGATCGGATATTCCCTCCGGTATATCTACGGTATCGGCCCGGCCCGGGCCGATCTCATCATCGCCGCCGCCGGCCTTGATGCCAACATGCGCGCCTCGGACCTGTCCGAGGAGCAGCTGAACAAGATCCTCCACGTCATCACCGACAACAAGTGGGTGGTCGAGGGCGATCTCCGCCGTGACATCGCCGGCAACTTGAAGCGCCTCCAGGCCATCAATTGCTACCGTGGCATCCGCCACCGCCGCAGCCTGCCCGTCCGCGGCCAGCGCACCAGCACCAACGCCCGCACCCGCAAGGGCCCGCGCAAGACCGTTGGCGTCACCAAGGCCAAGGAAGTCTAATCTCCACCCACCATCTCCATGTCCGAAGAGAAATCCGCTCCCAAGAAAGAAAAGCCCAAGAAGGCTGCTCCCGCCGCTGAAGGCGCTGCTGCTCCCGCCGCCGAGGCCAAACCCGCCAAGGCTCCGAAGGCCGCCAAGCCCGCCGCTGACGGCGAGGCCGCTGCCCCGGTCGCTGCCGCCAAGCCCGTTGAACTCGTGGGCGGCGTGCCGAAGGCCGTCACCGCCGAGGACCTCCTCAAGGAAGAGCTTCTCGCCGTCAAGGTCCGCAAGGCCAAGGGCTCGAAGAACATCACCTCGGGCATCGCGAACATCGCCGCGACCTTCAACAACACCATCGTCTCCATCACGGACGCGAAGGGCAACGTCATCTCCTGGTCCTCGGCCGGCAAGTGCAACTTCCGCGGTTCGCGCAAGTCCACCGCCTACGCCGCCCAGGTCGTGGCGCAGGATGCCGCCCGCAACGCCATGGCGCACGGCCTCAAGGAAGTGCAGATCCGCGTGAGCGGTCCCGGCCTCGGCCGCGACTCCGCCATCCGCGGCCTCCAGGCCATCGGCCTCGAGATCTCCTCCATCATCGACGTCACCCCGGTGCCGCACAACGGCTGCCGCCCGCGCAAGCGCCGTCGCGTCTAATCCCCCTCAACTTTAAACAACCACTCCCATGGCCCGTTATACTGGACCTTCCACCCGCATCAGCCGCCGCTTCGGCCAATACATCGTTGGCTCGGCGAAGGTGCTCGAGCGCCGCAACTTCCCGCCCGGCCAGCATGGCCCGAAGTCCCGCCGCAAGCTTTCCGAATACGCCGTCGGCCTCGCCGAGAAGCAGAAGCTCCGCTTCATCTACGGCCTGCTCGAGCGCCAGTTCCGCCGCACGTTCGCCATCGCCAAGCGCGAGCGCGGCGTCACCGGCGAGCGCTTCCTGCAGCTCCTCGAGACCCGCCTCGACAGCGTCGTCTATCTCCTCGGTTTCGCCAAGAGCCGCGCGGCCGCCCGCCAGCTCGTCAACCACGGCCACGTCCGCGTGAACGGCAAGAAGGTCGACATCGCGAGCTACACCGTCGTCCAGGGCGACGAGGTCGAGATGAAGGCCGTCAACTCCTCCCGCCAGCTGGCCACCCGCGCCATCGAGGAAAACCGCGCCCGCGTCGTCCCCGGCTGGCTCACGCGCAACGACGAGGCCCTCAAGGGCACCGTCACCCGCCTGCCCACCCGCGACGAGATGGAGCCCTCCATCAACGAGCAGCTCATCGTCGAATACTACTCCCGCTTCTAAGCGGTTTCTGCCGGTCGCTTCATCCAACTTCGCTCCTTAAAATCCAAATCATTCCTGCCATGCCCAAGCGTCTCGGAAAGTTCGAAATTCCCTCCAAGCTCACCAAGGTCGAGGAGGGTTCCACGCCCACCTACGCCAAGTTCATCGCCGAGCCCTTCGAGGCCGGCTACGGCCACACCGTCGGCAACTCCCTCCGCCGCGTGCTGCTCAGCTCCATCGAGGGCAGCGCCATCAGCTCGATCAAGATCGAGGGCGTGAACCACGAGTTCCAGTCCGTCGACGGCGTCGTCGAGGATGTCACCGACATCGTCCTCAACCTGAAGAAGGTCCTCATCGTCTCCGAGAAGCGCGAGCCCGTGAAGCTCCACCTCAAGGTCAACCGCGAGGGCGCCGTCACCGCCGCCGACATCCAGGCCGACGCCAACATCAAGATCGTCAATCCCGACCAGATCATCTGCACGCTGGACAAGAAGCAGACCTTCGAGGCCGACATCGAGATCAAGACCGGCCGCGGCTACTGCCCCGGCGAGAACAACAAGAAGGAAGACCAGGCCATCGGCGTCATCGCCATCGACTCCCTCTTCTCCCCGGTCCGCCTCGTGCGCTACGCCGTTGAGAACACCCGCGTCGGCCAGATCACCGATTACGACAAGCTCGTGCTCGAGGTCTGGACGGACGGCCGCATCACCCCGGATGACGCCCTCAAGCAGTCCGCCTCGATCCTCAAGCACCACCTCGACGTGTTCGACCGCGTCTCGCAGGAGGCCTACGAGTTCGAGAGCCAGGCCGCCGAGGTCTCCGAGGAGCAGAACAAGCTCCGCAAGCTCCTCAACATGTCCGTCAACGAGATCGAGCTGTCGGTCCGCGCGGCGAACTGCTTGAACAACGCGAACATCACCACGGTCGGCGAGCTCGCCATGAAGACCGAGCAGGAGATGCTCAAGTATCGCAACTTCGGCAAGAAGTCCCTCAACGAGATCAAGGAAAAGCTCGAGGCCCTCGGCCTGTCGCTGGGCATGAAGTTCGACGAGCGCCTCCTCGACACGAAGAAAGAAGCCTAAAACTTAATCTTTCGGTCCTCGCGCCGTCCGCTGCCGCCCCAACGCTGCGACCGGATTGCCGATCGGGGACCGATAACCACCAAACCCAATGCGTCACAATAAACACCACGCCTCCCTCGGCGTCACCCGCGAGCACCGCAAGGCGATGCTCTCCAACATGGGCGCCAGCCTCATCAAGCACGGTCGCATCGAGACCACGCTGACCAAGGCCAAGGCCCTCCGTCCCTTCATCGAGAAGGTCATCACCAAGGCCAAGAACGCCGCTTCGGCGAAGGTCAAGGCCGATGGTCTCCACCTCCGCCGCATGGCCCTCAAGGACATTCGCGACGAGGCGGCGGTCACGCTCCTCTTCAACGAGAAGGCGGCCCAGTTCGCCAACCGCTCCGGCGGTTACACCCGCATCTACAAGCTCGGACCGCAGCGCATCGGCGATGCCGCCGAGATGGCGATCATCGAGCTCATCGCGGCCGATGACCAGGGCTACAAGAAGTCCAAGGGGGCCAAGAAGGCCAAGAAGTCCGGTGCGAAGAAGGCCGCCAAGGCCGACGCCGCCCCGGCCGCCGAGGCCGCGCCCGAGGCCCCCAAGGCCTGAGGTTCGCTCCCGTTTCATTCTCAAAGCGCCGGCCTCACCGCCGGCGCTTTTTTTATTTCCCCTTGGCGGCCTGGCGGCCTCGTGCGACGCTGCCGGTGAGTTCGTCGCTTCAACCCCATTCCGCCATGAGCCTCACCCCTGGCGCCTCCCGGCGCGATTTCCTGCGTAATCTTGCCACTGCGGCCGGCGGCCTGGCCCTCGCTCCCGCCATCCTTGGGGCGCGCGACTGGACCGGCGCCGAGCCCGTCCGTTATCCCGACCCGGACATCATCTCCCTCGATCCGCGTTTCGGCCGCTACAAGATCGGCAACACCCCGATCCAGCGGCTGCACACCGGTTCGCTCTGGGCCGAGGGCCCGGCTTGGCACGCGGGCGGCCGCTTCCTCGTGTGGAGCGACATCCCGAACGACCGCCAGCTGCGCTGGCTCGACGACGACGGCCACGTGAGCACCTTCCGTTCGCCGGTCGGCAACACCAACGGCAACACCTTTGACCGGGAGGGCCGTCAGCTCTCCTGCGAGCACGGCAACCGCCGTGTGATCCGCCGCGAACACAGCGGCGCGGTCACGGTCCTCGCCGACAAATTCAACGGCAAACCCTTCAACGCGCCCAACGACGTCGTCGTGCATCCCGACGGCGGCATCTGGTTCACCGATCCCGGCTACGGCAGCATGGGCAACTACGAGGGCAACAAGGGCCCGCTCGAGCTGAAGGAGTCGGTCTATCGCATTGACCCGGCCAGCGGCCAGGTCGCGCTCGTGACCGAAGAACTGAGCAAGCCCAACGGCCTCTGTTTTTCACCCGACTACCAGCTGCTCTACGTGGTCGATACCGGCGGCGGGAAGACCCGCGGCATCCGCGTCTACGACGTCGTGGACCAGACCCGCTTGTCCAACGGCCGGCCCTTCGTCGCCAGCATGGAGCTCAACGGCAAGAACGGCGGCTCCGACGGCGTGCGCTGTGATGTGGATGGCAACGTCTGGTCCAGCGCGGGGTGGGGTGGTGACGGTTTCGACGGCGTCCACGTCTTCGCTCCCGACGGGACGAGGATCGGCCAGATCCGCCTGCCCGAGACCGGCGCCAACCTTTGCTTTGGCGGCGCCAAGCGCAACCGCCTCTTCATCACGGCGAGCCAGTCACTCTACGCCGTCTATGTGAACACGAGCGGCGCTCACTGGTGCTAAGCTGATGCTTGGGCGGTTTATTTTCCCTTGGCGGCAGTCCGGCGGCCTGCGAAGTTCTCCGCGTGGTCACGCCGCCTGATTTTACCCTCGATGTCGTCGTTTACGGCCTGCTTGTGCTGGGCGTCTTCGGCGTGCTCTGGGTTTATTACGACCGGCGCGACCGGGCGCTTTACGACGCCCAACGCCGCAAGATCACGTTCCACTGCATCCGCTGCGACCACCTCTACACAGAGAAGGCCGGCACCGACACCGCAGCGTGCCCCAAGTGCGGTCACGTGAACACGCGTTTGAAGTTCTAGGCTTTCCCGCCGGAGCCGTGCGTTCCATGGCCGATTTCGCCGATTTCATCGTTTTCTCCGTGTCCTGCGCCAGCCTCGCGGCTAGTTGATTTAAAACTTCATCCCATGCTCCCACGCCTCCTTCTGACCCTGTGCCTGTTCTCCGCGGCGGCCTTGCACGCCGCCACGCCGTTCCCGGCGATGCTCGATGCCTACTACGAGGAATACCTCGCCCTGTTCCCCGTCACCGCCGCCGAATACGGCGACAGTGACCCTCGCTACGAGGCCGTCTGGCAGAACGAGATCACGGCCGAGCACCGCGCCAAGGTTGCGGCCATGTGTGCCAAATACCTGGCCGCACTCGCCACCTACGATCGCGCCAGCCTCACGCCCACGGAGCAGCTGAGCTACGACACCCTTAAGTGGAGCCTCACCGCCCGCCGCGAGCTGGGCACACATTTCTTCCACTTGCTGCCGGTCAGCCAGTTCGCGAGTCCGACACTGACCTTCGCCCAGATGGCCTCGGGCAAGAGCCAGCACCCGTTCAAGACCGAGCGGGACTTCCGCAACTTCATCAGCCGGGCGCAGGGCTTCAGCGTCTGGGTGGACACTGCCATTGCCAACATGAAGGAAGGCGTGCCCAAGGGTATCGTGCAGCCGAAGGTCCTGATGGAGCGCGTGCTGGCCCAGCTCGAGCCGCTCATGGCGGACGATCCGGCGAAAAACGTCCTCTTCGGGCCGTTGCAAATGATCCCGGCCGACCTCGCCGCCGCCGACAAGGACAGGCTCACCGCCGACTACACCGCCGCCATCCGCCAAGTCATGCTGCCGGCCTATGCCCGGCTGCATACCTACATCAAGACGGACTACCTGCCGCATTGCCGCGACACGGCGGGCATCGGCTCGCTGCCGGGTGGCAAGGAGGCTTACGCCAGCTCGGTCCGCTGGCAGACCACCACCGATCTCACACCGGAGCAGATCCACGAGATCGGCCTGCGCGAGGTCACGCGCATCAAGGGCGAGATGGAGAAGATCCGGGTGCGGGTCGGCTTCAAGGGCACGCTGCCCGAGTTTCTCAAGTTCGTCGCCACCGACCCGTCGTTCTCGCCCTTTAAGAGCGACGAGGAAGTGCTGGCCGCCTACCGCGCGATCGAGGGCCGCATCATGGCGCAGGTCCCGAAGTTCTTCGGCCACCTGCCGCGCACGAAGTTCGAGGTGCGGGCCACGGAGAAATTCCGCGCCGCCACCGCCGCCCATGAATACCTCTCCGGCACCGCCGATGGCTCGCGCCCCGGCGTGTTCTACGTGCCGATCTCCGACCTGAAGCGCTACCGCAATCCCCGCATGGAAAACCTGTTCCTGCACGAGGCGATCCCCGGCCACCATTTCCAGCTCTCCCTGACGGTGGAGAACGCCACCCTGCCGAAATTCCGCCGCTACGACGGCAACAACGCCTACATCGAGGGCTGGGCCCTTTACACCGAGGCCCTCGGACCCGAGCTCGGGCTCTACGCCGACCCTTACCAGTATCTCGGCATGCTCTACGGTGACATGCATCGCGCCGTGCGGCTGGTGGTCGACACTGGCATGCACGCCAAGGGCTGGACGCGCGAGCAGGCCATGGATTTCGGCCGGGACGCCGAGGGTGAGTTGCCCAACCTCGGCTCCGAGACCGAGCGCTACATGGCCTGGCCGGGCCAGGCGTTGGGTTACAAGATCGGGCAGTTGAAGATCCGCGAGCTCCGCGCCGCCGCCGAGAAGCAGCTCGGCCCGAAGTTCGACATCCGGGCCTTCCATGACCTGGTCCTGATGGAAGGCGCGCTGCCCCTGTCCGTCCTTGAAGCCCGGGTGCAGGCCTGGGCCGCCCGCTAGTTTCGGGCCCGGCCCGGCATTGCTCCTGCTAGGGAAGGGTGGCGGCGACGCCACGCCTTCCCTTATGAGCCCGCAGATCGAAACCGAGCGCCTGACGGCGGAGATCGAGTATCTCGCCCGCATCTCCGACACGCCTTATCCGTCGGTGACGCGCGTGCTGTTCAGTTCCGTGGACCTGCAGGCCCGCGAGTGGCTGAAGCTGCTCTACGCTGACGCGGGCCTCGTCGTGCGCGAGGACGCGGTTGGCAATACTTTCGCCCGCTGGCCGGGCACCGATCCGACAGCGGCGCCGGTTGCCACCGGATCGCACATCGACGCCATCCCCAACGCCGGTCGTTTTGACGGCGTGGTCGGCGTCCTCGGGGGACTCGAGGCCATCCGGGCCCTGCAGCGCACCGGCCGCCGGCCGCGGCGCTCGATCGAGCTGGTGATGTTCACGGCGGAGGAGCCCACGCGCTTCGGCCTCGGTTGTCTCGGGAGCCGGTTGATGGCGGGCACGCTTTCGCGGCAGAAGATCGAGAGCCTGCGCGACCCGCAGGGACTTTCCGTCGACGACGTCTGCGCGCATGCCTACATGCACGGCACGCTGGAGAGCACGCGCCTGACGCCGGGGTGTTACGATTCCTTCGTCGAGCTGCACATCGAGCAGGGGCCGCTGCTCGAGCAGAAGAAGATGCCCATCGGGGTCGTCACGGCCATCGCCGCGCCCGCTGCGCTGCGCATCGACCTCACCGGACCCGGCGGCCACGCCGGCACCGTGCTCATGCCCGACCGGCACGATCCTTCGCTGGCGGCGGCCGAGATCATGCAGGCGGTCGAGCGCGCCGCGCTCGACACCCAGAGCCGCGACACGGTCGCCACCTGCGGTCTGGTGCAGGTTTTGCCCGGCGCGGTGAACAGCATTCCCCGCGAGGTGAGGCTGGAGATTGACGTCCGCGACATCGACGGCGCCCGGCGCGACGGCGTGCTGGCCGCCATCCGGACCGCGGCAAAAGCCGCCGCGGCCCGCCGCGGCTGCGGGTTCAAGGAGCAGCTGATCAACGCCGACCCACCGGCTACCTGTGCGCCGCACATTGTGACCGCCGTGGAGCAGGCCTCGGCGGCCCTGGGACTGCCGTGCCAGCGGATGATCAGCCGGGCCTACCACGACTCGCTGTTCATGGCCCAGGTGTGCCCCACGGCCATGGTTTTTGTGCCCTCCAAGGACGGCATTAGCCACCGGCCGGACGAATACAGCTCACCGGAGGAAATTGCCAACGGGGTGCGGGTGCTGGCCGGTGCGCTGGCCGCGCTGGCGGGTTAATCCCGGCCACCCTGAGGTTTGCGGCACAGTTCACGGCAAACTCCGTCAGCACTGGTTTTTTTGATTTCTTTCCGCCAAAAACCCGCCCAGTTTCCCGCATGGCGCAGACAATTGCTGTTCTCGATTTCGGTTCCCAGCTCACCCAGGTCATTGCGCGGCGCATCCGCGAGTGCCAGGTCTACTCGAAGATCTACCATTTCAGCACGCCGGCGGCCCAGCTTCGCGCCGATGGCGTCGTGGGCATCATCCTCTCCGGCGGCCCCCAGAGCGTCTACGCGAAGACCGCCCCGCATCCCGATCCGGCGATCTTCAAGCTCGGCATCCCGGTCCTCGGCATCTGCTACGGCGTCCAGCTCATGGGCCACTTCCTTGGCGGCACGGTCGCCCTCAGCAAGGCCCGCGAATACGGCCACGGCCACCTGACGATCAAGAGGCCGGGCAAGCTCTTCGCCGGCCTGCCCAAGAAACTCCGCATCTGGAACTCGCACGGCGACAAGCTCACCAAGCTTCCGCCGGGCTTCGTCGCCACCGCCGTCTCCGACAACTCGCCGTTCTCCGGCATCGAGGATCCCAAGCGCCGCTTCTACGGCATCCAGTTCCATCCGGAGGTTTTCCACACCGAGCGCGGCGTGGACATGATCAAGAACTTCCTGGTCCGCGTCTGCGGCGCGAAGCAGGACTGGACCACCAAGGATTTCATCGCGCACGCTGTGGCCGACATCCGCAGCAAGGTCGGCAAGTCCCGCGTGCTGCTCGGCCTCTCGGGTGGCGTTGACTCTTCCGTCGCCGCCGCGCTCCTGCACAAGGCCATCGGCAAGCAGCTCACCTGCGTGTTCGTGGACAACGGCCTGCTCCGCAAGGGCGAGCGCGAATATGTCGAAGCGCTCTACAAACGGAATTTCAAGATCGACCTACGCGTCGTCGACGCCTCGGCCTTGTTCCTCAAGCGCCTCAAGGGTGTCACCGAGCCCGAGACCAAGCGCAAGATCATCGGCCGCACCTTCGTCGAGGTTTTCGAGAAGTCCCTCAAGTCCATCGGCGGCGCCCAGTTCCTGGGGCAGGGGACGCTCTACCCGGACGTCATCGAGTCCGTCTCGATCCAGGGCAACCCGGCCTCGCTCATCAAGACGCACCACAATGTCGGCGGCCTGCCGGAGCGCATGAAGCTTAAGCTCATCGAGCCGCTGCGCGAGCTCTTCAAGGACGAGGTCCGCCAGGTTGGTTCCGCCCTCGGCCTGCCCAAGGAGGTCGTCTGGCGCCAGCCGTTCCCCGGCCCGGGCCTCGGGGTCCGCGTGATGGGCGATATCACCGCCGACAAACTCGAGATCCTGCGCAACGCCGACGCCGTGCTCCAGGAGGAGATGATGAAGTCCGGCCACTACTGGAAGGTGTGGCAGTCTTTCGCCGTCTTCCTGCCGGTCAAGACCGTCGGCGTCTTCGGCGACGAGCGCACCTACGACTATGTCATCGCCCTTCGCATCGTGGAGAGCATCGACGCCATGACGGCCGACTGGGCCCGCCTGCCGCACGACCTGCTGCAGAAAATCTCGTCCCGCATCACCAACGAGGTGCGGGGGGTCAGCCGGGTGGTCCTGGACATCAGTTCCAAGCCGCCGGCGACCATCGAATGGGAGTAGTTTCCCGTTGCGAAAGGGGGCACCGGGCCCCAAATCTCCTGTCGAACCACCCCATGAACGCCCGTCTCGTCCTGGCCGCAGCCGCCCTGTTTGCCACCGCCCTTTCGGCCACCGCCCAGACTGCCGACCAATGGATCGCCCGCGCCCGCGCCCGCCTCGGCAGCGAGAGCGCCTTGCAGGGCATGACCAGCATCCGTTTCACCGGCACCATCGAGGTTGATGGAGCCAATGCGCGGGCCATGGACATCATCTTCCAGAAGCCGCTCCAGCAGCGCATCACCCTCACCGGCGCGGAGCTTGTCGAGATCATCGCGCTGGATGATTACGACGGCTGGCAGAAGCGCATCAATCCCAAGAACCCCACGCAGTGGCAGCTCACCCTGCTCGACGGGCCCCAGATCAAGCGCCTCCGCGCGCAGGCCTGGGACAACCTCAATTTCCTCCGCAACATCGACCGCCTGCGCGGCACCGTGAAGATCGGCGGCGAGGAGAAGGTGGACGGCATCGATTGCGTGAAGCTGGTGTTCGCCTACTACGAGAGCATCGTCCTGACCCGGTATTATGACAAGGCGACGGCCCGGCTCGTGAAGACCGAGACCGAGACCGGCGTCGAGATCCGCGAGGAGGGGGAGATGTTCGCCCAGGGCATCCGCTTTCCCCGCAAGGTCAGCAACCGGGACAAGAGCGGCAAGACCGTCACCATGACCTTCGAGAAGATCGTCCTGAACGAGGCCTATCCCGCCAGCGAATTCGCCGTCCCGGCGCTCCCGGCCAACTGAGCCGGCCGGGGTGGTGGAGCGCGTTGTCCTCAACGCGCTTTTTTTATGGCCCTCCCGGGGCACCCCACATCGTCTATCACTCGCGTTGAGGTCGCCTAATGACTCGCCGCGCCCCGGAAAAAGCCGAGGCTTTGCTTTGCAACGGGCCTGATTTCTGCTCTTTTTTCCTCTACCCCCGCCATGCCAAAAAACGCCCTCATCAAGATCGACGACAAGGAAGTAACCTACCCGGTCATGACCGGTTCCGAGGGCGAGCAGGCCATCGATGCCCGCAATCTCCGCAAGGACACGGGATACATCTTTTACGACCAGGGCTACGGCAACACCGGCTCCTGCGAGAGCCAGGTGACCTTCCTGGACGGCGACAACGGCATCCTGCGCCACCGCGGTTATCCAATCGAGCAGCTGGCGGCCCAGTCGGAGTTCGTCGAGACCGCCTACCTCGTCATCTACGGCGACCTGCCCAACCAGGAACAGCGCCGGAAGTTCGGCGACCTGCTGCGCGACAACGCCCACATCGAGCCCCAGATGCAGCGCCTTTTCGAGGGTTTCCCGAAAGACGCTCCGCCGATGGGCATGCTCTCGTCGCTGGTCGGTGCGCTCGCGGCCTACTACCCGAATCTCGCGACCAACAACTTCGAGAAGGACCTGCAGAGCTTCGATCTCGCCGCCGCCCTGGCCATCTCCAAGATCCGCACGCTCGGGGCGATGATCTACCGCCACAACCGCGGGCTGCCCTTCGTCCACCCGAAGGACCTGCCGTTCTGCGACAATTTCCTGCACCTGATGTTCTCGGATCCCTACAAGGATTACGCGATCATCCCCGAGGTCACCCAGGCCCTGAACCTGATCCTCCTCATGCACGCCGACCACGAGCAGAACTGCAGCACCTCGACGGTGCGCATGGTTGGCTCCAGCGGCGCCAACCTCTTCACCTCGCTCGCCGCCGGCGTCAATGCGCTCTCCGGCCCGCTCCATGGCGGCGCCAACACCGCCGTCATGCAGATGCTCCAGTCGATCCATGACGAGGGCGACGACGGCACCCGTTTCATCGCCGCGGCCAAGGGCGGCACCAAGAGCAACCGCCTGATGGGCTTCGGTCACGCCGTCTATCGCAACTTCGACCCCCGCGCCAAGATCATCGGCGAGGCCTGCGGCGTCGTGCTCAAGAAGCTCGGCAAGTCCGACCCGCTCCTCGACATTGCGCACAACCTCGAGCAGGCCGCGCTCAAGGACGACTACTTCATCTCCCGCAAGCTCTACCCGAACGTCGACTTCTACTCGGGCATCATCTTCCGCGCCCTCGGCATCCCGACCAACATGTTCACCGTCATGTTCGCCATCGGCCGCTCGCCGGGCTGGATCGCCAACTGGCGCGAGGTCGCCTCGAACCCGAAGGGCCGTATCTACCGCCCCCGCCAGATCTACGTCGGCCCGGCCAAGCGCGACTACGTGCCGCTGGCCAAGCGCGGTTGAGGTGGATTAACCCTTCTTCTCCGGCGGCTGCCGCAGGATCTCGTCCACCGTCAGCCCGCTGAGCTTCTCCAGGCCCTTCAGCAGGCGCCACAGCGCGATCATCATGATCGCCATGCTGGGCACCACGATCACCGGCCAGCTCATCCAGGTCATCTTGCCCAGCTGCTCGTTGAACTCCGGCGTGTCGGGCATGGCCGTGATGAGGTAGCGCGCCAGGCCGAAGTTCAGCACCGCGCTGATGGCAAAGGAACTGGCCAGCAGCCAGCTCGAGTCCCGCAGCAGCCGGGTGAAGGCCACCCGGTGCCCCCGGGCATCCAGCGCCGTTTCCACGCGGGGCACGTCGATGACCTGCTCGTTGAAGAGCAGCGACCGCACCAGCGGCTTCTTTGTCCACTGCGAGATGATCACCGTCAGGCCGATGAGCGTCGGGACCACGGCCTCCTTCACGGCGAACCAGAACGGCTCGAGTTTCAACAGGCCGAGCCCGCCGGTGGCCAGGGTGCTGGTGAAGCCCAGGGCCGACAGGAAGTTGAAGTTCCGCCGCTTGACTAGGTCGTAGAGACCGTAGCCCAGCGGGAAGGCGAGGGCGACCACCAGGGCGACCTTGGGCTCCAGCTGGAGCAGCTTCGCGCCCTTCGTCAGCATCAAGCCCGGGGCCGCGACGTTGCAGGCGAGGTTCAGCAGCAGGTTTTCTTTCTGGGGCGGTGTGGCGGCGGGGGAGGACATTTCGCTTTTGCCAAGGAGAAGTGCGCGGTCATTAATGGTCAACCTCCACCTCATGATTCTCCTCGGCGTCAACATCGACCATGCAGCCACGCTGCGCCAGGCCCGCTACCGGTCGGCCGGGGCCACCCATGGCGGCGCCATCGAGCCCGATCCGGTCGAGCTGGCCTTCCGCTGCGAAAAGGCCGGCGCCGACGGCATCACCGTCCACCTCCGCGAGGACCGCCGGCATATCCAGGACGAGGATGTCCTGCGCCTCGGCCGGTCGAAGACCACCCGGCTCAACCTCGAGATGGCCTGCACGCCGGCGATGACGGAATTCGCCCTCAAGCTGAAGCCGCACTCGGTCTGCCTCGTGCCCGAAAGCCGCGAGGAGATCACCACCGAGGGCGGCCTCGATGTGGTGAAACACCGCGACAAGGTCGCGCGCGTGACCGATGCCATGAATGCCGCCGGCATCAAGACCAGCCTCTTCATCGACCCGGATCCGGAGCAGATCGAGATGTCGGCCCGGTTGACGGCCCCCTGGGTCGAATTGCACACCGGCGCCTACGCCAACCATTACCACGATGCCGGCCGGGCCGCCGAGTTTGCCCGCCTCGTGGCCGGCGCGCGGCTCGCCCATGTCGCCGGCTTGGTCGTCAACGCCGGCCATGGCATCAATTACACCAACATCACCGAGGTCCGCACCATCCCGCACCTGCACGAGCTGAACATCGGCCACAGCATCATTAGCCGTGCCTTGTCCGGCGGAATCGACGAGGCTGTGCGCACGATGAAGCAACTGATGAACCCATGAGCATTGTCCTTCCTCCCGGCGGTGTCCTGATCGGCCTCGGCTGCGATCTCATCGAGACCGAGCGCATCAAGAAGGTGCTCGAGAAGCACGGGGATCGTTTCCTCAAGCGCGTGTTCACCGACGAGGAGCGGGCCTACTGCGACAGCCTGAAATACCCGCACAAACACTACGCCGCCCGCTGGGCCGCGAAGGAGGCGGTCTCGAAATGCTTCACCACCGGCATCGGCGAGCATCTCGACTGGACTTCCGTTTCCGTCTACCACGGCTCGCGCAAGGAGCCGCTCGTGCGCCTCGATGCCAAGGCCACGGCGCTGCTCGCCGAGGTCGGCGCCACGCATGTCTGGCTGTCGCTGTCGCACATCGATTCCCATGCGATGGCCGTTGCGGCGCTGGTGAAGCACTAGGAGCCTGCCATGGAGCGCGTGCCGTCCCACCCGGTCCTCACGTGCACCGAGGCCCGCGCCTGGGAAAAGGCCCGCCTGACGGACGAGGCGCTGGAATGGTCGGCCATGCAGACGGCCGGCACCAAGGTGGCCCTCTCCATTCTTGATGACTTCCGGGAGATCGGCGGATTCCCCGCCGGCGGCCGCATCCTCGTGCTGGCGGGCAAGGGTCACAATGGCGGCGATGCGCTGCTGGCGGCACGCCAGATCCTAGCTGATCGGGCCGATGCTTCGGTGGTTGTCGTGCTGGGTTTCGGCCCGGAGGAACTGCGGCCACTGGCCGGCCGGGCGCTCGACTGGCTCCGGCAGCAGGCGCCGGACCGGATGAAGATCGAGCCTCTGGAAGTGGCGCTGGAGTCCGGCCGGTTATATGCGCTCTGCCTCGATGGCATATTCGGCTTCCAGTTCCGGGTGCCCATGGATCCGGCCAGCGCCCGCTTGATCAACCGGGTCAACAAGCATCCCGGCATCCGGCTCCGGGCGGCCGTGGATCTGCCGAGCGGTGTGGGTCTGACGAGCGCGACCGAACCGTTCCGGGCTGATTTCACGTATGCGACCGGCAGCGTGAAATACCCGGTGTTGTCGCCGCGCAACGCCGGGGTGGTCGGCCGGCTGCGTTACCTGGATATCGGCCTGCTGCAGGAAGATTCGGCGCCCGACGCCACCGAGCGCATCCTGCTGCCTTCGCTGTTGCAGCCGCTGGCCGGGCTGCGGGCCTCGCAGTCGGATAAGCGCACTTTCGGCCACCTGTTGCTGGTCGGCGGCTCGCACAGTTATCCCGGCGCGGTGGTGCTGGCTGCCCGGGCGGCCCTGCGCAGCGGCGCCGGGCTGGTCACGGCGTTCGTGCCGGAGGTCTTGGCCCCGGAATATGCGGCGCGTCACCCGGAAGTGATGTGGGTGGGATGTCCGGTGACAGCCCAGGGTGGGCTCGCCGCCGGGACGGTTGATCTGGTGCGGACGCGCTCGGCGAAAGCCACCGCCCTGCTGATCGGCCCCGGGCTGGGTGCCGAGGCGGAAACTATGGCGCTGGCCGCGCACCTGGCGGGCGAGGCCAAGATGCCGCTCGTGCTCGATGCCGACGCGCTGCGGCCCGAGGTGGTGGCGCGCGTGCGCGACAAGCCCTTCATCGGCACGCCGCACGCCGGGGAATTTGACCGCATCGCCCCGGCGCTTTTCACGGACGGCAACTTCACCGCCTCGCAGGGGGTGCTGGTGCTGAAGGGGCCGCTGACCCGCGTGACCGACGGCAAAACGATTTACCACAGCCCCTTTGGCGGCCCGGTGCTGGCCCGCGGAGGCAGCGGCGACATCCTGGCGGGTCTGATCGGCGGGCTGCTGGCGCAATCGCCCGACAATCCCGGTCTGGCGGCTTGCCGGGGGGTGGTCTGGCACGGGCGGGCGGCCGATTTGTTGGCTCGCAGCCACGGACAGGTCGCCATAGAAACTTCGGAAATTCTCGAGCAGCTTGGGCCGGCGCTCTCATCCTGAACATGGCAGATACTTTGACCGAGCGGCAGGCGTTCATGATTTTGAACGACCTGCCCAACATCGGGCCCGTCACCCTCCACCGCCTGCTGGAGGAGTTCGGTAGCGACCCGCGCGACATCCTCGCGGCCCCCAAGCGCCGGCTCGAATCGGTGCGAGGCGTCGGCCCGGAGACGAGCGACGCGCTGGTCAACTGGCGCACGCATTTCGACCTCGCCCGCGAGGAGGAGCGGCTGGCGAAGGCCGGCGCGACCTTCATCACGGCGCGCGACGAAGGTTACCCAAAGCTGCTCAAGGAAATCCACGACCCGCCGATCGGACTCTACCGGAAGGGCGATTACCTGTTCGGGCAGCCGAACATCGCGGTGGTCGGCAGCCGGCGCACGACGCTCTACGGCCAGTCGGTCGCCAAGAAACTCGGCGCCGATCTCGCGCGGCTCGGTTTCTGCGTGGTGAGCGGATTGGCGCGCGGCATTGATACCGCGGCGCATGAGGGTGCGCTGTCGGTGGGAGGGAAGACCGCCGCCGTGCTCGGCTGCGGCATCGATATTGTTTATCCGCCGGAGAACCTCGGGCTCTACCGGCAGATCGCCGAGACCGGCGCGGTGCTCTCGGAGTTTCCCTTCGGCCGGAAGGCGGACAAGCAGACGTTCCCGATGCGCAACCGCGTCGTCTCCGGCATGTGCGAGGCGATCGTGGTCGTGGAGAGCGACGTGTCGGGCGGCGCGATGATCACCGCGCGCTTCGCCGGCGAGCAGGGCCGACTGATCTATGCCGTGCCGGGCCGCATCGACCAGCCGAGCAGCGCCGGCTGCCACCAGCTGATCCGCGATGGGGCGACGCTGTTTACCGGCATTGATGACATCCTCAACGAGTTGAACTACCTCGACGGCCTGCGTCCGAAGGCCATCACGACCGAGGGCCAGCTGGGACTGCTGGAGCAGCTCATGCCGCAGCTCGACGCGGCGGAACGGCAGGTCATCGCGGCTTTCAGCGGAGGCGGCCTGCTCGGAGTGGATGCGCTCACGGCGGCCACGGGCCTGGGGTCGTCCGAGGTGTCGGCGGCGCTCATGGGGCTGGAGTTGAAAAAGCTGGTGCTGAAGCGGGCGGATGGCACGTTTGAGGCCCGTTCTTCCGCCTAGACTCATCCCTTTCCCCTATGAAGATGACCCGTCTGTTCCTTGCCTTGTTGTCGCTGCTGGCTGTTATGGCCGGCTCTGCCCGGGCCGCTGAAACGCCCGCCAAGAAAGCCATCACCCACGAGGATGTGTGGCTCATGAAACGCCTCGGCACGCCCGTGCCGAGCCCCGATGGGAAGTGGGTCGTCTATACCGTGACCGACCCGGCCTATGACGCCAAGGACTCGTCCACGGACCTCTGGCTCAAGTCACTGACCGACGACACGCCCGCGCGCCGCATCACCTTCAGCAAGCCCGCCGAGGGCGGCCAGGCCTGGTCGCCGGACAGCCGGAAGCTGGCCTTCACCGCCAAGCGCGATGGCGACGAGGTCGCCCAGATCTACGTGCTCGACCTGGCTGCGGGGGGCGAGGCGGAACGCATCACTTCGCTGTCCACCGGGGCCGGCGCGCCCAAGTGGAGCCCCGACGGCAGCAAGTTTTTGTTCGCCAGCTCGGTTTATCCCGGCGCCGTGGATGACGAGGCCAACAAGAAGGCGGCCAAGGAGGCCAAGGACCGCAAATACAACGCCCGCGCCTACGAGACCTTTCCGCCGCGCATCTGGATGACGTGGCTCGACGAAAAACGCGCCCACCTGTTCGTGCAGGAAGCCAGGGCTGGTGCGGTCGCGCGCGACCTACTCGCCGGCACCAAGCTGGCCGCGACGCCCGGCTTCGGCGGCCCGTTTGGCAACAGCGGTGAGAGCATCAGCGGGGAATGGACGCCGGATGGCTCGGCCATCGTGTTCACCGGCCTGATGAACCGCCACGACGGGGCCTTCGCCAACGTGAACGCCCAGATATTCTCGGTGCCCGCGGCGGGCGGCGAACCGACACGCCTGACCAACGACACGCACAGCTACGGCTCGCTGTCGTTTTCTCCCGACGGCAAGACGTTGCTCTGCAGCTATTCCGCCGAGGAGTCCGGCCAGGTTTACGACCTGTCCCGCCTCGCGAGCTTTCCCTGGCCGCTCACGGGCAAGGCGAAGATCCTGACCGCGAACCTAGACCGCGCGGTGTCGGGTTTCGCGACGCCCGAGGGCTCGGACCGCATCTACTTCACCTACGAATACGCCGGGCTGGAGAAGCTCTACTCGGTGTCCTATGCCGGCAACGACGTGCGCGACGAGGCTTCGCCCGCGACCGGCACCATCAGCGGCCTGAACGCCGGCGGCAAGGCCCTGACCGGCCTGTGGGAGACCACGATCAACCCGCAGGAGGTCTATTCCTTCAACGGTGCGCCGAAGCGCCTGACCTCGATCAACACCGAGAAGGCCGCGTCCATCGACTGGCTGCCGGTCGAGCACTTCTGGTTCAAGAGCACCAAGGGCCGGGACATCCACAGCATGATCGTGAAGCCCGCCGGTTTCGACCCGGCGAAGAAATATCCGCTCTTCACCGTCATCCACGGCGGCGCGGCCAGCATGTGGCACGATGCCTTCGTGCTGCGCTGGAACTACGACCTCCTGGCCAAGCCCGGCTATGTCATCCTGCTGACTGATTACACCGGCTCGACGGGTTACGGCGAGCAGTTCGCCCGCAACATCCAGCTCGATCCGCTCAAGACGCCCGCCGACGAGGTCAACCAGGCGGTGGACGAGGCGATCAGGAAATACCCCTTCATCGACAGCACGCGCCTTGCCGCGGGCGGTGCCAGCTATGGCGGGCACCTGGCCAACTGGCTGCAGGCCACGACCACGCGCTACAAGGCGATCGTCTCCCATGCCGGCGAGGCCGACCTCATGATGCAGTGGGGCACGAGCGACAGCGTCTTCGGCCGCGAGGTCAACGCCGGCGGCCCGATCTGGGGCAACAGCCCGGTCTGGCGCGAGCAGAGCCCGGCGTTGCAGGCCGGCAACCACGCCAAGGGCACGGGTTTCACGACCCCCATCCTCATCACGGTCGGCGAGCTCGATTACCGCGTGCCGGTGAACAACGCCTACATGTGGTTCACGCTGAACCAGCGCCTGCAGGTGCCGAGCAAGCTGCTGGTCTTCCCCGAGGCCGGCCACTGGATCCTGCGCGGCGAGGACAGTCGCTACTTCTACACCGAGGTCCACGGCTGGCTGGCGAAATACCTGAAGTGAGCGCCGCTGGCGCTCACGGTTGAGAGTCATTGGTTGAGAGTTGAGAGAAGCGGCGCGATCCGTCTCTCAACTCTCAGCACTCAACTAACAACTCGCGCGAAGCGCTCAGCCCGGCGGCCACGCCAGTGGACGTTTGCCCAGCAAATGCACATGCAGGTGCGGCACGGTTTCGCCGCCGTCGCGGCCGTTGTTGATCACGATCCGGTAGCCGGACTCCGCCACCCCAAGTTTCTTGGCGAGCGCCGCCGCGGTCAGCAGCAGGTGCCCGAGCACAGGCTGGTCGGTCGCCGAGGCCTCGCCGACGCGCGGAATGAGTTTCTTCGGGATGATCAGCACATGCACCGGCGCCTGCGGGTTGATGTCGTGGATGGCGATGCAGTGCTCATCCTCGTGCGCCAGCTTGGCCGGAATCTCGCGGTCGATGATCTTCTGGAAGATCGTCTTGTTCACGTCAGAGAAACAGCAAATTCATGTTCGCGTCGCGGCGGGAGCGGGCGGCGGCGAGGTCGCGGATGAAACCCAGGGCGTCGTCGTAGTCACGGCGGCGGCGCTCGGTCCAGCGCCGGGCCGGCGGGCAGTGGGCGGCGCGGAGATTGGTGACGAGCAGCGTGGACTCGGAGAAGACGGACAGCTGCTTCAGGCCCTGCATCACGCCGGCGCGGGCGAAGAGCGGCGAGGCGCCGGCGTCATCGGCGGAGGCGTCCCAGTGGAAGAAGCCGTGCGCGGTCTGCGCGGAGCAGAGGCGGGCGAAGAGGGTGGCGGCGGCGTTGACGAAGGCCGGGTCGCTGGGGGCGCGCTCCTCGGCCTCGGGGAGGCTGCTGGTGATGGCCGCGTCGATCTGCTGGGCCAGGTAGAGGTCGTGCCCGGTCAGCGGGGCGAACAGCGCGTTGAGGAAGTGAAGCCGGCGCAGCTGGGGGGATCGCGTCATTTCTTGGGCTTCGATGTATCGGGCGCGCGGCGCGGTGCAAGACTGCTGATTTCGTCGACGAACTCGGAGACGTCGCGGAATTCCTTGTAGACGGAGGCGAAGCGGACGTAGGCGACCTGGTCCATCTTGCGGAGGCGCTGCATGACGTGCTCGCCGACGGCGGCGGTGGGCACCTGGCTCTCGTAGAGGGCCTCGACGGCGTCGATCACGTCCTCGATGAGCATCGTGATCTGCTCGTTGTCGATCGGGCGCTTGTGGCAGGCGGCGCGGACGGCGCGGAGGAGCTTCTCGCGGTCAAAGGGTTCCTGGCGGCCGTCGCGCTTGACGATGACCATGCTGTCGCGGACGAGCTCCTCGGAGGTGGTGAAGCGGTGGCCGCACTCGAGGCATTCGCGACGGCGGCGGGTGTTGTTGCCGTCGCGCGCGATGCGCGAGTCGATCACCTTGTCTTCAATGGAAGTGCACTTGGGACAGCGCATGGGGGTCAGTTGAGCGAGAGGAAGTTTTGGAGGATCTTCATGCCACCCTCGGTGGCGATGGATTCGGGATGGAATTGGACACCGAAGACCGGGAATTGTTTGTGCCGGAGGCCCATTATTTCGCCCTCGGCGGTCTCAGCGGTGATTTCGAGGCAGTCCGGGAAACTTGAGCGCTCGACCAGCAGCGAGTGGTAGCGGGTCGCCGTGAAAGGCGAGGGGAGGCCCTTGAAGATGTCAGTATTGCGGTGGGTGATGGGCGAGAGTTTGCCGTGCATCTGGCGGGGAGCGCGAATCACTTTTCCACCAAAATGCTGGCCCATGGCCTGATGGCCGAGACAGACCCCCAGGACGGGCTTCTTGCCGGCAAAGGTCTTTATGATGTCGATACTTACACCAGCGTCCGAGGGGGTGCAAGGGCCGGGGGAAATGAGCACCCGATCTGGATTCAGCTTCTCGGCCTCGGCGGGGGTCAGCTCGTCATTGCGGAAGATCCGCATGCTCACGCCCAGCTGGCCGAAGTATTGGACCAGGTTGAAGGTGAACGAATCGTAGTTGTCGATGACCAGGAGCACTTTCGGATACCTTAGCTGGTAATTGACAGGGGGTCAAGTTCTTGGGCAAGTTGATAGACCGCCACATGGCCGACCACTTCCAGCTTCTGAAGACCGATACCGCGACTGCCGCCCGGCGCGGCCGCCTGCAGACGCTGCACGGGGCCATCGAGACGCCTATCTTCATGCCGGTCGGCACGCAGGGCACGGTCAAGGCCCTGACGCCCGCCCAGATCAAGGAGACCGGCGCCCAGATCATCCTCGGCAACACCTACCACCTGAACCTCCGTCCCGGGTCGGAGCTCGTCCGCGAACTCGGCGGGTTGCACAAGTTCATGGGCTGGGACGGCCCGATCCTGACCGACAGCGGCGGCTTCCAAGCCTTCAGCCTCGCGAAGCTCCGCGACATCCGGGAGGACGGCATCGCCTTCGCCTCCCACCTCGATGGCGCCAAGGTCTTCCTCGGTCCGCGCGAGGTGATGACGATCCAGGCGAACCTTGGCTCGGACATCGCAATGGTGATCGACGAGTGCCCGCCCTGGCCCTGCACCAAGGAAGAGTGCCAGCGCGCCGTCGACCGCAGCCTGCGCTGGGCGCAGCAATGCAAGCAGGTCGCCACCGACAATGGTTTCCTCGGCTCCGGCCACCACGTGTTCGCCATCGCGCAGGGTTCGACCTTCGACGACCTGCGTCGCGAGGCGGCCGAGTCGCTCGCCGCGCTGGATTTCCCGGGCTACGCTGTCGGCGGCGTCAGCGTGGGCGAGCCCGAGCCGGAGATGATCAAGCAGGTGGCGGCGACCACGCCCTTCCTGCCGGCGCACAAGCCGCGTTACACGATGGGTCTCGGCACGCCGCCGCAGATTTTGAAGATGATCGCGCTCGGCGTGGACATGTTCGACTGCGTGCACCCGACGCGCGTGGCGCGCAACGGCGCGGCCTTCACCCCCGACGGTCTCATCAACCTCCGCAACGAGCGCTACCGCACCGACCCGAAGCCGCTGGTCGAGGGTTTGGACAACTACACCTGCCGGAATTTCTCGCGCGCCTACCTGCGGCACCTCGTGATGGCCGGTGAGATCCTCGCGAGCACGCTGGTCTCGCTGCACAACGTCCATTTCTACCTCGACCTCGTGGCCCAGGCCCGCGCCCACATCGAGGCCGGCGACTATGGCCCGTGGCATCGCGCTTGGATCGAGCGCTACGAGGCCGGCGAGCGGGCCGATCCGGGCGCGGCCCGCGCCGGCTGAGGGCGTCGGGCTTGACGCCGGCGGCGCCGCCGGCTGATGTTGCAGGCTCTGAGCGCCACCCCGCAGCCCCCGCATCTGCATGAATTGAGCAGCTTGAAAGGCCGCGTCGCGGTCGTCACGGGCGGGGCGCAGAATTTCGGCCTCGAGATCGCCACGGGCCTCGGCGAGGCCGGCGCTGACCTCGCCATCACCTCGCGGGAACTGCCCAAGGCCACGCGGGTCGCGGCCGAGCTCGCGGCGCGGCTGGGAGTGAAGGTGCTGCCTGTCGCCATGGACGTCATGAGCGAGGACTCGGTGCAGCGGGCCTTCGCCGCGATCCACGCGCATTACGGCCGCATCGATGTGCTCGTGAACAACGCCGGCGGTCACGTCCCGGGCAGCTCCGGCGATGTCCTCGGCGAGAACCTCGCCGCCTGGAGCGGCTACGTGCAGGCCAACCTCACGGGCACCTTTCTCTGCATCCGCGAGGCAGCCCGCTTCATGGCCGAACGCAAAAGCGGCTCCATCATCAACATTTCCTCGATCACCTCGCTGGTCGGCCGCGACCGCGGGATCTACGCCGACTGTGCCGGCATGAAGAATCCCCTCGGCTACACCGCCGCCAAGGCCGGCGTGCTGGGGCTCACCTTCGACTCGGCTGCGGACCTGGCCAAGCACGGCATCCGCGTGAACGCGGTCTCGCCCGGTGGCTTCGAGCGCGGGCAGCCCGCGGCCTTCGTCGGCCGCTACGCCGCCCGCACCATGCTCGGCCGCATGGGCCGCGACGGTTGGGATCTCAAGGGCCCGGTGGCCTTTCTGGCGTCCGACTCCGCGCGCTACGTCACGGGGCAGAACCTCCTGGTGGACGGTGGCTTCACCCACCTGAAGTGAGGCCGGGTCCATGAGGCGCCCCCGTTTCCTGATCGTCGGCGCCGGGTCGATCGGCCGGCGGCATCTCCAGGTGCTGGCCGAGCGCACCGAGCTCGAGCTCGCGATTCACGATTCGTGGCCGGAGGCCCTTGCCGGCGCGCGCCAGCTCGTGCCGGCGGTCACAGCCTTTGATTCACTGGCCGACGCCCTGGCTTGGGGGCCGCTGATCGTGATCATTTGCACACCCAACGCTCAGCATCGTGCGGTGGCGGAGGCGGCGTTTGCCGCCGGGGCGCACGTGCTCTGCGAGAAACCCATCGCGGACACGCTGGAGGATGGCCGCGCCATGGTCGCCGCGGCGAAGGCAGCCGGGAAGGTGCTGGCCGTGGGCTACTCCGAGCGCTTCCGGCCGGCGCTGGCGCACATCTTCCAGATGGTGGCGTCCGGCGAACTCGGCACCGTCGTGGGAGGACGCGCCATGGTCGGAACCTACAATACCCTGCTGTGCGCGAAGACCGATTACCGCGCGCACGTGTCGGGCGCCTTGCTGGTGGATTACACTCACGAGTTCGACTTCCTCCGCGCCATCTTTGGCGAGGTCGCCGATGTGCAGTGCTGGGCCAACGATCTCGGGGGCCGGGAGAAACGGTGCTCCCCCTCGCTCGCGGCCACCTTGCTGCGCTTCCAAAGCGGGGCCGTCGTCTCGGTGCACATGGACTATGTGCAGCACCCGCAGCGGCGCACCCTGGAGGTCTATGGCGACCGGCGCTCGCTGGAGCTCGACCTCGAGACGGACATCCTCCGCGTCTTTGATTCCGCACAGCCGGGCGGGGTCTGCAGCCTCACTTTCGACCACGACCGCAACAACCGCTTCCGGGCCGAGCATAAGGACATCCTGGATGCGGTGCGGAGTGGCCGGGCCCCCCGGGTCACGGGTGAGGACGGCCTGAAGGCATTGGAGATCGCCGTTCGGGCCATCGCCTCCTCCCGGTAAGCCGGTCCAAAGTTTTGCTGGCTAGCCCCGCGGCCTTGCCCTAATTACCCCCTCCGTCATGCGCATCCTCATCACCGGCGGAGCCGGCTTCCTCGGCAGCCACCTTTGCGACAAACTCATCGCGCAGGGTCACGAGGTCATCTGCCTCGACAACCTTTTCACCGGCAGCAAGGACAACATCGCGCACCTGCTCAACCACCCGAAGTTCGAGTTCGTCCGCCACGACGTCATCGACCCGTTCAAGTATGAGGTCGACCAGATCTACAACCTGGCCTGCCCGGCCTCGCCCCCGCATTACCAATACAATCCCATCAAGACCACGAAGACGTCGGTCATGGGCGCGATCAACTGCCTCGGCCTCGCCAAGCGCGTGAAGGCCCGCGTCTTCCAGGCCAGCACCTCCGAGGTCTACGGCGATCCGTCCGTCCACCCGCAGCCCGAGAGCTACTGGGGCAACGTCAACCCCATTGGCCGCCGCTCGTGCTACGACGAGGGCAAGCGCGTCGCCGAAACGCTCTTCTTCGACTACCACCGCGAGAACAAGGTCGATATCCGCATCGTCCGCATCTTCAACACATACGGCCCGCGCATGCACCCGAACGATGGCCGCGTCGTCTCGAACTTCATCGTCCAGGCGCTCAAGGGCGAGAACCTCACGGTCTACGGCGACGGCACGCAGACGCGCTCCTTCTGCTACGTTGACGACTTGCTGGAGGGTTTCGTGCGCCTGATGAACCAGACCGAGACTGTCGGGCCCATCAACATCGGCAACCCCGGCGAGTTCACCATGCTCGAGCTCGCGGAAAACGTGCTCAAGCTCACCAAGAGCAAGTCGAAGATCGTCCACAAGCCGCTGCCCGCCGACGACCCGAAGCAGCGCCGCCCCGACATCACGCTGGCCCGCAAGCACCTCAAGTGGGAGCCGAAGGTCCAGCTGGCCGAGGGTCTCAAGAAGACCATCGCCTACTTCAAGACGAAGGTCTGACCGCTGCGGGGTTGCCTGCTGGCACATGGCTTGCTGGAGTGGGGCATGGCTTCATTCCGCTGTCTGCTGCTCCTCTTTCTCTCCACCGCCGCGCTTGCGGCCGCCGACCTGATCCGCCCCAAGGTGATCGTCGTCGCCACGTTCGAGATCGGCGCCGACACTGGTGATAAGCCGGGTGAATTCCAATACTGGGCCGAGCGCGAGAAGCTTACGGGCACCCTCACGGTGCCCGGCCTCGACCATCCCGTGCGTTTCAACGACCAGGGCGTCTACGGCGTGGTGTCCGGCACCACCGTGCGCTGCGGCCTGCAGATCATGGCGCTGTGCCTCGATCCGCGCTTCGACCTTTCGCAGACCTACTGGTTGATCAACGGCATCGCCGGCGTCAGCCCGCACGCCGGCACCGAGGGCAGCGCGGCGTGGGCGCGACACGTCATCGACGGCGACATCGCCTACGAGATCGATACCAAGGAGGCGCCGGCCGACTGGCCCTACGGCATCATGGCGCTGGGCAACAAGACGCCGCTGACCCCGCCGGTCATCCCCGACTGGGCGCCGAAACCGATGGCGTGGACCCTCAACCCGGCGCTCGTCGACTGGGCCTACAATCTCACGAAGAACGTCGAGCTCCACGACGATGCCGCCGCGAAGGCGCACCGCGCGCTCTACGTCGGGTTTCCCGCGGCGCTGGCCGAGCCGAAGGTCTTCCTCGGCGACAGCTTTGCCTCCTGCCGCTACTGGCACGGCGCCCGGATGCAGCAGTGGGCCGACGACTGGACAAAGCTTTACACGAAGGGCAAGGGCAGCGCGGCAATGACGAACATGGAGGACCACGGCATTGCCAACGCCCTCACGCGGCTCGATGCGTTGAAGAGGGTGGATTTCTCCCGCGTGCTCTTCCTGCGCACCGGCAGCAATTTCTCGATGCCGCCCGCCGGCCAGACCGCGGCGGAGAGCATGGTGGCGGAATACGCCGGCATGATCCCCTCGCTCGAGGCGGCTTACCGCGTGGGCAGCCCGGTCGTGCACGCCCTCGTCAAGGACTGGGCGAAATACTCGGTCGCGCCGCCGGGGCGCTGAACCCTCACCCGCCGCTGCGCACCGAGCCGGGCGCCGTGGCGTGGACGGGCTCAAGTTCCTCGAGCCGCGTGACCAGCACATCGACCGTCAGCTGGCGCTTGGCGGTGCCGCGGTAGGTGCCCTTGAGCGGGGACACGTCGGCGTAGTCGCGGCCGACCGCAACCTTCACGTAGTGGCCGTCGGGCTGCCGGTTGTTCGTCGGGTCGAGCCCGCACCAGCCGTGGCCGGGCACGAACACCTCGACCCACGCGTGACTGGCCTGTGCACCCTTCAGCTGGTCGGCCGGGCCGTTGTAGAGGTAGCCGCTGACGTAGCGGGCGGGCATCTTCATCGCGCGGCAGAGCCCGAGCATCACGTGGGCGAAATCCTGGCAGACGCCGGCGCGCGCCGAGAGCACGTCGCGCATGTGTGTGTGCACGTGCGTCGCGGCTGGCTGGTAGCGGAACTCGCGGTGGATGTGGCGCATGATGGCCTGCGCGGCCTGCCAGGCGTCGGTCTGGCCGGCGGTCGCGTCGACCGCGAGGCGCCAGAGGTCGGCCCCGACCTCGACGTAGGTGCTGGACTGGAGGAAATCGTAGCAGCGGTCGAGCCGGGCGCAGGCGCCGATCTGGTCGAGCGGCGAGGGCGTGGCGGCCGCGGCGAGGCCGGGCACGTCGGGCGTCGTCACGGTCGAGTTGGCCTCCACCGTCAGCTCGGTATGCGCCTGCGTGATCTCGAACAGGTGCACGTAGTTCAGGTAGAAATCGAGGTAGTGCGACAGCTTCGAGGTCGGCAGGACCTTGAGGAGGAAGCTGTGGCAGGTCTGGCCGTCGGTGGTGACGGGCTGCAGCCGGGCCTCGTTGAAGCTTTCCCGCACGCTCGCTCCATAGTTGAAGCGGGTGCGGTGCAGAATGTGGAGTTTCATGCGCGCGGCGACGGAACGGAGGAGGGGGACTGCTGCTGTTGTTCCTCCTGCTGGCGGAGCTCGTGTTCCTCGGGGGTTTGGAAGGGCTGGAAGATGTAGGCCTGGAAGAGGGCGTCGCCGATGGCGTTCAGCTTCGCCTGCGCCACATCGATGTAAGTGTGGAGGCCGATGTCAAAGATGTCGTCGGCCGTGCTGAACTGGAACTCGGCCAGCAGCCGGCCGGCGAGCTTCTCGGCGTCGTTGCTGAACCGGCCCGCGGCCACGCCGGAGATGCACCGCAGGGCGTCGTTGAGGTGGCGCACGCAGAAGCGCACGGAGCGCGGGAACTCGTCGGAGAGCAGCAGGAACTCGGCGACCATCGCCGGCTGCACCTCGGCGCCGTGGAGGGCCTTGTAGGCGTCCCACGCGCTGCAGGAGCGGAGCACGGCGGCCCAGCCGAGCGCGTCGGCCTGGCTGGGGGTGCCCGTCGGCGCGCCGCGGGCGGGCAGGGAGGCGTGGCGGACGTCCAGGATGCGGGAGGTCTTGTCTGCGCGCTCGAGGTAGCGGCCGCACTGGATGAAGAACCAGCCCTCGTTGCGCACGACGGTGGCGTCGGTCAGGCCTTGGAGGAGCAGCGAGCCGTTGCGGATGGTGAGGAAGAAGTCGGAAGGATTCTCGCGCCAGAGGGCGCGCGCGCGCGGCGAGTTCAGGAACAGGTAGAGGCGGTTGAGTTCCTCCCAGAGCTCGGCGGTGACCTGGTCGCGCACCATGCGGGCGTTCTCGCGGGCCTGGCCGATGGAGGAGACGATGGAGTTGGGATTGTCGGCCGCGAAGACGAGGAACTCGGTCACCGTGAGGCCGGTGGCGCGGGGGTGCAGCTTGCGGAACAGCTCCTCGTCGCCCGAGCTCTGGACGATGGGGATCCAGTGGGCGTCGAGGGCGTGGTCGTCGAGGCTGCGGAAATCGAGCAGGAGCTGGAGGTTCACGTCCACGAGGCGCGCGATGTTCTCGGCGCGCTCGATGTAGCGGCTCATCCAGTAGAGGGAGTTGGCGACGCGGGATAACATGGCTCAGTGGTTCCCGTAGAGCACCCAGGTCTCCTTGCTGCCGCCGCCCTGGGAGGAGTTGACGACGAGCGAGCCCTTGCGGAGGGCGACGCGGGTGAGGCCGCCGGGGATGATGGTGGTCTTCTCGCCGTAGAGGATGAAGGGGCGCAGGTCGATGTGCCGGCCGCCGAAGCCCTCGCCGTCGCAGTGCGTCGGGTGGCGTGAGAGCGAGATCATCGGCTGGCCGATGTAGTTGCGCGGGTCGGCCAGGATGCGCTTACGGAAGTCGTCGCGCTCGGCCTGGGTGGCGTGCGGGCCCATCAGCATGCCGTAGCCGCCGGCCTCGTTGGCGGCCTTGACCACGAGCTTGTCGAGGTTCTCGACCATGAACTGCAGGTCCTTCTCCTCGCTGGCGAGGTAGGTCTCGACGTTCGGCAGCAGCGGCTCCTGGTCGAGGTAGTATTTGATGATCCGCGGGACGAAATAATACATGACCTTGTCGTCCGCCACGCCGGTGCCGATGGAGTTGGCGAGGGAGACGTTGCCGGCGCGGTAGGCGTTGACGAGGCCGGGGACGCCGAGGGCGGAGTCCTTGCGGAAGACCGTCGGGTCGAGGAAGTCGTCGTCGATGCGCCGGTAGATGACGTGGACCGGCTGCAGGCCCTTCGTTGTGCGCATGTAGACGTGCTGGTCGCGGACGAGCAGGTCGCGGCCCTCGACGATCTCGATGCCCATCTGGCGGGCGAGGTAGGTGTGCTCGAAGTAGGCGGAGTTGTAGGCGCCGGGCGTGAGCAGCACGACGGTCGGCTCGGCCACGCCGGCGGGGGCGGAGAAATTGAGGACCTTGAGCAGCTCGGCGGCGTAGTTCTCGACCGGGCGCACGCCGCCGGCCTCGAAGATCTCGGGGAAGGTGCGCTTCAGCGCGCGGCGGTTCTCGAGCACGTAGCTGACGCCGGACGGGCAGCGGGCGTTGTCCTCGAGCACGAGGTAGTTGCCCTTGTCGTCGCGGATGATGTCGGTGCCGCAGATGTGGATGTAGATGTCGCCCGGAACCTTCACGTTCACGAACTCGCGGCGGAAATGTTTCGCCGACATCACGTAGTGCGGCGGGATCGTGCCGTCGTTCAGGATGTGCTGCTCGTGGTAGATGTCGTGGAGGAAGAGGTTGAGCGCCGTGATGCGCTGGACGAGGCCGGCCTCGAGCTTTTCCCATTCGTTGGCGGGGATGATGCGCGGCACGAGGTCGAACGGGAAGATGCGCTCGGCGCCCTGCGAGTCGCCATAGACGTTGAAGGTCACGCCCTGGCGCAGGAACGCCAGGTCGACGGCGCGGCGCTTGGCCTCGAAGTCGGCCGGGCTGACCGCGCCGAAGTGTTTCAGGAAGTGCCGGTAGTGCGGCCGCACGGTGCCGTCGGGCGCCATCATCTCGTCGAAAAACCCGTCCGTGGCATACTGCCGGAAAGCTTCGGGGAGGGCGGCAGCGGGGGAGGGGCGGGAGGAGGCCATGCGATGGAAAGACCCTACGGATAGCAGGCCGCGTGCAAACCACCAAATTTTCTTCGGCGGCGCCTTGGGGCCCAGCGGTTTGCGGGAGCCGGCCGGGGCGAAATTTTGCCATTTGCCAACCCCCCGGGCGTAGTTTTCATTCCACCCCTTCAATGTTCAGCTTCCTCCTTCAGAAATTCGCCGGCCGGCACCACCGCAAATACGTCGAGAAATGCCGCCCCATCGTGGCGCGCATCAACGAATTCGAGCAGTCCTACCAGGCGCTGACCGACGACCAGCTCCGCGCCAAGACGGCTGAATTCCGCGCCCGTGTCGCGCAAGGGGAGAAGCTCGACGCCATCCTGCCCGAGGCCTTCGCCGCCGTCAAAAACGCCGCCCGCCGCATGGTCGGCCGCGAGGTCACCGTGTGCGACCACCAGCTGAAGTGGGACATGGTGCATTTCGACGTCCAGCTGATCGGCGGCATCACCCTGCACGAGGGCCGCATCGCCGAGATGGCGACCGGCGAGGGCAAGACCCTCGTCGCCACGCTCCCGCTCTACCTCAACGCCCTCACCGGCAAGAACGCCCAGCTCGTCACGGTCAACGACTACCTCGCCCGCCGCGACTCCGAGTGGATGGGCCACCTCTACGGCTTCCTCGGCCTCACCGTCGGCTGCATCCAGCAGCAGATGCACTCCGAGGTCCGCCGCGAGATGTATGGCCGTGATATCACCTACGGCACCGCCTCCGAGTTCGGCTTCGACTACCTCCGCGACAACGGCATGGCCACCCGCAAGGAGGACCAGGTCCAGCGCGACCACTTCTACTGCATCGTGGACGAGATCGACTCCATTCTCGTCGACGAGGCGCGCACGCCGCTGATCATCTCCGGTCCGGCGCCCATCGAGCGCGAGCAGCCCTTCACCCGCCTCAAGCCCGGCGTCGAGGCGCTGGTCAGCGCCCAGCTCCGCTTCATCAACAAGCTCGTCAAGGAGGCCACCGACCTGCTCGAGAAGCCCGACGCCACCGCCGACGAGAAGCACACCGCGGCGATGAAGATGCTCCAGGTCAAGCTGGGCATGCCGAAGAACAAGCTGCTGCTCCGCCTCCAGGAGAACCCGGAGTGGCGCAAGCTCCTCGACAAGACCGACGTCGAGATGCACTCCGACTTCAACAAGGAGGAACTCTACAAGTGGAAGGAGGAGCTCTTCTTCGTCATCGACGAGAAGAACCACCAGGCCGATCTCACCGAGGTGGGCCGCAAGAAGCTCCGCCCCGACGACCCCGACGCCTTCGTGCTGCCGGACCTCGCGACCGCCTTCATCGACATCGAGAAGGAGACCGCCCGGACCCCCGAGGAGAAGGAGGCCGCCAAGCGCGAGGCCCAGGCGCGCTACGAGGTCGTCTCCGAGGACATCCACGCCCTGTCCCAGCTCCTCCGCGCCTACTCCCTCTACGAGCGCGACGTCGAATACGTCGTGCAGGACGGCAAGGTCGTCATCGTCGACGAGAACACCGGCCGCATCATGTCGGGCCGCCGCTGGTCCGACGGCCTGCACCAGGCGGTCGAGGCCAAGGAAAACGTCACCATCGAGCGCGAGACGCGCACCTACGCGACGGTCACGATCCAGAACTACTTCCGCATGTATGAGAAGCTCGCGGGCATGACCGGCACCGCCGAGACCGAGGCCACCGAGTTCCACGAGATCTACCGGCTGGCCGTCACGCAGATCCCGACGAACAAGCCCTGCATCCGCGTCGACAAGAACGACTCCATCTTCAAGACCCGCCGCGACAAATACGGCGCGGTGGTGAAGCAGATCCAGGAGGCCCAGACGCGCGGCCAGCCCGTGCTCGTGGGCACCGTGACCGTCGAGCAGTCCGAGGTCCTCAGCCGCATGCTCAAGCGCGCGGGCGTGATCCACACCGTCCTCAACGCCAAGTTCCACCAGCAGGAGGCCGAGATCGTCGCGCGCGCCGGCCACCGCGGCTCCGTCACGATCGCCACCAACATGGCCGGCCGCGGCACCGACATCAAGCTGGGCGAGGGCGTTCGCGAGCTCGGCGGCCTGCTGGTCGTCGGCACCGAGCGCCACGAGTCCCGCCGCATCGACCGCCAGCTGCGCGGCCGCTGCTCGCGCCAGGGTGACCCGGGCATGACCAAGTTCTTCCTCTCGCTCGAGGACGACCTGATGCGCCTCTTCCTCCAGGGCAACCTGGCCTCCCGCATCATGGAGGGCGCGATGAACGAGGGCGAGGAGCTCGAGCACCCGTGGCTCAACCGCTCCATCGAGTCGGCCCAGAAGAAGGTCGAGCAGCAGAATTTCTCCATCCGCAAGCGCCTGCTCCAGTATGACGACGTGCTCAACAAGCAGCGCGAGGTCATCTACGGCATCCGCAACGGCGCCCTGCACAGCGAGCGCCCGAAGGACATCATCTTCGAGATGATCGAGGAGGAGGTCGCCTCCCGCCTCGAGTCCGCCGGCTTCGACGAGAAGGGCGGCGCGGGCTCGGCCAACGTCGAGAGCCTCGTCGGCTGGCTCAACGCCCACTTCCCGGTCAGCGCCAAGGTCGACGAGTTCGCCGGCCGCCGCGACTTCGACGCCCTGCTCAAGGAGCTCGTCGAGCGCATCAAGCAGGCCTACGCGCTGAAGGAGTCCGTCGAGGACCAGGCCGCGCTGGGCGGCCTCGAGCGCTACATCGTCATCAACGCCATCGACCACCACTGGCAGGAGCACCTGACCGAGATGGAGGAGCTCCGCCGCTCCATCGGCCTGCGCAGCTACGGCCAGAAGGACCCGCTCTCCGAATACAAGGGCGAGGCCTTCCGCTTCTTCGAGGAGCTGATGAACAACGTGCGCCTGCAGATCTGCACGAGCCTCTTCCGCTCGGCGACGAACCGCGACGCATTCGAGAACCTCTTCGCCATCCTGTCGCGCTCTGCCCGCCTGCAGGGCCCGGCCGCTGCGCCGACCGCGCTCGCCGCCGCCACCCAGGCCGCGGCCCCCGAGGAAGCCGCCGCCCCGGCCGAGCAGGAGGTCAAGCTCCCGTCCGTCACGATCCGCCGCGAGGCGCCGAAGGTCGGTCGCAACGACCCGTGCCCCTGCGGCTCTGGCAAGAAATACAAGAACTGCCACGGGGCGAGCTGACGCCCGTGTTTGAATGGTAGGGGCCGTTGCCCTCAACGGCCCTTCCCCGAAGGCGGTTGAGGGCAACCGCCCCTACCAACAATCCCACGCACCCATGATCAAGATCATCGGTTTCGATGCCGACGACACGCTCTGGCACAACGAGAGCATCTTCGACCGCGCCCAGCAGCGCTACCGCGCGCTGCTGGCTAAATACCACCCGGCCGCCGAGGTGGACCGCGTCCTCTTCCGGACCGAGATGCGCAACCTGCCGCTCTACGGCTACGGCGTGAAGGGGTTCATGCTCAGTGCCTCCGAGACGGCCATCGAGCTGACCAAGGGCGCCATTAGCGCGCAGGAGATCCGCGAGATCCTGGCCCTCGGCCAGGAGATGCTGGCGCACCCGGTCGAGCTGCTGCCCGGCGTGGCCGAGATCGTGCCGGCCCTCGCCCGCGACTACCGGCTGCTGCTCATCACCAAGGGCGACCTGCACCACCAGGAGCGCAAGATCACCGAGTCGCGCCTCGCCCCGCATTTTGACGCCATCGAGATCCTGAGCGAGAAGGACGGCGCGGCCTACGAGCGCGTGCTGCGCCGCCACGGTGTCGCCCACGAAGAGTTCGTCATGATCGGCAACTCGCTCAAGTCCGACATCCTGCCGGTGCTCGAACTCGGCGGGGCCGGCGTGCACGTGCCGTATCACATCACCTGGCAGCACGAGCACGTCGAGACGGTGCCGCATGACCGGCCGCGGTTCCGGCAGGTGGCGAACCTCGGGGAGCTGCCGCCGCTGCTGCCCACCCTCTGACCATGGCCGACGACGCTTCCGCGCCCTTTGATCCCTACGAGCCGCGCCCTACGCTGTGGCAGCGGCATCCCAACCTCGGGTGGATTCTGGCGGTGTTCGGTTTCACGGTCCTCCTGACCTATGTCTCCTTTCCGCCGGTCAGCACGGGGGAGGCCGCCTATGTGCTGGCCCTGCCGGCGCTGCTCTGGGCCTACCGCCAGCCGTCGTTCCGGTTGTTTGCGCGCACGGTGGTGGGGGCGCAGGTGGTGGCTTGGATCCTCGTCCTCGGGTGGCTCCACAACGTCACGTGGGCCGGCCTGTTCCTGCTCGGGCCGTTCGTGGGGCTGCTCGTGGGTTCGTGGTTCCTCGCCGCGTGGTGGGTCATTCCCCGCCTGAAGGGCCACAAGGCGATGGTGCGCATCTTTGCCCTGTTCGGGCTGGCGGCGCTGTGGGTCGTGCTGGAGTGGTTCCGGAGCGTGGTCTTCGGCGGCTTCCCGTGGCTGCCGCTCGCGGCGAGCCAGTGGCAGCGCCCGCTCATCCTGCAGGTGGCGGCGTATGGCGGCGCCGGGATCACCTCGTTCATCCTGATCTGCTTCAACCTCGGCGCGGCCGCCTACGTGCACCGGGCCTTCTTCGAGGGCGTGACCGGTTTCAAGAAGCGCACGCCGGAGTTCTCCGTCGCGCTGCTCGTGCTCATGGGCGGCTCGTTCCCGTTCCTGGCCGACAGTTTCAACCAGCAGCGCAAGCCCCTCGTGCGCGCCGCCCTGGTGCAGCCCTACATCCCGCAGAACGAGAAGTGGGACGCCGCGCGCGCCACCGAGGTCCTGCAGACGATCGAACAGGTGACCTACGATGCCAGCCGCCGGGGCGCGCCCCAACTCATCATCTGGCCCGAGGCGGTGACGCCGTGGGCGCTGTATCGCGATCCCAACGTCCAGGCCTGGCTGGAGACCGTCGCCCAGCGCACCCGCAAGCCGCTGCTCTTCGGCACCGTCTACACCCAGGTGTCGGGCCAGTCGGAGGAATGGTATAACGGCGCGTTTGTGGTCAGCCCGACCACAGGCCTCGAGCGCACTGGCTACGCCAAGCGCAAGCTCGTGCCGTTCGGGGAATTCATTCCGCTGCGGCCGGTGTTCGGCTGGATCGAGAAGTTCGCGCCCATCGGCGGTGATTTCCAGCGCGGCACCGACGCCGCGCCGCTGCTGGTGCCCGTCGGCTCGCGCCGCGTGCCGGTCGGCGTGCTGATCTGCTTCGAGGATATTTTCCCCGGGCTGGCGCGCGAGAGCGCCTTGGCCGGCGCCGAGGTGCTGACCGTGCTGACCAACAACGCCTGGTTCGGCGAGGGCGGGGCGGCCTACCAGCACGCGGCGCACTCGGTGCTCCGCGCGATCGAGACCCGCCGGCCGGTCATCCGCGTCGGCAACGGCGGTTGGAGCGGCTGGATCGACGAGTTCGGCAACATCCGCGCGACGGTGGAGAACGATGCCGGCAGCGTGTATTTCCGTGGCGCGCAGACACTCGAGGTGACGCGTGACCAGCGCTGGGTGGGCAAGCAGAGTTACTACACGCAGAAGGGCGACTGGTTTCTGCTGGTGTGCGTCGGCCTCGTGGCCGGCGCCTATTATGTCGTGCTGATGATGCGCCCGCCCCGGCCCGAGCCGGACGGCAACGCGCGGTTTTAACTGGTGGGCGGGCCGGGCCCCGCGGGAGGCGCTGATGTCAACCAATAGTTGACATCAGCGGTGGTGAAGGACGGCGCAAAACCAGAGAGACATACCATCTGTGCGGGACCGGCGTGGTCCCGGTCGATCACGGCGCGAACAGCACGCACACGGCCTGGGGCACGGTGACGGTGCTGCCGGTGGCGGTCAGGCGACCGGTGGCGGCATCGACCCTGAAGGAAACGAGGTTGTTGCTGTTCTGGTTGGCGCAGACCAGCCAGTGGCCGTCGGGCGAGAGCTCGAAGTTGCGCGGGTGCTTGCCGCCGCAGGGCGTGATCTCCACGAGCTTAAGCGTGCCGTCGGTCTGGATCGCGAAGACCGCGATGCTCTCGTGGCCGCGGTTGGAGGCGTAGACGAACCTGCCGTTGGGGTGGACGCGGATCTCGGCGGCGCGGTCGGGATCGGTGACGACGAAGCCGGCGGGCAGGGTGGAAATATGCTGGATGGGCGTGCCGGCGCCGCGCGCGGCATCGTAGGCGCAGGCGCTGACCGAGCCGTCGATTTCGTTCAGGATGTAGAAGAACTTTCCGTCGCGGGAAAACTTGGTGTGCCGCGGACCGGATCCCGGCGGGGTCGGGATGAAAGCCGGGTCATGCGGCGCGATCGTGCCGGCGGCGGGATCGATCCGGTAGGCGAGCACGCGGTCGAGGCCGAGGTCGGCGACAAAGGCGAAGCGATTGTCGGGCGAGAAGGTGACCGAGTGCGGGTGGGGCTTTTCCTGGCGCGCCTTGTTGGGCCCGAGCGGGCCGGCGTGGGCGAGGAGCGAGGCGCGCGGGCCGATGCGGCCGTCGGCGTCGAGCGGGAAGGAGGCCGTGAAGCCGCCGCCGTAGTTGACGGTGACAAGCATCCGGCCGGTGGCGTCGGTGGCGAGATGGGTGGCGCTGCCGCCGGTGCCGCGGGAGTTAAGCGGTGACAGCCGGCCGGTCACGGCGTCGAAGCTGAAGGCGGCCGCGCCGCCGCTGGTCTTGCCCTCGGCATCGGGACCCTCGCCGCCGGCGTAGAGCACGCGGTGATCAGGGCGCCACGCGAGGAAGGTCGGTCCCGGGGTTTCGGCCGCGACGGCGGGTTCGCCCAGGGCGCCGGTGGCACTGTCAAGGCGCACGGCGTAGATGCCCTTGCTGGCGCCGTCCTTGGGGGTGTAGGTGCCGATGAACATCAGCTGGCTGGCGGCGGACATGGCGGTGGTGGCGAAAAGGGTGAGGGGCAGGGCAACCAGGGCTTTCATCAGGCCAGCGCTTCCTTGTAGTGGCGGCGGCACATCGCGACATAACGGTCGTTGCCGCCGATCTCGACCTGCGCGCCTTCCTTCACGCCGCGGCCGTCGGGGCCGACACGGAGGTTCATCGTGGCCTTGCGGCCGCAGTGGCAGATGGTTTTCAGCTCGATGAGGTTGTCGGCCAGCGCCAGCAGCGCCGCGCTGCCGGGGAAGAGCTGGGCCTGGAAGTCGGTGCGCAGGCCGTAGCACAGCACCGGGATGCGGAGCTGGTCCGCGATCTCGGTCAGCTGCTCGACCTGCCGGCGGGTCAGGAACTGGGCCTCGTCAACGAGCACGCAGGCGACGGGCTGGGCGGCGTGGGCGGACTTCACGTGGGCGAAGATGTCCTCGTCGGGCTGTAGCGCCATGGCGTCGGACTCGAGCCCGATGCGGGACTTGACCTTGCCGGTGCCGGCGCGGGTGTCGATCGCCGGGGTGAAGAGGAGGGTGCGCATGCCCCGCTCGTGGTAGTTGTAGCTCGACTGGAGCAGGACGGTCGATTTGCCGGCGTTCATCGCCGAGTAATAGAAGTAGACCTTCGACATGGGCCCGGAGCCAAGCAGCCCGCGGCGCCGGGGTCGAAAACAAAAACCGGCCTCAACGGTCGCCGAGCCAGTGGGCGGGGTTGACCTGCTTCTCCGCCTTGCACTTCGGGCAGATGATGGAGGCCATTTCCTCGCCGAGGGCGTTTTTGGCCGTGCGCACGCGGGTCTGGCCGAGGGCTTTCAGCCGACGGCGCTGACCGATCTCGCCCAATAGCTGCGCGAGCCGCTGTCCGCATTGCGGACAAAGGATGATGGTTTTCTCCATGGCCCATCTCCCGGAGGAGAAATGGAGAGCTGACGGAATTTTAGTTTTGAGGTGACCCGGACAATTCCGGCTGGGCCCAAAATGGCAGCCGGAATTGCCCGGAAGCAACGCCGTTTTTTACGGCTGCGACCGGAGCCCAACAAAAAGCCCCGCGGATTACGCGGGGCTGTGATCCTGAGGGAACGATCCAGTCCGGCAACTCACCGCATCCGGGCGAAGGTCTTCGACAGCAGCTCCAGGTCGGAGGCGTTCTTGGTCTTCTCGCGGGTGTTGGCGATGAGCTTCTGCTCGAGGGCGTTCTTGGTCGGGCGGGTCTTGTTTTCGTAGAACACGCCGAACTTCCCGGGCCAGGACTCGGAGGCGAGCTTGAAGGCCGCGATCTCGTCGGTCGGGTCGTGGCGCGCCGCGTCCTCGGGCGTGCCGTCGTTCTTCTTGAGGTCGATGGTCTGCCACGCGCCGCCCTTGCGGGGGTTGGCGCCGTCAAAGGCGCCCTCGAAGAACTCGACGCACTCGGAGAGGATCTCGACGACCGAAAATCCGTCGTGGTTGGCCGCGCGGAGCATCATGTCGACCATGTGGTTGACCTGGGTGGCGTGCGAGCGGGCCACGAAGGTGGCGCCGCTGTTGAGGAGGGTGCGCATCGGGTTGATCGGCTGGTCGAAGGCACCCCAGGGGTCGGTCTTGGACTTGAATCCGATCGGCGACGTCGGGGAGGTCTGCTTCTTGGTCAGGCCGTAAACCGAGTTGTCCATGATGACGTAGGTCAGGCGCGGGTTCTTGCGGGCGGTGTGGACGAGGTGGTTGCCGCCGATGGAGAAGCCGTCGCCGTCACCGCCGAACACGAAGACATGCAGGTCGTCGCGGCCGAGCGAGATGCCGGCGGCGAAGGGCAGGGAGCGGCCGTGGATGTAGTGGCCGCCGTGGGTGTTGACGAAATACGGGAAACGCGAGGAGCAGCCGATGCCGGCGAAGGTGACGATCTTCTCCTGCGGGTAGTTGAGTTTCTCGAGGACCTTGTAGAACGAGGCCAGCACGGCGAAGTCGCCGCAACCGGGGCACCAGGTCGGATGGTCGGCGGTCAGGGCCTTCTTGGTCAGCGGGGCGCCGGGGGCGGGAGGGGTAGCGACTACGGTAGACATGTGAGGTAAGGGTTTGGGGTTTAGCTCCGGGCCGGGATCGCGAGGATGCTCTGCTTGCGCATGCCGAAGGTCGTGTCAGCCAGCTCGAGTTGCTGGGCGACGCGCTCGAAGATCTCGCTGACCTTGTAGGTGAGGCCGTCGGTCTTGGTGATGCTGCTGATAGCGGGGTTGGCGTAGCGCGCGCGCAGCAGGGTGGCGAGCTGGCCGTAGCCGTAGAGGCCCTGGTCGTTGATTTCCACGACGATGATCTTCTTGTAGCGCGCGAAGATCTGCTCGAGACCGTGATCCAGCGGGTGGACGTGGCGGATCTGGAGGTGGCCGGCCTTGACGCCGGCGCCGCGCAGGCGGCCCAGGGCCTCGCGGATCGGCCCGTAGGTGCAACCCCAGCCGATGAGCAGGGCGTCGCCGGATTCGTCACCAAACACCTCGGGGGCGGCGTAGTTGTCCGCCACGGCCTTGATCTTGTCGCGGCGCTTGGCGGTCATCTTCATGTGCAGCGCGGGGCTGGCGGTCGGGTGGCCGAGTTCGTCATGCTCGAGGCCGGTGACGGTCGGGTATTTGCCGGAGCCCATGACCGAGCCGGGGGGCGCATGGCGCTGGAGCTGGTCGAGCGGGTAGGGCTTGAAGGTGGCCTCGCGCGGTGAAAGGTCGGGTTTGCCCTCGATCATGAGCTTGGCCAGGGCGGGCTCGGGGAAGGCCTCGATGCGGGTGGCCAGCGCCTGGTCGGAGAGGATGATGACGGGCGTGCTGAACTGGCGGGCGATGCGGCAGGCCTCGATCGCGGTGTAGAAGCAGTCCTCGACGGTCTGCGGGGCCAGCACGACGCGCGGGCAGTCGCCGTGCGAGCCGTAGATGGCCTGCAGGAGGTCGCTCTGCTCAATGTTGGTCGGCATGCCGGTGGACGGGCCGCCGCGCTGGATGTTGACGACGATGAGCGGCATCTCGGCCATGGTGGCCCAGCCGAGGGCTTCCATCTTCAATGACAGGCCGGGGCCGGAGCTGCCGGTGATGGCGAGGTTGCCGCCGTAGGAAAAGCCGAGCGCGGTGGAGATCGCGGCGATCTCGTCCTCGCATTGCACGAAGATGCCGCCGTATTTCGGCAGCTCGACGCGGAGGGTCTCCATGATGGAGGACCACGGGGTGATCGGGTAGGCGGCGCCGTGGCGGACGCCGGCGGCGATCAGGCCGTAGGCGAGGGCGGTGTTGCCGTCGGTGGTGACCTGCGGCGGCGAGCCGGCGGCGGGCGGGGCGGCCTTTTCCAGGCGGTAGCGAAGGTTCTCCGCCGGATAGGCGTAGCCGGCGTCAAAGGCGAGGAGGGCATTGCGGACGATGTCCTCGTTCTTGCCGCCGAAGCGCTCCTTGATCAGCTGCGTGAGCTTCGGGATGTCGAGGTCGAACATCCGGGCGATGAGGCCGAGCACGTAGATGTTCTTGCCCTTTTCCTTCACCGAGCCGCCCACGGCCTCGACCGTGGCGCTGGTCATCGGCACGCCGACGGCGGTGACGGTCTTGTCATCCGGGTCGGGTTTGACGTGATCGCTGTCGTAGAGGAGCACGCCGCCCGGCCGGAGCGAAGTGCGGTGGCTCTCATAGCTGTGCTGGTAGAAGGCCACGAGCACGTCGGCGCGGTCGCCGGAGGAGAGGATCTCGCCCGAGCCCATGCGGACCTGGAAGATCGACGGGCCGCCGGAGATCGTGGACGGGATGGTCATGTAGGTCATGACCTCCTGGTCGGAGCGGCCGGCGAGGCGGGCGAGAAAGCCGCCGATGGCCTGGATGCCGTCTTGGGAATTGCCCGCGAGCCTGATGACTACGTCGGGGATGGAAGGGGTTTCACCCGAGAGGCGCTGGGAAGCGTCCAGGGGTCCTGGGGTAGTAGGACTGACCATAGGCAATACTATGTCCTACATGGCCGGGTTGGTAAAGGCTGGGCTTGTCGGAAAAGCCGCATTTCTTGCCATTTCCGAGGGAGATACGCCGAAGTCGGTATAAGAAAAACCCCGGCGCAGGCCGGGGTTCGATTTGATGGACTAATGGGGGCGTGGGTGGAGGGTCGGCCTCCCGGCCGACCGCGGCCGGTCAGGAGACCGGCCCTCCCAAAAAACTCAATCCCAGCCGATCTGGCGGCCCCTGTTCTGTTCCTGCAGCCACTTCATCAGCGGGGCGTAGTATTCCACCATGGCGCGCGTGCTCAGCTCCTCGCCGGTGGCTTCCTTGATGACCTTGCGCCAGTCCTCGGTCTTGCCCTTCTCCATGATCTTGCGGAAGAAGTCGCCGACTTCCTTGTTGCCGGCGTAATTGCAGCTCTGCGGCGGCTGCTTGAGGATCTTCTTCGCGATGTAGTCGTTCAGCTGGTATTTGAAGACCTGCGCGATGGCGTAGCTGTAATAGTAGCACGGCGTGTCGTTGATGTGCGTCTTCGTGGCGGCGTCGCACCATTCCTCTCCGCGCGCGGCCGGCGGCTCGACGCCCTGGAAGTCGCGGACGTATTGCCACCAGCGGGCGTTCCACTGGTCGGCGGGCAGGCCCTTCGCGTAGACGTCGGCCTCCCAGTGCGCCATGACGCCGGACGACCAGAAGATGAACGGCACGCCCGGGACGAGGGCGTTGTTCAGCAGGAAGGCGTTTTCATCGACCTTGAAGTCGGCGGGCAGGATGCCGAGCTGTTTCAGGTAGGGTGCCATGCCGGAGGCCAGCGCGGTCAGCTCGCCGAAACCCTCGTGGAAGGCCGGGTTCGCGCCGGTGCGCAGCAGGGCCGGCACCTCGGGCCGCGTGTAGCCCATGAAATAATAGATGTGGCCGAACTCATGGTGGTTGGTCGAGAACCACCACGGGTTGGCCTCGATGCTCTGCAGCGAGCGCAGGTCGCTCTCGAGGTCCACGTGCCAGGCGGAGGCGTGGGTGTTCTTCTTGCGCTTGTCGCCGGCGGGCACCGGGTAGAGGTCGGATTTTTCCCAGAACGACTGCGGCAGGGCGGGGAAGCCGAGGCCGACGTAGAACTGCTCGGAGGACTTCGCGACCCACTCCGGCGTGCGGTCCTTGAAGAACGGCGTGAGGTCGGCGCCCTCGGAGAGGCCGCCCCATTCCTGCGACCAGCGGTTGTTGATCCAGTGAGCCGGAATGCGCTTCGGGACGGGCTGCTTGTATTTCTCGGCGAGCTTGTATTTCACCCAGGTGTGGAGCTGCAGGTAGAGCGGGCGCAGCTCGCGCATGAAGTCGTCCTGCATCTTGATCATCTCCTCGGTCGTCATGCCGTAGCCGGCGACCTGCAGGGCAAAGTAGTCGGGATAATCGAGTTCCTTGGCGACGCCGTTGCGCAGGTCGCGGAGCTTCACGAGGCCGGGCTTGAGGGCCTTGCCCGATTCCTTCGACGCCTCCCAGACGGCCTGGCGCTCCTTCAGGTCGGTGCTCGAGTTCAGGAGATTGTCGATTTCGTTCACCGTGACAGGCTTTCCGGCCAGCTTGAACTCGAAGCCGTTGAGCGTGGACGCCTGCGCGACCTCGGCGTCGATGCGGTCGGCGACGAGCTTGGGGTTTGTCATCGGGCCCTCGGCGGCGGCGAGGAGCAATTGCTGGAGCTCGCGGATGGTGAGTTCGTTCAGCTCGTGGCGCTTGAGGAGCAGGGCCTTGGCCTCGTTGATAAGGACGGGGTCGCCGGTAAAGGCGGCGCGGGCCTTGCTGGCGGCCTCGGAGCCGGCGTCGTGGACGGGCGAGACGTCGGTGAGGGCCTTCCACTGGGCGTTGCCCTCGAGGGTGACGAGGGACTTGTAGGCCGAGTTGACGAGGAGCAGGAAGCGGTCGGCGCGTTCCTGCGTGGGATTGGCATCGGCGGCGAAGGCAACGGCGGCCGCAAGCAGCGCCGCAACGGCGGCACCGCGGAGGGGGGATGTAACGCGAATCATGGCCGGACGCTACGCCCGGCCTGCTGGCTTGGCAAACCCGGAGCGGTGAACCGCCAGATTTGCCCTCAAATCTTCACCGGCTTCACCCGCTGCCCGTCGGACACGCGGTCGCCGGGATAGAGGATGACTTCGTCGCCGGCGGTGAGTCCCTTTAACACCTGCACCTCGCTGCCACTGGAGCGGCCGGCCTCGACGGGCACGAGCACGGCCTTGCCACCGCGGACGACGTAGGCGGCGGACTCGCCGCCGCGGCGGAAGAGCGCTGACACCGGCACCTTCAGGGTATTCTCGGTTTCCCAGACGATCACGCGGGCCTCGACGCGGAAGTTGTCGCCCAGCGAGGCGCGCTCGGCGACGGGCGTGATGATGTCGGCCACGACGTTGACGCGCTGCTCCTCGACGCCGAGGGCGGAGATCTTCGTGAAGGCGGCGGGCTCGACCAGCCGCACGCGGGCCTCGAGTGGCTTCGGGCCGCCCCATTGTTCGAGCTCGACGCGTGCGCCGGGCGCCAGCGCGGCACCGTCGCGGGACAACAGCTCGATGACGACCTCGAGGTCGGCCGGGTCGCCGGCATCGAGCAGTGCGGTGCCGGCGGTGACGGGGCGTTCGCTCTCCTGGAAGACATGCAGCACGCGGCCGGCGACGGGCGCGCGCACCTCGATCAGCGACGGAACGGTGTCAGGGCCGACCACGGCCAGTTCGGCCACGGCGGCCTTCAGGGCGCCCTCGGCGGCGACGATCTCACGGGAGGCGGTGGTCTCGCGCAGCTGCGCGTTCTCGATGTCCTGGGGCGAGACGGTGCCCGCGTCGAACATGCGCTGGACGCGCTTGAGTTCGCTGATGGCAAGCGCGTGGGCGGCACGGGTTTTCTCCAGCGTGGCCACGGCGGAGTCACGGCGCGCCTCGGCTAGCGCGCGGCTGCGGGTATCGAGCGGCGAGGCCGCCATCGGCTCGATGACGGCGACGACATCGCCGGCGGCGACGGTGGCGCCGGGCTTGAAGGGCACGCGGCGCAGCTGGCCGGTGACGGGCGAGGAGACGACGTAGCGCTGCTTGATGCGGGTCTTGCCCTCCTCGCTGACGGTGGCGCGCAGCGGGCCGGTGGCGGCGAGGGCGGTCTCGACC
>Ga0208512_100059_pt1 | contig 43352 bp, 35 predicted proteins | sample LakWasMet40_LOW7_2_FD_183880 | JGI IMG/M metagenome (GOLD analysis project Ga0208512, IMG submission 183880) | Freshwater sediment methanotrophic microbial communities from Lake Washington under simulated oxygen tension - Sediment Metagenome... | ecosystem: Environmental > Aquatic > Freshwater >...
CGGGGCGGGCTTGGGGCGCAGGCCGAAGCCGAGGGCGACGATCAGAGCCAGACCGAGGACATAGGGCAGCCAGCGGCGCTTGGTGGGGGAGGAGGAGGCATTCATAGGGAAAATTATTCGGGAGCCTTGAGCGTCGCGATGAGGTCGAGCTGCTTGAGTTTTCGGAGGACGACGAGGGCGGAAAAGACGGAGGCGGTGACCACGACGACGACCGCGAAGGAATAGGTGTAGCTGGTGAAGACGAGCGGCAGGCGCACGGTCTCGGTGTTCACCGAGGAGATGATGACGGTGGCGAATCCCGTGCCCAGCACGAGCCCGGTGGGCACTGCGAAGGCCGCGAGGATGACCAGCTCGATGACGATGATGGCGCCGACCTCGCGCTGGGTCATGCCGACGACGCGCAGCGTGGCCAGCTCGCGCGCCCGCTCGGCCAGCGAGATGCGGGCGTTGTTGTAGATCACGCCGAAGGCCACGACGACGGAGAACATCAGGTAGATGCTCTGGATCAGGCCCATCATCTGCGCGGTCGTCTCGCGGAAGCTCTGCCGCATCGTCTCCTTGATGGCTACGGAGCTGACGCGTGGGATCTCCTTCAGCGCGGCGAGGAATTCCCCGCGCTTCGACAGGTCGAGCCCGAGGCTGGCGCCGGTGATGACGTCGCCTTCGCCGAGGAAGCGATTGATGGCGTGCAGCTCCATGTAGGCGGCGATGCCGGTGAAATCCTCCGCGAGGCCGACGATGGGCAACGACTTGACGGGCCGGCGGCCCTCGAGTGCCTCGACCACGAGCAGGTCGCCGACCTGCGCGCCGAGCACCTGCGCGAGCTTGGCGGATACGATCAGGCCGTCCGACGGCGGGTGGATTTCGCGGCCGGAGTGGTCCACGGCGCGGCTGTGCATCGAGCCCGGGATCAGGCTGCGCAGGCCGATCTGGCGGCTGCGGCCCTGAAAGTGGATGCGCACGGCGGCGGAACGCGACGGCTCGAGGCGGGTGACGCCCGGCAGCTGCGCCAGCTCGTGGGCGATGCGGGCGGACGACGGTTCGACGAGGCCGAGGTTGAGATCCTGCCGCTGCACGACGTCCCATTTGAAATCAAGGATGTCGGCGATGCCGGCCTTGAAGGTGTTGGGCAGGATGAGCAGGGCGGTGGCGAGCGAGAGGCCGGCGACCGTGAACAGCGCCTGGATGGGGCGGCGCTCGAGGTTGCGGACGGCGATGCGGAACGAGTGGGAGAGCAGGCGCTTCAGCCCGAGGCGTTCAGGCCACGAAGCTCCGTAACTGGCCGGCGGCTCCGGGCGCATCGCCTCGGCGGGCGGGAGGCGGGCGGCCTTGCGGACGGAACTGAAGACGCCGAGCGTCACGGCGCCGAGGCCGACGAAGAGCGCGATGGCCACGGCCTGGTAGTCGAGCCGGAAGGCGAGATCTGGGAACTTGAAGAACAGCTCATACATGACGACGAGCTTGTGGCCCAGGGCGAGGCCGCCGAGCAGGCCGAAGATCACGCCGCCGGCGACCATCACGAAGGCGAACTTCAGGTAGTGTGCGACGATCTGCCGGTTGGTGAAGCCGAAGGCCTTTAGGATGGCGATCTGCTCGCGTTGCAGGGCAAGCAGGCGCGAGAGCACGGCGTTGGTCATGAACGCGGCGACGCTGAGGAAGATCGAGGGGAACCCGATGGAAAGGATCGTGAGCACGCGGATCTCGTCGGTCACGCGGATGTGCGACGGGTGGTCCTTGCGGCCGTAGGCGCCGAGGCCGCCGTAGGGACGCAGCAGGCGGTCGAGCTCGGCGATGACGGCCTGCATGCTGGCCCCGGGCGCGAGGGTGACGACGACGTGATTGAAGGCGCCGTAAAGGTCCCACGCCGTGGCGACCTCCTTGTAGGTCATCCAGAAGATGCCGTAGGTGCGGCTGTCGGGCAGCGCGGCACCCGGGCGCGACTCGAAGATGTATTCCGGCGAGAGGACGATGCCCGCGACGCGGAAGGTCTGGCGCCGGCCGTTGAGCAGCATGGTCAGCGTGTCGCCGGGGTTGAGGGCATTGGCCTTGGCGAAGGCCTCGCCTACAAGCACCTCGCCGCGCGTGCCGGGGGACAGCCACGCGCCGCGGCGGAGGAAGAGCCGGTTCAGCTCGGGCGCGCCGAAGTCGGGCAGCGAGCGCACAAGGCCGCTGGCCGGCTCGGCCAGGCCCGGCAGGTCGAGCGTGACGGGCACCGCGAGGCCGGTCTGGACGGTGGCGATGCCGGGGAGGGCGGCGATGCGCGCGCCGAGGTCGTTGGGGGCGCGCTTGAGCGAGGCGAAGACCTCGGCGAAATGGTTCGCCTGGTAATACTCGTCGCGCGTCGTCTCGAGCGAGTGGATGAGGCTGCGCGCCATGATCAGCATGGCGAGGCCGCAGGCCATGACCAGCGACACCGCCGCGGCCTGGCCCTTGAGGCGCGTCAGGTCGCGGAGGAGCTTGCGGTCGAGGTGCGGGAGCATGGCTACCAGCGCAAGGTGGCCGGGGCGGCCGGGGCGGCGTTGCGCTCCTCCGACTGCACGCGGCCGTCGGAGAAGCGGATGACGCGGTCGGCCATGTCGGCCATGACGGCGTTGTGGGTGATGATGACGGTGAGCGTGCCGAGCTCGCGGTTGGCGCGCTGGATGGCCTCGAGGACGACGATGCCGGTCTTCACGTCGAGGGCGCCGGTGGGTTCGTCGCAGAGGAGCACCTCCGGGCGCTTGGCGATGGCGCGGGCGATCGCGACGCGCTGCTGTTCACCGCCGGAGAGCTGGGCGGGGAAATGGTCCATGCGCGGGGAGAGCCCGACCATGCCCAGCGCGGCCTCGGGGGTGAGCGGGTTGCTCGCGATCTCGGTGATGAGGCCGACGTTCTCGCGGGCGGTGAGGCTCGGGATGAGGTTGTAGAACTGGAAGATGAAGCCGACGGACTCGCGCCGGTAACGGGTGAGCTGCTCCTCGTTGGCGTGCGTGAGGTCGATGTCCCGGTAGCGCAGCGTGCCCGCGGTCGGTATATCGAGGCCGCCGAGCTGGTTGAGCAGGGTGGTCTTGCCCGAGCCCGAGGGGCCGAGCAGCACGACGAGTTCGCCGGCGTTCAGGTCCAGGTCCACGCCGGCTAGGGCGCGGACCTCGGCGGTGCCGGAGCCGTAGACCTTGGTCAGGCCGCGCACGTGAAAGACCGGGGCGGCGGAGGCAGGAGGGCGGGCGGCGGAGTTCACGGGAAGGCCGCAGCCTAGGGCGGTAAGGGCGGGGCGCAACTTAAAGCCCGGCGGGGTCCGCGGCTGTGAGGCCGGTTGATGGGCCGGTGAAGGTTTGATGCTACCGGCTGGGCCGTTCGGCTAGGGAGGCGGCCTGCCGGAAGAAGATTGTCGCGGGTCAACGGGCCCCTTGTGCTGTCGGCATGAATCGGACCGACCGGCTTGTCGCGATGGTGCTGCACCTGCAGGGGCGGCGCGTCGTGCGCGCGTCGGAGCTGGCGGAGCATTTCAGCATCACGGAACGGACGGTCTACCGCGACATTGCCGCGCTCGGCGAGGCGGGCGTGCCCATCTCGGGCGAGGCCGGCGTCGGCTACAGCCTGTTGAAGGGTTACCAGCTGCCGCCGGTGATGTTCTCGGCCGACGAGGCCGTGTCGCTGTTTGTGGGCGGCGAACTGGTGAAGCAGTTCACCGACGCCTCACTGCAGGCGCCGATGATGTCGGCGCTCGACAAGCTGCGCGCCGTGCTGCCGCGCGACCGGCAGGACCACGTCGAGCGGCTGGTGGCGCGCACCGTCGTCTACGGCCAGTCGTCCCGCAAGACCGCGCCGGAGGCCGCGGGCCAGCGCTGGCTGCTGCCGGTGCAGCAGGGCGTGGTGCTGCGGCGCGTGCTCCGCATGTGTTACCAGGGCCGCGAGCGCACGGAGGAGACGGCGCGCGACGTCGAGCCGCTGGGCGTGGTTTTCTACGGCGGTGCCTGGTATCTGGTCGCGTGGTGCCGGCTGCGGACGGACTACCGCCATTTCCGGATCGACCGCATCCGCCGGCTCGAGCTCACGCCCGAGAAGTTCGAGGTGCGCGAGGGCTTCTCGTTCAAGGAACACATGGAGGAATCCTCCGCCCGGGAGAAAACCCTGCCGGTGCGCGTGTGGTTCCACCGCACGGTGCAGGAGCGCGCGCAGCGCGAGAGCTACGCCACGCTCATCGAGGAGAAGGCGCGCGACGGCGGCGCGGAATTCGCGCTCTACGCGTGGTCGCTCGAGTGGATGGCGCGGTGGCTGTTGTCCTTCGGCGACCGCGCCGAGGCGCTGGCGCCGGCCAAGCTGCGGACCCTGGTGCGCGCGGAGGCCGAGAAAATCGCGCGGTTGCACACAAAATAGGCGGGTTTGGTCGCTCCTGACATAGGGTTGTCAGGAGCTTCTGGTAGGGTGGGGCATGCTTAAATCCCCCACACCCCGTTCGCTTCCCCTGTTCGGCCTCTTCGCGGCCGGCTTGGCCCTCGGTTTCGTGCCGGCCGGCGCCGCGCCCGCCGATGACGTCCGCACCGTCGCCGCCCTCGACACCGAGTTCCAGCTGGCGGTGAAGAGCAACGATGCCGCCACGATCGAGCGCATCCAGGCCGACGACATGATCCTCGTGCTTGGCAACGGCCGGACTGCGACCAAGGCCGACCACGTCAACGCTGCGAAGAACGCCACGCGCATTTACGAGATCCAGGACGAGCTGCCCGGCACCCAGACGGTGCGCGTGTGGGGCGACACCGCCGTCATCACCGCGTTGCTGCACATCAAGGGCGCGACAAAGGAGGGCAAGGCCTTCGACTACAAACTCTGGTTCAGCGACACCTACGCGCGCACGCCCGCCGGCTGGAAATATGTCTTTGGTCAGGCCTCGCTGCCGCTGCCCGCGGAGCCGGGGCGTTGATTTTTCCCTCCTGCCGTCCGCAGGGCACGCCAAATACATGAACATCCACCCGCTCACCGTCACCGTGTCCGCCCCGCGCGACACCGTCTTCAATTTCCTGGCCGACATCGAGAACCTGCCCAAGTGGACCGCCGGCTGGTGCGAGCGGCTCATGTTGCAGCGCGGCCGCTGGTGGGCGCTGACATCCGAGGGCGAGCAGGTCGTGGACATGGAGACCAGCGCCGGCACCGGCGTGATCGACCTTCGCGCCGGCCCGTCGCCCGAGCGATTCCGCCTGACCCCGATCCGGGTCGTGGCGTTGTCCACGCGCCGCACGCTCATCAGCTTCCTGCTGATCGAGGGCCCGGACGAGACCGACGAGGCCTTTGCCCGGCGCCGCGAGCGACTGCAGGCCGCGGCGGACGGATTGCTCAAGCGCTTCGGTGGCGGCGAGGTGCACAGCGCCCCGACGCTGGCGGAGCTGGGCCTGAATTAATCCTCGGCGGTTTTCTCCGGCAGCCACCACGCGGCGACGGCGGCGAGAAAGGCCAGGAGGCCCGCCCAGAGCAGGGCGATGCGGAAATCGCCGACCGGGGCCAGCCAGCCGAAGACGATGGAGGCCACGGCGGCGGCGATGCGGCCGATGTTGTAGCAGAACCCCGCGCCCGTGGTGCGCAGCAGCACGGGGAAAAGCGGCGGTAGATACATCGTGAAGAGGCCGAACACGCCGCCGAAGAAGCCGCCCAGCGGCAGCCAGAACCAGGCGAGCTCGCCGAAGCCGCGCGGCACGATGAAGGCCCCGATGATGCTGCCGCCCAGCCCGATGAAAAGGAGCAGGATCGCCCGCGGGTTGCCGAGGCGCTGCGCCAGCCAGCCGGCGCCGAAATTGCCGATGACCGACGCGAAGTTGAACGCGAAGAAGGCGGCCGAGACCAGCCCGGTGATCTCGGTCGCCGGCGTGTGGGCGTCGGCGAGAACCTTGCGCAGGTGCTGGGTCTGCCAGAAGAGATACATCCACCATGCGGACAGGCCGAGGGCGCAGACCAGCGTGGTGCGCAGGGTGGTGCGGAGCACCGGGCCTTGGAACAGCGCGACCGCGCCGGGTTTTTTCTGCACCGCGGTGCCGGCTTTCTGCCACGCCTCGGGCTCGGGCACGTGCCGGCGGATCCAGAACACGAGGAAGGCCGGGATGACGCCGATCAGGAAGACCCAGCGCTCGGAGCCGGGGGGCATCCAGGTCATGAGCAGGCCGACAAAGATGGCGCCCCCGAGCACGCCGACGTTCACGCCGGTCTGGAGCACGGCGGCCATCCACGGCCGCCACGCCTTGGGCCAGGTCTCGGAGAGCAGCGAGGCGCCGACGGCCCACTCGCCGCCGATGCCGACGGCGGCGATGAAGCGGAAGATCATCAGCTGCCACCAGGTCTGGGCGAACGCGCAGAGCCCGGTGCACAGGGCGTAGGTCAGCACGGTGAGCGCCAGGGCGCGGCTGCGGCCGAGCAGGTCACCGAGCCGGCCGAAGAAGGCGCCGCCCACGGCCCAGCCGATGAGGAAGGCGCCCTGGATGAAGGCGGCCTTCTCCTTTACCTGCGGGTCCGCCGCGCTGGACACGGCCAGCAGCTGCACGACCAGCGGCGTGGCCACCAAGGTGTAGAGGTGCAGCTCCAGCCCGTCGAACATCCAGCCCAGCCAGGCGGCCGAGCCGGATTTCCATTGCTGGGGTGACAATTCGCGCAGGCTAGTGGCCTCGCGCACCGGGGTGGGGTGCATGGGCCGCGAGCTTGGCGGCGGGCGTCCCGGGGGCCAGCCCGGAGTGTGTCAGCTGGGGCCCGCGCGGAGCACAGGCTCCAGCCTACTACTTCAGGAGGTCTTCCAGGTCTAGGCGCGCGGTGACCATCGCGAGGCCGCCCTTGGCGTCGCGCGGCCACTGGGCCTCGGGGCGGTCCCAGTAAAGTTCGACCCCGTTGCCGTCGGGGTCGCGCAGGTAGAGCGCCTCGCTCACGCCGTGGTCGGAGGCGCCGTCGAGCGGGACCTTTGCGGCGATGAGCCGGCGCAGGGCGTCGGCCAGCGCGGCACGGGTCGGGTAGAGGATGGCGGTATGGAACAGCCCGGTGTGGCCGGGGGGCGGCGGCGTGCCGCCAAGGCTTTCCCAGGTGTTGAGCCCGATGTGGTGGTGATAGCCGCCGGCGGAGATGAATGCCGCCTGCGCGCCATATCTTTGCATGAGCGAGAAGCCGAGCACGCCGACGTAGAAATCGAGGGCGCGCGACAGGTCGGCGACCTTCAGGTGGACGTGGCCGATGCGGGTCCCGGCGGCGATGGGTGGATTGGTGGCTGGCATGAAGGCAACCTAGCCAGCAGGCGGGCGGAAACAAGCAGATAGTTGCGTATGCAACTAATATTATGACCGGGCTGGGAACGGAGCGGTTCCGCCTCCAAGGGGAGGATTGCAGGAGCGGAAAAGTCGTGCACACTTTCGGCAACCCCATGCAAAAGTTTCTCCGCCTTGAATTCATCGCGAGCAGCCCGGACGCGGGCCTGCTGGTGCTCCGGCTCTGGCTCGGTGGGTCGATGTTGTGGCTGCACGGTTGGGACAAACTGATGGCCCTGTTCGCCGGCAAGCTGTCGTTCCTCGATCCGCTCGGCCTCGGCGAGGTCCCGAGTTTCCTGCTCACCATCCTCGCCGAGGTGGGATGCTCGGTGCTGCTTGTGCTCGGGCTGTGGACGCGCTGGGCGGCGCTCATCCTGGCGTTCACCATGGGCGTGGCGTTCTTCGTCGTGAACTCCGCCAAGGTCACGGGCAGCGGTGAACTGGCCTGGCTCTATTTCGGCGGCTACCTCGTGCTGTTCGCCGCCGGGGCGGGGAAGTTCAGCGTGGATAAGAAGTGACTGTCCTGCGCGGAGCGCGGGTTCCACCTCTTCAATTCTTCGGAGCCGGCCGCTTCGTGCCGTCATCGAGGTCTGGATCGAACGCACGCTCGGCGGATTGGCCGGTCGCGGCCTTGCCACCGGTCCAGAGCCCGCGAGCCTGTTCAACCGTGAGTCTGGCCACAGGCGAGAATTTGTTGCTCGCGGCGTAGTCGAGCAGCGAGCGGCGCAGCTGCTGAGCGCCTGGCGTCTTGCCGTCGAGCGGGATGGCGGAGACGAGCAGGCGGCCGGGGCCGACGGCGCACTCGAAGATCACGCCGAGGCGCCAGTTGCGGTTCCAGTCGTCGATGGCCGCGACGATGGGCTTCAGTTCGCGCGGGGCGCCGGTGAGGTTGACGGAGCGGACGTTGTCGATGAGGGGAGTCCACTGCCAGTCGCAGGCCTCGGTGGTCGGGAATTGTGCGAGCGCGGCGTGCGCCGGGTCGGCGAGCAGGCCGAGCATGGCGTCGAAGCGCGGCGTAGGATTGCGCGGCGGGCGGACCGTCATCTGGATGTTCCAGAACACGGGCACGCGTTTCATCGGCGGGCTGCGCGCGGGGTCGAGGTCGGCCGCGGTCGGGGTGAAGACGACGCGGCCACCGGCGGCAAGGCGGGTTTCGGCATCAGACCATTTGTCCGTGACGAGCACCTCGGCGGGCGCGGCGGGGTCGATGGCCGCGGGGTAGAGCCAGAAGTTCCAGTCGTTGCCGGCGTCGGTGTCGTCCTTGAAGCTGACGATGAGCTTGTAGGCGGCGGGGGCGGGCAGCTTGTCCAAGGCGAGGGTGATCCGGCCGAGCGGGAGATTCTTGCCAATCGGGACATCGCGCGGCGCAAAATCGCCGCCGGCCACGGTAAGCCCGGAAGCATCGACCACTTCCCAATACGCGGCGGCCTGCGTGAGGGGTTTGGCCCCGAAGTGGTAGAGCTCGACGTCGGCGGTGAGCGTCTCCGCGGTGGTGAAGGTGCGCTGCGCGAGGCGGGCGAGCGGGACGGTGGGACCGCTGAAGCGGTGGAACTCCTCTGGCGTGACGTAGCCCTTGGATTCCCAGAAGGCGTCGAGCAGTCCGATGAGCGCGGTGCCCTGGCCGAGATAGTCGTGGAGGTCGAGCAGTTGGAAGCCGGCGAGGCCGGGCGTGCGGAGATTGGCCTCGATCTCCTCCTTGTAGCACATGAGCTGGAAGCGGCCGGAGGCGCGGGCGAAGGCCCGGTTGTATTCGAACACGCCCGTCTGCTCGGCGATGTGGCGGAAGATGTTGTAGTTCGAAGGCCGCAGGTAGCCGGTGAATTTCCTGATGACGTCGAAGTCGGGGTAGGAGCACCACTGGCCGTTCTCGTGGGCGAGGACGGGAAGGTGGACGTTCTCGAGCGCGGCGCGATAATCGCCGCCGAACCAGCCGTCGGTGCCGCGCAGATCGGCCATGTTGCGCTGATCCTTGCCGTAGCGGACGAGCACGGCGAACTGGGCGCCGCCCTCGACCTGGCCGCGGCGGAACCAGCCGGTGCCGGCGGAGTAGAGCCGGCGCGGGTCCTTTTCATGCCAGGCTTTTGCCCACTGCGGCGTCACCTGCTCGTAATTGCCGGCGGGTTCGTTGCTCGGGGAGAACAAGACGAACGACGCGTGATTGCCGTAGGCGCGCAGCAACCGCGGTGTCTCCTCCTCCATGTATTTCGTGTAGGTGCTGCCGGGATTGAAGGGCACCCACAGGCCGAGCTCAGGTTGGAGATAGAAACCAAGCTCGTCGGCGGCGATGAACGCGGCCTCGGGCGGGCACCAGGAGTGGAAACGCATGCCGTTGAGCCCGTGGGCCTGACAAGCGCGGATGATCTTGCGCCACGACTCGACGTCCATCGCGGGGTAGCCCGTGAGCGGGAAGTCGCCGCCGAAGTGAGTGGTGCGCAGGTTGACGACGCGGCCGTTGAGGACGAGGTCCTTGCCGTTCCAGGTGATCTCGCGGAGGCCGAAGGTGACGGTGCGCGTGTCGTCTGCCTCGGGGCCTTTGAGAGTCACGGTCAAGTGCTGCAAGGTCGGTGCGAATTCATCCCAGGGGCGAGCGTCCGTGCCGAGCGGCACCTCGAGCTCGGCCCAGCCGCCATATTCATCCCACTTGATCGCGGTGGAACGACCGCTCGCGGTGATCGTGCCTGCGCCGGTTGCGCCCGAGGCGTTGCCGAGAGTGACCTTGATGCGCGCGGATTTCTTTTCGACGCTGGGAAACACCTGCGCGTCGTGGATCCAGACCGGCGTGGTCGCCTGCAACTCGATCCGCCCGACGATGCCGTTCCAGGTGCTGCCGAGTGCATCGGAGATAGCGTGGCTGTCGACACCATGGCCGTCGTTCCGCGGGTCGCGGACGATCTGGCGGTTGTCGATGCGGATGGTCAGCCGGTGCCTGCCCGGCGCGGGCCGGCCCAGCTCGAACCCGTGGGGCGCCACCAGGCTGTTGTTTGAGCCGAGCTTGTTGCCGTCGAGCCAGACGGTGGTCTCCCAGCGCGGGCGCTCGAGGAAGAGCGCGAGCCGGCGGCCGGACCAGCCGGTGGGTATCTCGATGTCGCGCTGATACCACGCGGCGCCCAGGTAGTGCTTGGGCGGCTGTGAGAGGAACGGCACCTCGACGCGGCCCGGCTGGGAGAATTTCTCGCGCAGTTCGGCCGGCTGGAGTTTCCACCAGGCGTCGCCGAGGGCGACGACCCAGGGCGTGTCGGTGGCGATGTCGTTGCCGAAACCCTGCGCCTGCAGGATGCCGGGCAGGGTGATGCGATCTGGCAGGTCGCGGTTGAACCACGCCTCGGTCACACCTGCGTCGGTTCGGTCGAGGGCGAAGCGCCATTCGCCGGCGAGGGACAACGTCGCGGGTTGGGCGTGGAGCGACAGACCGGCAAGCAGGAGGCCGGTCAACCAACGGAGGGGGCGGGGCATGGTTGAAGCCAAGCCCGAAGCCGCCGGTTAAGCGAGCGGTGGTTACACTGACGGTAAACCTCCGGTCGCGTTGGGCGGGCCGGGGTGCGGCTGATGTCAACTATTGGTTGACATCAGCTCCCGGCACCGACGGCTTTTCACTCGCTTCGCAGCGCCTCTACCGGATTGATCCGGGTGGCGCGGCGCGCCGGCAGCAGGCACGCGATCATGCCGACCAACGCGAGCCCGGCCACCCCGGCGGCGATCACGGCCGGGTCGAGGGCGGTCACGCCGGTGAGCAGGGTGGTCAGGAGCTTGCTGGTGGCGAAGGTCAGGCCGAGCCCGGCCACGAGCCCGATTCCGACGGCCAGCCCGCCGTAACGCAGCATCCAGCGCAGGATCATGCCGGCGTCGGCGCCCACGGCCATGCGCACGCCGATCTCCTGCGTGCGCTGGGTAACGGTGTAGCTCATGACGCCGAAGATGCCGAGCGCGGCGAGGATGACGGCGGTGAGCGCGAAGGCGCCCGTGAGCATCAGGGTGATGCGCCGCGGCGCGGTCTGGCGGGAGATCTGCTGCTCGAGGGTGGACGGCTGGTCCAGGGCGAGCTCGGCATCGAGTTTGTGCGTGGCCGCGGTGACGGCCCGGCCGAGCGCGGCCGCGTCGCCCTCGAACTGAAGCACGGCGGAGAGTCGGGTGCGCGGCTGCTGCTCGAGCGGGAAGTAGGCCAGCGGCTGGGCGCTGCTCTCGAAGCCGCGCGGGCGCACGTCGGCGACAACACCGACGACTGCGGCGGTAGGTGGCGTCCCGCCATGTCCACCGCCGGGGTTGACCGGTCCGGTGATCTGGGCGCCCAGCGTGATGCCCTCCGGGTAGTATTGCTTCACGAACGACTCGTTCACGATCGCCACGATCGGGGCGTCGGCGCCGTCCTGCGCGGTGAAGAACCGGCCCTGGCGCAGCGCGATCCCGGCGGCGCGGAAGAAGTCGGGCGTGACGCCGGCCACCGCCATCGAGCGCGGGGCGCTGCTGGCGGAGGCGTTGGCCGCGGAGGAACCCTGCGTGGTGGAGGAGAAGACCACCTGCTGGTAGGGCGAAAGCGGCGGCGCGTCGGTGAGCGACGCGGCCTTGACGCCCGGCAGGGAGGCCAGGCCCTCGAGCCAGCGGTTGGCGAAGTCGCGCTGCTGGACGGGCGTGCCGTAGCGGCGCGGCAGGGCGAGGTTGGCGGTGAGCACGTCGCTGGTGCGGTAGCCGAGCTCGGTGGTGTAGAGCTGGTAGATGCTCTTCACGAGCAGGCCCGTGTTGACCGCCAGCACGAGCGCGAGGGCGACCTCGAGGGCGACAAGACCCTGCCGCCAGCGGTGGCCGGCGGGCGAGCATTGGTGGCCGCCCTCTTTGAGGGTTTCGAGCAGGTCCACTCGACTGCCGGACCAGGCGGGGGCGAGGCCGAAGCCGAGTCCGGCCACGACCGCCAGCAGCACGGCGAAGCCCAGCACGGAGGCGTCGAGGCCGACCGGATTGACGCGCGGCAGGTAGTCCGCGAGCCACGCCGTCAGCCCCTGCGTGCCCCACCACGCGAGCAGCACGCCGAGCAGGCCGCCGGCAAGGGCGAGCAGCAGGTTTTCGGCGAGGAGTTCCAGCGCGAGGCGGAACGGCGAGGCGCCGAGCGCGGCGCGGACGGCGCTGTCACGCTTGCGGCCGGCGGCGCGGGCCAGCTGCAGATTGGCGATGTTGGCGCAGGCGATGAGCAGCACGAAGCCCACGGCCCCGAGCAGCAGCCACAGCGTGGTGCGCGACTGCTTCACGAGCTGTTCCTGCAGCGGCACGAGCGAGCTCGCGGCGTCGGCAAAGGGCGGGCGGAAACGCGCGCCGCCGGGACCAGCCGGACCGCCCGGACCACCGGGAGCGGCGGCGACAACCTGGCGATTGGGCGTGGCGAGAGCTGGCGCCGATTGCGCGACCTGAGGTCCGCCCGGGGCGAGAGCAGCGCCCTCGGGTCCGCGGATGACGCGTTGCTCGCCGCGGGGTGGGGGCACCCCGCCTCCATTGGCCGGCTGCGGGCCTGGGCCGGTGAAGCTGGCGACCAGATTGTTCCAAAAGCGATCGGAGATCCCGTCGAGCTCGTGTTGGGCGACGTCGAGTGACGTGTCGGGCAGCAGCCGGCCGAAGACACGAATCATCGTGATGCGCAGCTGGCCGGGGGCGTTCGGGGCGACGGGCAGCGGGCGCCAGAACTGCACCGGGTCGGTGAATTCGAACGAGGGCGGCAGCACGCCGATGACGGTGTGGGCCACATCGTCGAGCTTCACGACCTGGCCGAGGGCGCCGTCCTCGCCGTTGAAGCGCGCTTGCCATGCGGCGTGGCTGAGCACAGTGGTTGGCGGGGCGCCGGGCTTGAGGTCGGTCTCGTCAAAGAGCCGGCCGCGCCAGGCACTGACGCCGAGCAGCGGGAAGAAGCCGCCGGTGACCGCGGCCGAGGGCACGCGGATGGCGCCGTCGCCGCGCGACAGCGTGGCGGCGTTGTTGCGGTAGCCGGCCAGGGCCCGGAAGGACTTCGGCACGGCCTCGGTGAGCGCGAGGAATTCGTTGTCCGGCATCATGTCGCCGTTGCCGGGGATCTGGACGGTGGCGTCGCGCGGGACCTTGCGGACCAGCACGAGATCGCCGGGCTCGGGGTAGGGCAGGGGCTTGAGCAGGACGGCGTGGACGACGCCGAAGATGGCAGTGTTGGCGCCGATGCCGAGGGCGAGCAGGCCGATGATGAGCGCGCTGAACGCCGCATGGGCGCGCAGCTGCCGGAAGGCGGACGTGAGAATATCCATGGGCGGGGTGGTGCAGGCGCGGTTCGCCGCGCTGCCTTTAAGCGCCGCCCATGGGCTGGTTTGTCTGAAGGCTGGCGGGAAAAAAGGTCACGCCGGGGGCGGACGTTAAGCGGCCTGCGGCGCGGGCCCGGCCTTCGCGGAAAGCAGGTAGGGCCGCTCGATGAACCAATAGGTCACCACCGTGACGAGCAGCGGCACGACCAGGGTCAGCAGGAGCTGGAAGGCGTGGCTCCGGTAGCCGGGCATGAAGCCCAGAGCCCACGTTGTCGCCATGATGACGGGCGGATGCACGGCATAGAGGCTGTAGCTGACCTGGCCCACGGGGCGCAGCCAGCGGATCGGCCCGGAGCGGACGAGGGAGGGATCCCGCGTTTCGCGGCCGACCAGCCAGAGCAGCAGGAAGGTGAAACCCAGTGCGCGGACCAGCTGGACGACGACGTGGCTTGCCGCGGAAAAGGGCAGGTCCCGCAGCGCCAGGAACAAGACCCACGCCAGCAGCACGAGCCAGCCCGGCACCGGGCGGCCGCCCTTGAAGTGCCATTCGGCCGCGAGCATGCCCAGATACCAATAGGCGCCCATCAGCAGCGGCGAGCCGAAGAGCCAGTGCATCGGCACATACGGCAGCAGGGCGAGCCCGGCGAACTGGAGCGCGATCAGGCCGGCCAGCAACGGCATCCAGCCCAGCCGGCGCGTGCCGACAAACAGGAGCGGATAGATCGCATAGACGGCGATCTCGGAAGAGACGGTGTTCAGCGACCAGTTGCCCAGGATCACGTCTCCGGGCACGACGGCCGTGACGGCGAACACGCGCACCAGCAGGTCGCGCAAGCCGCCCGCCACCTGCGGGGCGAAAAGGGGATTGGCCGAGGGCCAGGTCGCCTGCAGGGCCACCAGGCCCACGCCAAGAAAAGTGCCCCACCAATAGACCGGCAGGATCCGGCGCCCGCGGCTGAGGAAATACCGGCGCCATTCCGGCGCCGCGCCCACCGTCCCCGCCCGTCGCGCGCGCGAAGTATGGATGCAGAAGCCGCTCAGCACGAAGAATGCGAGCACGGCCGGGTGCTGGCCGTCACTGTTCCAGATGATCAGGCCGAAAACCTTGTAGGCGGTTTCCAGGCTGTCGTGCAGCAGGCGCCCCGCCTCGCCCACGGGAGGGAAGTTCGCCCAGACCAACCAGTGGGTCAGGAAAACCGTCAGCGCGCACGCCCCGCGAAAAGCATCGAGCGACTCAATCCGGCTGCCGGGACCGGGCGCGGTCGGCGGGGTGGAGCCACTGGCCTTGGATGGCATCATTCGCGCAGGGAGTGGCCGGGCGCCGCGGGCTGTTTGCAGGCGCCTAGGTCTTGGCGCTGTTGTCGCAGGTGATGTGCGCGCGACGGCGCTGGGCCGTGTAATTGCGCATCTGGGCGGCGTAGGTCTTGTTCTTGATCAAGACCGCATTGGCGGGAGTGCCCGCCGTGTTGCTCTCCTCGGTGGCCGCGGCCGTGGCGATCAGGACCAGCAGCTCCGCCTTCTCCGGCAGGCGCTGGGCCGGGAAACGGGCATGGGTCGCCAGCCAGCGCAGGGTCTGATGAAAGGGAGGTTGGGCGGTCGTCGTCACGGGCGGAGAGTGCAGGGAGCGGCCTGCCGGAGTCAAATCACCAAGCAATTTTTAACACGGAGGCACAGGGCTCACAGGGAAGGCCGGTTTGGCCCTTCCGTGTCCTCCGTGAACCCTGTGTTTAAGATGGGTTTGTCCGATTTGGTTAAATCCCCGAGCTTTGGGTTGCACCGGCGGGGGCGGGGCCTACGTTCGCCCGTTCCCATGGCTTCTTTGCTCAACCTGCTCGACGTCAGCCTCCACTTCGGCGGCCCCGCGATCCTGGAGAAAATCAACTTCCAGGTCGATTCGGGCGAGCGCGTGTGCCTGCTCGGGCGCAACGGCGCGGGCAAGTCCACCCTCATGAAGGTCATCATGGGCGACATGAAGCCCGACACGGGCGATGTCTTCCGTCCGTCCGGCGCGGTCTACCGCCGGCTCACGCAGGAAATCCCGACCGACCTGACCGGCACGGTGCACGACATCGTCGCCTCCGGCCTGCGGCCCAACGACGACCACCATGAGGAGGAGTGGGAGCGCGACGTCCGCGTCGAGGACCTGATCAACGCCATCCGCCTGCCGCCCGCGCAGGAGTTCTCTGCCCTCTCCGGCGGCCTGAAGCGCCGCGCCCTGCTGGCCCGCGCGCTGGCCGCGCAGCCCGACCTGCTGCTGCTCGACGAGCCGACCAACCACCTCGACCTCGAGTCGATCCTGTGGCTGGAGGAATTCCTTTTGGAGAAGAAGCCCACGCTGCTCTTCATCACCCACGACCGCGCCTTCCTCCGCAAGATCGCCTCGCGCATCGTCGAGCTCGACCGCGGCCGCCTCGCCGGCTGGGCCTGCGACTACGACACCTACCTCGTCCGCAAGCAGGAGGTGCTCGAGGCCGAGGAGCGGCAGCGCGCGCTCTTCGACAAGAAGCTGGCGCAGGAGGAGGAGTGGATCCGCCGCGGCGTGAAGGCCCAGCGTTCCCGCGCCACCGCGCGCATCAACGCCCTGAAGGACATGCGCGCCCAGGCCCGCGCCCGCCGCGACCGCGTCGGCAACGCCACCATCAAGGTCACCGAGGCCGAGCGCACGGGCGTGAAGGTCATCGAGGCGCAGAACGTCAGCTACGCCTGGGCCGACGGCAAGGCGGTCATCCGCGATTTCTCCACCGTCATCCAGCGCGGCGAGAAGATCGGCATCCTCGGGCCCAACGGCGCGGGCAAGACGACGCTCATCAAGCTTTTGCTCGGCCAGCTGCAGCCCACCAGCGGCTCCCTCAAGCACGGCACGAACCTCGAGGTCGTCTACTTCGACCAGCTGCGCGCGCAGATCGACGACAACAAGACGGTCGCCGACAACATCGCCAACGGCAACCCGACGGTGACCATCGAGGGCCACACGCGGAACGTCATCAGTTACCTGCAGGACTTCCTCTTCGAGCCCGCCCGCGCCCGCACGCCGGCGCGCGTGCTCTCCGGCGGCGAGCGCAACCGCCTGCTGCTCGCGCGGCTCTTCACGCAGCCGGCCAACGTGCTGGTGCTCGACGAGCCGACCAACGACCTCGACGCCGAGACGCTCGACCTGCTCGAGGACCTGCTCGTCGAGTTCCAGGGCACGCTGCTGCTCGTGAGCCATGACCGTGAATTCCTGGACGAGGTCGTGACGAGCACGCTGGTATTCGAGGGTGACGGCCGGCTCGGCGACTACGTCGGCGGCTACACGGACTGGCAGAACGAGAAGAAGAAAATGGCGGCGCGGAAGGTGGAACCCGCCAAGGCACCGGCGGCCGCGCCCAAGGTGGCGGGCAAGCCGGCCAAAAAACTTTCCGGCAAGGAACAGAAGGAACTCGAGACGCTCCCGGCGAAAATCGAGGCGCTCGAGCAGGAGCAGGCCGAGCTCACCGCGAAACTGGCCGATCCATCTTTCTACAAGAAGGAAGCCGCGAAGTTTGCGGAGGTGAAGAAGCGCCTGGAGATCGTGGAGCGGGAGCACGCCACGGCATTTGCCCGCTGGGAAGAACTGGAAGCGGCGAAGAACGGCGGTTGAGGGTTGAACCCCTGTTGAGGTTACAAATCCGCGACCCGTTTCATCCGGGCCCCTCCGGGCTCGACTGCCGGAGCCGGGTGCGCTTTGCTAGGGCCGTTCGCCCCCTTCCGTCCTTCGGGCAGAAACCTCAACTCCGCACACACATGGCCTTGATCCTCTTCTTCACGGTGCTCGCGATTGTCGCGCTGGGCGCCTCTTTCGTCCTCACGCTGCCGGCCGCCGGCCGCGGCGCGCTCATCGTGCTCGCGTTCTCGCTCTTTGGCTTCGGGCTAGTCGTCGGCTCGTCGGTCGTCATCGACCAGGACGAGGTCGGCATCGTGCACAAGCAGTTCTTCGGCAACCCGCTGCCGACCGGCCAGATCATCGCCCGCGCCGGCGAGATGGGCCCGCAGGCCGAGATCCTCGGCCCCGGCTGGCACTTCGGCTTCTATCCCTTCACCTACCAGGTGCGCATCGACCGCGTGATCACCGTGCCGTCCGGCCAGGTCGGCTTCGTCACCGCGCGCGACGGCCAGCCGCTGCCGGAAAACGAGATGTTCGCCCCGGCCTGGGACAGCGCCCAGGACATGCTCAACCCCACCATCTTCCTCGCCAAGGGCGGCCGCCGCGGCCCGCAGACCACGATCCTCACGCCCGGCACCTACCGCTACAACACGGCGCTGCATGAGGTCACCGCCATCCCCGCGATGCAGGTCGCGGCCGGCACGGTCGTCGTCATCAAGAGCAACTCCGGCAAGCGCTGGACCTCCGCCGACGGCCAGGGTGACCTCGTCAACGGCGTGCCGCTGGTCCCGCGCGACCACATCGGCGTCTGGTCCGAGCCGCTCACCCCCGGTGGTTATTACCTGAACACCAACGCCTATGTGCCGACGGTGGTGAAGACGACGCAGCGCACCTACACCTACCAGGCGACCAACTACACCAAGCCCGCCCCGTCCGCCCCCGCGGCGGCCCGCGCCAACCCGGCCGCGCGCGCGGCCGTCAGCGCCTCCAGTGCCGCTTCGGGCAACAACGACTGGTCCGTCTCCGTCCGCTCCAAGGACGGTTTCTCCTTCCCGGTGGACGTGCGCGTCGCCTGCGCCGTCGAGGCTAAGAACGCCCCCTACCTGGTCGCCCTGCTCGGCAACCCGGACGCCGTGGTGCAGGACGAGCAGGAAGACGAGGAACTCGAGGTGCTCGAGGCCCGCATCATCCTGCCCTCCATCCGCGCCATCTTCCGCAACGTGGCCGAGACGATGAACGCCCTGGAGTTCGTCAACCGCCGCAGCGAGATCGAGGCCCTCGTCGGCCAGCGGGTCACCGCCGAGCTCGCCCGCTTCCGCGTCAGCTGTGACGGCGTCTACGTCGGCAACATCCACCTCGACGCCACCCCGGCCGGCCAGCAGCTCCTCGCGACGCAGACCGACCGCGAGGTCGCGGTGAACCAGGAGAAACTCTACACCCAGCAGAAGCAGGCCGAGGAATCCCGCGCCAAGTTCGTCCGCGCGCAGGAAGAGGCCGAGCAGCAGCGCCAGCTCGCCGCCGCGGAATACAAGGTCCGCGTCGAGGGCGAGAACGCCAAGTCGCAGGTCGCCCGCGCCAAGGGCGAGGCCGAGTCCCAGATCATCATCGGCGAGGGCCGCGCCAAGGCCTACAAGCTCTTGGTCGAGACCCTCGGCCAGCAGCAGGTCGCCCAGCTCGAGCTCCTCAAGCTCGTGGTCGAGGGCAAGGTCCAGATCACGCCGCAGGTGATGGTCAACGGCAGCGGCAGCGGCGGCACGACGGACGCCCTCATGGGCACCATTCTCCGCTCGGCCGTCCCGCCCGCCCCCGCCAAATAACCTTCAACCGGAGAAATTCCCATGCGCCTGCTCATGTTTGTTTCCGCCCTCGGCATCCTGCTCAGCATCGCCGTGCTGATCATGGTCATCATCAAGGCCAAGAAGGACGAGACCCCGCCGAAGATGAAGAAGGAGGATTGAGGCAGGGCGGCGAGTCCCTTCGCCGCCGGGGCGCGGGTGTTGCCCGCGCCCTGCCTTATGGCTGCTTGGGCGGAGGCGCCGGCGGCGTTTGCTGTCCGGCCGGCGGGTTGCCTCCACGCCGGCGTGACGTGGCCGCCTGTTCCTCGGGCGTGATGGGCGGAATATCCTTCGGCAGGTGGTCGCCCACGAGCCCGAGCATGGCAATCGTCTCGAGTCCGCTTTGTGAGGCGCCGTTGGTGCCGCCGAGGCCCTCGTCGACCGGGTTGAGCGCCTCGGAACCCTCGACCCGTTGCAACGGGCGGCTGCGGCCGCCGCCGCGGGCCACGCGCACCAGCGCGTCAATGCCGGCTTTGCGGAAGGCCTCGTTGCCGGTCTTGAAATAGACATACGAGGCGAGGCGGCCGTCGCGGACGAAGGAGGCGTCGTTGCCCTCGTTGCCGGTCTTCATGTCACGCTCGATGACATCCTTAGGCGCGCTGTAGAGGCGGCAGTATTGCAGCCAGAGTTTCTGCCAGCGCGGGTCGTCGAGCATCAGGTTGAGTTCGAACACCGTTTCGGCGCCGCCCATGATCGTGGCGAGGTTGTAGACGCCCGGCTCGCCGCTGAGCTGGTAAAGCTTCCCGGTCGCGGGGTCGTAGCCGAAGACGAGGTTCTTGCCCGTGCGCAGGCCGAGCGGCATGGCGTCGAGGCTCGCGACGCCGGCGAGGATCTTGTCGCGCCACTTCGTGTCGCCGGTGCGTTCCCACTCGGTCATCCAGTTGCCGAGGAAGGCCAGCCAGTCGGGCCCGAGGCGGACGCGCGTCGGGGCGATCTTCCTCTCGGCCTCGGTGATGGGCTGGGCGAGGCGCATCGGGTCGTAATCGATGGTCTTGAAGTCGGCGTTGAGCATCTCGCGCATGACGTCGCCGACGCGCTCGTCAGTGGTGAGATAGTAATAGAAGCGGCGGTAGCCGGCCTGGCTGATGCGGGCCTCCTTGGCGCCGCAGCCCCAGTGGCGGACGTTGTGACGCGAGCCGAGCCCGGCGAACTTGCCGAGATGGTAGCAGTCCACCTCGCCGGTGTGGCGCGTCATGGCCTCGGCCATGCGGAACACATCGGCGCGGCCGGAACGCAGGAAGCTATACCAGAGCCACAGGTCGGGCCCGAGCTCGGAGTTGGCCCACGCCATGCCGCCGAGGTCGTAGCGCCAGACGTGGCGCTCGTCGTCATAGGAGTGCATGACGTCGCCGAAATCCCAGAACCCATACCAGCGGTGCTGGCCGGGCTGGGTGAGGTAGAAGTTCAGCGTGGCGTCCAGGCGCTGCTCGATCGCGGCCTTCACGGGCGTGGAGCGGTCCTCCAGGCCCCAGTGGCCGAAGGCCTGGGCGGAGTGGAGATACTGCGGCGTGCAGGCCAGCAGCGGCGGCGTGGCGCCCATGGCGGCCATCTTCACGGTGTCATCCTTGGTCGGGACACCGGCGGTGGGGAAGAGGGTCAGTTCGCTGGTGCGGGCCACGCCGTGCGCGGTGCTGAAGCCCGGCTGCACGTCCTCATAGACCGCCTCGAGCCCGTGGGCCTTGGTGTCGTAATGCCTCAGGTCCATGCCGGGGGCGTCGGGGGACCAGAGCCAGACCGTAAGCTCAGCCTCGCCGGTGGACATCTTCTGCACCTCGAGCGAGGCGGGATAGGATTGCCAGAAATTCTTCAGGCTGACGGCCAAGCCGCCGCTGACGTCGCCCGCGAACACGAGGCCCGACGCGCGCCCGCCGGCGCCGGCGGCGATCCACGCGCTCTCGGCGTTGGTGCGCTTGACGACCGTGAAGCCGTCGGCGTTCGGCTGGCTCAGCTTGAAACCGTCCCACACGGCCCAGTCGGCGAGCCAGCCCTGGCTGCGGGGCGTGACTTCCTCGCGGTTTGGCACGCGCAGGCCGTCGACCTGGCGCGGGTAGACGTCGGCGGTGCCGTTGGGCTCGGCGACGAAGCGGCCGCCGCGGCCGATCATTGGCTGGATGGGCTCGGACCAGAGGCCGCCGTTCTCGCCGGAGAAGCGCACGTGGCGGTTCTGCACCTGCTCGCGCAGCGGCACGCCGAAGACGACGCCCAGACCGCGGATGAAGTCGCGGCTCTCGTCACCGTCGAAGAAGAAGGTGTGGACCATCCGGATGGATTCCTCGCCGGCGTAGAAATACAGGCGCACGACGAACGGCAGCCAGGCGCGGCTGGTCTTGGCGGAGAGGTGCATGCCCTCGATCTTGACGACGGCGCGCACGGGACCGGATTGCTCGAGGGTCACACGGTCCACGCGGGTGCCGTAGGCCTCGCGGGCCGGCGTGGCGGTGGCGTCGCCGTCGGGGCCGTCCTGCACGATGCTGACCAGCCGGCCGGCGCGGGCGACCTCGCGGCCGTCAACGGTGAGCCGGTCGATGATATTCGAACCGTGCATCGGGATGACGGCCTGCACGCGGCCGGTGTCGATCAGGAAGGTTGTGTCGCTCTTCTGGACCTTGATCGCGGCGCCGGTGGCAGGCGCGGTGGCGGCGGAGAGCTTGAGTTCACCCGTGATCTCGGGACCGGCGATGGTGGCGACGCCGACCCACTTCAACGAACCGTCCGGCCAGTAGGCCAGCGGCCAAGTCTGCACCGGCAGGGTCCGGTTGTCGGCGGTCGTGAGCGTGAAGGCCTGCGACTTCGGCACGGCGCCGCGCGGCCACGGCACGCCAAAGCTGACGCCGGTGGCGAGGGGGGCGGGCGCGTCGCCCAGCCATTTGACGGTCGCCGCTTGGTCGGTGGCGGCTTGACCTGCCACGGTGGAAAGACACAGCAAGGCAAGGGACCGACGGAGCGAGGGTAGGTGCATGGGGTGCGGGGAACAGGGAAAGACGAGACCGGCAGCGGGCAGATTACACGCCCGGAGAATTCGTCCGGTAATAATGGGTTCGCCCCGGACGGACGCGGCCGTCAATTTTCCGCCATGGAATTCCGCAAACTCGGAGCGTCCGGCCTGCAGGTTCCCGTGCTCACGCTCGGCACCGCCACGTTTGGCGGGGCACCGCGGTTCCAGAGCTGGGGCACGACCGACGGCCGGGAGGCCACGCGGCTGGTGGACATCTGCCTCGAGGCCGGGCTCACGATGTTCGACTCGGCGGACATTTATTCGGACGGGCTCGCCGAGGAGGTGCTCGGCGTGGCGATCAAGGGCCGGCGTGACAAGGTGCTCGTCTCGACCAAGGGCGCCTTCCGGTTCGGCTCCGGGCCGGGCGACGTGGGCTCGGGGCGCAGGCACCTGACGCAGGCGATCGAGGGCAGCCTGCGGCGGCTTGGCACGGACTACATCGACCTCTACCAGCTGCACGGCTTCGACGCGATGACGCCGATCGAGGAGACGCTGGAAACGCTCAACGACTTTGTGCGCGCGGGAAAAATCCGCCATATCGGCTGCTCGAACTTCTCCGGCTGGCACCTGATGAAGTCGCTCGCGATCTCGGAGCGCCGCGGCTGGGCGCGCCATGTCGCGCACCAGGCCTATTACTCGCTCCTTGGCCGGGAATACGAATGGGAGCTGATGCCGCTCGCGCTCGACCAGCAGGTTGGCGCGGTGGTGTGGAGCCCGCTTGGCATGGGCCGGCTGGGCGGGAAGGTCCGCCGCGGCCAGCCGCTGCCGGCGGTGAGCCGCCTGAACGACCGCGCCAACGATCCCTACCTGCCGCCGGCCGAGCCGGAGTTCATTTATCGCATCGTCGATGTGCTGGACGAGATCGCGAAGGAAACGGGCAAAACCGTGCCGCAGATCGCCATCAACTGGGTGTTGCAGCGTCCGACGGTGGCGAGCGTCATCATCGGCGCGCGCGACGAAAAGCAGCTGCGCGAGAACCTCGCCGCGGCCGGCTGGAAGCTCACGCCGGCGCAGATGGCGCGGCTCGATGCCGTCAGCACGAAGCAGAAGATTTACCCCTATTGGCATCAGGCCGGCTTTGAGCGCAATCCCCCGCCCGTATGAGAAAAAACATCACCCTTCTGCTCGTTTTGTTGCTTGGCGTCGCCACGATCAGCGTTGCCGTGGAGACACCGGTCACGATCGCCCCAGAGCTTAAGGGGGCGTGGCTGAAGCCGGACAAGGGGTGGAGCGGCCGCGCCGTGCTGCTGCTGCACGGGTTCGCCGACGACATGGACGGGGCCGGCGACCTGACGAAGCGGCTGGCCGGCGAGCTGGCGGCGAAGGGCATCGCGAGCCTGCGCATCAATTTCCGCGGCGAGGGCGACAAGCGCCGGACCGACATCGAGTCCACCTTCGCCACGCGGCTGGAGGACACGGCGGCGGCCCATGCCTGGCTGGTCGAGCAGCCCGGGGTGAACGCGAGCCGCCTCGGCGTGGCCGGCTGGAGCCTCGGGGCGACCACGGCCATCGAGATCGGCGCGCAGTATCCGGACTGGTTCAAGAGCATGGCGCTGTGGTCGAGTCCCAGCGGCGACCAGTTCGCGATGTATCGCGAAAGCCTGGCCGGGCAAAAGGCGCTGCGCGACGGCGTGGCGACCGAGGAGGTGCCCGGCTGGAAGAAGATCACGACGAAGCGCGCATTCTACGAGAGCTTCCGCGGCGTCGACCTGGACAAGTCCCTGCCGAAATATCCCGGTGCCTTCCTCACGGTGCGCGGCACCAAGGATTTCCTGCCGCAGCACGACAAGGCCTTCCTGCAGCTCGCCACCGGCGAGCCGAGGGAGAAGCTGGTCATCGATGGCGCCGATCACATCTTCAACGTGTTCCAGCCTGAGCTCGGCCACGCTACGCGCGCCGTCCAGGCGACGGTGGAGTGGTTTGAGCGGACGCTTTGAGGGGCGGGTGGCGGGTTTACCTCGCGCCAGCGCTGATCATCCCCTGCAGGCGGACCGCCGCTTTCTCCGCGGCGCTGACGGAAGCCGACTTGAAGGTGCGGTCGCGGGTATAACCGACGAAAGGCAGCCAGGCCTCGGAGCGCAGTTCGCGCCGCTCGCGCACCAAGGCAAAAACCGGATCTGCTGAGAGCCGGTCAAGTTCAGCCTCAGGATCCGGGGGGACGGTCAGACCCAGAGCGCCGGCGATGGTCCGGGCCATCACGAGATGCCCCAGATCACCCGGGTGGACCCCGTCATTGGCGAAGGTGAACGCCGGGTTCTGCACCCGGCGGGCGGCCAGGGCCGCGGCCATCGGGGTGTGGAGGTCGATGACGGTTACCCCGGTTGCATCGAGCGCCAGCTCGGCGCGGGCGAATTCCGCGAGCACCTCGTCGTAGCCGGCATAGAAGGCGTTGCCGTAGCCGAAACTTCCGGCCGTGGCGGGCACCGTCTTGCCCGCGAGCGGCACCGGGTCAAAGACCGGCGGCGTGACCAGCACCAGCGTGGCGCCGGAGCCGCGGACCGCGGTGATGAGCCGTTGCAGGCCGTCGGTGAACGCGGCGAGGCGCGCCGGCGAGGGCGGGTGGTAGATGCCGTCGTTCATGCCGTAGCAGGCGAAGACGACCGCGGGCTTGACCGCCTTGAGCGCTCGGTCGAGCCGCTCGAGCACGCAGGGCCGCGGGGTGGGCGCGCCGGACTCCGTCAGTCCGGACACGGTCTCGCTGGAAAGCCCGATGCTGATGAGGTCGCAGGACTGGCCGGCGGCATGGAGGTAATACTCCAGGAAGCTGACGTAGCGGCCGTCCTGCGTGATGCTGTCGCCCAGCACGAGGACGCGCTGGCCGGCGAGCGCGGGAGCCGCGGCGCAGACCGCGGGGTGAAGAACCAGCAGGAGGCAAAACAGGAGGCGGCGCATGGTGCTTTTCAGGCGATCTGCGGGACGACAAAGGGAGCACGATAGTTGCGCGTGAGCAGCTTGTTGGCGGCGCGGGCGCCGGGGCCGGTGAAGCGCTCGGCCTTCTGGTCGATCGTGAGCGGCTGGCCGAGGGTGAGGCGGGTCAGCTTGAGGTTCACGCCGTTCACCGCGAGGTGCTCGATCATGCGGCCGACGGCCTCGGCGAGCGGGGCGTCGCCCTTGACCTCGTCCTGCAGCTTGCCGGGGGATCCCTTCGAGCCGAGCTGGTGGGAGATATTGCCGACATGGCAGAGCGCACTGGAAATGTGGCCCTCCTCGATCGGGCCGTAGAGGTCGGCGGTCTTCCGGCTGCGGATGACATCGATGAAATTGGCCATGAGGCGGTCCTTGCCCTTGAACTCCCTGATGACCTTGCCGGCCCGGTCGAGCGCGGTGGCCTCGAAGTAACCGGTGATGACGATGCTGCCGCCCTCGCAGTCGATCACGTTGCCGATGCTGACGCCGCGGTATTTGTCCATCGAGCTGGCGGCGGCACCGGCGGCCTCGGCGGAACTCAGGCCGGCGGTCGCGGCGGCCGGGGCTGCGTCGGGTTTGGCGGGCAGGCCACGGACCTCGAAGATGAGCGGGGCCGTGGCGTAGTCGTGGATGACGACCTGCGTGTTGGGCGTCTCGCCGTCGTCCACGTAGCCGAGGCGGCCGCCGACGCTCAGCGTATGGCGCGGCAGGCCGGACTCGCCGAGGAACCAGCGGGCGACGTCCATCTGGTGGATGCCCTGGTTGCCGACGTCGCCGTTGCCGTAGGCGTAGATCCAGTGCCAGTCATAGTGCACCGGGCCGTTCTTCCTGGAGTTGCGGTGCGGCTCGATGATGGGCGCGGGGCCGGACCAGAGGTCGTAGTTGATGGTGGGCGGGACGCGCGTCGGCGCCTTGGTCAGCCCGATGCTGTCGCGGCGCTTGTAACAGAAGCCGCGGGCGGCGGTGATTTTGCCGAGGTTGCCGGCGCGGACCCAGGCGACGGCGTCGATCAGGCCCTGGCCCGAGCGGATCTGCGTGCCGGCCTGGACGACCCGGTTGTATTTGGCCGCGGCGGCCACGAGCTGGCGCCCTTCCCAGATGTTGTGCGAGACGGGCTTCTCCACATAGACATCCTTGCCCGCCTGGCAGGCCCAGATGGCGCCGAGTGAGTGCCAGTGGTTCGGCGTGGCAATGGTGACGGCGTCGAGGCCGTCCATCGCCAGCAGCTGTCGCACATCCGTGAATTTTTCCGGGGTGACGCCCTGCTTCGCCAGGTCGGCGGCGGTCTTCTCGAGCACGAGAAGGTCGACGTCGCAGATCGCGACGATGCGCACACCCGGAATGGCGCGGAGGGAGGCAAGGTGGTTCTTGCCGCGGCCGTTAAGGCCGATGACGGCGACGCGGATGTCGCCGTTGGCGCCGGCAACCTGCGCCCACGAACGGGCGGGAAAGGCGGTGGCCGCGAGACCGAGGGCGGTGGTCTTGAGGAACGTGCGACGGGTGAGGGGCATCGAAGTTGAGAGTTGAGGGCTGAGAGTTGAGAGAACGATCACTTGCCTGAGACGTAGGCGGCGTAGGTGTCGGCAACTTTGGCAGCGTCCGGGTCACCGGAATGGAAGTAGAAGCGATAGCGCAGCGTGAGGGTGCCGCCGGCGGGGATGGTGTAGTCGCCCATGTTGCGCGGGTGCTTTTTCTCCGACTCGAACTCATGCTGGCCGAAGGGGTTGGCGTTGAAGAGGCCGTAGTCGCGCGCCATCCACCAGGTCGGGTGGCGGAGGTTCTGGGGGTGGTCGAAGATCGCCACGCCATAGGTCTTGCCATCGCGCGTCGCGTAGGCGTCGCACCAGGAGGCGCGCTTGCCCCAGACGGCGCCGTCGCGGTCGCCGGCGGCGGTGAGGTAATGCCCGACCCCGGCGATGTCCTTGCCCGAGATCTTGTGCGGCAGGGTGAGCCACTGGGCCAGGCGGATGGACATCGTGCCCTCCTTGCTGTCGCCCATCACGAGGGGGGTGTCGGGCAGCGCCTTGATCGTGACCTCGTAATCGAGCGTGCGGTTGCCGTGGCCGGCGTCGCGGAAGCGGATCGTCGTTTCGTCGGTGGCGATGAGCCTGCCCTCGGGGGAGAGCCAGCGGTTGCGCGTGCGGAGCGAGCCGGTGTCGCCATCGGCGGTCTCGAGGCCGCCATCGTGGACGGTGCGGCCCTTGGGCGTGTTGCCGCCGGCCTTGCCCTCGTTCCAGAAGTCGATGCCGTTGGCGTTGCCGTGGGCGAACATCAGCGCGCGATGGTGCGGGTGGTCGCGGTCCTCGCCGGGAGACTCCTTCATCGGGAAGTCGCGGCTGAGCCCGGTGCCGTCGGCCAGGAGGATGGGATAACAATAGGGCCGGGACGCGCCGTCGGCATAAATGTATTCCGTGAACAGCCGGCCTTCGATCTCGACACGCACGCGGTCGGCCAGCCTGGTGAGCCTGACGTCGGCGGGGGCCAGCGGCGCGAGAGCGAGGAGCAGGACAAGAAAGCGGAATCTCATCAGGCGAGGGGTCAGCTTTTCGGTGTCAGCGGCGTGTAGTAATAGACGACGATGTAGGTGCACGGCGTGGTGCCGGCGTTGCGCAGGGCGGTGGTCGCCCGGGCGGCGAGGAAAAAGACCGAGCCGGGGCCGGCGGTCTGGGTCTTGCCGTCGATGTGCATCTCCACGAGACCCTCCTTCACGATGATGATCTCCTCCTGCAGATGGAGGCGCGGTTCGCCGCTGTTCTCGCCGGGGTTGAGGGTGGTGATGTGGCAGTGCGCCTTGTCGAGGGTCGCAGTCGGGCCGTCGAAGACGTCGCGGCGCACGCCCTTGGGCGTCGGGGTGACGGGCATTTTCTCCCAGTCGTAAACGGCGGAAGGGAGCTTGGGGGCGGAGTCGGGGGGCGTCTGGGCGGCAAGCATGGGGGCCAGACACAACAAGACGCCGAGGCGGGCGAGGGATTTCATGGGGTATGAACTAAGTTTGCCGAACCGGGCCCAGCAAAGCGGACCGGGGGCGGAAGGCGATGCAAACCACCGCCTGGTCGTGCATCATCAGAAGCCGGCCTCCTCCCATGGCTCCGCACGGGGAAGGAAAAGCCCCGGCGGTGAAGCCGGGGCTGCGTGAAGCGGCGCGGGTGGGCTCGCTCCGGCTCAGCTCTTCGCCGGGAGGGGCAGCTTGAACTCCTTGAGGATGGCCTCGATCTTGCCGGCGATGTCGGAGGCCGGGTCGCCGGGGTGCAGGCCGGCGTGACGCACCGTGCCGTCGGGGGCGATGATGGCGACGAAAGGAATGCCCTCGATGCCATAGGCGGGGTTGAAGACCGGCTCGGCGCTGAAGGCCACGTCCCAAGTCATTTCCTTGGCCTTCATGAACTCGGGCATGAGTGACATTTCCTTCGCCGGGTCGCCCTTGGTGTCGATGCGCGGGCCCATGTTGGCGATGAAACCCTGGATGCTCGTCACGCCGACGAAGGTGACCGGCGAACCCTTGAAGTGCGCGACATGCCCGCGGACCTGCGGGAAGGAGGCGATGCAGGGGCCGCACCACGTGGCCCAGAAGTCGAGGACGACGACCTGGCCCTTCAGGCCGGAGAGGGTCTTCAGGCCCGCCTTGGAGGACCAGGTGAAGTTGAGCTCAGGCGCGGGGCTGCCAATGAGGGCGGCCTTCGCGGCCTTGGCCTTGGCCATCTGCTCCAGCTCCGCGAGCATGGTCTCCACGTTGTTGGCCGGCTGGGTGCCGGGGAAATCGCGCTTGAGCGCGAGCAGCAGCTCGCGCGCCTTGGGCAGGTCCTCGAAGACCTGGATGTAGAGGCCGGCGCGCATCAGCGCGATGCTGGCGACCATGTCGGTCTTGTTGGCGCCGTATTTCAGCAGCAGGGCGTCGAACTGCGCGAGCTCGGGCTCAAGCGCCGCGGCCGTGCGCTGGCCGGCCTGCAGCTTGTGCTTGATCTGGTTCACGAGGTCGCCGAGGTCGGCCATGACCTGGTCGTCGACCGAGGTGGTCGCGGCGGCCACCGGATCGGCGGGGCCGGCCAGCTGGGCGGAGGCGGGGGAAAGCAGGGAGGCGCCGAGAACGAGGACGGCGAGGAGGGGGCGGAGGTTCATGAACAGGAGATTTGCCACAAAAAGCGCGGAAAGCGCAAAGGCTGATTTCGGAATTGCGGGCAAAAAAAGAACCCGCCGGTGAGGGCGGGTTCGGGAGTGTCGCGGTTGAAGAAGACTTACTTCTTGGCGTCGGCGATGGCGGCCTGGGCGGCGGCGAGACGGGCCACCGGCACGCGGTAAGGCGAGCAGGACACGTAGCTCAGGCCGAGCTTATGGCAGAACTTCACCGAGTCCGGGTCGCCGCCGTGCTCGCCGCAGATGCCGAGCTTGATGTCGGGGCGGGTCGAGCGGCCCTTCTCGATCGCGATCTTCATCAGCTGGCCCACGCCGGTCTGGTCGATCGAGGCGAAGGGGTTCTTCTTCATGATCTCGGACTCCTGGTAGGCGCCGAGGAAGGAGCCGGAGTCGTCGCGCGACATGCCAAGGCAGGTCTGCGTGAGGTCATTGGTGCCGAAGCTGAAGAACTCGGCCGTGGACGCGATCTCGTCGGCGGTGAGGGCACCGCGCGGGATCTCGATCATGGTGCCGACGGAGTAGGCGATCTTCACCTTCTTCTCGGCCTGGACCTTGGCGGCGACCTCGTGGACGAGCGCGACCTGGAGGTCGAGCTCGCGCTTGAAGCCGACGAGCGGGATCATGATCTCGGGCTTCGCCTTGAAACCGGCCTTCGTCGCATCGGCCGCGGCCTCGAGGACAGCGCGGGCCTGCATGGCGGTGATCTCCGGATACTTGATGCCGAGGCGGCAGCCGCGGAAACCGAGCATCGGGTTGAACTCGTGGAGCTCGTGCACGCGGTGGATGATCTTCTCCACCGGGACGTTGAGCTTCTTGGCGAGGTCCAGCTGGGCCTCCTTCGAGTTCGGGAGGAACTCGTGCAGCGGCGGATCGAGGAAGCGGATGGTCGCCGGGAAGCCCTTGAGGGCCTTGAAGATCCCGTAGAAGTCGTCGCGCTGGTAGGGCAGGAGCTTGGCCAGGGCGGCCTCGCGGGCGCCGAGGGAGTCGGCGAGGATCATCTCGCGCATGGCGTCGATGCGGTCGCCCTCGAAGAACATGTGCTCCGTGCGGGTGAGGCCGATGCCGACGGCGCCGAAGGCGATGGCCTGCTGCGTCTGCTCGGGGGTGTCGGCGTTGGTGCGGACGGAGAGCTTGGTGGCCTGGGCGCACCACTTCATCAGCTGCACGTAGCTCTTGAACTTCTCGGTGGCTTGGGCGGCCTTGTCGCCGTGGAGCAGGCCGGAGATGATCTCGGACGGGGCCGTCTTGATCTGGCCCGCGTAGACCGTGCCGGCGGTGCCGTCGATCGAGAGGAAGTCGCCCTCGCCGTAGGACTGGCCGGAGACGGTGACCGTCTTCTTGTCGTAGTCGACCTGGAGGGCGGCGGCGCCGCAGACGCAGACCTTGCCCATCTGGCGGGCGACGAGGGCGGCGTGCGAGGACACACCGCCGCGGGCGGTGAGGATGCCCTCGGCGGCGATCATGCCGCGGAGATCCTCGGGGGAGGTCTCGACGCGGACGAGCAGGACCTTCTCGCCCTTCTCGGCGGCCTGCACCGCGCGGTCGGCGTTGAAGTAGATCTTGCCGGTGGCGGCGCCGGGGCCGGCCGGGAGGCCGGTGGCGATGACAGTGGCCTTCTTGACCTCGGCGAGGTCGAAGATCGGGGCGAGCAGCTGCTCGAGCTGGTCGGCCGGGTTGCGCATGACGGCCGTCTGCCAGCTGATCAGCTTCTCCTTCACCATATCGATGGAGAACTTGAGCGCGGCGGCGGCGGTGCGCTTGCCGTTGCGCGTCTGGAGCATGAACAGCTTGCCTTCCTGGATCGTGAACTCGATGTCCTGGACGTCCTTGAAGTGCTTCTCGAGCGTGGCGCGCACGCGGAGGAGCTCGGCGTAGGACTTCGGCATCTGGTCCTTCAGCTTGAGGACCGGCTCGGGCGTGCGGACGCCGGCGACGACGTCCTCGCCCTGGGCGTTGATCAGGAACTCGCCGTAGAACTCGTTGGTGCCGTTGGCCGGGTTGCGGGTGAACGCGACGCCGGAGCCGGAGGTGTCACCCGTGTTGCCGTAGACCATGGCCTGCACGTTGACGGCGGTGCCCCACTCGGAGGGGATGTTGTATTTCGCGCGGTAGACCTTGGCGCGGTCGTTCATCCAGGAGCCGAACACGGCGCCGGCGGCGCCGCGGAGCTGGTCCCAGGGATTGTTCGGGAAGGACTTGCCGGTCCGGTCCTTGACCATGGCCTTGAAGCGCTTGACGAGCTCCTGCTGGTCGGCGGCGGTGAGCTTGGAGTCCTCGATGTCGCCGTGGTAGCGCTCGTGCTTGAAGGCGTGGATGACGGACTCGAACGGATCGTGGTCCTCGCCCTCGCGCTTCTGGACGCCGATGACGACGTCGCAATACATCTGGATGAAGCGGCGGTAGCAGTCCCAGGCGAAGCGCTCGTTCTTGGTGGCGCGGGCGAGGGAGAGGACGGTGTCGTCGTTGAGGCCGAGGTTGAGGATGGTGTCCATCATGCCCGGCATGGAGTCGCGGGCGCCCGAGCGGACGGCGACGAGGAGCGGGAAGCCGGTGGAGTCACCGAACTTGTAGCCCATGATCTTCTCCATGTTCTTCACGCCGGCTTCCATCTGGGCCTGGAGGGAGGCCGGGTAGGTGCGCTTGTTGGCGTAGTAATAGGTGCAGACCTCGGTGGTGATGGTGAAGCCCGGGGGCACCGGCAGGCCGATGCGGGTCATCTCGGCGAGGTTGGCGCCCTTGCCGCCGAGCAGGTTCTTCATGGAACCGTTGCCGTCAGCCTTGGCCGCGCCCCACGTGTAGACGTATTTGGCGGACTTGGCGGTTGATTTCTTGGCCGCCGGCTTGGCGGACTTCTTAGCGGTGGTTTTTTTAGCCATGGGTAAAATGAAAAATAGGGACCGTTATCGCAGCGGGCGGGCCGGGGGGTGTCAACGTTCGAGGCGGTCAAAATCTGCGCAGTCTCCCTCGGCCAGGCGGCCCCGGTCGCCGGGCCCATGGCGGGCAGGACGGAGGATCTGAAATACCAGCCTTGCGGGGCCGGCGGAAACTTGCTTCTAGGTCAGGGCTTGAGCGAGCAACCCCCAGTGGATGAATATGATGAGACCGGGCCTGACGCGGCGCCGGTCCCGCCGGCCGCGGGCAAGCCCATGGGTTTCCTCGACCACCTGGAGGACCTGCGCTGGACGCTGATGAAGAGCGCCATCGTCTTCGCGATCTTCGTCGGCGTGATCAGTTTCTACCTGAAGGAATTCTACGCGGTGCTCATCTGGCCGCTGGAGAGCGTGCGGGCCGACTTCCCGCAGTTCACCACGCACCTGATCACGAACAGTCCGATGGGCATCTTCAACATGCTCATCAGCATCGCGCTGGTCGGCGGTGTGGCGCTGTCGCTGCCGTTCTGGTTTTTCTTCGTGGCGCAGTTCATCGCGCCGGCGCTGACGAAAAAGGAGATCAAGGTCCTCGTGCCCGCCTGCCTCGCGGCCCTGGTGCTGTTCCTGATCGGCGCGTCGTTCGGCTATTTCCTGCTCGTGCCGAGCACGGTGCGCATCGCCTACGAGTTCAGCGCCTACATGGGCGTGGACCCGATGTGGACGGCGGACAAATACTTCGGCCTGCTCACCTGGCTGGTGCTGGGCGTGGGCGTGACCTTCGAGTTCCCGTTGCTCATCGTGCTGGCCAGCTACATCGGCCTCGTCGAGGTCGCCACGCTCCGCAAATACCGCCGCCACGCCATCGTGGTCTGCTTCATCATCTCGGCCATCGTCACGCCGACGCCGGACATGGTCACGCAGACGCTCTTCGCGGTGCCGCTCTGCCTGCTCTACGAGATGTCCATCTGGGCGTCGGCCTTCCTCGGCCGGCGCAAGCGGGCCGCGACGGACGCCTGAGCGAGGCGCCCGGGCCAATGAGTTTTCGTGGGATCGGGCTACCGGCTGATGTCAACTATTGGTTGACATCAGCATAGGGCTGGCGGCGCTCAGATCTGATACTCGATGACGGCGGCCTCGGCCGCGGCGGGGGCGCCGGCGTCGAGCAGTGTCTGTGCGACGCGCAGCGCTTGGCCGCGCAGCTCGGGCACCGCGATGCTTTCCCACAGGGTGCCGCGCAATAGCGGGCCGATGGCGTAAAGGAAGGGCGAGCGCCGGCCGTCGCGGTTGACGACGGTGAAGTCGGGCTCGACGCGGATGCCCATGTCCATCGAGTCCGGCTGGGCGAACCCGTCCCGGAGGAGCTGCTGCAGCAGGGGCGAGCGCGTGGCGGAGAAACGCGTGTGCGGGCCGGTGCAGTTGATGGCGAGCGCGGCCTCCATCACGGAGGTCGCCCCGTCGCGGCTGCGCAGCTCGACGCCGATCCTCGCGCCGAGGGGCTTCACCCCGGTCACGGCGGCGCGCGTGATCTTCAGGCGGCCGGACGCGAGGGCGTCCGCGACCTGCCGGTGGATGGACGGGGCGATGCGGTGGCGCAGGACGTTCCAGCGCGCGGCGTGCTTCGCGACGAACTCGCGGCGCTCCGCGTCGGTGAATGCGCCCCAGATGCGCTGCGTGTGCGGGCGCAGCTTGTCCACGACCATGGCGGGGTTGAGGCCGGCGGTGCGCAGGCGGGCGCAGTGTTCTTCGAGGAGGCGCACGAGGCCGGCGAGGCCGAGCGTGGCGAGGTCGGTGTTGGGCGGCGGAAAGAGCGGGTCGTCCACGCCCTTGAAATGGGATTCGGGCAGCAGGCCGTTGCGCGAGACGGCGTGGATGGTGCCGCGCCAGCCGAGGGCGAGCAGGGTGATGATGGCGTCCACCGTCGTGAGGCCCGTGCCGAGCAGGACGATGTCGCCGGCGACGGGGATGCGCGACTCCCAGTCCATCCACGGGTTGGCGCACCAGGCGGCGTGGGTGGCGACGGTGTCATGGCCCGGCAGGTCGGCGGGCGGCTCGTTGCCCGTGGCGAGGACGACCTTGTCGGCGTCGAGCGTGGCGCCGCCGGCCAGGCGGAGCCGGGCGACGGAGCCGGCGGGCTCGAGCGCGAGGACCTCATCATCGAGCTGGGCGAACTCCGCGCCGCCCCGCGGGTCGACGGGGCGGGCGTAGTGCTGGGCCAGGCCGCGGAGGTAGTCGCCATAAACGCGGCGCGGCATGAAGGTCTCGCGCAACCCGGCCTCCGGCACGTCGGCGTATTCGGTGCGGGTGCGGAGCCACTCGAGGAAATGGTTCGGGTGGTCGGGCAGCGCCGACATGTTGCGGGCGGCGACGTTGAGCAGGTGCTCGGGGCGGCGGGTGCCGTAGGCGATGCCGCGGCCGGCGGGCGAGCCGTGGTTGAGCAGCGTGATGCGCAGCGGCGCGGTGCTGAGCCGGGCGAGGTTGACGGCGGCCATCGTGCCGCTGAAACCGCCGCCGATGACGGCGATGTGCTGGGTCCGTGGGGTGGTCATCCGCGCGTGCCGGTCAGATGCCCTCGCCGTGGGCGAACTCGAAGACGGGCGGACGCCACTCGGACTCGCCGCCCGTGATCGAGAATTTCCTCATCGCGCGCAGCGGCGGCGAGTAGATGTGAATGGTCACGAGATCGTTCCCCGCGGCCTGCAGGTTCGAGACCTGGTGGGTGTCATCATCCTCCGACGCGCAGACCTGGCCGGCCCCGCATTCATGACTGGAGAGGGCGACGACCTGGCCGCAGGGCGCGTGCGCGAAATAGGTCTCGGTGCAGACGCCCTGGAGGACCTTCAGGCCGCAGGTGGATTTCGCGTGGTTGTGGATCGGGCTGCGCTGGCCGCTGCGCCAGCAGATGACGAGGATTTCATACCACGGGCCCAGCGCGACGAGGTTGCGCTGGTAGGTGGTGGGCTCGAATCGGACAAACTCGCGCACGTCGTCGATCGTGGCGTTCGAGGCGCCGAGCAGCTCCTGCAGGCGCTCGATGGAGGCGCGTCCGGTGAGGGTGTCGAGGTAGGCGACGAGCGGTTGGAGCTTCGGGGGGACGGGGAGCGAGCTCATGGCGTGGTTTCCGGCAAAAAAATAGCCCCACCGCGGTGGTGGGGCCAAACTAATTCGCGCCGAGTCGCGCGCGGGTCATTTGCGCGAGTCGCGCTGGAACTGGTAGACGACCTTCAGCATCTGCCAGGCGAGCCAGAACACGCCGGCCATGCAGGCCGCGGCCGAGCCGCCGAAGAACATGATCATCTTCGGGTCGTTGGACGGCACGTGCGAGTTCACGAGCCAGTAGAAGATGCCAAAGGCGATGGCGGTGAGCGTCAGGTCGATGACGAGGGTGACGACGGAAAAGGGTTTTTTCTCAGGCGAGGCCATGGCCGGAACAGAAGGCGCCGGGCAGGGGCTTGTCGAACAGAAACTTGGCCGGCCCGCCCCGGCCCCCGCCCGGCGGGCGGGTGTTCAAGGCCTTCTCATAAGGGGCATTAGGGGATTAAGCGGACCTTGCGGCGGCCCGCCGGGGGAGGGCGCAAGAATTGCGGAGTGGATGGCAACCCTCGCGCAGACGTTGCCGGGCGGCTCTGCGATACTGGCGGCGTTCAAATTTCACCCATCCACGCACGATGAACGACGGACAACTGTTTCTTGTTGGCGCCACCCACCGCACCGCCCCGCTCGGGCTGCGTGAGAAGCTGGCCCTCTCCGCCGCGAACGAGGCCGGCCTGGCCGCGGACCTGAAGTCGCTCACCGGCCTGAAGGAATTTGTCATCCTGAACACCTGCAACCGCGTGGAGATCTACGGGGTCGGCGGGAACGAGCGTCAGGCCGTCCAGGTGGCCGCGGCATTCTGCGCCCGGCAGGGCTTCGCGTCGGAGGAATTCGAACGGATCAAGCTGGGCCTGGCGGGGCGCGCGACGGTGGAGCACCTGCTGGAGGTGGCGAGCGGCCTTGATTCCCAGATGATCGGCGAGAACGAGATCTTCGGCCAGGTGAAGAAGGCCTTCCTTACCGCGCAAGGCCGGGGCTCGGCGGGTCCGGTTTTGAACCGCATTTTCCAAAAGGCCTTCCAGGCGGCCAAGCATGTCCGCACCCACACGGGCATCACGGCGGGCCTGGTCAGTGTCTCGAACGTGGCGGTGGAGGTCGCGTTGCGCATCTTCGGGAAGCTCGACGAGACCAAGGTGCTCCTGCTGGGGGCCGGCGACATCGGCCTGAAGAGCGGCCGCGCCTTCCGCAGCCGCAGCCCGGGTGCGCTGGTGGTCGCCAGCCGGCGCCTGGAGCGCGCCAGCGAGGCGGCGGCGGAGCTCGGCGCCACCGCGGTTTCCTTTGACGATGCGCTGGCCCGTCTCGGCGAATTTGATGTCGTCGTCTGCTCCACCTCCTGTCCCGCGGCCATCATCTCGCCGGAGCGTGCCGCCGCCGCGATGCAGCAGCGCTCGGGCCGGCCGATGTTCTTCATCGACGCCGCCATGCCACGCGACGTCGATGCCGGCGTCACCGCGCTCAAGAACGTCTTTGTCTACAACCTCGACGACCTCGCGAAGATCGCCGCGGAGAACCGCGCGGCCCGGGAGTCGGAGATCATCCGCTGCCGCGAGATCCTCGCCGAGCGCACGGCCGCCCTCTGGGCGCAGGCCGAGCGGGCCCTGCAGGCCGGGGATATCCCGGCGCAAGCCGCGGAACGTCCGGTCGAGTTCTATCCGGCCGTCAGCCTGGCGGGTTGAGCGGATCTAGTAGCCGGCCGGGATCATGCGTGGTCCCGAGGTGGAACCTGCGCTCCGTGCAGGTTTTCCGGATGGCACCAATCAGCCCGCGCGGAGCGCGGGCTCCACCTTCGGTCGAGCCAGCCTTCAGGCCGTGACGGCCTTTTGGGCGGCCGTGGCCAGGCGCCGGCCGGCCGCGATGCACTGGGAGAGGGAGACGCCGTCCCGGCTCGTGCCGCCGATGAACAGCCCGGGTGCGCCGGCCTCGGCGGCGGCGCAGGCGTCCTTGAACTGCTGGAAGCCTACGGTGTATTGCGGGATGGCGTGCGGCCAGCGCTGGATCCGGGTGAACACCGGTTCGCCGCGCACGCCGAGCAGCGCGCCCAGCTCGGAGCGGACGGTGTCCAGCAGTTCGCGGTCGCCCGCACAGGCGAGCTCTGGCTGCCGCGTGCCGCCGACGAAGGTCGTCAGCCCGACATGGCCCTCCGGCGCGCGGCCGGGGAAAAGGGTGCTGGAGAAAAGCGTGCCGAGGATGCGGCGCCGCTCGACCGCGGGGGTGAGGATGCCGAAGCCGTCGAGCGGGTGGGCGACGTCCTCCCGGCGGTAGCCGAGAAACACGGAGGCGACGGCCGGCGAGGTGACCGAGCGCAGCTTGGCGAGCGCACCCGGGGCGGGCACGCCCTCGAACCGGAGGGCGCCCAGCAAGTCCGGCGGCAGCGCGCAGACCACGGCGGCGAACTCTTCCTCGCGGCTGACACCGCCGGTGACAAAGCCGACCTGCCATGTCGAGCCGGCGCGGCGGACATGGGTGACGGCGTGGCCGAGGCGCAGGTCGGAGCCGAGGGCGCGCGCCAGGGCCCGGGGAATCTCGGCGAGGCCGTCGGGGAAGGAGATCATGCTGCCCTTGGGGGCGCCGCTGGCGTTGCGCCGCGCGAGCGAGCCGCGGACGAGCGAGCCGTGCTCGTGCTCCAGCGCAAAGAGCTTGGGGAAGGCGTGCTTCACGGACAGGGCGGCCGGGTCGCCGGCGAAGACGCCCGCGACGAACGGGTTCACGATGTAGTCGAGGAACTCCGGGCCGAGGCGGCGGGTGACGAAGTCCGCGACGGATTCCTCCCGGCCCGCCGGCGGGCGGCCGCGGAAGGGTTCGCCGAGCACGTTGAGCTTGGCGCGGGCGGAGAGCAGCGGGGTGGTGACGAACTTCAGCGCGGAGTCGGGCAGGGCCACGGGGGCGCCGTGCTGCACGACGTAACGTTTGGCCGCGGCGGGATTGGCCACGAGCCGGCGCTCGTGCAGCCCGAGGTCCTGGAGAAAGGCGGAGATTTCCGGGGTGTTTTCGAAGAGGGTGTTGGGCCCGGTCTCGACCAGCCAGCCGCCCTCGCGGCCGGAGCCGATGACGCCGCCCGGGGCCACGCCGGCCTCGAATACCACGACCGGGATACCCGCGCGGCGCAGCTGCCAGGCGGCGGTGAGGCCGGTCAGGCCCCCGCCGATGACAGCCACCGGCCACACGTGCGACGTGGCGGCGGGGATGGACGGAGCGGAGGGCTCAAGCAGGTTCATGCCTCAGGTTACCAAGAATGGGGCCGACCGGCCCTGCGTGCATTGTCATGGGCTGCGCATTTTCTGCGAAGCGGCGATGCGCGCACAAAATATGCATGGTGCCAGCCAAGATGTGACGAGCGGCGCGGGCCTGTTTCGGGGATAGTGTAAACCAGTTACCCACCCATGAGGAGCCATACCGGCTCCAACACCCAAACCCTATCCCTTGTTATGACTATCCGGCAAAAATTCCTCACGATCATTTTCGCGGGCGCGGCCCTGACGGGCTACGCGGCCGACGCCGCCACCAACTGGACCGACTCCTGCGCCAAGTGCCACGGGGCCGAGGGCAAGGGCGACACCAAGATGGGCAAAAAGCTCAGCATCGCCGACCTCACGGATGCGAAAGTCCAGGCCAAGTTCACCGACGAGCAGGCCTTCAAGGCGATGAAGGAAGGGCTCAAGGATGAGGGTGGCAAAACCACCATGAAGGCGGTGGAGGGCCTGACCGACGATGACCTCAAGGCCCTCGTCGCCTATGTCCGGACCCTGAAGAAATAACCCCGGCCCGATACTCCGCCGCCATGGACTCCCGTCCCACGCGTCCCGACGGCAACAACGGGCGCCGCACGAACTACTGGCTCGGCGGCCTCACGGTCGCCTTCCTCGGTCTGGGCGGATTTTTCCTGGCCGGCGCTCGCAGCGCGGCCCCGGTGCGCGCGGAAATCCCGCTGGTGGACGCCAAGTTCCTCGACACCTCGCCGTGGCGGCAGACCTACGCCGACCTGGTGAAGGCCAAGGAAGATCTCTCGGACTACGACTGTTACGCCTGCCACGAGAAGAAAAGCCCGCCGCCGATCCGCTTCGACGCCAAGGGCACGATCGTCATCCCGAAGGAGCACGGCAACATCGTGCTGGGCCACGGCTCGCACGACCGGAACAACCTGTGCTACAACTGCCACAACGAGCAGAACCTGGAGACGCTCCAGGTGCGCGACGGCCGGCAGGTGAAATTCGACAACATCCCGCCCCTGTGCGGCAGCTGCCACGGCCCGACCCTGCGCGACTGGGAGGCGGGCGCCCACGGCCGCACCAGCGGCTTTTGGAACCGGAGCCTCGGCGACATCCAGCGCCTGAGCTGCGCCAACTGCCACAATCCCCACGCCCCCCGGATTCCCACCCGGGAACCCGCGCCCGGGCCGCACGCACTGCACCAAGCCCCTGTGCCAGCCGAACCCGCCCACTGACATGCCCGCCCCCGTCCCTCCGCCTGATCGCACCTCCGACGCCGCCATGGGCCGGCGCAGCTTCCTGCGCGGCGCCGCCGCGTTCGGCGGTCTGACCGCCCTGGCCGCGAGCCTGGCGCCGCTGCGCGAACTCGGCGATTTCACCTCCACCGAGGAATTCCTGCAGAAATATTACAAGGAGATGACCCCGGAGGAAATGGCCCGCGTGCTCGCCCGCATCGAGCGGGAGGTGAAGCACCAATACGGCATCCGCCCGCATGTCCGCGACCTCAAGCCCATGGACGGCGTCGAGTTCGTCTACTGCCTGAACCTCACCCGCTGCATCGGCTGCCGCAAGTGCGTGCACGCCTGCGTGGCCGAGAACAACCAGTCGCGCAACCCGGAGATCCAATACATCCGCGTGCTCAAGATGCCGCACGGCTCGATGGACGTCGAGAAGGGCGATCACAACTACAAGGACGCGCAGGTGCCGGACAAGGGGTTTTTCTACATGCCGGTCCAGTGCCAGCAGTGCGAGAACCCGCCCTGCGTGAAGGTCTGCCCGGTCAACGCCACCTGGCAGGAGAAGGACGGCATCACCGTGATCGACTACGACTGGTGCATCGGCTGCCGCTACTGCGAGGCCGCCTGCCCCTATTTCGCGCGGCGCTTCAATTTCACCAAGCCCGAGATCCCGGCGGAGCGCCTCAACCCGGAGATGGCCTATCTGGGTAACCGCCCGCGCAAGCAGGGTGTGATGGAAAAGTGTCATTTCTGCATCCAGCGCACGCGTGCCGGCAAATATCCGGCCTGCCTTGAGGTCTGTCCGGTGGGCGCCCGCAAGTTTGGCAACATCCTCGATCCGGAGAGCGAGGTTTCCCACATCCTGCGCGAGAAACGCGTGTTCATCCAGCTGAAGGAGGAAATGGGCACCTCGCCGCGGTTCTTTTACTACTTCGACAAATGATCACCGCCGCCCGCAACTATCTCGTGTTTCTCCGGCGCTGCACGCGCATCGCCTTCGTCGGGGACTGGCGCTATTACGCCTGGATGGGCGGGCTCACGGTCATCGCCCTGCTCGGCCTGAACGCCTACGCCAAGCAGCTGGTCCACGGCCTCGCCACCACGGGCATGAGCGACGAGGTGTCCTGGGGCGTCTACATCGCCAACTTCACCTTCCTCGTCGGCGTCGCCGCCGCGGCCGTGATGATGGTCATCCCCGTCTACATCTACGACAACGAGGAGCTGCACGACCTGGTCATCTTCGGCGAGCTGCTGGCGGTGGCGGCCATCATCATGTGCCTCGCCTTCGTGACGGTGGACCTCGGCCGGCCCGACCGCTTCTGGCACCTGATCCCCGGCATCGGGCAGATGAACTTCCCGAAGTCGATGCTCAGCTGGGACGTCATCGTGCTCAACGGCTACCTGCTGCTGAACGTCTACATCTGCGGCTACCTGCTTTATTGCCGCTACCAGAAGCGCAAGCCCTCGACGTGGTTCTACATTCCGTTCGTGTTCCTGGCGATCGTCTGGGCGATCTCGATCCATACCGTCACCGCCTTCCTCTACGTCGGCCTGGGCGGCCGCCCGTTCTGGAACGCCTCCATCGTCGGCCCGCGTTTTCTCGCCTCGGCCTTCACGGCCGGCCCGGCGCTGATCATCCTCGCGCTGCAGGTCATCCGCCGGGTCACCGCCTCCGGTTCCGCGGCGGAACTCAAGGGCGGCATCGACGTGGGCGGCCGGCCCGGCCGGCCGGCGACGCTGGCCGACCTGGAGCTGCTCGCCCGCGAGCTGCCCGAGATGGCCGATGTGCCCGAGGCCGACCGCCGGCGCGCGCTGGCGGGCGCGGCGGTGATCGAGGCTTCGCCGGGCGAGGTGCTCCTGCGCCAGGGCTCGGCGTCCCCGCATGCGTTTTTCGTGCTCGTGGGCCGCGTCGTCGTGAAGAAACAGGAGGGAGACCTGGCCCGCATCACCCGCACGGCCCGCCCCGGCGACCAGTTCGGCGAGGTCTCCGCCCTCCACCACACCTCTCGCGAGGCCACGGCCATCGCCGAGGAGCAGTCGCTGATCCTCCGCCTGCCGGACACCGCGCTCAAGGTGCTGCTCGAGACCCGCGCGATGCACCAGATCGTCCATTCGCGCATGAGCGAGCGCCTCATGATCACCGACCGCAGCCTGCTCATCCTGCGCGGCATCGTGCAGGTCTCGATGATCATCAATGTGTTCCTGCTCGTGTGCGAGGTCTTCAAGGAATTCTACTCCGGCACGACGCACAGCGCCTCGGCGAAATATCTCTTTGTCGGCCTGCACGGCCACCACGCCCTCGTGCCGTGGATCTGGACCGCCATCGCCTTCAACCTCATCGCGATGGTCCTGCTCGTGCTGCCGCTGAGCCGCAGCCTCAAGTGGCTCGATGTGGCCTGTGTGCTGTCGATCATCGGCATCTGGATCGAGAAGGGCATGGGCCTGGTCATCCCCGGGTTCATCCCGACGCCCCTGGGCGCCATCGTCGAATACCTGCCCTCGGTCAACGAGACGCTCGTGTGCCTCGGCATCTGGGCCTTCGGCCTGCTGTGCTACACCATCCTCCTGCGCATGGCGGTGCCCATCCTGCAGGGCCGGCTCACCAAGGCCAACGAGGGCCAGGGCGACGAGCCTGACGCCGCGCTGCCCGCCGCCACGCCGCACTGATCCCGCCATGGCCAAGCAACTCACCGCCGATGACGCCCGCCTGTCCCTCACCGGCCATGTCGAGGCCAAGGGCCTGGAGATTTTCCACCAATACGGTCCCGGCCTCGGCTGGGCGGGCCTGAAGCAGCTCCTGCTGGACCGCGCCTATGTGCGTTATCCCTGCGAGATCGCCTTCGACGCCGGCCCGCTGCAGCCCGGCGAGTTCGCGCTGCCGGTGCAAAAGGGCGAACGGCCCGAGGACGGTTTCACGATGTGCGTGCACCCGGTCTTCATGACCCGGCTCGAGGTGGTGCCGGCCCTGGTCCTCTACCAGCTGGTCGCGCTGAACTACGGGGTATTTGCGTCGCCCCACGACGCGGAGACCTTCGGGGCCGCGGCGCTCGGGATCACCCGCGATGAGTATTACGACCAGCTCTGCGAATTTTCGGACCTGCTCGGCGGCGGGCAAGAGCCGGCGCCGGTGGCGGCCGCGGGCGGTTGCGGCGGCGGAGGCTGCCATTGCGGCGGCTGAGACGCCCGTCCGATCACTCGGGTTTTGCGGGCCGGGACACCGAGCGCATGCGGGTGAAGATGAGGGAGACCACCAGCATCACCGTGCCCAGGACGAGGAAGGACAGCACGCGCAGCACGGGCCCGAAGCGGCTGGTGCCGACGATCGCAACATAGACGGTGGTGAGCAGCAGCGTCGCGTGGCCCATCCAGCGGAACTTCTGGTTCCGCACGATCAGGTTCATGGCGTAATAGAACAGCGCCAGGCCGACCCAGGCCAGGCCGACATACCGGCCGGGCGCCAGGTGGTAGAGCGCGTAGGGGAACACCACGAAGGCGCCGATCAGGTAGGCGTTCCGCATCAGGCCGGTCTTGAGCTCCAGCCGGTTTTGCTGCCAGTTCAGGATGCGGGCGCTGACCAGCGCCACGATGCCGAACCCGAGGCTGATCCCGCTCTCGCTCTTCGCGACGGCCATGTAGGCCAGCACGATCGCGACATAGATGAGGAAGTTCGCCACCACGATGAAGCGCGAGCGGAACCAGATCGCCGTGGCCACCACGACGATGCTTTGCAGCGAGAGCCAGACGAAGACCCCGGGCGCCGGCGCCAGCCTGATGATGGCCAGGCTGAGCGCGAGGTAGCCCGTCATCGCATAGAGGAAGGTGGAAACCCGGCTGTGCTCGCGCATCCAGAAGAGCACCGCCAGCGCCAGCAGCACGATGGACGCGGCAAGATGCGCGGCGGCGAAGCCAGCGGGATAGAGCGCCACGGTATGCACGAGGAACACGCCGTAGCCCACGGCG